>Ga0308162_1001193_pt1 | contig 21984 bp, 21 predicted proteins | sample PhySR2_FD_201370 | JGI IMG/M metagenome (GOLD analysis project Ga0308162, IMG submission 201370) | Phyllosphere microbial communities from UC Gill Tract Community Farm, Albany, California, United States - DLSLS.R2 | ecosystem: Host-associated > Plants > Phyllosphere > Unclassified | place: USA... | reverse complement strand
CTTATCGGGGACGGGCGGAGGTAACATCCCTGTAAAGCCCGCCCTCTCGGCGCATCCCTGCGCCTCGCCCCGGCCTACAGGAAACGCCTCAGCGATTTACAGCCGGACCGAGGCATCGCTGAAAGCCTTCAGTTATTCTGAAGGCAACGTTATCGCTTTTGCTTTCAAATTACTGGGGATCCCTCAGCCCGTCAGGGAGTGGGTACCAACTCCCTGCTTTTGCTGACATTTAACAAATCAGATCTTGCTCCCAATGAATAACCATACATCGTGTAATGATTTGTTTAATTACATTCATTGACGAGGGAGCATCATGATCACCATTGAGTTTATTGTCATTATCCTCTGCCTGCTGATAGGCACCCGCTTCGGCGGAATGGGCCTGGGGCTGATAAGCGGCATCGGCCTGTTTGTTTTGAGTTTTGTCTTTGGTCTGCAACCCGGTAAACCGCCGGTTGACGTAATGCTCACGATCCTCGCCGTCATCGGCTGTGCGGCCACGCTACAGACCGCCGGTGGCCTGAATGTAATGATGCAGTTTGCAGAGCGCCTGCTGCGTAAACATCCCCAGCACATCACCCTTCTCGCACCGTTTACCACCTGGATGTTGACCTTCCTGTGCGGGACCGGGCACGTCGTCTACACCATGTTTCCCATTATCGCGGATATCGCCCTGAAAAAAGGCATACGCCCGGAACGGCCGATGGCGGTGGCCTCGGTGGCATCTCAGATGGCGATCACCGCCTCCCCCGTTTCCGTGGCCGTCGTTTCGCTGGTCTCGATTCTGGGTGCGCAGCACGGTATCGGCCACGCGTGGGGGATCCTCGAAATTCTTGCGGTCTCCGTACCGGCCTCACTGTCTGGCGTCGCCATCGCGGCACTGTGGAGCTTGCGCCGCGGGAAAAACCTCGCAGACGATCCTGAATTTCAGGAAAAGCTGAAAGATCCGAAACAGCGGGAGTTTATCTATGGAGGAACGGAGACGTTGATGGATCAACGTTTCCCGAAACAGGCCTACTGGTCCACGTGGATCTTCTTCGCCGGGATTGCCGTAGTGGTCCTGCTGGGTGCGCTGCCCGAGCTGCGTCCGGCGTTTGAGATCAAAGGGAAAATGACAGCCCTGTCGATGAACCTTGTCATTCAAATGATGATGCTGATCGCCGGGGCCATCATGCTGATGACCTGCAAGGTGAATGCGTCGGCCATTTCAAACGGGGCGGTATTTAAGGCGGGGATGGTCGCGATTTTCTCGGTGTTTGGCGTGGCGTGGATGAGCGATACCTTTTTTCAGGCGCATCTCGACGAGCTGAAAATGGCGCTGGAGGGGGTGGTGAAAAGTCATCCCTGGACGTATGCCATCGTGCTGTTCCTGGTATCAAAACTGGTCAACAGCCAGGCTGCGGCCTTGACCGCGGTCGCCCCGATGGGGTTGATGCTGGGCATCGATCCGAAAATGCTGGTGGCCTTCTTCCCGGCATCCTACGGCTACTTTGTGCTGCCCACCTATCCGAGCGATCTGGCCTGTATCGGGTTCGATCGCTCCGGCACCACCCGCATCGGTAAATTCATCATCAACCACAGCTTTATTCTGCCGGGGCTGATTGGCGTCAGCTGTGCCTGCGTGGTGAGCTATCTGCTGGTGCAGACGTTCTTCTGATCCTTCTGCGGGCGACAGGCTCTGTCGCCCTTCGACGTAAAAGCAGAAAAGAGTTTCTAATTTTAAAACATCGGTTTATTTTAGTGTGACTCACCCTGCGGAGTGAAGCGGAGTTCAATCAGCGCAATCGCTTTCTGGATCGCGCGGAGCGTAACCGGGTCCGCCGCAGCAGGATGGTTGGTGAAATCGATGTTTTTCAGCTGGGTCGACATCTTTTCGCGTACCTCAACCGGCGCGATAACGTCAATCACATCAAGGATTTGTTTGATAACCAGCTGGCAGGCGACGACGTCAGATACCAGTTCCTGATCGGCGCTCAGGTTTTGTGACATGGGGTTCTCCTTATTCAAAGGCCGCCATAGTAGCAAAACAGACGCCCTTCCATCTCCCTCTCGTCGTCCGCAGACATAAAAAAACCTGCCGAAGCAGGTTTTTTTATCAGAACATCGCACCCGGTGGGACGTCTTTAAACGTTGTGCAGTAGTTTGCCCACATGCTTTTCAGGATTTTGCGCAGTTTCATTATGTTGCTCCAGTAACGTGTTATGCAGGTGTTATTGTCAATACGCTTATAATATGACCACCATCACAAAAATCAACCATTTTGTGACCTGCATCACGGTTATTAAACCCTCAGTGCTGCTGGTTTGTTAAAAAAAGCCATGATAAATCCGCACGTTACAGGCTTATAAATTCCAGTAAATGTTTATAAAATTTTTTGAGCGGGCAGGAAGAGAATGAGTGAAAACGTATCCGGCAAAGAGAGCCGTGGATTATCGCCTGCGGCGCTGCTGGTGGCCGGTGCTTTCTTTATGGAGTTTCTGGACGGGACGGTGATCGCCACCGCGTTGCCGGATATGGCAAAAAGCTTCGGCCACCAAGCGGTGGATCTGAATATCGGCATCAGCGCCTATCTGATCACCCTGGCCGTGCTGATCCCCGCCAGCGGCTGGATCGCCGACCGCTTCGGCGCGCGAAAAGTGTTTGCCCTCGCGCTGGCGATCTTCACGCTGGCCTCGGTATTTTGCGGCCTGTCCACCACGCTCGATCAGTTCGTCGCGATGCGCGTCCTCCAGGGCATGGGTGGTGCGCTGATGGTGCCCGTAGGTCGCCTGGCCGTGCTACGCACCACGCCAAAACATCAGCTCATCACGGCAATCGCCACCCTGACGTGGCCTGCGCTGGTCGCGCCGATCATCGGCCCGCCGCTGGGTGGGTTCATTACCAGCTATGCCGACTGGCGCTGGATCTTCTTTATTAACATGCCGCTGGGGATAATCGCCATTTTGCTGGCGCTGCGCATCATTCCAGACCTGCATGAAGATACGCGCCGACCGTTCGATTTACCGGGTTTTGTTGTCACCACCCTTGCCATGGTGAGCCTGGTTTATGCGATGGAGTTGATGGGCGGAGAGCCACTGCGGACAGGATTAACCGCCACGCTGTTTATCGTCGGTATTGTCGCGTTAAGCCTGGCGCTGCGTCACTTTAAGCGGGCAACCTGGCCGATGATCAGGCTCGATGCGATGCAGGTGCCGACGTTTCGCGTCACCCTGTACGGCGGATCGCTGTTTCGCGCCTCCATCAGCGCGGTACCGTTCCTGCTACCGCTGATGTTCCAGGTCGGCTTTGGCATGGACGCGTTCCATTCTGGCCTGCTGGTGCTGGCGGTTTTCGTTGGCAATCTCACCATTAAACCGGCGACGACGCCGCTTATCCGCAGCCTGGGGTTTAAGCGGCTGTTGCTGATTAACGGTGCGTTGAATGTCCTGGCGTTGCTGGCCTGCGCGTTTCTTACGCCGCAGACGCCCGCGTGGCTCATCATGCTGATCCTTTATCTGGGCGGCGTTTTCCGTTCGATTCAGTTTACAGCCATCAGTACGTTGGCTTTTGCGGATGTGCCATCGGCGCAGATGAGCTATGCCAATACTCTGTTTTCAACCGCAACGCAGCTTGCCGTGGGGCTTGGGATCACGCTCGGGGCGATTGGTATTCGTATCGGGGAAAAAGTCAGTGAGGCGATGGGGATTGCCGGTATGCCGGGAATGAGCTTCCGGCTGGCATTTGTGGCAATCGCGCTGATCTGCCTGGTGGGAATGGTTGACACGCTGCGGCTGACTAAAGATGCGGGCAGCGCGGTCTCATCGAAAAAGTAACGCTATCTGCCGGGCAGGCAACGCACCGCCCGGCAAAGTAAATCAGCCAACAATACCGCGCACGAAGGCTTCAATCTCTTTGTCCTGGCAGTTCTCGAAGAAGCACTGCTGGAAGCGCTGGCCTGATACGGCGGTTTTAACCAGCTCAGGATCGATTGCTCGCAGGGTATCCAGATAGTTTTCTTTCACCACCGCCGCTTTCACCTGGTTCAGGATCCCGGCGTTACGCACCTGCGGCTCTTTACGCTCTGGTGGATAGCCTTCGCCATTGCGTCCGGTAAACGCTTTCTCAAAGATAAAGCGTACGTTCAGTTCTGCCCCCCAGCCGAAGCCCTTCGCAAACGGCAGAGAGAGCGCGTTACCGTTGTTGATTTGCGCAAACAGGAAGGCATCCGCAGGATCGATGCAGTAACCGCAAATCACACCCGGATGGATGTTCAGGGACATCAGCGCGCCCTGCCCGGTACCGCAGCCGGTAACAACAAAATCAACGGCTTTAGCGTTAAGCAGAATGCTCGCCATGATGCCCAGGTGAATATAGGTGAGATGATGATCGTTCTCATCACTCATACCGACGTTATAGACCGGAAAACCTTTCTCATCAGCAACGGCTTTCAGCTCATTAAGGATGATGGGATTCTTAGCGGCCTGGCTGTTTTCCATCATCAGTGCAATTTTCATCTTGTCTCTCCTGAATGCATGGCGGGCGATCCCGCTGTGGATACCTTTTCAACTTAACCTTACTATCAAACAAACGCACTTTCAAATTAAGTGAAAACTTGTTTTAAAAAACAAAGATGCGCTCACAATTTCGCGCGCTGGCCCGGCTCGTTGCACAGTGAGAGGGCAGATCCTCCGGCTATTCCAGCCATTGCGTACCATCGCGTTGGTTACAATGGCGTATTTCCCGTCACGCAGAGTGAACCATGAAACGTGTAATCATAGCCGGAACGATCCTGTTGCTCGCCGGGTGCAGTATCAACCGTCAGGCAGAAGTCAGCAGTACGGATGCCCCAAACGGAATTGTGCGCCTCGACTATGGCCAGGCCATGCTGCAAAACGCCTGGTCTGATGAGTATGTTAATAACGGTACGGCAACCAAAGCCTGTCAACATATGGGCTACGCCACTGCGTCAGCCTACGGGCAGCCAATTAAAACCTGCACCCTGATCAGCGGTTCACTCTGTCTGAACGAAAGTGTGACCATTCAGTATAAATGTCAGGGATATGCTGTTACCTCTTCCAGCCAGAATCCGTGGTATTAACCGCTACTGCCAGTCACGCTGGCAGTTTATTTAATAAGAACTAAAACAATTCTCATTAATAAATATAAATGACGGCAATGCGTTTTATTCCCATTCGTATTTTTAATAAAGAAATATTTATTTTACTTTTTGCAAATAATTAAATAACAAATTATAGTGTCGCTCATCGTGAACCAGAATTAATAAACCGGAGCTGCACCATGTTAAAAACTGAAATGATCGACAAGCTCAATGCGCAAATGAATCTTGAGCTTTTTTCTTCCCTGCTTTATCAGCAGATGAGCGCCTGGTGCAGCTATCACAGCTTTGAAGGGGCGGCCGCCTTCCTGCGTCGTCATGCCCAGGAAGAGATGACGCACATGCAGCGTCTGTTTGATTACCTGACGGACACCGGCAGCCTGCCGCGCATTGATAACGTGGCATCGCCTTTTGCCGAATACGGCTCTCTTGATGAACTGTTCCGCGCCACCTATGAGCATGAACAGCTGATCACCCAGAAAATTAATGAACTGGCTCATGCCGCCATGACCAGCCAGGATTATCCAACCTTTAATTTCCTTCAGTGGTATGTGGCTGAACAGCACGAAGAAGAGAAGCTGTTTAAATCCGTGCTGGATAAATTATCTCTGGCAGGTAAATCCGGGGAAGGTCTGTACTTCATTGATAAAGAGCTGTCGACGCTCGATACCCAGAATTAACAGAAAAGCGGTGCTGAGTTTTCAGCACCGCATTATTTAATGGCGGCAGATTTTACTTTCGTGAGTGGAAAATCCGTCTGCTGCTAGAATGAATTTTCCGCGCGCCGCCAGAAACGCCACCAGCTCCGCGGCCGTCATCTCCGAAGCTGAACAGGTATGGAAACGCGCCGCTTCGCCAAAGCGGGCATGTATCGCCTCAACCAGACTCTCCTCCGTATAGCGCTCACCTGACTCAATCATCATATTCAGCACGTCGTGTCCGTGAATTGACATGGTTACCTCTCGCAAATAAAAAGCAGACTAAACGTTCCCTCCACGGCACGCTTTGCGCTGGCTCAGGTTACCCTTTTCTTTTTGTAAATTAATCATTACACCCCATGTAACGGTGATTTGACGAGATGGTGCTTTTCCCTTACTCTGCGCCGCAGAATGAGTCGCGGTATGGAAGCGTTGTAGAGGAAAGCGTGAAGAACAGAACTCTGGGAAGTATTTTTATCGTCGCCGGAACGACAATTGGCGCAGGAATGTTGGCCATGCCGTTGGCTGCCGCCGGCGTCGGGTTTGGGGTTACCGTAGTGCTGCTTGGCGGTCTGTGGGCCCTGATGTGTTACACCGCGCTATTATTGCTGGAGGTTTATCAGCATGTCCCTGCCGATACTGGCTTAGGCTCCCTGGCTGCACGCTATCTTGGACGCTACGGGCAGTGGATCACCGGTTTCAGCATGATGTTCCTGATGTACGCCCTGACTGCCGCTTACATCAGCGGCGCCGGGGAGCTGATTGCGTCAAGTATCAATGACGGCTTCGGTGCGTCGCTTTCACCGGAAACAGGTGCCATTGTCTTTACGTTGATCGGTGGCGGCGTAGTTTGCGCGGGCACATCGCTGGTCGATCTGTTTAACCGTTTTTTGTTCAGCGCCAAAATTCTCTTCCTGATTGTGATGCTGGTGCTGCTGGCACCGCATGTGCACAAGGTTAACCTGCTCTCCCTCCCGCTGGAGAAAGGTCTGGCGCTTTCGGCCATCCCGGTTATTTTCACCTCCTTCGGTTTTCACGGCAGCGTGCCGAGCATCGTGAGCTATATGAACGGTGATATTCGCAAGCTGCGCCGCGTCTTTGTTATCGGCAGCGCCATTCCGTTGATTGCTTACCTGTTCTGGCAGCTGGTGACGCTGGGCAGTATTGATTCCAATACCTTTATCGGACTGATGGCAGAGCATTCTGGTCTGAATGGATTCCTGGTTGCCCTGCGTAACGTGGTGGCCTCTTCACACGTGGAGCTAGCGGTACATCTGTTTGCAGACCTGGCGCTGGCAACCTCCTTCCTCGGCGTGGCGCTTGGCCTGTTTGACTATATGGCGGATCTGTTCCAGCGTCGCAATACCGTTGCGGGACGCTTACAGACGGGGGCGATGACCTTCCTGCCGCCGCTGGCCTTCGCGCTCTTTTACCCGCGCGGGTTTGTGATGGCGCTGGGGTATGCTGGCGTGGCGTTATCGGTACTGGCCCTGCTGCTGCCTTCCCTGCTGGCGTGGAAGAGCCGCCAGCAACATCCGCAGCAGGGGTATCGCGTAGCGGGCGGTACGCCAATGCTGTGCGCGGTGTTTGGTTGTGGGGTTGTGATTATTCTGGTGCAGGTGCTGATTGCAGCGGGGATGCTGCCGGAAGTGGGATAACTTATTTATACAGGTCCTGAGGTACTGTTCCGTTCACCTTAAGATCAACAGAATATAATTTTTTCACAGCATGTGAACGGGATAAGGGGGCCGCCGCGGCCCCCTTATCAATCCCCGCGGCCCCGCGGAAAATCGGTGCTTCGCACTGCGCTCACCTCCCGACCATCTGCCTGCGGTCGGCTCAACTCGACATCCTGTCTCGATTCGCCTCTGGCCGCCATCCATGGCGTCCAGCCCTTGTCATCTGGTCTCCGGTTCGCCGATTTTAGCGGGGACTCAACACCCGTGCCCCATTCAGGCCACAGTAATAATTGATTTAATGCAGGCAGCAGCTTTTAAACTTCTTCCCACTCCCGCACGGGCACGGATCGTTACGCCCCACCTTCGACCCGTTCACGATCGGCTTTTTCGCTTCCGGCTGCTGCGGGTTAGCCACCCAGTAGTTATACAAACGCAGCGCCGCAGGCTGAATGCTTTCGATGCTGGCCATGTACTCCTCTTCGGTCAGCGCATCCAGCTTCTCGCTGTTCTCTTCCGTCCCGTGCAGGGCAATCACCGCCAGGTCCGCTTCCAGCGCTTCCGGAAGGGATGACCAGTCCGTCAGCGCCACGCCGCGCATGTAGCCATAGCACCACTCTTCCACCACGGTATAGCTCTGACCGTCAACGTCGTTATAGCCAAACAGCGGTTCAAACTGATCCGGGTATTCGCTCAAACGCTCGGCAATATCGTTCATGTGCTTAAAGCAGAGATCGATAAAACGGTTCATCTCACGATCGTTTTTCCAGCGCGGAATATATTTCTCACCACCCCAGACCGCCACCAGCCAGGTGTCGGGCTCCACCACAACGGGACCGGAAAGTACTGCGGTAAGCATGCCGTCCAGTTCGGACACGTCAATCACGGATGCATCGTCGTGACCGTAAGAGATTAATGTCTCTTCCAGCCACGCCATCTCGCTTTCATTTAATGGGCCTTCAGCCATTGCTGATACTCCTGATAAAAAAAACGATCCTGACATATATCGCCGCGCGTGCCTATCTGAAGTTTAGGTCTTTATTGCTGCAAAAACGTGCAAATCGTGACCGTTGCACAACTTATGGGCTTTGTTGTTAAGGAGATGTGATCTCCGCTGTAAATTCATCTCATCCCGCAAAGGCGCATAAAACGGCGCTCTATACTCAACGTGTTGTGACCCGGTCAAGGGATTAACCATTCTGGCAACCTTTTTGCTTAATGTTCTGCGCGCTTCGCGGTGCGTGGGATCCTCGCCGTATTAAGCATGAGATTGCTTCTAAAGTGCATTTTGTTCTCGCTCTTGTTTTTGGATTTACGATGCCATCAGGCGTTCGGGTTTATACCTGGTGCAAAAACCTCTTTGCTAAGGAACATAATAATGTCGCTGAAATTTACCAAAACTCCCCTCTCCCTGGTGCTGGCCGGTTGTCTGGTGACGGCCTTTTCCGCGCAGGCCGATATCGTCATCGGCGTGGCCGGGCCGTTCACAGGCCCGAACGCAACCTACGGCGATCAATACTGGCATGGCGCTACGCAGGCGGCGGAAGACATTAACGCCGCCGGCGGGATCAACGGTGAGAAAATCAAACTGGTTCAGGGCGACGACGCCTGCGAGCCCAAACAGGCCGTCGCCGTTGCCAACCGCTTAGTCGATCAGGATAAGGTGAAAGCGGTCGTCGGCCACTTCTGCTCCTCGTCGACCATGCCCGCCTCCGAGGTCTACAGCGATGCCGGGATCCTCTCCATCACCCCCGGCTCAACGAACCCGCTTATTACCGAACGTGGCATGAGCGATATATTTCGCATGTGCGGACGTGACGACCAGCAGGGCCAGGTCGCCAGCGATTTCATTCTTGATAAGCTGAAAGCCAAACGGGTGGTCATCATCCACGATAAAGACACCTATGGCCAGGGGCTGGCGGACGCCACTAAGGCGGCGCTGGCGAAACGCGGCGTGAAGGAGGTGATGTACGAAGGGTTATCCCGCGGGGAGAAAGACTTTAACGCGCTGGTGACCAAAATTGGCGCACAAAAACCGGACGTGGTGTTCTTCGGAGGCTGTCACCCGGAAGCGGGCCCGCTGGTTCGCCAGATGCGTGAACAGGGCGTGCAGGCGAAGTTCTTCTCGGGAGACTGTATCGTCAATGAAGAGATGGTCACCGCCGCCGGTGGGGCGCAATACACCAACGGTATTTACATGACCTTCGGTAAAGATCCACGCCTGATCCCGGACGGAAAAGCCGTCATCGAGAAATTCCGCACCGGTAAATTTGAACCTGAAGGATACACCCTCTACGCCTACGCGTCTGTGCAGGCTATCGCGGCGGCATTCAAGGCCACGCAAGGGACGGATTCCGCAAAAGCCAGCGAGTGGCTGAAGGCCAACCCTGTCGACACGGTGATGGGTAAAAAAGCCTGGGACAGCAAAGGTGACCTCAAAGTCTCTGACTACGTGGTCTATCAGTGGGATGACAAAGGCAAATATAAAGAAGTGCCATAACGGGACGGAATCTGCTCAACGCCGGCAGGTCTGACTGTCGGCGTAACCCTTTATTCAGGTGCGCGACCATGAGTACATTCTTCCTGCAACAATTAATTAATGGCTTAACGCTGGGTTCGGTCTACGGTCTTATCGCCATCGGCTACACCATGGTGTACGGCATCATCGGTATGATCAATTTCGCCCACGGCGAAGTGTATATGATCTCCGCCTATCTCTCGGCCATTGGCCTGGCCCTGCTGGCGTTTTTTGGACTCCACTCCTTTCCGCTGCTGATCCTGGGGACGCTGGTTTTCACCATCGTGGTCACCGGCGTTTATGGCTGGACGATTGAGCGCATCGCCTATAAGCCGCTACGCAACTCGACGCGTCTGGCACCGCTGATTTCGGCCATCGGGATGTCGTTGATACTGCAAAACTACGTCCAGCTCAGCCAGGGCCCGCGGCAGCAGGGCGTGCCCACCATGCTTGATGGCGTGCTGCGTTTTCACCTCGGCGAAGGGTTTGTCCAGATAACCTATACCAAAGTCTTTATTCTCATCGCCTCGTTCGCGGGCATGCTGGTGCTGACCTGGATTATCAACCGTACCCGCTTAGGACGCATGTGCCGTGCGGTGCAGCAGGATCGTAAGATGGCCTCCATTCTGGGTATCAACACCGACAGAATTATTTCGCTGGTGTTTGTTATCGGCGCAGCGATGGCCGGGCTGGCGGGCGTGCTGATCACCATGAATTACGGCACCTTTGATTTTTACGTCGGGTTCGTTATCGGCATCAAGGCCTTTACGGCGGCGGTGCTGGGCGGCATCGGCTCTCTGCCCGGCGCGATGCTTGGCGGGCTGATTCTGGGCGTCGCAGAAGCGCAATTCTCCGGGATGGTGAACTCGGATTATAAAGACGTGTTCTCGTTTGGATTGCTGGTCTTAATTCTGATCTTCCGTCCTCAGGGGCTGCTGGGCCGCCCTGTCGTGGCTAAAGTGTAAGGAACAACGCGATGACCTCTGACGGTTTTTCCCTGAAGCGCTGCATTCTGGACTCGATTTTTTCCGGAATGATCGCCCTGATCATTTTCGGCCCGATTGCGGGCGTGATACTGGATGGTTACAGCTTTACCTTTGACGGCCAGCGGCTGGCGTGGATTGTAGGCACGGTGATGGTAGGACGTTTTTTGCTGAGCGCCTTTTCAGCTACGGCGGCCGGAAGACGTTTACAGGCGCGGTTTGAATCCGACAATGCGGGGGTGTATGTCCGGCCGCCGGCGTATAAAAGCCGCATGCGCTGGATCATTCCGCTGATTGTCACGCTGGCGATCTGCTTCCCGTTTGTGGCCACTAAATACGTTCTGACGGTTGCCATTCTCGGACTGATCTACGTCCTGCTCGGTCTTGGGCTGAACATTGTTGTTGGCCTGGCAGGGCTGCTGGATCTGGGTTATGTCGCCTTCTATGCCATCGGCGCTTACGGGCTGGCGCTCGGGTATCAGTACCTGGGGCTTGGGTTCTGGAGCATGCTGCCGCTGGCGGCGCTAATGGCCGCGGGCGCGGGCGCCCTGCTCGGCTTTCCGGTGCTGCGCATGCACGGGGATTATCTCGCCATCGTCACGCTTGGGTTTGGCGAGATCATCCGCCTGGTGCTGAACAACTGGCTCACCTTCACCGGCGGGCCTAACGGCGTTTCAGCCCCTGCCCCGACCTTTTTTGGCCTGGAGTTTGGCCGACGCGCCAAAGAAGGCGGCGTCCCCTTCCACGAGTTCTTCGGCCTGACCTATAACCCCAACTTGAAGTTTATCTTCATCTATGCGGTGCTGTTCCTGGTAGTCATGCTGGTGCTGTACATTAAACACCGGCTGACCCGAATGCCCATTGGACGGGCGTGGGAAGCGCTCCGTGAGGATGAGATTGCCTGCCGTTCAATGGGGCTGAATCACGTTCTGGTCAAACTCTCGGCCTTCACCCTGGGCGCATCGACGGCAGGTATCGCCGGAGTGTTTTTTGCCACCTACCAGGGATTTGTTAACCCGACCTCTTTCACCTTTTTTGAATCGGCCCTGATCCTCGCCATTGTGGTCCTGGGCGGGATGGGCTCCACCGTCGGCGTTGTACTGGCCGCCTTTGTGCTGACCGTCACGCCGGAACTGCTGCGCAGCTTTGCGGAATATCGCGTGCTGCTGTTTGGCATGCTGATGGTGGTGATGATGATCTGGCGTCCTCGCGGTCTGATCCGCATCAACCGCAGCGGATTTGCCGTGCGTAAAGGAGTGGCGCCATGAACGCAACGATTTTACGTGTAGAACATCTGATGATGCACTTCGGCGGGATCAAGGCCTTAAACGACGTCAATCTTGAGGTGCAGCGCGGCTCCATTACCGCACTCATTGGGCCTAACGGCGCGGGAAAAACGACCGTCTTTAACTGCCTGACCGGTTTCTACCGGGCCTCCGGCGGCAACATTCTGTTCAATGCACGAAATAAAACCACCAATGTCATTCAGGTGCTCGGCCAGAAATTCCAGCCGGGCGACTGGCTCAACCCGGCGCAGCTTGGTCAACGCCTGTTCTATAAGATGTTTGGCGGCACGCATCTGGTGAACCGCGCGGGTCTTGCGCGCACGTTTCAAAACATCCGCCTGTTCCGCGAGATGTCCGTTGTGGAAAACCTGCTGGTGGCACAGCACATGCGCGTCAACCGCAATCTGCTGGCGGGGGTGCTGAACACCCCTGCGTATCGTCGCTCAGAGAACGATGCGCTGGACCGAGCGTTTTACTGGCTGGAGGTGGTGGATCTGGTGGATTGCGCGAACCGTCTGGCCGGGGAAATGTCCTATGGCCAGCAACGACGCCTCGAAATCGCCCGCGCCATGTGTACCGGCCCGGAGATGATTTGTCTCGATGAACCTGCTGCCGGCCTGAACCCGGTGGAAACGCACAAGCTGAGTGAGATCATCCGGTTCCTGCGCGACCACCATGACATCACGGTTTTGCTGATCGAGCATGATATGGGGATGGTGATGGGCATTTCAGATGACATCATTGTGCTCGATCATGGCGATGTGATTGCCAGAGGTAAACCGGCTGAGATCCAGCACAATGAAAAAGTGATTGCCGCGTATCTGGGCACCGACGAAAGCGAGGTAAATCTGTGAGCGAACCGATGCTTCAGTTTCAGGATGTGGATGTTTTCTACGGGGTGATCCAGGCGTTGAAGCAGGTTTCGCTTGAGGTTAACAAAGGGGAAACCGTGGCCCTGATTGGCGCTAACGGCGCGGGGAAGTCAACATTACTGATGTCTGTCTTTGGTCAGCCCCGGATCCGCAACGGGCAGATCCTCTTCTGCGGCGAGGATATCAGCCACAAATCCACCCACTATGTTGCCACCGGTGGCATCGCGCAGGCACCTGAGGGACGACGCATTTTCCCGGATATGTCTGTAGAAGAGAACCTGCTGATGGGGACAATCCCCGTCGGCAATCAGCATGCAGCGGAAGATATGCAAAGCATGTTCGACCTCTTCCCCCGCCTCAAGGAGCGACGTAACCAGCGGGCGATGACGCTCTCCGGCGGTGAACAGCAGATGCTGGCTATCGCCCGCGCGCTGATGAGCCGTCCTAAACTTCTGCTGCTGGATGAACCCAGCCTCGGCCTCGCGCCAATCGTGGTTAAACAGATTTTCCAGACGCTGCGCGAACTGGCCCGTAACGGAATGACGATTTTTCTGGTCGAGCAGAATGCGCACCACGCGCTGAAGTTGTCCGACCGCGGCTATGTGATGGTTAACGGGCAGATTCGGTTAAGCGGCAGCGGCGAGGCGTTGCTGAAGGATCCGGAGGTGAGAAAGGCGTATCTGGGTGGCGTGTGAAACGAAAAGGCTATAGTGAGAAAAACTCACAGTAATCCGACATGTGGCTGGTATCCGATTCGCCCACAGTTCTTCAACTTGGTCTTTAAGCATATATCCACTATGCTCGCTGGCTGCACGGGCATGAACAACCACCAGTCAACCACGCCACACTGTTGCACAGAGCGTGGTATGGCATTTGATAACTTCAGAGTCCATCAACTTTTAGTTGATTATTGAGCGACCGTTGAAGTAAACCGTTTAATATACTGCGTACCATTATCCTTTACCTGTTTAGAGTAGTTTCATGAAGAAAATAGCATTTATCATCCCATTGCTGTTAACTGCTTGCAGCGCTAATCAGCTTGATTCAAGGGCGCAATCTGTGCGTGTTACTAACGGCGATCCAAAAGGTGATTGCACTTTCCTCGGGACAGTTACAGGTGAGCAAGGTAATTTTCTCACCGGTGGCTGGACTTCAAATGCCAACCTGGAAACTGGCGCTTTAAATTCACTACGCAATAATACGGCAAAGTTAGGTGGAAACGCAGTTTCCCTTATAACTAACCGGGCTGGTAACAGCGGTTACTACGATGGTAACGGTGGCGGTTCACAAGAAACTAACGTTGTTATCACCGGTAGCGCTTGGCGCTGCAATTAAATCTATATGCCGCAGTGTACCAACGTATCAGTATGGTGTCTTGCGGCCCTTATTTCCTTGTAATTGTTAAGAATTATTGATTTAATTCACTCTGCAAACTGTTACAAGGTGAAATTAATGAATAAAATAAATAATGAAGGGGCTAAAGTCTACACGCCATTTACGCTGAATCTTTATGACTGGTGGGTTCTCAGCATTTCCAATAATTATGCATGGCGTTGCCCGACAAAGAAGTACCTGCTTCCTCACTTTTTACAACATTTAAGTTTGAACCATCTTGATATCGGAGTCGGGACCGGATATTACCTCAGAAGTATCCCCGCTAACTGCAACATTTCTCTTATGGATCTAAATTCTGCCAGCCTGAGTGCTGCATCAGCAAAGGTTGGGGAAGCGAGAATCCAGAGTAAAATTATACACGATGTTTTTGAATGTTATCCTGAATCACTCGGTGATAAATTTGATTCTATATCCATGTTTTATCTTCTTCATTGCCTTCCGGGAAGTATGTCAGACAAAGGCACCGTCATTGAAAACGCCAAAATGGCTTTGACTAAAGATGGCGTTCTTTACGGTGCAACCATCCTGGGTGATGGAGTAATACATAATGGTTTTGGAAAGAAGCTAATGACTGTTTACAACCGAAAAGGTATCTTTTCAAATACCCATGACTCTGAGGATGAATTGAGAAAAATACTTTCAAGGCATTTTGTTAACGTTGAAGTCATCGTTAAAGGAGTTGTAGCTCTTTACACTGCTTACAGCAAGAGATAACCAAAACTCGCCATTCCATATTATGGGATGGCGTTTTCTTCATGCTATCTGGCCGGAAACTTTTTATACAGAGTGCACACCGCAACGTCGTAAATAATTGCCACCGGCTTACTGTCCACTCCGTTTGCGACCAACCTGCCTGAGCCCATTGCTCTGGAGTAAATTTCGGACATCTGCCACCTATTCACCTTTATCACGGGCTGCCGCCAGTCCTGCCCGGGTGCGTTCAACGTTCCACTCCCTTTCTATCTCGGCCAGGACTGACATTATGTAAAAATGAAACGCCCCACTGAGCTGGAAGTGTCGATGCTGTCCATTACATAGTTAGTGGAGGCTTGTTTTGCACAAGCTTAAACTCGTGAAGAGTATCCGGTATACCTGACCGACGAAGCTGAACGTAACATCGCATACGATCCGGAACCGATTTGTGTGTACAACGCTGCACCCGAAACAAAAGTATTATAACGCGACGAGCAGCTGCATCTCGATCTGGTGTTGCGAGGCTACGCATTTGGATGGTGGTACTATTACGAGGAGTAGTTGCAACATCCGCCCTGGCACGGAGCAGACCAACCAGCTGGTTGACAGATCCGCTGTGTGCGAATTGCAGACTTAGTGAGATAACAAGTCCTGCTTTTTAAAGTCAAAATCATGGCTCGAGCCCACCGTGAGCTCTCCTTCCTGTGATTCCAGAGCCAGCAACCCCCTCCTCTCCCTGAGAAGTTTTTTTTGTATCCTACCCTAAAGGCCCTCAAACAATCTCATAACCCTCATTGACCTTCAAGTTGACTTTAAACCTATACTACAGTTACGGTTGAATCAAGGCCGGTAACAGGATCGGTACTTATCAGTTAGTTCTGCCCTTTACGAAGAGTTGAGCAGGATAAGCACTGCCCAATGACAGTTTATCTGAGTGGAGAAGTGACATGGGTTATGTAACAACTCGCGATGGCGTTGAAATCTTCTACAAGGACTGGGGTCCAAAGGATGGTCAAGTTATTTTTTTCCATCACGGCTGGCCTCTGAGTAGCGATGACTGGGACGCCCAGATGTTATTCTTCGTAAATAAAGGCTTCCGCGTTGTGGCACATGACAGACGTGGGCATGGTCGTTCGGAACAGGTGTGGGATGGCCACGACATGGATCATTATGCAGATGATGTTGCAGCCGTTGTGGAACATCTCAATGTACAGGGCGCAATGCATGTTGGCCATTCAACCGGCGGTGGCGAAGTTGTACGTTATATTGCCAGACATGGTGAAGATAAAGTTTCAAAAGCCGTGTTAATCAGTGCCGTACCGCCATTGATGGTGAAAACCGACAATAATCCACAGGGAACGCCCAAATCAGTATTTGATGATCTGCAAGCGCAACTGGCTGCTAATCGCGCCCAGTTCTATTACGACGTTCCTGCTGGACCTTTTTATGGATTTAACCGCTCCGGTTCGGCTCCTTCCGAAGCTGTTATTTATAACTGGTGGCGACAGGGTATGATGGGGAGCGCCAAAGCGCATTACGATGGGATCGTTGCTTTTTCGCAAACCGACTTTACTGAAGACCTGAAAGGAATATCCATCCCTGTACTGGTGATTCATGGCGATGACGATCAGGTTGTCCCTTATGATGATTCCGGTAAGTTGTCGGCTGAACTGGTCAAAAATGGGAAACTCAATACTTATAAAGGAGCTCCCCACGGCATTCCCACTACACACGCTGATCAGGTTAACGCAGATCTTCTTGCATTTATAAACAGTTAACCTGGCTGATAAAATATCTAAATTCTTTACTCCGTTACCGGTATTTTGTACCGGTGACGGAGTCATCATGGTTGTGTACAAGGGAGCCGTGTCTTACAAATCAGGCTTTGTTAATTAACTCTTCATACTGAAACAGATCTGGCACAATGTCTGCCAGATTACTTAATAGAATGAAGAACCGGCGCATCAACCTGCATCAGCCTCATAACCCGCAACATATTTTCCTGGCATGAAATACCCTCCGGCCTGTTTTCGATGCCACTGATTAAATTCAGTATCATGGTCTGATTTTCCCTCAGTTGCTGCTGTAGGAGTCGGATCTCCTCAACCCTGGATTCAAGAGAAGCAACTAATCCTTCATGGTTCCAGCTTCCTTTCCCCTGAGGTAATACCTGACGGATTTGCTCAAGCGTAAACCCAAATCTTTGTGCCCGGTCAATAAGCATGAGTATCAATGCGGTCTCAGGCGGATAATGGCGATAGCCATTATCCTGTCGGGGAGGAGCACTGATCAGGCCTTCCGCCTCGTAATAACGTATGCGGGAAGGTGTTAGACCCGTCGCTTTTGCCAGATCTCCTATCTTCATTTCATCTCCGGTGAATTTCTTGACATTAAAGTTAACTTTAATCTTATACTTTTAAAAAAGTCAATGTCCCGGTACATCAGCCAAAAATTGTATGAAGAGGAAATAAATGCAAACGATTCTGGGAGCAAGCGGACAGATTGCCCGGGAACTTGCCCGCGAGTTAACACATTCCTTCAGTGCTGACCTAAGGCTTGTCAGCCGCAATCCGCATAAGGTCAATGACACTGATACCCTTATGTCAGCTGATTTGCTTGATGGCAGTCAGACCCTGAATGCGGTAAAAGGTAGCCGCATTGTGTATTTTGCAGCAGGCCTACCACCGGATTCCTCCCTCTGGGAGAGGCAATTTCCGGTGATGCTTCAGAATGCACTGAATGCAACCCGGCAAGTAGGGGCTCATTTTGTCTATTTTGACAATACGTATATGTACCCTCAGGACAGCAGACGACAGACGGAAGACATGCCGTTTCAGCCATCTGGGAGAAAAGGGCGTGTCCGGGCAATGATGGCGAACATGGTGCTAGAGGAGATGCTGCGGGGTGAGATTCCTGTACTCATTGGTCGTGCCCCTGAATTTTATGGGCCCGGGAAAACCCAAAGTTTTACAAATGCTCTGGTTTTAGACAGGCTTAAAGCAGGAAAAAAACCACTCGTCCCATTGCGTGATGACACATTACGAACGCTCATCTGGACCCCCGATGCCAGCAGGGCTTTAGCGCTGCTGGGTAATACTCCAGATGCTTATGGCCAGACCTGGCATCTGCCCTGCTGCGAAGAACCAATTACATATACGCAATTTGTTTCTCAGGCATGCAGTGTTTTTGGAAAAGAGACCTCATGGTCTGTTCTCAATAAAATCCCCTTATACATCGCAGGTATATTTTCTAAAGGGCCGCGAGAATTGCGAGAGCTCCTTCCGCGCTATGAAGCAGATAATCTTTTTGATTCTTCAAAATTTAAGTCACGTTTCCCGGACTTTCGTATAACAACTTATCGGCAGGGCCTGGAAAATTTATACACTGAATGGAAAGCAACATCTGCGTTAAATAAAGATGACTAACCACTCTGGCTGGTTGTTAACAACAATCTCTGACAAACACCAGAAGGTTCTAGCATGATTCGGTCTATATTACATGTTGTTACCAATGTATCTCATTATGACGACCCGGAGCATAAAACCGGGCTTTGGCTGTCAGAGCTCACTCATGCGTACGATATTTTTGCAGCTCACGGCTTCAGACAAATAATCGTGAGTCCAGCAGGTGGCCAGTCCCCCTTAGAACCACGATCCCTCAAGTGGCCATTTTTAGATAATTCTACTCGGAACTGGCTTAGTGATCCTTCCAGAATGGAACTTCTTGAGAATACTCTCAGTCCTGAGCAAATCGACTCCTCTGAATATGACGCAATTTATTTCACTGGTGGTCATGCTGTTATGTGGGATTTTCCAGAAAATGTTAGGCTTCAGCAAATTACGCGAGATATTCATGAACAGAGAGGCATTGTGTCCTCTGTTTGCCATGGTTATTGCGGTCTGTTGAATACCCGCTTATCTGATGGTGAGCTTCTCGTTAAGTCCCGTAGAATCACTGGCTTTTCATGGACAGAGGAAATTCTAGCGGGTGTCTCCCGTGAGATGCCATACAACGCGCAGCAGGAGATGAAGCAAAGGGGAGCCAGATATGAGAAGGCTTTGCTACCATTTACCCCCAACGTTGTCGTTGACGGGCGACTGATCACAGGACAGAACCCATTTTCAGCGAAGCTGACAGCCATGCGCGTGGTGTCACTTCTCGATTATTGACGCCAGAATTAGACTGAGATTCACGATTGCGAATCCCCCGTTTTTATAAAAAGCCTCAAATTGATTCGGAGCAATTTTGAATGATGTCTGTAGCTGGTAGTTACTGATGTTAAGTTCTGAACTCAACCTCTTGAACGTTAACAGGATAGATGAGATGAAATTGATTGAGATAACAAAACCAGGCGGCCCTGAAGTGCTTAAAGTAAGCCAGGGCAAAATACCGGAATGTGGTGAGAACGAGGTTCTCATTTCAGTAAAAGCCGCAGGGGTAAATCGTCCTGATATTATGCAGAGGGAAGGGAAATATCCTATGCCGGAGGGTGTTACCCCTGTCCCTGGACTAGAAGTTGCTGGGATCGTACATGCAATTGGGAAAAACGTTACTCACTTTTCAGTCGGGGATCGTGTTTGTGCGCTCACCAATGGTGGCGGATATGCTGAATTTTGTGCCGTTCCGGTCAGTCAGGTGTTGCCTGCGCCAAATAACTTAAGCCTTACGGAAGCCGCTGCACTTCCTGAAACATACTTTACTGTATGGGCCAATCTTTTTGCTCTGGGGAAAGTGAAACCTGGAGATGTTGTACTAATCCATGGTGCCGCAAGCGGTATTGGGACAACCGCCCTCGCCTTATGCTCTGCCATGAATATTAAATTATTCGGTACCGTAGGAAGTGATGAGCAAGTTCTCGCTCTGAAAAAGTACGGGGAGATGATTAACTTCAGGACACAGAATTTTGAAGAAGAGATCCTGGGCAGAACTGACGGGAAAGGGGTTGATGTTATTCTTGACATTGTCGGTGCCTCATATTTCAACAAAAATCTGCATATTCTGAAAAAAGACGGACGACTCGTGCTGATTGGTTTTATGGGGGGAAGGGTTGTTAAGGAGTTTGATATTCAGGAGCTCATCCTTAAAAGAGCCCTGGTAACAGGCTCAACGATGAGGAGTCGGAATAACGCGGAAAAAGGAGAAATAGCCCAACAGCTGATACAAAATGTATGGCCTTTAATCGAATCAGGAAAGTGTAAACCTGTCATACACCGGGTTGTTAAATTTGAAGATGTCCGGACAGCACATGAATTACTTGAGGCCGGAAACCACATAGGTAAAGTCATTCTTACCCTTGAATAAATGGACATCCCCGCATTTAGTGCGATGAGTTTAGCGGGCGTGAGTATATCCATTCACGCCCGGGAGGATTATACAATCCTCAGCGGTCCCGTCCCGGGAAGTTGCATTATAAGATTGGAACCCATTAACATTGCAGGTGTATAGGCACCTCCTGCAACCTGATTAACCATCAGGAACTCAACCACGGTTAGTCGGGGGGCAGTAATGCCCTCTGTTTGTGGCGAAGCCGAATGGCGAAAGAATGGCGAATGGCGAAAATTAGGCAATAAAAAACCACCTTTCGGTGGTTTACACGACACTGCTTATTGCTTTGATTATTCTGCATTTTCCCATGGTAGCCGGAGTGGGACTTGAACCCACACAGCGCGAACGCCGAGGGATTTTAAATCCCTTGTGTCTACCGATTCCACCATCCGGCCAGGGAAGAAAGTGGAGGCGCGTTCCGGAGTCGAACCGGACTAGACGGATTTGCAATCCGCTACATAACCGCTTTGCTAACGCGCCTTAAATCTGTTGTCTTTCGACCTGCACCCGCAAGCTGCCGATGCATTAATCTGGAGCGGGAAACGAGACTCGAACTCGCGACCCCGACCTTGGCAAGGTCGTGCTCTACCAACTGAGCTATTCCCGCATGTCATCAAGTAACTATTTAACTACTTCCTAACCACTTGATTTCATTGTCGTCCGGCTAACTGTGCCGCCGTTCGATGCGTTGCATTCTACTGATATGACGTTTTGAGTCAACGTTATTTTTTGCATCTCAGGATCGTTTGCTGAAAATTAAGCCGAAACGATCACTGTTCAAGCAAATCACCGCGCGCAGCGTTCAAATATTGCAGCATTGACCACAGCGTCAGCACCGCCGCAACCCACAGCAGACCAATGCCGGCCCACTCTACCCAGGCATTCGGACGCCACAGCATCCATACCAGCGCCGCCATCTGTGCGGTGGTTTTAACTTTACCGATCCAGGACACCGCCACGCTGCTGCGTTTACCCAGCTCCGCCATCCACTCGCGCAGGGCAGAGATAATAATCTCACGGCCAATCATGGTCGCGGCAGGCAGCGTTACCCACCAGGTATGATAATGTTCCGCCACCAGCACCATCGCGATTGCCACCATCACCTTATCCGCAACCGGATCGAGGAACGCGCCAAAGCGGGTACTCTGGTTCCAGCGACGCGCCAGATAACCGTCAAACCAGTCCGTCACGGCAGCGATCAGGAAAATAAGCGCACAGGCAAAAGGCGCCCAGACGACCGGCAGGTAAAATGCCAGGACGAAGAACGGAATGAGCACAACGCGAAAAAGAGTGAGCAACGTAGGGATATTAAATCGCATGATGACGGTAACTGTCTGTTGTCAGTAAAATTTAGCTCTATGTTGCTACAGAGCCCTCAATGTTTCAACGAGTAGTAGATCTTTTCTGCCAGCCCTTGCGAAATACCCGGCACTTTTGCAATTT
>Ga0308162_1001187_pt1 | contig 22137 bp, 16 predicted proteins | sample PhySR2_FD_201370 | JGI IMG/M metagenome (GOLD analysis project Ga0308162, IMG submission 201370) | Phyllosphere microbial communities from UC Gill Tract Community Farm, Albany, California, United States - DLSLS.R2 | ecosystem: Host-associated > Plants > Phyllosphere > Unclassified | place: USA... | reverse complement strand
CGAGTTGTTTAGCGCGATACATCACCCCGAGCGCCATTCTATCGTTGTGGCAAAAAATGGCATCGGGCGGTGGAGTTAGAGTCAAAAGGTGTTCGGCAGCGGCTATCCCTGATTTGAACGTGAAATCACCCCGAGTGATAAAGTAGGGATTCAAGGTAAGGTTATGTCGTTGTAATGCTTGCAGATAGCCTTGTCGTCGGTATTGGCAAATAGCTAAGTCTTCAGGTCCGGTGACACAGGCAATACGGTGGTGGCCGCGTTGAATAAGATAATTAACGGCGTTGAAGGCGGCGCTTAAATTATCAATGTGCAAGGTGGGGGCATCATGATCAGAAGAGTATTCATTAATGACTACACTGGGCAGTGAAGGGGGACGGTCAAGAGATGAAGGGGAAAGCCCCACATAGAGTAGACCATCGTAGTCATCGGGTAAGCCCCTCGTTTCGGGGAGACAACGATTGATCGATTGATGGGCGCAGTCGACCAGAGTGATTAAGCAGTGTTGTTGGCTTGCTTGCATCTCGATACCACGGATGATCTCGCTGTAAAAACTGTCGGTGACATCGGCAATAATCACTAGAACCTTACGCCAACGAGGGGTTATCCCAAGCGGAAAAAGGGGGGCGGTTGAGTAACCTAAGGTTATCGCAACGGATTCGACACGTTGCCGAGTGGTCGGTGAGACTTTTTCCGGTGCAGTAAACACACGCGATACCGTTGCGGTCGAGACGCCCGCTGCTAAGGCTACCGCTTTCATGGTTGCTGAGGAGGGATTTGGAGTAGTTTTCAATGGATAACGCCTCAATGAATAAGATTCTATGTCAATCAGTTGCCGAGTCGTGTTATTTCAGCCCTCGAATACAAGAGAGCGTAACAAAGCTAACTAACTAATTGTTATTCATCGATTAATTTTAAGAGTTGCTTCACAACCTTTAGTGCTTAGCTATCTGTTGGGTCGATATCCAAAGACCATTTAACCTTTTTATCGCCAGCCAACGTACCCACCAGCAGTAAGCTCTGCGAAAGGAGTTTTTGTAACCGTCCCCGCGAGGGGCTTTGAATGACGAGTTGCCAGCGCCAGCGTCCTTGACGCTTAGCATGCAGGGCAGGGACTGGTCCGATAATCCAACATTCATTATCTTTCAATGGACTTGATTCGATAAGGTTGCGCAACTGCTGTAAGAAACGCTCTGTTTGGTCGCTATCTTGGTGCTCAGCTCGAAAGATCGCTTGGCTAGCATAAGGGGGTAGCTGTAATTGTTGCCTGAGCGCGAGCGTTTCAGCGGCGAACTGAAAATAGCCTTTACTGAGTAAAGTTTGGAGAAGCGGATGCTCCGGTTGGTGGGTTTGCAGTAACACTTCGCCTTGTTTGCCTGCGCGCCCGGCTCGGCCAGCCACTTGCACATAAAGTTGTGCGAAATGTTCAGTTGCTCGGAAATCAGCGGAAAATAGCGCGCCATCGACATCGAGTAATGCCACTAAGGTGACATCGGGGAAGTGATGGCCTTTGGCGAGCATCTGTGTCCCAATCAGAATTCGCGGCCCACCTTGATGAATTTGCTCAAGATGCTGTTCAAGCATCCCTTTTCTACGCGTGGTATCACGGTCAATACGGGTCAGAGGCGTATCAGGAAATAATTGCTGTAAGTGTTCTTCAAGTTGTTCGGTCCCTAACCCTGCGGGCATAAGATGTGAGGAGCCACATTCAGGGCATTGCCAGGGTATTGGCCGCTGACTGTCACAATGGTGACAGCGCAGGCTACGTTGCTGCTGATGGTAAGTATAGTAGTGATCACAACGTTGGCACTCCGCTAACCATCCGCAGTCGTGACAGAGTAATGCTGGTGAGTATCCACGTCGGTTAAGAAAGAGTAGCGCTTGATTACCTGCTTGAAGATGGGCATGGATACGTCTAATCAGTTGTGGTGATAACCCCGATTGTAGGGTTACGGATTTGAGATCAATAAGCTGCTGCTGAGCGGTGGTTGCATTACCCGCTCGCCGAGTTAGGTTGAGCTGACGGTACTTGCCGACGCGGACATTATGCAAGGTTTCCAAGGCAGGTGTGGCTGAGCCAAGGATGACCGGTATTTTTTCTTTATTGGCCCGAAAGACGGCGAGATCACGAGCATGATAGCGCCAGCCATCTTGTTGCTTATAAGAGCTATCGTGTTCTTCATCGACAATGATTACACCGGGTCGGGCTAAGGGTGTAAAAATGGCTGAGCGGGTACCAATGATAATTGCTGCTTCACCCGTTTTACTTTTCAGCCACACACTGAGACGTTCGCTATCATTCAGCCCAGAGTGGAGAACTTCGACGGGTGCTTGAAAGCGTTCCCGAAAGCGGGCGATAGTTTGTGGGGTTAGCCCTATTTCTGGGACTAAGATGAGGGCTTGTTTCCCTTGTGCAAGAATATTTTCGATAACGCTGAGGTATACCTCAGTTTTTCCAGAACCTGTAATGCCTGCCAATAGCCATGGGCTAAATTGCTGTGTCGTACTATGAATCGCCCCGACCGCGGTGGCTTGCTCGGTGGTCAATTTAAGTCGGTCACCGAGAACGCGAAACTGAGGACGCCAATCGTCGAGTGATTCAGCAAGCTCATAGAGATCGCTCCACCCTTTTTTACGCAGCGCTTGGAACGTACTTTCTGGTAAGTCGTGGTCAGCGACCGCTGATCGTAATAATCCACCTTGTCGCAGGAGCATGACTGCTTGGCGCTGTTTCTCCGAACGCTTAATCTCACTTGGGTCGATAACGCGCCCCATATCGGTGAGTCGCCATTCATACTCGATTGCCTTGCGCGCTTCTTTTCCTTGACGAAGTTGAGAGGGGATAGCGTGAAACAGAATTTCACCCAAAGGGTGATGATAATAACCGCTTGACCAAGTCAATAACGCCCAAAGACTGGGCGTAAAAAGGCTCTCGGTATCGAGAATTTCATCAATAGGCTTAAGTTGTTCGGCACTGAGGTCACTGCTCGCACTGTGTGTTACCACGATTCCTATCATTTTACGGCGACCGAAATTTACGCGGATACGACACCCTATTTGGGGGATCTGCGCAGGGTCTGCAGTGTAGTCATACAGTTTGGGGAGAGGAACCGGTAAAGCTACCTTAATGATGGTCATGCATTACTCATACTCAGTGAACCGAAACGGCAAGTGTACCGCTGATCGTGAAGTGTTTGAAATCGTCATTTGCATGTTGTTGTCTATTTTCTGTATAATATGGGGCCTTCGTTAGACAGCGGTCTTATTACGCGACGAAGACATACACTTATATTATTGTTCAATCGCGTGTGGTGCTGTGCAAGCTAAGCTTGGCACGGAGAGCGACACGGCCTTCTACTGAGGTTATCCCATGAAAAAAGGTATTCATCCAGAATATAACAACGTTACCATTTCTTGCTCTTGCGGTAACGTAATCGAAACGCGTTCAACCCTGCGTCAGCCTTTAAACTTAGACGTATGCGGCAACTGCCACCCATTCTACACCGGTAAGCAACGTGTTGTAGACACCGGTGGTCGTGTTGATCGCTTCAACAAGCGTTTCAGCATCCCAAGCTCTAAATAAGTTTCTTGATCAGTGGGAGTCTTCCCCGCTGTATAAAAAACCCGGCAAATGCCGGGTTTTTTTATGGGGGTAAAAAGCGTTTCGCTAGTAGTCCCAAGTATCGGGATCAATGCCCATTTCTCGCATAATTAATTTAGCCGTTTCAGGGATCTCATCACTTCTTTCTTTTCGTAAATCGTTATCATCTGGCAAAGGCTGGCCAGTAAAGGCATGTAGAAAAGCTTCGCACAATAGCTCGCTGTTGGTCGCGTGACGTAAGTTATTGACCTGCCGACGCGTTCTCTCATCCGTTAAGATTTTCAATACTTTTAGCGGGATAGAAACAGTGATTTTCTTTACTTGCTCACTTTTTTTGCCATGTTCAGCATAAGGGCTGATATATTCGGCATTCCACTCAGCCATGGGGTACCTTATTAATAAATGTTAATTACTTGAATTCAGCTTATTATGCCAGATATCGCAGATAAAACTGGATTTATTGGTCCAAGGGCCGTCAAAAGCAAATATTCTCTTCTAAGACCGGACATTATGGTCTGATTTTACCTCTTATCTACCTATTGCTCAATCTACACGCAAATCTATTTGGATGTCTAGATGTGTTGACGTCTATTTTATGCAAGGATATGCTAAGGATCACTTTATGACTCTTGGTTACTTCCCTATGACACAATTCAAGCAGGCGACAATTGCGGTACGCAGTGGATTAAATGAAGATCACCAATATGGCTGCGTTGTTCCTCCCATTCATCTTTCGACCACCTATAACTTTACGGATTACAATCAACCTCGGGCGCACGATTATTCTCGTCGTGGTAACCCCTCGCGGGATGTTGTCCAACAAGCCTTAGCGGAATTAGAGGGGGGGGCTGGTGCGGTGATGACGAATACCGGCATGTCAGCCATTATGCTTGTGACGACCGTGTTTCTAAAACCGGGCGACTGGCTGATTGCACCGCATGACTGTTATGGAGGAAGTTACCGACTGTTTGATAGCTTACAAAAACGCGGCGCCTTTAATGTGAAGTTTATTGATCAAGGTGATCCGCAAGCCGTAGAAGAGGCCTTAACGTTAAATCCCAAACTTTTCTTAATCGAAAGCCCGAGTAATCCTCTGTTAAGGGTAGTAGATATTGAAGCGCTATGTCGAGCGGCCCGCGCAGTTGGCGCAGTGACTGTTGTCGACAATACATTTCTTAGCCCGGTACTGCAAAACCCTCTTCAACTCAGCGCTGATTTGGTCGTACACTCTTGTACGAAATACCTCAATGGACACTCAGATATTGTGGCCGGTACCGTTATTGCTAAAGACCCTCAAGTAGCCACTGAATTGGCGTGGTGGGCGAATAATATTGGTGTAACCGGTTCAGCGTTTGATAGTTATCTCTTATTAAGAGGTATGCGGACACTTTCTCTGCGGACTAAAGCTGCTCAAGAGAATGCGCTGGCAATTGTTGAATATCTGAAAAATCAGCCTCTAGTGAGTAAGCTCTACCATCCCTCACTTCCAGAGAATCAAGGTCATGAGTTTGCTTGCCGCCAGCAACGTGGATTTGGTGCCATGCTGAGTTTTGAGTTGGCTGGGGATGAACAGACGGTACGCCAATTCTTTAAATCGCTAAAACTCTTTACCCTTGCGGAATCATTAGGCGGTGTCGAGAGCTTAATTTCACATACTGCAACGATGACACATGCTGGAATGTCGGCAGAAGCCAGAGCCGCCGCAGGAATTTCTGATACCTTGCTGCGTGTTTCGGTAGGAATTGAGGATCATAACGATCTGATCGCTGATCTTGACCAAGCGTTCCAACGTCTTACCCAGGAGTAATTATGGTCGGCGGTATAGATCTGAAAAGTGAAGTGATACGACAGCTGCATAAGTTTGGGGGTAGCAGTCTTGCTGATCGACGCTGTTACTTACGCGTTGCAGAAATCATGGCCGAATACAGTCACGTGGGTGACATTATGGTGGTTTCGGCTGCGGGGAGTACAACGAATCAGCTGATTAATTGGTATCGCCTGAGTCAAACTGATCGGCTATCCGCCTTCCAAGTCCAACAGCATTTACGGCGCTATCAACTAGAGCTGGTGGAGAGTTTACTGCCCGAGGCGTTAGCTGAGCCGATTGCTCAGCAATTTATCGCGGATGTCGATCATTTATCTATCCTTCTAGATGGAGAGGGCAGCGATGCGTTATATGCCAAAGTGGTCGGGTACGGGGAGATTTGGTCAGCTCGGTTGATGAGTGCTGTGCTTAATCATTCCGGAATCGATGCACAGTGGATTGATGCGCGCACATTCTTACGAGCAGAACGCTCAGGACAACCGCAAGTGGATGAAGGCGAATCTTATCCGCTATTACAAACTATCTTGGCACAGTATCCACACAAGCGACTGGTTATCACAGGTTTTATCTCTGCGAACCGCGCAGGTGAAACCGTTTTACTCGGACGCAATGGATCAGATTACTCAGCGACTCAAATAGGCGCGTTGGCCGGTGTAAAGCGTGTCACTATTTGGAGCGATGTTGCCGGAGTCTTTAGCGCCGATCCAAGAATTGTCTCGGATGCTTGCTTACTGCCTTTATTACGCCTTGATGAAGCCGCTGAACTCGCACGCCTTGCGGCTCCGGTACTGCATACTCGTACGTTACAGCCTGTGGCAACGAGCCATATTGATCTACAATTACGATGCAGTTATCAACCTGAGGTGGGTTCAACCCGTATTGAACGAGTATTAGCTTCGGGAACCGGTGCGAGGATTGTCACCAGTCATGAAGATGTCTGCTTGATCGAAATACAGATTGGACCACGTCACGATTTCACTCAATTATTGAAAGAGGTCGACCAATTCTTAATTCGTACCCAGCTTCGGCCTTTAGCGCGTGGTGTACACAGTGACCGTCAATTACTGCAGCTTTGCTATACCTCTGAATTAGTTGAAAGCGCGCTTTCCCAGCTTCAAGCATCAGGCTTACCTATTAGCCTACGCTTACGAGAAGGGCGGGTGCTGGTGGCAATGGTGGGTGCAGGGGTTACTCAAAATCCACTTCACTGTCATCGTTTTTGGCAACAGATTAAAGACCTACCCGTGGAGTTTGTTTGGCAGTCGGATGAGAAGCTGAGTTTAGTAGCTGTGTTACGTAAAACGGCGCTTCCCCCGATAGTTCAGGGCTTACACCAATCCTTGTTTAGAGCTGAAAAGCGTGTAGGTATCGTACTGTTTGGTAAGGGGAACATTGGCTCTCGCTGGTTAGAACTCTTTTCTCGCGAACAAGAGAACCTTTCTGACCGTACTGCGATGGATTTTGTATTAGCCGGTATTGCAAACAGTCGACGAAGTCTACTCAGCTATGAAGGGCTTAATGCCGCAGAGAGTTTGGCAAATTTCGAACGAGATGCGACAGCTTTAGATGAAGAATCGCTCTTTCTCTGGATGCGTGATCACCCATTCGATGATTTAGTTGTGCTCGATGTCACCGCTAATGAAGCGCTAGCCGAGCAGTATTTAGATTTTGCGAGCTACGGTTTTCACGTGATCAGCGCTAATAAAGTGGCTGGGGCCTCCTCCAACCAGCGTTGGCGTCAACTCCGTGATGCGTTCGATAAGACTGGGCGTCATTGGTTAACGAACGCAACAGTCGGCGCAGGCTTACCTATTAATTATACGGTAAGGGATTTACGTAATTCGGGAGATAAGATTCTGTCGATTAGTGGTATTTTTTCCGGCACCCTCTCTTGGCTATTTTTACAGTACGATGGATCGATTCCTTTTAGCCAGTTAGTCGATCAAGCGTGGCAGCAGGGACTTACTGAACCTGATCCACGAGTCGACCTCTCCGGAATCGATGTTATGCGTAAATTGGTGATCCTTGCTCGAGAAGCGGGGTCGGATATTGAGCCTCACCAAGTGAAGGTTGAGTCCTTAGTACCAGAGGCTTGCCGTGAAAATACGATGGATTACTTTTTCGAAAATAGCGAAGCCTTAGATGAGCAGATCCAGCAGCGTTTCGACGCTGCCCAAGAGCTAGGTTTGGTCCTACGCTATGTTGCTCGCTTTGATTCGCGGGGTAAAGCCAAGGTCGGTTTAGAAGCACTGCGTCCAGATCACCCGCTTGCCGCACTCTTGCCGGGCGATAATGTTTTTGCAATCGAGAGCCGGTGGTATCGGGATAATCCCTTGGTGATACGTGGACCGGGAGCAGGGCGGGATGTGACCGCAGGTGCGCTACTCTCGGATCTAAATCGACTAGCCAAGCTAATTTAAGTCAAAAAAAAGCACCTGATGAGGTGCTTTTTTTGGGCCTTGGCGATCTAGCCTGTGTTACGCATGCCTGCCGCAACGCCAGCTATAGTGACCATTAATGCTTGTTCAACATTAGGGTCTGTAGGTAGGTTGTTTGCTTCAGCTTGACGAGCGCGATGCAACAATTCGGCCTGTAGAACGTTAAGTGGATCGGTATAGACATTACGTAACGCAATGGATTCAGCAATCCATGGGTGGTCAGCCATTAAGTGTGCATCATTAGCGATAGTTAACACGGTTTTAATATCTTCTGCCAGTTGTTCGCGCAGCTGCTGTCCTAAGGACCAAAGGGTTGGGTCCACTAAGCGTTGGTCATAATATTCAGCGAGCCAAAGATCGGCTTTGGCAAATACCATTTCCAACATACCGATACGTGTTGAGAAGAAAGGCCAATTACGACACATCTCTTCTAGATTCTTCTGTTGACCCTGATCAATCGCATTATTTAATGCCGCGCCAGCACCCAACCATGCAGGGAGCATTAAGCGATTCTGCGTCCAGGCAAAAATCCACGGAATGGCGCGTAATGACTCAACGCCACCGGTCGGACGGCGTTTCGCTGGGCGAGATCCCAAAGGTAATTTACCCAGTTCTTGCTCTGGCGTAGCGGAGCGGAAATAAGGTACAAAATCCTTATTTTCACGGATATACCCGCGATACATGTCACAGGAGTCTGCCGAGAGTTGTTTCATCACCTCACGCCATTCGGCTTTAGGCTCTGGCGGTGGAAGCAGGTTCGCTTCCAGAATTGCACTGGTATAGAGAGTTAAACTTGCAATAGTGATTTCTGGCAAACCATATTTGAAGCGGATCATCTCGCCTTGTTCGGTGACACGAAGCCCACCTTTCAAGCTACCAGGCGGTTGTGACAATAAGGCAGCATGGGCTGGTGCGCCACCACGTCCAATTGAACCACCGCGGCCGTGGAACAGAGTTAAGGCGATTCCGGCTTTGTTACAGGTCTTAATCAGTGCATCTTGGGCTTGATACTGTGCCCAAGAGGCAGCCATTACGCCGGCATCTTTAGCGGAATCAGAATAGCCGATCATGACCATCTGTTTGCCTTGAATAAAGCCACGATACCAATCAATACTGAGTAATTGTGTCATAACGCTATCAGCGTTATTCAAGTCATCCAGTGTTTCAAACAACGGCGCAACAGGAAGTGCATAACGAATGCCCGCTTCTTTAAGAAGAAGATGTACGGCTAATACATCGGAAGGCGTTTTCGCCATAGAGATGACGTAGGCCGCAATCGAGCCTTGTGGAACTTCAGCCGCGACTTGGCAGGTATCCAGTACTTCTTGGGTTGCTTCACTCGGTTGCCAATGACGAGGTAGCAGCGGACGCGGAGAAGAGAGCTCGCGAATTAAGAAGGCTTGTTTATCAGCTTCTGACCAACTTTCATAATCTCCCAGCCCTAAGTAGCCGGTAATTTCAGAGATGGCCTCGGTGTGGCGAGTGCTCTCTTGGCGTAAATCAATACGCACCAGTGGCACACCAAAACACTTAACACGGCGTAAGGTATCGAGAAGATGGCCATTGGCAATAATCCCCATTCCACTTTTTTGTAGCGACTCGTAGAGTGCATACAGAGGGGTCCAAAGTTGTTCGTTACTGACGATGATGTCTTTGGGCGGGGTGGTCTCTTCACCTTTTAAGCGTAATTCAAGATAGTTTTGAGTAGAAATAAGTTGTGTTCTTAACCGCTTAAGGACAAAGCGGTAAGGTTCTTGAATGTCTGGATCCTGACACATCGCCTTAACGACGTCGTCGCAGTTCGACATAGATAGCTCAGAAATGAGCACCGTCATATCTTTTATGAAGAGATCCGCGGCTTTCCAACGGCTCAGGCGAATTGCCTGGCGGGTGACTGTCGCGGTGACGTTAGGGTTACCATCGCGATCCCCCCCCATCCAAGAGGTAAATTTTACCGGTACGAAATCCACTGGCAGTGTGATACCAAAGGTGGCATGAACCTGTTCATTGAGTTCACGTAAAAAGGCAGGGACACCTTCCCATAAACTATTTTCAACGACCGCAAATCCCCATTTTGCTTCATCGATAGGGGTTGGCCGTTGTTTACGTATTTCATCGGTATACCACGCTTGCTCCACGAGCTGGCGGAGACGACGCATAATTTTCGATGTTTCGTACTCGGTTAAGTCATTATGGTCGAGACGTTCAAGACAGTTATTCACTTCGACCAGTTTATGAATCAGTGTCCGGCGGGTAATTTCGGTCGGGTGTGCCGTGAGTACCAGCTCAATAGAAAGTTCTTCAATAGCCTGACAAATATCTTTTTCAGAAATATTTTCGATTTTTTTCAAGCGCTGGAAGGTGGCTTGTAGCACTTCCGGCGGACTTTCACCTGGAGATTGGTGTGAAACCGTTTGATACTGCTCTGCAACGTTGGTTAAGTTGAGAAACTGGCTGAAAGCTCGGGCAACAGGGAGCAACTCATCGTTCGACAAATTCTGTAAAGTGGTAAGCAAGGCTTCACGATCTTCCTCGCTGCCAGAACGTGAACCTTTCGATAATTTTCTAATTGATTCAACACGCTCTAAGATTTCATCGCCTAGGGCGTTTTTAATCGTATCGCCAAGAAGTTTTCCAAGCATACTCACGTTACTACGCATAGCTGAATATTGTTCGTTCATGTGACGCGTTAACCCCTTAGCTGTTGTCTGCCCATCAATTATTGTTATTGGTTTTCTGTATATCTATCTAGCCATGTAACGGAATGAACGTCAAATGTCAGAAAAGTGTGCAGTGACTTCAAAACACATCGTATTGATGCCCAATGAGCGCTTTAAAAGCGAATTATGTTGAGTTTGCTATATCCATAAAGATTTTTAATCTATCTCTTGAAGAGGTGCCCCGATCTCTCACTTAGCAAAAATGATGAACTAATTTTTTCAGCAGCTGATTGGTCGGCTCGATAAATTTTGTGTCAAGGTATTCATCAGGTTGATGTGCCTGCTCAATCGAACCAGGCCCTAGTACTAAGGTTGGGCAAAGCTGTTGAATAAAAGGTGCTTCGGTACAGTAATTCACAATTTCAGTTTTAGTACCCAACACTTTTTCGATTAATGCCACCATGGGATGATGAACTGGGCATTCATAACCAGGAATAGGAGGGTGTAAGTCAGTGATGGTTAAACGTCCTGGCCACTGCTCGCTGATCGGCGCCAGTGCTTGTGCGAGTAAGTCATGAAGGTCGGGAAGAGAGAGCCCTGGTAGCGGCCGTATATCCATATGTAACTCACAACAGGCACAAATTCTATTCGGTGCATCACCACCAGAGATTTTTCCGAAGTTCATCGTTGGATAAGGGATAACAAATCCATCGTGGTTGAAGCGCTCTTTAAGCTGGCGGCGTAACCCTTGTAATTCCGTAATCGAATCATGCATTAACTCGATCGCGTTGATCCCGTTTTCTGGATCACTGGAGTGGCCGGAGTGACCCTCGATACGAATTGCTTTCGAAAGGTGGCCTTTATGCGCTCGAACGGGTTGCAGTGAAGTGGGCTCCCCGATAATGGCACAATCTGGACGGATAGAGGTTGATTGTGCAAAGTAACTCGCTCCGGCCATCGTCGTCTCTTCATCTGCTGTGGCCAGGATGTAAAGCGGTTTAGTGAGTTTACTCAAGTCTATTTCAGTCAATGCCGCGAGAATAAAAGCAAAAAAACCTTTCATATCTGCGGTTCCTAACCCATATAAACGATTATCGCGCTCCGTTAGGGTAAAAGGATCTTGTGTCCACCGACCTTCATCGTAGGGCACCGTATCAGTATGCCCAGCCAAGAGCAGACCACCAGAGCCTTGACCATATTTCGCCAGTAAATTGAATTTATTGCGCGTATTCGGTACCGGCTGAAGTTCCACCTGAAAGCCTAAATTTTCGAACCAGCCCGCGAGTAAAGTAATAAGTGGCTCGTTGCTCTGATCCAGTACAGATTCTGTACCGCTGATGGAAGGCGTACCAATTAATTGACGATAAAGTTCAATAAATGGCGGTAATTTGTTATTCACTGTTGACGCTCCTTTGATTAGGATGTACAAATAATCATGCAAATTATGTGAATAAAAATACATTATTGGCCGTCGAGATGACAATGATTTATTCACGATTCAAGGGAAAGTAGAAACTTAACCCGCACCTGTTTATGAGAGCTCAGAAAGGTCTTTACTCATGTTAAATGCATTGATTGTTGGCGCTAGCGGATATGCCGGTGCGGAACTGGCAACCTACTTGAATCGTCACCCTGAAGTTAACCTTGCCACTGTGGCAGTGTCTGCGAAAAGTGAAGATGCAGGTAAATTATTATCAGATCTTTATCCGCAACTCAAAGGCCGACTTGATATCGCGTTACACGGGATGACCGATCCGCAGGCGTTGGCGGAACAACATGATGTTGTCTTTTTAGCTACCGCCCATGAAGTCAGCCATGATTTAGCCCCTATTTTTCTCAATGCGGGTTGTACTGTCTTCGATCTTTCTGGTGCTTATCGGGTTAATGATCCAGAGTTTTATACCCGTTATTACGGATTTACTCACCAACATACAGACTGGTTAGCGAAGGCGGTTTATGGCTTGGCCGAGTGGCAGACTGAAAAAATTCAGACTGCGCAGCTTATCGCGGTCCCCGGCTGTTATCCCACAGCGGCCCAATTAGCGCTAAAACCTTTACTCGATCGCCAGTTATTAAATACCGATTTTTGGCCAGTCATTAATGCGACGAGCGGTGTAAGTGGTGCTGGACGTAAGGCTTCCCTTAAAACGAGTCTGTGTGAAGTCAGCTTACAACCCTATGGTATTTTTACCCATCGGCACCAACCTGAGATTGCGACACACCTTGGTACGCAAGTTATCTTTACTCCTCATTTGGGCGATTTCCCTCGGGGCATCTCTGAAACTATTACTTGTAAGTTAACTCAAACACTCACTCGCGAAGAGATTTTGGCTATCTTCCATCAAGCTTATGATTGTCAGCCTTTAGTCAGAATTTATGATGAGGGCGTGCCAGCGCTGAAATCGGTCGTGGGCCTACCTTATTGTGATATCGGCTTTGCCGTAGAGGGTCAGCATCTCATTTTGGTCAGTGTTGAAGATAATCTATTGAAAGGGGCGGCTTCCCAAGCAGTGCAATGCTTGAATATTCGGTTTAACTTTCCATCCACCCTTTCCTTACTTTAAGAAGAGTCATTGATTATGGAAAATCCATTAATTATTAAACTAGGTGGTGTTCTGTTAGACAGCGAAGAAGCCCTGTCTAGGCTCTTTGACGCACTACAGCAATACCGCATGCAACATCAACGCCCATTGGTTATTGTTCATGGTGGAGGCTGCTTAGTTGATGAGATTATGAGTCAGCTGAATCTCCCGGTGAAAAAACAGAATGGATTACGCGTAACTCCGGCTGATCAGATCGATATCATCACCGGTGCTTTAGCGGGAACGGCGAATAAGACTTTGTTAGCGTGGGCCAAAAAATACGGTATTTCAGCCGTTGGGCTATCGCTGGGTGATGGCAGTATCACCGAAGTCACGCAATTAGATGAATCTCTTGGCCATGTAGGTAAGGCCTCTGCTGGAAATCCGGCACTGTTAAATACACTTTTAGCGGCTGAATATTTGCCAATTATCAGTTCTATCGGTATTACTGATGGGGGGCAGCTGATGAATGTTAATGCAGACCAAGCAGCGACGGCGTTGGCAGCAGCTTTAGGTGCAGATTTGATTCTTCTGTCCGATGTGAGTGGTATTTTGGACGGTAAAGGACAAAAAATCGATCAAATGTCGGCACAAATGGCGGAAACGTTGATTGATCAGGGCATTATTACTGATGGAATGATCGTGAAAGTGAATGCGGCATTAGATGCTGCGCGGGCCTTAAACCGACCGGTCGACATTGCTAGCTGGCGACATGCTGAAAAACTGCCAGACTTATTTAATGGCTTAGCCATTGGTACGCGGATTGTTGCGTAATTTAAAGAATATTTTCAAGGATCTATAATGCAAACTCAAAATATTAATAAAATTGTTTTAGCGTATTCAGGTGGTCTTGATACTTCGGCGATTATTCCGTGGTTAAAAGAAAATTATGGCTGTGAAGTTGTCGCATTTGTTGCCAACGTTGGCCAAGATCCTGCTGATTTAGAAGGTGTAGAGAAAAAGGCGATGCAGTCTGGTGCCAGCGAGTGCCACGTCGTTGATTTACGTGAAGAGTTTATCCGCGAATATGTCTATCCAGTCCTGCAAACAGGGGCTCTGTATGAAGGGACATACTTACTGGGAACCTCTATGGCGCGTCCGATTATCGCCAAGGCTCAGGTTGAAGTGGCGCTGAAAGTGGGTGCTGATGCACTGTGCCATGGCGCGACGGGTAAAGGTAATGACCAAGTCCGTTTTGAGAGCACTTACGCAGCCTTAGCACCGCAACTGAAAGTGATTGCACCTTGGCGTGAGTGGGATCTACGTTCTCGTGAAGCTCTGTTGGATTACCTCAAACAGCGTGATATCCCTACTACTGCCAGTTTGGAAAAAATTTATAGCCGTGATGAAAACGCGTGGCATATCTCCACTGAAGGTGGCGTATTAGAAAGTCCTGCCAATGCTGCAAACCAAGATTGCTGGGTTTGGACAGTCGACCCATTAGAAGCGCCAGACCAACCTGAAGAAGTTACCTTGACGGTCGAGAAAGGCAAAGTCGTCGCGGTTAATGGTGAAAGACTAAGCCCGTTCCAAGCGTTAGAAAAACTGAATGTTCTGGGTGCCAAACATGGCGTGGGAAGAATTGATATCGTCGAGAACCGTTTAGTCGGTATGAAGTCACGTGGTTGCTATGAAACCCCAGGCGGTACCATTATGGTCAATGCCTTACGTGCCGTTGAACAATTGGTTTTAGACCGTGATAGCTTCAAATGGCGCGAGCAGCTTGGTTTGGAAATGTCTTATGTCGTCTATGACGGACGCTGGTTCACTCCAATCCGTAAAGCGCTGCAAGCCTCTGCTGAATCCTTAGCGGAAGAGCTGAATGGTGAAGTGGTTATTCGTCTTTATAAAGGGCACGCCACGGCAATTAAAAAGAAATCTGACAATAGCCTCTATTCTGAAGAGTTTGCGACCTTTGGCGAAGATGAAGTTTATGATCATAGCCATGCGGAAGGATTTATCCGTCTTTACTCGCTGTCTTCTCGTATCCGGGCATTAAAACAACAATAAGTCTTTAGGTGGCCGTAGGGCCACCTCCTTATCTATTTTTCAGGAGAGTTACCATGGCATTGTGGGGCGGACGGTTCACTCAGGCAGCCGATCAGCGGTTTAAACATTTCAACGACTCATTACGTTTTGACTACCGTTTGGCTGAGCAAGATATTACTGGCTCGGTAGCGTGGTCTAAAGCCCTAGTCACCGTCAATGTTTTGACTGGTGAGGAGCAACAACGTCTAGAGCAAGCTTTGACTGAATTGCTGGCTGAAGTGCGCGATAACCCAATGCAGATTCTGGAAAGTGATGCAGAAGATATCCACAGTTGGGTCGAAGGTAAACTCATCGAGAAGGTCGGTGATTTAGGAAAAAAACTGCACACTGGCCGCAGCCGTAATGACCAAGTGGCGACCGATTTAAAACTATGGTGTAAGTTTCAGGTCAATGAATTAATCACTGCGGTCCGCGCAATTCAACGCGCACTAGTCGAAACAGCCTCTGTGTATCAGGACGTAGTGATGCCAGGTTATACCCATTTACAACGCGCTCAACCTATCACCTTTGCCCACTGGTGTTTAGCTTACACTGAAATGTTAGCCCGTGATGAAAGCCGTTTAGAGGATGCTTTAAAGCGTCTCGACGTTAGCCCACTAGGGTGTGGTGCATTGGCTGGGACGGCGTACCCTATTGATCGTGACCAATTGGCCGAATGGTTAGGTTTTGCCAGTGCAACGCGTAATAGCCTCGATTCAGTCTCTGACCGTGACCATGCGTTAGAGTTAATGAGCCATGCCTCCATAAGTATGATGCACTTATCACGTTTCGCTGAAGATATGATTTTCTTTAACTCGGGTGAGGCGGGTTTTATCGAGCTATCCGATAAAGTTACCTCTGGCTCATCCTTAATGCCACAGAAGAAGAATCCCGATGCGCTAGAGCTCATTCGCGGTAAGTGCGGCCGTGTACAGGGCGCTCTAACGGGTATGATGATGACGCTCAAAGGATTACCTCTGGCTTACAACAAAGATATGCAAGAAGACAAAGAAGGTCTATTTGATGCATTAGATACTTGGTTAGAGTGTCTGCATATGAGTTGCTTAGTCTTAGAAGATATTCAACTTAACTCCGCACGCTGCAAAGAAGCGGCAGAACAAGGTTATGCTAACTCTACTGAGCTGGCGGACTACTTGGTTGCTAAGGGTGTACCTTTCCGTGAGGCGCACCATATTGTGGGGGAAGTCGTGATAGCGGCCATCAAACAAGGTATTCCTCTCGAGCAGTTATCGTTGGGTCATTTTAAACAGTTTAGCGATACGATTGAAGAAGACGTCTATCCATTATTATCGCTTGATTCTTGTCTCGATAAGCGTAATGCGAAAGGCGGCGTAGCCCGTGAGCAAGTCACTTTTGCGATTGAACAAGCACGCATTCGTTTAGCGTAAAAAAAAGCGGACGAAAATTCGTCCGCTACCCTGGTGTGGCACTTTCTTCTTATAATATTTTATACAGCAAAGTGCTTCTCTAAATCGTCGCTACCCCCAATGTGGCGGCCTCCGATAAAGACTTGTGGTACGGTAGAACGGCCCGTGATAGCACGTAAGCTAACCGTGGTCGCGTCTTGGCCCAAGACTAACTCTTCATATTGTAGACCTTTATCTTGCAATAGCTGTTTCGCTTTTGCACAGAAAGGGCAACCTGGCTTAGTAATAATCGACACAGACTCTTGTAATTTATGATCTGGAGCCAAGTATTTCAGCATGGTATCAGCGTCAGAGACCTCAAACGGGTCGCCCGGTTGGTCTGGTTCGATGAACATCTTCTCGATTTTTCCATCGCGTACCAGCATAGAATAACGCCATGAACGCTCACCAAAGCCTAGATCATCTTTACCGACCAACATTCCCATACCACGGCTGAAATCACCATTACCATCTGGGATGAATGTGATTTTCTCGGCGTGTTGATCTTGTTTCCATGCATTCATCACGAAAGTATCGTTGACGGAAACACATAAGATCTCATCAACACCGTGTGCTGCGAATACACTATGCAACTCGTTGTAACGTGGTAAATGGCTTGAAGAACAGGTTGGCGTGAATGCGCCAGGTAAAGAGAAAACAATGACAGTTTTATTTTTGAATAAATCATCAGTGGTCAGATCGACCCATTTGTCACCTTGACGTGTATGGAACGTTACTTGTGGGACGTTTTTACCTTCTTGATTCTCTAATGGCATGTTTTACTCCACTATTTGATATAGGTTAACTGTTTGATGAGTTAATAATATGAGACATTCCTTGATAGGGCTAATCGTTCGTTGCTATGCTACCTATCGTTACGACCTATCATGAAGGAAGGGGATTAATGAACATCCGTGATCTGGAATATCTTGTTTCGCTCGCAGAACATCGTCATTTTAGACGAGCGGCTGACGCTTGTCATGTCAGCCAACCCACCTTAAGTGGACAGATACGTAAACTTGAAGATGAGTTGGGCGTCATGCTACTGGAAAGAACTAGCCGTAAAGTTCTCTTCACGCAAGCCGGTTTACTTCTTGTTGACCAAGCGCGTACAGTGTTGCGGGAAGTCAAAATCCTCAAGGAGATGGCGAGCCAACAGGGTGAAACAATGTCGGGCCCTTTACATATCGGCTTAATCCCCACGGTCGGGCCGTATTTATTGCCACATATTATTCCTATGCTTCATAAAAGTTTCCCTAAACTTGAGATGTACCTCCATGAAGCACAAACTCATCAGCTACTAGCTCAGCTCGACAGTGGTAAATTAGACTGTGCCATTATGGCGTTGGTTAAGGAGTCTGAGGCTTTCATTGAAGTGCCTTTATTTGACGAGCCAATGAAATTAGCTGTTTACAGTGATCACCCATGGTGCCAGCGACAAACCATACCGATGGGCGATCTTTCCGGTGAAAAGTTACTCATGCTAGAAGACGGTCACTGTTTACGGGATCAAGCGATGGGGTTCTGTTTCCAAGCTGGAGCTGATGAAGATACGCATTTTCGTGCGACGAGTCTTGAGACGTTGCGTAACATGGTTGCAGCAGGTAGCGGCGTAACCTTGATGCCTGCGCTATCCGTGCCGACGGAAAGGGAAAGAGATGGTGTCTGTTATATTGGATGTGAATCGCCGGTGCCGCAACGGACAGTCGCATTGATTTATCGACCAGGGTCACCTCTGCGTAGCCGCTATGAGCAACTCGCAGAGGCGATAAGCGCACATATGTACGCTTTACCGGCAGATGTACTAAAACAGTCTGTTTAAACCGTTTAACGCGGCCACGCGATAAGCCTCGGCCATTGTTGGATAGTTAAAGGTGGTATTCACGAAGTACTCGATAGTATTGCCACCATTTTTCTGTTCCATAATGGCTTGACCGATATGAATAATTTCAGCGGCCCTTTCACCAAAGCAATGTATCCCTAAAATTTCCTTCGTTTCACGATGGAAAAGGATTTTTAAGCTACCGACATTCATCCCTACAATTTGTGCACGGGCAAGATGTTTAAATTGCGCGCGACCCACCTCGTAAGGAACCTTCATTGCCGTCAGCTGTTGCTCTGTTTTCCCAATCGAACTGATCTCTGGGATGGTGTAGATACCCGTTGGAATATCTTCGACCAGATGTGCTGTCGCCTCGCCTTTAATGATAGCTTGAGCCGCAATACGTCCCTGATCGTAGGCTGCAGAAGCTAGACTTGGATAACCAATCACATCACCCACTGCAAAGATATGAGGTTGGCTGGTTTGGTACATATTGTTAACTTTTAACAAGCCACGACCATCGGCTTCGAGACCTGCATTCTCCAGTGAGAGAGAATCGGTGTTCCCCGTCCTACCATTAGCAAACAATAAGCAGTCGGCTTTCATCTTTTTGCCAGATTTGAGGTGCATAATTACGCCATCCTCAACGCCTTCGACTTTCTCGAACTCTTCATTGTGGCGGATCACTACACCATTATTCCAGAAGTGGTAGGAGAGCGAATCCGACATTTCTTGGTCCAAGAATGCCAGCAGGCGATCACGGGTGTTGATGAGATCAACTTTTACCCCTAATCCACGGAAAATCGACGCATACTCGCAACCAATTACTCCAGCACCATAAATAATGACGTGGCTGGGTTCGTGTTTTAAATCCAAGATGGAATCAGAATCGTAGACACGTGGATGTGTAAAATCGATATTATCAGGGTGGTAAGGGCGTGAACCGCAGGCAATGACGAATTTCTCTGCAGTTAAAATTTCTACAGAGCCATCGTGAGTTGTGAGTTCAAGCGTGTGAGCATCAATAAAGCGTGCATCGCCTTGGAATAACGCGCAATGGTTCCTTTCATAAAACCCTTGGCGCATATTAGTTTGTTGCTGAATAACGTTCTCAGTATGTTTGAGAATGTCAGCGAAAGAAGAGCGGAGTAGGCGAGTATGGTCGCTGTATAGGGGGTTCAAATTGAACTCGATGATACGGCTAACTGCGTGACGTAAAGCTTTAGAGGGGATCGTACCCCAGTGCGTACAACCACCACCGATATTATGATAGCGTTCAATAACAGCAATGTGAGCACCTTGTTTAACGAGGCCCATTGCGGCACCTTCACCACCAGGTCCAGAACCAATGACAATGGCGTCGTAATCGTAAGACTGTTTCATACCCATATGTCCTATTTCTCTATACATTTTTACAACTTGATTCTAACATCTTCACGATATTAGCTAAATGGTAAAACCAATTTTCCGCATTTCTGCACAAAAATTTAAGTAACAGAGCGTAATAATGTTTCCCCCGCTGTACGCTCAAACTTTGGTATAGTCTTACCATGAAAGATCAAAAGGCAGAAGTCATGGGCGTTAGAGCGCAGCAAAAAGAACGTACAAGACGTGCACTGGTTGAGGCTGCTTTTAGCCAACTCAGTGCTGAACGAAGTTTTGCTAGCTTAAGTCTACGCGAGGTCGCTCGTGAGGCAGGGATCGCGCCAACCTCTTTTTATCGACATTTTAAAGATGTGGATGAATTAGGGCTGACGATGGTTGATGAAAGCGGTCTGATGCTTCGTCAACTAATGCGTCAAGCACGCCAGCGCATCGCCAAGGGCGGAAGTATTATTCGAACCTCGGTTGCGACCTTTATGGAGTTTATCGGCAATAATCCGAATGCCTTCAGGCTTCTATTACGCGAGCGATCTGGAACCTCTTCCGCATTTCGTGCCGCGGTCGCTCGAGAGATTCAGCATTTCATTGCAGAATTAGCAGATTATCTTGAACTTGAAAATCATATGCCTCGAAGCTTTACAGAAGCGCAGGCAGAAGCGATGGTGACTATCGTTTTTAGTGCCGGTGCTGAGGCGTTGGATATTGACCTGACCCATAGGCGTCTACTTGAAGAGCGGTTAGTGCTACAACTCAGGATGATTTCGAAAGGGGCCTACTATTGGTACCGCCGCGAACAAGAACGGTTAGCGTTACATAATGAAGGGCATGAAGAGATGAACCCTATTCGTAAATAGGGTTCTATAACGCTAGCGCAATGTGAGTAGAACGCCAGATTCCATATGATGGGTATAGGGGAATTGGTCGAACAGTGCCACGCGAGAGATCGCGTGGGTGTCAGAAAGGACTGACAGATTTTCGCAAAGTGTTTCCGGATTACAGGATATATAAAGGATATGCGGATATTGCTGTACCATTTTTAGCGTTTGCTCGTCGAGTCCGCTGCGAGGGGGATCAACAAAAATGGTCTCACAATTGTAAGCCTTTAAATCAATGCCTTTGAGGCGGTTAAACTCTCTAACGCCTTGCATCGCTTGTGTAAACTCTTCTGCAGACATCCGGATAATCTGTAAATTATCGATATTGTTGGCGCTAATATTATATTGCGCGGACTCCACAGAAGGTTTCGCTATCTCTGTGGCGAGCACTTGGTCGAAATTTTTCGCTAGTGCAATCGAGAAATTACCATTGCCACAATAGAGTTCTAATAGGTCGCCTGTCGCGTTTTGAGTGATAGATTGCGCCCATTCAAGCATGGAAATATTGATTGCTGCATTAGGCTGCGTGAAGCTGTTCTCAACTTGTCGATAAACCAGCGTTTCGCCATTTACGGTGAGTGCTTCTTCTATATAGTCTTTATCTAAGACGATTTTTGTCTTTGTCGCTCGACCTATGATGTCGATGGTGAACCCCATCTGCCGTAACCGATCTCGCAAAGTTTTAGCGGCGGCGATCCACTCATCATTTAAGGGTCGGTGATAGAGTAGTGTGACCAAAGCTTCACCACTTAAGGTGGTAAGATAATCGATTTGGAAAATTTTGTGTCGAAGGACTTGCTCCTGCTTGAGTGCCTCAATCATGATTGGCATCAGCTGATTGATTAATTCACTCGCCGCGGGGAACTGCGTAACGGGTATGCGTGACTTTGTCGCTTGGTCGAACATGATATGGTACAAGTCGTCGCCTTCGTGCCAAAGGCGAAATTCTGCACGCATACGGTAATGACTCACAGGTGAGCGGAAAACTTCTATCTCAGGATGGTGGTAGGACGATAATAGCTCGCTGAGACGTTGATGCTTTTCAGTAAGCTGTGAATCGTATTGTGTTATGGGAAGATGTTCCGGAGTCATAAATTGAACCTATAGAATAGCCTGATCAGCGGAGAATTGTAGGGATTCTCTACACGATGTCCAGCTTCTATCGTGATCCGTTGCTGAGTTAACCCCGCCGAGAGTGGTATCATAGCCACTATAATCAGAGGCGTATGAGAAAATAATGGTTATACCGATTCAATATCCTTCAGAAATGCGTTTGTCTCAGGGCGAGGAAGCGCCAACAATCTTAATTATTGACTCTGGAGTCGGCGGGCTTTCGGTTTATGACGAAATAGCGAAACTATTACCGACAGCTCGATATCTCTATGTCTTCGATAACGCAGGCTTTCCTTATGGTACTAAAGAGGAGTCATTCATTATCGAACGGGTCGTACAGATTACGCAGCAGATGGCGGATAGGTATCCGATCAACCTTGCGGTTA
>Ga0308162_1001171_pt1 | contig 22456 bp, 19 predicted proteins | sample PhySR2_FD_201370 | JGI IMG/M metagenome (GOLD analysis project Ga0308162, IMG submission 201370) | Phyllosphere microbial communities from UC Gill Tract Community Farm, Albany, California, United States - DLSLS.R2 | ecosystem: Host-associated > Plants > Phyllosphere > Unclassified | place: USA... | reverse complement strand
GAATATCGGCCTTCACAGGCGCTGGGGTTGAACATCTCTCCTGCATCCCTGCAATCTCTATCGTCACCGATTGCTCCGCCATTGTCTACCAATGGTCAGCGGCCAAGGGTGACGACAGTATAAAAAACGGCTTACAGCGTCAGGTCGACCTGCTGGTTGTCGATAAGACGCGCCTTGCCCAGCCAGGCGGCCATCAGCACCACCGCCCGTTGGCTGTCCACCGTCAGCGGCTGCAGGCTGTCGGCGTCGCGAATAAACAGTTCATCCGGCGTAAAGCCGGCGGCGCGCAGCTGCTCGGCGCTCTGTTCCAGCAGCGTTTCGATATGGCGCTCGCCATTGGCCAACTGCTGCGCCAGCCCATTCATGATTTTGCTCAGCTGCGGGGCTACCTTGCGCTCTTCGGCGGTCAGGTAGCCGTTGCGCGAGCTGAGGGCCAGGCCGTCTTTGGCGCGCACGGTCGGCACGCCGACGATGTCGATGTCGTAACCCATGTCCGCCACCATTTTGCGGATCAGCGCCAGCTGTTGGTAATCTTTCTCGCCGAAGCAGGCCAAGTCAGGTTGCACCAGGTTAAACAGCTTGCTGACGATGGTGGAAACGCCGCGGAAGTGGCCCGGCCGGCTTGCGCCTTCCAGGATGGTGGAGATGCCCGGCACGTCGACGTAAGTCTGCTGCTCCAGCCCCTGCGGATAGACTGCAGCCGGGGCTGGCGCGAACACCAGATCGACGCTGCGGCGGGTCAGCTTCTCGCTGTCTTCCTGCAGCGTGCGCGGGTAGCGCGCCAGATCGTCCGGCCGATCGAACTGCATCGGGTTGACGAAGATGCTCACCACCACCACGTCGGCGCGGGCGCGCGCTTCATCGACCAGCGTCATATGGCCGTCGTGCAGGTTGCCCATGGTCGGCACCAGCGCGATGCGTTTGCCTTCCTGGCGCCAGCGGCGGATCTGCTGACGCAGCATCGGCAGGGTTTCGATAATAATCATTGGGTGACTCCTGGAACCATCGCTTAGTTAAAAGAGTGTTCAGCCGCCGGGTAGAGGCCTTGTTCCACTTCCTGAATGTAGTGCTGCACCGCCGTGCGGATATCGCCGCTCTGCGCCAGGAAGTTCTTGGCGAACTTCGGCGTGTGGCCGCCGGTGATGCCGAAGGCGTCGTGCATCACCAGGATCTGGCCGTCGGTGCCGTTGCCGGCACCGATGCCGATGACCGGAATGGACAGCGCTTCGGTGATCTGGCGCGCCAGCTCGGTCGGCACACATTCCAGCACCAGCAGCTGAATGCCGGCCAGCTCCAGGTTCTGCGCGTCCTGCAGCAGCTGTTTGGCGGCCAGTTCGTCGCGCCCTTGCACCTTATAGCCGCCGAACACGTTGACCGACTGCGGCGTCAGGCCCAGATGGCCGCACACCGGCACCGCGCGCTCGGCAAGCATTTTCACCGTGTCGCACAGCCAGCTGCCGCCTTCCAGTTTCACCATGTTGGCGCCGGCGCGCATCAGCTCGGCGGCGTTGGCGAAGGTCTGTTCCGGGGTGGCGTAACTCATGAACGGCAGATCGGCCAGCAGCAGGCAGGCCGGCGCGCCGCGGCGCACGGCGCGCGTGTGGTAGGCTATGTCGGCGACGGTGACCGGCAGCGTGGAGTCGTGGCCCTGCAGCGTCATGCCCAGCGAATCGCCCACCAACAGGACTTTGATGCCTTGCTCTTCAAACAGTTTGGCAAAGCTGGCATCGTAGGCGGTAAGGGTAGCAAACTTGCGTTGCTCCTGTTTCCACTGGCGCAAGTGGGTCACGGTGGTGGGTTTCATCACAACGTCTCCTGAAACGGGCCGTGCGGCTTGCGCAGGCCCAGGCTGCAAAAAAGTGCAGCCATTCTACTGTAACCCGATCGGGGTGGGTAGCGCGGATCGCCATGCTTAAGCGGTTCTTAAGAACCTTGTGGTGCAATGGCGCAATGACTGAAAAGGGATACTCATGCGAATTCTGCTGATCGAAGATGACAAACTGATCGGGGACGGCATCAAGGCCGGGCTGACCAAACTCGGCTTCAATCTGGACTGGTTCACCGACGGCGCCGTTGGCAAAAATGCGCTGGACAGCGCGCCGTACGACGCGGTGATCCTCGATCTCAGCCTGCCAGGCCTCGATGGCCTGGATCTGCTGCGCCAGTGGCGCCAGGCCGGGCAGGACGTGCCGGTGCTGATCCTCACCGCCCGCGATGCGTTGGAGCAGCGGGTCAGCGGGCTGCAAAGCGGCGCCGACGATTATCTGTGCAAGCCGTTTGCGCTGGCCGAAGTGGCGGCGCGTCTGCAGGCGCTGATCCGCCGTCGCCACGGCCAACTGATGCCGCAGGTGACGCACGGCAATGTGGTGTTTGACAGCGCCACCCGCAGCGTGAGCTGCAACGGCGAGCCGGTGACGCTGACGCCGCGCGAGTTGGCGGTGCTGGAGCTGTTTCTGCACAACAAGGGGCGGGTGCTGGCGCGGCCGTTGATTCAGGAGAAGCTGTACAACTGGGACGACGAGGTGAGCAGCAACGCGGTGGAGGTGCATATTCACCACCTGCGGCGCAAGCTGGGTAACGGCTTCATCCGCACCATTCACGGCGTGGGTTACACGCTGGGGGATGCGCCGTGAAGCGTCTCAGCCTGCGGCTGCGTCTGATCCTGATCTTCAGTCTGTTGGCGCTGATGACCTGGTGCACCGCCAGCGTGGTGGCCTGGGTGATGTCGCGCAACACCATCAATGAAGTGTTCGACACCCAGCAGATGCTGTTTGCCAAACGGCTGGCGACCGCCAACCTCGGCGATCTGCTGGCCGATGAAAGCGCGCGCAGCCTGCCGAAAACCAAGAAGCTGGTGCATCATGGCAAGCGTGGCGATCAGGACGACGACGCGCTGGCGTTCGCCATCTTCGATCGCCAAGGCAAGATGCTGCTCAACGACGGCGAGAACGGCGCCGATTTCCTGTTTGACGGGGAGCGTGAAGGTTTTACCGACGGCGAGCGCAAAGGCGATGACGACAGCTGGCGCCTGCTGTGGCTGACCAGCCCGGATGGGCGCTATCGCATCGTGGTCGGCCAGGAGTGGGATTACCGGCGCGATATGGCGCTGGGCATGGTGACCGGCCAGCTGGTGCCCTGGCTGGCGACGCTGCCGGTGCTGATGCTGCTGATCGCGCTGATGGTCGGGCGCGAGCTGCGGCCGCTGCGCGCGGTGGCGGCCGGTTTGCGCCGGCGCGCGCCCGATGACGCGACGCCGTTGGACGCGCGCCAGGTGCCGACCGAGGTGCGTCCGCTGGTGGATGCGCTCAATGCGCTGTTCGCTCGCATCAACGCGTTGCTGGTGCGGGAGCGGCGTTTCACCTCCGATGCCGCGCACGAGTTGCGCAGCCCGCTGGCGGCGCTGCGGGTGCAGACCGAAGTGGTTCAACTGGCGGGGGACGATGCGCCGATGCGCGAGCACGCGCTGGACAATCTTACGGTCGGCATCGATCGCGCCACCCGGCTGGTGGATCAGCTGCTGACGCTGTCGCGGCTGGATTCGCTGTCGGATCTGGCCGAACTGGCGCCGATCGACTGGAACGAACTGGTGACGATGACCCTGGCGGAGCAGGATCGGCAGGCCCATGCGGCGGGCGTGACGCTGCGCTATGAACATCAGGGAACGCCGCCGCCGCGTCAGGGGGAAACCTTGCTGCTGTCGCTGCTATTGCGCAACTTGCTGGATAACGCGGTGCGCTATACCCCGCAGGGCGGCGTCGTCACCGTGACGCTGAGCGAACGCTCGCTGACGGTGGAGGACGACGGTCCGGGGGTCACCACGGAGCATCTGGCGCGGCTGGGAGAACGTTTCTATCGCCCGCCGGGGCAGGAGCAAACCGGCAGCGGGCTGGGCCTCTCGATCGTGCAGCGTATCGCCGGATTGCATGGTTTACAGATCGGCTTTGCCAATCGCCCGGCGGGCGGGTTCGTTGCGCGGCTGACGTTGTAGGCGGGTCAGGACTTGAGTTTTGGCTGATGCCACAGCGCCATGCCGTTTTCCGGCACGCGCTTGAGGCAGCTGGCGAGCGGCTCGCCATCGGGGAAAATCATATCGGGAGCGATTTCCGCCAGCGGGTAGAGCATGAATTCGCGCTCTTTCAGGCCGTAATGCGGCACCGTCAGGCGCTCGGTATGGATCACCTTGTCGCCGTACAGCATGATGTCCAGATCGAGCGTGCGCGGCCCCCAGCGTTCATCCTTGCGCACGCGCCCCTGATTGCGTTCTATCGCCTGGGTATGGTCGAGCAGCTGTTCGGGCGGCAACAGGGTATCCAGCGCCACCACCGCGTTGAGAAAGTCCGGCTGGTTTTGCGGCCCCAGCGGCTTGGTGCGGTAAAACGAAGAACAGGTGACCAGCCGGGTGCGCGGGAGATGCTCCAGCGCTTCCAGTGCGGCTTTAACCTGTTGCAGCGGCTGCGCCAGGTTGCTGCCCAGCGCGATATAAACGCGGATCATTATGCCCCTTCTTTACGCGGTGCCCGGCGGCGAGGGCGGCGTTGACGCGCGCGGCGCGGCGCCGGATCGTCGCCCAGGGTGCTCAGCATGGCTTTCTGCCGCGCCGGCGTGGCGTCCTGGAACTCGCCCCACCACTCGGCCAGACGCAGCATTTCCTGATTGTCTTCCACTTCCGCACGCAGCGCCAGCAGATCATAGGCGGCGCGGAATTTCGGGTGTTCCATCAGCTTGTGCGCGCGTTTGCCCTGGCGGCGGGACAGGCGCAGCTGCAGCTGCCAGATATCGCGTACCAGCGTGGTAATGCGTTTCGGGATGGCCAGCGAGCGGCACTGCTCGTCGAGTACATCGTTCATCGCCAGCGCGAAGGCGTCGTAGTAGGCCAGGCCGCTTTCCTGCGCCAGCTTCTGCGCGTGCTCCAGCAGCGGGTACCACAGCATGGCGGCAAACAGGAACGCCGGGTTGACGCGCATGTCGTTCTGCAGGCGGTGATCGGTGTTCTTCAACACCTGCACCAGAATGCGCTCCATCGGCGTATCGTGGTTCGGCGTGAAGTTGCGGGCGATCAGCGGGAACAGTGGTTGGAACAGCTGGTATTCGCACAGCTTCAGGTAGGTCTGGAAACCGTAACCGGCCTGCAGCAGCTTGAGGGATTCTTCGAACAGGCGCGCCGGCGGTATCTCATGCAGCAGCGAGGCCAGGCGCGGGATCGGCTCGGCGGTCTCTTCGCTGATGCGCATATCCAGCTTGGCGGCGAAGCGCACCGCGCGCAGCATGCGCACCGGATCTTCGCGGTAGCGGGTTTCCGGATCGCCGATCAGGCGAATCACGCCCTGTTTCAGATCGTTCAGGCCGCCGACGTAATCGCGCAGGGTGAAATCCGCCACGCCGTAGTACAGGCTGTTGATGGTGAAGTCACGTCGCTGGGCGTCTTCCTCGATCGAACCGAAGATGTTGTCGCGCAGCAGCATGCCGTTTTGCGCCTGTTGAGACGAGTTCTTGTCGGATTCCGGGTTCTGTTCGTGGTGGCCGCGGAAAGTGGCCACTTCGATGATTTCCGGCCCGAACATCACGTGCGCCAGGCGGAAGCGCCGGCCGACCAGGCGGCAGTTGCGGAACAGCTTGCGCACTTGCTCCGGCGTGGCGTTGGTGGTGATGTCGAAGTCTTTCGGCTTTTTGCCGAGCAACAGATCGCGCACGCCGCCGCCGACCAGATAGGCTTCGTAGCCGGACTTGTTCAGGCGGTAAAGCACTTTCAGCGCATTTTCGCTAATGTCTTTGCGGGAAATCGAGTGCTGTTCGCGCGGGATCACGGTCATCGAGTCGTTGCTCTCGGCGAGGGGGAAAGGCGGACGCTTGCGCGGCGTTGAGCGGCGGGCAGGGGCGTTGTTGCCGTTGTCGGCGGCGCGCGGCTGCGGCGCAGGGCGGCTTGGCGCCGCGGCACGCTCTTCGCGGACTACGTTTTTATCGCCGGCCGCCGCGTCGTCGCGGGGCAGCTTGTCATCGCGGGTCAGTACCTTACGACAGAAGTTGGCTACTCGGGTAAAAATGGTACACCTCGATAGTGACTGATAAAAATGGAGCTAACAAAAAATAGCGGCTAATCATAGCTCACCATGGCTCCTTTGAGAATGCCGGCGTGTTTTCATCCAGAGGGATAGCCTCCTGACGCGGCACGTTTTCCAACCGCCAGTGTTCGATCGCCCAGCTCAATAATAATGGCAGGTCAAGATCTTGCCAGCTTTCCGGCAGCGGTTGGCGCAGAAATTTCAGCGCGGCGATCAGCACCGGCCGCGGATCGCCAGCGGGCAACGCCGGCGCATGGTTTTGCTTCGACAGTTTGATGCCGTTGGCGCCCAGCGCCAGCGGCAGATGCACATAGGCGGGCACCGGCGCCTGCAGCTGGCGGTAAAGGGCAATTTGGCGCACCGTCGGTTCGATCAGATCGGCGCCGCGGACAATCTCGGTCACGCCCTGAAAATGGTCGTCGATCACCACCGCCAGGTTGTAAGCGAACAGCCCGTCGCGGCGGCGAATGATAAAGTCTTCTCCCGCCAGCGCCGGATCGGCGTGCAATTCTCCCTGCAGGCGATCGTGGAACCGGTAAACGGGGGCGGTCTGACGCAAGCGGATGGCGGCGCCCTGCGGGCCGAGCTGCAAATCGCGGCAGTGGCCGTCGTACAATCCGCCGATTTGCTGGATGCGGCTGCGGGTGCAGGTGCAGTAATAGCTGAGCCCCTGGCGCTGCAACAGATCCAGCGCGGCGCGATAGGCGTCGTGACGTTGGGATTGATAGATGACCTGGCCGTCCCAGTGGAGACCATAATGTTCCAGCGCGGACAGGATGCGAGCGGCGGCGCCGGGGACTTCGCGCGGCGGGTCGATATCTTCGATGCGAACCAGCCACTGCCCGCGTTGGGCGCGAGCCTGAAGGTAGCTTCCCAGAGCGGCAATCAGCGAACCGAAATGCAGATCCCCGGAAGGCGATGGGGCAAAGCGCCCCACATAATGACTTTCTTGCATATCAGAGGGGAGTGGTTCCCTTTTCTCTGTGCGGCGCACGCGGGTGCGCACGCCGCAGCGGTAACATACTCGTTATGCTTGAAACTGCATCTGTGTTAGCTGCGCCTGCTTACCCGAATCACTTACTTGAGTAAGCTCATCGGGATGCGCATTCTTGCCGCCTTGATGCAGCTCCAATCATTTAGAGTAGCGGTATTAGCCGGCCATCTGCTTTTCGCGGATCTCAGCCAGCGTCTTGCAGTCGATGCACAGATCGGCGGTCGGACGCGCTTCGAGGCGACGAATGCCGATCTCCACGCCGCAAGATTCGCAGTAGCCGAAATCATCGTCTTCCACTTTCTTCAGCGTTTTCTCGATCTTTTTGATCAGTTTGCGTTCACGGTCACGGTTACGCAGTTCAAGGCTGAACTCTTCTTCCTGAGTAGCACGGTCGGCCGGATCAGGGAAGTTGGCTGCCTCTTCTTGCATATGCGATACAGTACGGTCCACTTCGTCCCTGAGCTGGTTGCGCCACGCTTCAAGAATGCGCTTGAAATGCGACAACTGGGCGTCGTTCATGTACTCTTCGCCCGGCTTCTCTTGGTACGGCTCCACCCCAGCGATGGCGAGAATGCTCAAGGACGAGGTTTTACGGTTTTGCCCTTCTTGCATGTTGCTTCTCCTACATACACACGCACTATCGAATCCCCAATGCGGGGGAAAAACAGGCCGCTATAAATAACAGAAGGAAGGTAGGTTGGCAATTATTCCTGTCGCCCGCTTGACAATCGTGTGAAGGAAGGCGTATTTGGCGATCGTGCTGGCCGGTTGTCTATTTATAGGGACCCGGCTGCGCTAATCGATAAAAAACGGCAGCTTATCGCAGAGATAAATACCGTCAGGTGATAATTTTGCCCCATAGCAAACCACTTCCACTCCCAACTGCCGGACCTGTGCCAACAGCGCCGCATAGCGCTCATCTATATGATGTGCCGGTGCGACCTGCTCAATACCGCTGTGTAACACGGCAAAGAACAACACCGCCCGTTGCCCGCTTTCAACCACGCTGAGCAACTCACGCAGGTGCTTTTGCCCTCTGAGCGTTACCGCATCAGGAAAGTAACCACGTTGTTGTTGCAGTAATGTGACTGACTTAACTTCAATATAGCAGTTAACCCGATTTTCTGCCTGTAATAACAAATCGATACGGCTGTTTTCACCGCCGTATTTCACTTCGCCGCTAATTTTACTGTAACCGGATAATTCATTGATTAAATTGTGTTCGATCGCCTCGCGCACCAGCGCGTTGGCGCGCAGGGTGTTGACGCAGATCCAGTGCCCCTGTTGGGTATGGGTCAGCTCCCAGCTGTGGGCGTATTTGCGTTTGGGGTTGTCCGACGTGGAGTACCACACGGTGTCGCCGGGCGTGGCGCAGCCGGTCATGGCGCCGGTATTGGCGCAGTGCAGCGTAAAGGTTTCCCCTTCCGGGGTGATCACGTCAGCCAGAAAGCGTTTGTAACGTTTGATCAGCGTGGCGGAGCGCAGCGGTGGAGAAAAAATCATGGGGATGCCTGCTTGGCCAGCGGCCACTGTTCAAGGTGTTGGTAACGGGTGCGGCCGTTTTCGAACACCGACTCATACAAGGAAAAGGCGTCGGCGCTGAACGCCCAGCCCGGCGTCGCCGGCGGGATCGCCACCGGCTGGGTGGCGGCGCGCAGCAGCGTGATGTGCGGATGGAACGGCAACGCGCTTTGATGGCAGCCGCTGCGGGCGGCCTGCGAACGCAGCAGTTCGGCCAGCTGCAATAGCCCGCGCGGCGCGCGGCGGGTGCCGAGCCAGACCACGCCGGGGCGCGGCCAATGGCCGAGATCGTCGAGCCGCATGCTGAAGCCGGGTTGCACGATGCGGCCGGCCAGTTTGCGCAGCGCCAGCTCTTTCTGCGCGGTGACTTCGCCGAGAAACGCCAGCGTCAGGTGCAAATTAGCCGCCGCCACCGGCCGGCCGGCCTCCGGCGCAAACGCCTCGGCGCGCCAGCGGATCACCTGCTGTTGCAGGGCATCAGGCAAGGACAGGGCGAAAAACAGGCGGCGCGAATTGGACATGGGGGCTCGGTAAATAATGACAAATCCGTCAGGAACAGATTTGAATGCGGCTTGCAGCGGCCTCGCGCGAAGCGGGACGCCTGGACGAGCTCCGTACTATAGCTAACGACGCCGCAGTTTGAAAGGCTACGGGGGCAAAGCTAATGCTACACTGTACGCCGTTTAACGTTAACCACCACGGAGAGTTCAGTGTCTTCATTGCCCGTCAGCGCGGTGCTTGATGAGTTGCTGGCTGCGTTGCAGTCCGCTCCTCAGGTACTGTTGCACGCCCCGACCGGCGCCGGTAAATCCACCTGGTTGCCGCTGCAGATCCTGGCTAAGGCCGGGGTGTCGGGGCGCATTATCATGCTGGAGCCGCGGCGGCTGGCGGCGAAAAACGTCGCTTATCGCCTGGCGCAGCAACTGGGGGAGGAGCCCGGCCAGACCGTGGGCTACCGCATGCGCGCCGAGAGTAAAAGCGGGCCGCAGACCCGGCTGGAAGTGGTGACGGAAGGCATTCTCACCCGCATGCTGCAGCAGGACGCCGAACTGCAGGGCGTGTCGCTGGTGATCCTCGATGAGTTCCACGAACGCAGCCTGCAGGCCGATTTGGCGCTGGCGCTGCTGCTCGACGTGCAGCAAGGGCTGCGCGACGATCTGAAACTGCTGATCATGTCGGCCACCCTGGACAACGCGCGCCTGTCGCAGCTGCTGCCGGCAGCGCCGGTGGTGGTGTCCGAGGGGCGCAGCTTCCCGGTTGAACGTTTATATCAGCCGTTGGCCAGCCATCAGCGGCTGGAAGATGGCGTAGCGGCGGCGGTGAAGCGGTTGCTGGCCGAACAGCCGGGGTCTTTGCTGCTGTTCCTGCCGGGCGTGGCGGAGATCAATCGGGTGCTGGAGCGATTGACCGGCGAGGTGGCGAGCGATACCGATCTTTGCCCGCTGTATGGCGCGCTGCCTCTGGCGCAGCAGCAAAAAGCGATTCAGCCGGCGGCGGTTGGCCGCCGCAAGGTGGTGCTGGCGACCAACATCGCTGAAACCAGCCTGACGATCGAGGGCATTCGGCTGGTGGTGGACAGCGGCCTGGAACGCGTGGCGCGTTACGACGTACGCAACGGTTTGACGCGGCTGGCGACGCAGCGCATCAGTCAGGCCTCGATGGTGCAGCGCGCCGGGCGCGCCGGGCGTCTTGAGCCGGGCATTTGCTGGCATCTGTTCGCCAAAGAACAGGCGGAGCGCGCGGCGGAACACGCCGAACCGGACATTTTACAGAGCGATCTCACCGGCTTTTGGCTCGAGTTGCTGCAGTGGGGTTGCCACGACCCGGCGCAGCTGACCTGGCTGGATGCGCCTCCTGCCGCCGCATTGGCGGCGGCCAGGGCGCTGTTGCACCGGCTGGGGGCCACGGATGACGGTGGCAAACTTACCGCACCGGGGCGCCAGATGGCCGCGCTGGGATGCGAGCCGCGGCTGGCGACGATGCTGACCGCCGGCGCGGCGCTGAGTGCCGACGGCCTGGCGACGGCGGCGTTGCTGGCGGCATTGCTGGAAGAACCGCCGCGCGGCGGGCAGATGGATATCGGCTACTGGCTGAGCCGCCCGCAACCGAACTGGCGGCAGCGTGCCGCGCAGTTGGCCAAACGCCTGCCGCAACGTGCAGGGCAAGTCGACGTCGATCTGGCGCCGCGCCTGTTGGCGCCGGCGTTTACCGATCGCATCGCCCAGCGGCGAGGCCAGGACGGCCGCTACCTGCTGGCCAACGGCATGGGGGCGGCGATGAATCAGGATGAGGCGCTGTCGCGCGCGCCCTGGCTCATCGTCCCCAGCCTGTTGCAGGGCCACAACAGCCCCGATGCGCGCATCCTGTTGGCGCTGCCGGTGGACATCGACGCGCTGGCGGCGCAGCTGCCGGCGATCGTCACGCAGCGCACGGCGGTGGAGTGGGATGACGAGAAGGGCACGCTGCGCGCCTGGAAGCGCCAGCAGATCGGCCGTTTGACGCTGCGCGCCCAGCCGCTGGCCAAACCGGCGGACGAAGAGCTGCAGCAGGCGCTGCTCGATTGGGTGCGTGCGCAGGGGCTGGCGGTGCTCAACTGGGAGGGCGCCGCCGAACAATTGCGGGTGCGCCTGCAGTGCGCGCAAGCCTGGTTGCCGGAGGCGGAATGGCCGGCGATGGATGAAGAGCCGCTGCTGGCGGCGCTGGAGCAGTGGCTGTTGCCGTCGCTGAACGGCGTGCGCGATCTGCGCGGCTTGAAGCAGGTCAACATCGCCGAGGCGCTGTCCCGCCTGCTGGACTGGCAGCAAAAGCAGCGGCTGGATAATGCGCTACCCACTCATTACACTGTGCCGACCGGCAGCCGCCTGCCGATCCGTTATGAGGCCGGCAAACCGCCGGCGCTGGCGGTGCGTTTGCAGGAGGTGTTCGGCGAGCAGCGCAGCCCGATGTTGGCGGAGGGTCGCATCCCGGTGGTGCTTGAGTTACTCTCACCGGCGCACCGGCCGTTGCAAATCACCGGCGATCTGGCGGCCTTCTGGCAAGGCGCCTACCGCGAGGTGCAAAAAGAGATGAAGGGCCGCTACCCGAAACACGTTTGGCCGGACGATCCGGCCACGGCGGTACCGACGCGCCGAACGAAGAAATATCAGTAGGCCGCGATCATTCAAGGTTTGGAATTCAGATGTTTCTTCTGGTCAGCGCTGCGGCGTAGGCACAGATTAAGCGACTAATCATGGCCGGCAGTGTCGGCAAGCTCGGAGAACAACAGCCATGGCTGGGGATGACCGCGAGCCCATCGGGCGCAAAGGAAAACAACCAAAAAGCACCGCGTCGCGCAAGCCGCCGCGCCGTCGCCGAGACGACGATTATGACGATTACGAAGAAGACGAGTATGACGATGATGAGTATGAAGAGGAGGAGGAACGCATGCCGCGTAAGGTAAAAGCGACTCCGCCGCGTAAAAAACGCCGCTGGCTCGGCCTGATTATCAAACTGATCCTGGTGATCGCCGTCCTGTTGGCGATCTACGGCGTCTATCTGGATTCCCAGATCCGCAGCCGCATCGACGGCAAAGTCTGGCAGCTGCCGGCGGCAGTGTACGGCCGCATGGTCAACCTGGAACCGGGCATGCCGTACAGCAAGAAGGAAATGGTCAACCTGCTGGAAGGCATGCAGTATCGCCAGGTCAGCCGCATGACGCGTCCGGGCGAGTTTACCGTGCAGGCCAACAGCATCGAGATGCTGCGCCGCCCGTTCGATTTCCCGGATGGTAAAGAAGGGCAGATCCGCGCCCGTCTCGATTTCCAGAACAACCGTCTGGCTAAGATCGAAAACCTGGACAGCGGCCGCAGCTTCGGTTTCTTCCGCCTCGATCCGCGCCTGATCACCATGCTGCAGTCGCCAAACGGTGAACAGCGTCTGTTCGTGCCGCGCGCCGGTTTCCCGGATCTGTTGGTGGATACGCTGATCGCCACGGAAGACCGCCACTTCTATGAGCATGACGGCATCAGCCCCTATTCCATCGGCCGCGCGGTGCTGGCCAACCTGACCGCCGGCCGTGCGGTGCAGGGCGGCAGTACCCTGACGCAGCAGCTGGTGAAGAACCTGTTCCTGACCAATGAGCGCTCGCTGTGGCGTAAGGCCAATGAAGCCTATATGGCGCTGCTGGTCGATTACCGTTACAGCAAGGATCGCATTTTGGAGCTGTATCTGAACGAGGTGTACCTCGGCCAGAGCGGCAGCGACCAGATCCGCGGTTTCCCGTTGGCCAGCCTGTACTACTTCGGCCGGCCGGTGGACGAGCTGAGCCTCGATCAGCAGGCGCTGCTGGTCGGCATGGTCAAGGGCGCGTCGCTGTATAACCCGTGGCGTAACCCGAAACTGGCGCTGGAACGCCGCAATCTGGTGCTCAAGCTGCTGCAGAACCAGGGCGTGATCGACGGCGAGCTGTATGACATGCTGAGCGCGCGTCCGCTGGGCGTGCAGCCGAAAGGCGGCGTCATTACGCCACAGCCGGCCTTTATGCAGATGGTGCGTCAGGAGCTGCAGACCAGGCTGGGCGATAAGGTGAATGATCTGTCCGGCGTGAAGATTTTCACCACGCTGGATCCGGTGTCGCAAGACGCGGCGGAAAAAGCGGTCGAAGACGGCATCCCGGCGCTGCGCGCTGCACGTCACGTGCAGGATCTGGAAGCGGCGATGGTGATCGTCGATCGCTTCAGCGGTGAAGTGCGCGCCATGGTCGGCGGCGCCAATCCGCAGTTCGCCGGTTTCAACCGCGCCATGCAGGCGCGCCGCCTGGTCGGCTCGCTGGCCAAGCCGCCGACGTACCTGACCGCGCTGTCCGAACCGGATAAATACCGCCTCAACACCTGGCTGGCGGATGCGCCGCTGTCGCTGAAACAGCCGAACGGCGCCGTCTGGCAGCCGAACAACTATGACCGTAAATTCCGCGGTCAGGTGATGCTGGTGGATGCGTTGGCCAACTCGCTGAACGTGCCGACGGTGAACCTCGGCCTGTCGGTCGGGCTGGATCAGATCAGCGCCACGCTGCAACGCCTGGGGATCCCGAAAGCGGAGATCAATCCGGTGCCTTCGATGCTGCTGGGGGCGATCGGCCTGACGCCGATGGAAGTCGCGCAGGAGTACCAGACCATCGCCAGCGGCGGTAACCGTGCGCCGCTGTCGGCGGTGCGTTCGGTGATCGCCGAAGACGGCACGGTGCTGTACCAGAGCTTCCCGCAGGCGGAGCGCATGGTGCCGGCGCAGGCCGCTTACCTGACGCTGTACGCGATGCAGCAGGGCGTGGCGCGCGGGACCTCCCGCTCGCTGTCGGTGAAGTTCCCGAACTACAACCTGGCGGCGAAAACCGGTACCACCAACGATCTGCGCGACAGCTGGTTCGCCGGCATCGACGGCAAGGAAGTGGCGATCGCCTGGGTGGGGCGCGACAACAACGGCCCGGCCAAGCTGACCGGCGCCAACGGCGCGTTGACCCTGTATCGCCGCTATCTGGAAAACCAGACGCCGCTGCCGCTGATGCTGCAGCCGCCGGAAGGCATTAACCAGATGAGCATCGACTCTGCCGGCAACTTTATCTGCGGCGGCGGCAGCTGGCGCACCATCCCGGTCTGGACCGACAATCCGCAGGGATTGTGCCAGGCCAGCCAGGCGGCGGTGCAGCAACAGCAGCAACCGGCGGCGGGTGAGCAAAAAGATGGCGATGGCGTCGCCGGCTGGATCAAGGATATGTTCGGTCAGTAATCGCTACCGGGGCGTCGGCCCCGGTGAAAATTTTTCTTTGTTATTAAGCCCGTAACCTTGGTTGCGGGCTTTTTTGTTTTTCCGCTCGTTTTATTTCCCTGTTAACTACATGGCTAAGCGCCTAATCCTTAACCTATTTGCCCTATGAATTCGGCTTGCAGTTTAATTTGGCTTCTGCATAAAATGCGACGCTTATAATAATTATTATCGTTTACATTCGTCATTTAATAATTCATCAGAGAAATAAATCATGCTGACCAAGCGTCTTTCATCATCCGCGGCCAAGCAGGGCCGTCTCCCCGTCAGCGCGTTAGCGATCACCGTCGCTGCGGCGTTGGGTACGCTGGCGATGCCGGCTTTTTCCGCCGACGCCAAGCCGGCCGCCAAGGAAGACACGATTACCGTTGTGGGCAGCAGCAACACCGCCCAGCAGGAAAGCGCCTGGGGGCCGGTCGGCACCTATGTCGCCAAGCGCAGCGCCACCGGCACCAAAACCGATACGCCGATCGAGAAGAACCCGCAGTCCGTTTCCGTGGTGACGCGTGAAGAGATGGACATGCGCCAGCCGGATACGGTGAAAGGCGCGCTGGCCTATGCGCCGGGCGTATTCGCCAGCCGCGGCAGCTCCACGACCTATGATGCGGTGGCGATCCGCGGCTTCCCGGCCACCAACACCACTCAGTATCTGGATGGGTTGCGGTTGCTGGGCGACAACTACAGCGAAGCGTCCATCGATCCTTATTTCCTCGAGCGCGCCGAGCTGCTGCGCGGCCCGGTCTCGGTGCTGTACGGCAAAAGCAACCCGGGTGGTTTGGTCTCGATGGTCAGCAAGCGGCCAACCACCGAGCCGCTGCGCGAAATCCAGTTCAAAATGGGCACCGATAACCTGTTCCAGACCGGTTTCGATTTCAGCGACGCGCTGGACGATCAGGGTATCTATTCTTACCGCCTGACCGGCCTGGCGAAAGACAGCGATTCGCAGCAGAACATGAGCAAAGAGAAGCGCTATGCGATCGCGCCGTCCTTTAGCTGGCGTCCGGATGACAAAACCAACTTCACGCTGTTGGCCAACATTCAAAACGATCCCTATACCGGTTATTACGGCTGGCTGCCGAAGCAGGGCACGCTGATTCCGCTGCCGAACGGCGGTAAGCTGCCGACCGATTTCAACGAAGGCGAAGCCAGCAACTACACCTCCCGCAAACAGCGGATGATCGGCTACAGCTTCGAACATGCCTTCAACGATACCTGGGCGGTGCGCCAGAATCTGCGCTATATGCAGCTGGACACCGACATGAAGAGCATCTATGGCAGCGGCGTTTCTGCGGCGACGCCGACGACGATTAATCGCGCCTATGTCCAGTCGAAAGAACACCTGAACAATTTCTCTGTGGATACCCAGGCGCAGGCGAAGGTGAAAACCGGCGATATCGACCACACGCTGTTGTTCGGCGTGGACTACATGCGCATGCGTAACGATATCAATGCCGCATTTGGCTCTGCGGACGGTCTGAGCATGACCAATCCGCAATACGGGAATGACGCGGTCAATATCAACTTCCCCTACCATTACCTGAACCGTCAGGAACAAACCGGCCTGTATGTGCAGGAGCAAGGGGAGTGGAACCAGTGGCTGTTGACGCTGGGCGGGCGCTATGACTGGGCGAAGACTTCCGCTTATAACCGCGATGCGAGTTCGACGAGCCAGCAGACCGATCGCCAGTTCACCTGGCGCGGCGGCCTCAACTACTTGTTCGACAACGGCGTGACGCCGTATTTCAGCTACAGCGAATCGTTTGAACCGAATCTGGGCACGACGCAAGGGGGGAGCACCTTCAAGCCGTCGATCGGCAAGCAGTATGAAGCCGGCGTGAAATATGTGCCGAAGGATCGCCCAATCGTGCTGACCGGCGCCCTGTATCAGCTGACCAAGAACAACAACCTGACGCCGGACCCGAGCAATGCGCAGTTCAGCGTGCAGAGCGGCGAAATCCGTTCACGCGGCGTGGAGCTGGAAGCCAAGGCGGCGTTGAATGCCAACGTCAACCTGATCGCCTCCTATACCTATACCGATGCGAAGTACACCAAGGACAACACCTATCAGGGCAAACCGACCGTCGAGGTGCCGAAACACATGGCTTCGCTGTGGGCGGATTACACCTTCCACGAAACGGCGGTGAGCGGCCTGACGCTGGGTTCCGGCGTGCGTTACGTCGGCTCCAGCTCGAGCTTCAACAGCGATAATTCCGCCTTCAAGGTGCCGGACTACACGCTGGTGGACGCTACCATTAAATACGATCTGGCGCGCTTTGGCCTGCCGGGCTCGTCCGTGGGCGTCAACATCAACAACCTGTTCGACAAGACCTACGTGTCGAGCTGCTACCGCGACTACGCCTGCTACTGGGGCGCAGAACGCCAGGTGGTCGCCACCGCAACCTTCCGTTTCTAACCGGATAGCCGGGGCGGCGCCGCGTCGCCCCGGACAAAGCAGGATCTATGCAGGACAAACTTCTTAATCCCGGCGCGACCTTCGCGCTGGATAACGCCAGCTTCGCCGTCCCCGGCCGGGTGCTGTTGCAACCGCTGTCGCTCAGTTTTCCCCAGGGCAAAGTCTGCGGCCTGATCGGCCATAACGGTTCCGGTAAATCCACCCTGTTGAAATTGCTCGGGCGGCATCATGCGCCCAGCGGCGGTCAGGTATTGCTCAATCGGCAGCCGTTGGCGCAGTGGGACAGCAAATCCTTCGCCCGCCAGGTGGCCTACCTGCCGCAGCAGTTGCCGGCGGCGGAAGGCATGACGGTGCGCGAGCTGGTGGCCGTCGGCCGCTATCCGTGGCACGGCGCGCTGGGGCGTTTTGGCGCCAACGATCGCCAATTGGTGGAAGAGGCCATCGCGCTGGTGGGGCTGAAGCCGTTCGCCAGCCGCCTGGTGGACAGCCTCTCCGGCGGCGAGCGCCAACGCGCCTGGCTGGCGATGATGGTGGCGCAGGACAGCCGCTGCCTGCTGCTTGACGAACCGACCTCGGCGCTGGACATTGCGCACCAGGTCGAGGTGCTGGCGCTGATCCAGCGCCTGAGCCGCGAACGCGATCTCACGGTGATCGCCGTGCTGCACGACATCAACATGGCGGCACGCTACTGCGACCATCTGGTGGCGCTGCGCGGCGGTGAAATGATCGCCCAGGGCGGCCCGCTGGAACTGATGCAGGGGCCGGTGCTGGAACAAATTTACGGTATTCCTATGGGCACGTTGCCGCACCCGAGCGGCGGCGCGCCGGTGAGTTTTGTCTACTGATGTCCTCTGCATTCACTTCTTCTCACGATCCGCTGCGCCGCCGTTTGTTGATGGCGCTGGCGCTGTCGCCGCTGTTGGGCTCGTTGCCCGGCCGAGCGGCGGATGCGCCGCCGGATATCGCCCGCGTTGCGGCGCTGGAATGGCTGCCGATCGAACTGCTGTTGGCATTGGGCGTGACGCCGCTGGCGGTGGCCGATGTGCATAACTACAACCTGTGGGTGGCGGAGCCGAAGCTGCCGGCGACGGTGGTCGACGTCGGCCAGCGCACCGAACCTAACCTCGAACTGCTGCAGCAGCTTCAGCTTTCGCTGGTGTTACTGTCGCAAGGCTATGGCCCAACGCCGCAAAAAATCCAACCCATCGCGCCAACCATGAGCTTTGGCTTCAACGACGGCAGCGGCAAACCGCTGACCGTCGCCCGCCAGTCGCTGCTGGCGCTGGGGCAACGATTGGGCATAGAAAGCCGCGCGGTACAGCACCTGGCGCAGTTTGACCGCTTTATGCAGGACGCGCGTCAGCGCCTGCAAAGCTACACCCGGCAACCGCTGCTGCTGTTTTCACTGATCGACACGCGCCATGCGTTGATCATCGGCCAGAAAAGCCTGTTCCAGGAAGCGATGGAGCAACTGGGCATCCGCAATGCCTGGCAGGAAGAAACCAATTTCTGGGGCACGGCGGTGGTGGGCATTGAACGGTTGGCCACGGTGCGTAATGCCCGGGTCATCTATCTCGATCACGGTAATCAGGCGATGATGGACAAGGTCAGCGCGACGCCGCTGTGGCAGTCGTTGCCCTTCGTGAGGCAAAACCAGCTGCGGCAGGTGCCGGCGGTGTGGTTCTACGGTGCCACGCTGTCGACGATGCGGTTTTGCCGCCTGCTGGCGCAGGCTCAGGAGAGTGCGTCATGAGTTCGGGCATCCGGAAATTGCCGCTGACGCTGATCCTACTGTTGCTGGCGGCGGCAGGTGGCCTGACGATATACAATCTGGCGCAGCAGCTGCCGCCGGCGCAATGGGCGCGGGCGCTCAGCGCGCCGGACATCGACGACGTGCGGCAAATGCTGTTCCATTACAGCCTGTTGCCGCGGTTGACGGTGTCGCTGTTGGCCGGCGCCGGTCTGGGGTTGGTCGGCGTGCTGTTCCAGCAGGTGTTGCGCAATCCGTTGGCGGAGCCGTCGACGCTCGGCGTCGCCGCCGGCGCGCAGCTTGGCCTGACCATCGCCACACTGTGGGTGCTGCCGGGAGGTGAGTTTACCCGCCAGCTGGCCGCTATGGTGGGCGCGATTGTGGTGGGCGGGCTGGTGTTCGGCGTCGCCTGGGGCAAGCGGATGTCGCCGGTCACGCTGATTCTGGCCGGGCTGGTGCTGGGGCTGTACTGCGGCGCGGTCAACAGCCTGTTGGCGCTGTTTAATTACGATCAGCTGCAGGGCATGTTCCTGTGGGGCACCGGCGCGTTGAACCAACAGGACTGGAGCGCCGTGCAGTTCCTCCTGCCGCGTTTGCTGGTGGCTGGCCTGTTAGCGGCGCTGTTGCTGCGCCCGCTGACGCTGCTGGGGCTGGACGACGGTGTGGCGCGCAACCTGGGGTTAGGGCTGTCGATGGCGCGCTTCTGTGCTTTGGGGGTGGCCATCATCTTCAGCGCCATGTTGGTGAGCGCGGTGGGCGTTATCGGCTTTATCGGCCTGTTTGCACCGCTGATGGCGAAGATGTTGGGGGCTCGCCGCCTGGCGCACCGCATGATGCTGGCGCCGCTGCTGGGGGCGCTGTTGCTGTGGCTGACCGATCAGGTGATGCTCGGGGTAACGCAGGTGTGGCACGAGATCCCGACCGGCGCGGCCACCGCGCTGTTCGGCGCGCCGCTGCTGCTGTGGCTGCTGCCGCGTTTGCGCAGCGCCGCCACGCCGCCGCCGATGAACCTCGGCGACAAGGTGCCTGCCGAACGCGGGAATCTGCCCGGCTGGATCCTGGTGGGCGGCCTCGTGTTGCTGATCGGCCTGGCGCTGGCGCTGATGCTGGGCAAAAATGCCGGCGGCTGGCACTGGAGCCTGGGCGTGGAACTGGACGCTCTGCTGCCGTGGCGCTGGCCGCGGGTGTTGTCGGCGCTGGCGGCGGGCATGATGCTGGCGGTCGCCGGCACGCTGATCCAGAAGTTGACCGGCAATCCGATGGCCAGCCCGGAAGTGTTGGGCATCAGCTCCGGCGCCGCTTTTGGCGTCGTGATGATGCTGTTTATGGTGCCGGGCGACGCCTTCGTGTGGCTGCTGCCCGCCGGCAGTCTGGGAGCGGCCGCCACGTTGCTGATCATCATGATCGCCGCAGGCCGCGGCGGTTTCTCGACCGAACGCATGCTGCTGGCCGGTATCGCGCTCAGCACCGCCTTTACCACCGTCATCTTCCTGCTGTTGGCCAGCGGCGATCCGCGTATGGGGGGCTTGCTGACCTGGCTCTCCGGTTCGACCTATTCGGTGGAGCCGGCGCAGGCGCTGCGCACCGCGCTGATCGCCGCCGGATTGCTGGTATTGGCGCCGCTGTGCCGCCGCTGGCTGACCATCCTGCCGCTCGGCGGCGCCACCGCCCGTTCTGTGGGCATTGCGCTGACGCCGGCGCGGTTGAGCATTCTGTTGCTGGCTGCCACCCTGACCGCGATGGCGACCCTGACCGTAGGGCCGCTGAGCTTTGTCGGGCTGATGGCGCCGCATATGGCGCGCATGCTGGGCTTCCGCCGCGCGCTGCCGCAAATGGTGATCGCCGCGCTGCTGGGCGGCTTGCTGATGGTGTTTGCCGACTGGTGCGGACGGATGCTGCTGTTCCCGTATCAGATCCCCGCCGGGTTATTGGCGACCTTTATCGGTGCACCGTACTTCGTGTATCTGTTGCGTAAGCAGACCTCGTAAGCGGCGTCTCGGCTGCGTTTTCTCTGTCATCAAAGGCTCCGCGTTGCTGGGCCTTTTTTTATTTTTCATGATGTTGCAAGGCGCTGCGAACGGGTGCGCAAAAACGATATTGCGTGCGAAAAGGAACGCGAGGCGTGGCGGTGAGATGAATATACTGCTGGCGGGTGCTCTGGATCTTTGTCTCTGGAGCTTCTGCGAAAGATACAAAGAGAAAAGCCCCGAGTCGATATTCATCAACCCGAGGCCTACTCTAACGCGTGACAACGTTAAGTTAGCCTCTTACCCGCCGCGAGGCAAGGAGAAGAAGGCATGATGCCGAACAAACGCAGCCCGTTAAAACTGGTGATTATTTGTGTCACTGTAATATCACTGGCATGGATAACCCGCAGCACGCTGTGTGAGCTGCGGATCCGAGCGGGCACTACGGAGGTTGCGGCCATTTTGGCTTACGAATCCGAACGGTAAGGCAACCCAGCTGCGGGGGCTTTGCCTCCGCTTGCCGGCAGTCGATGCGTTGATCCAAGAGCACCCATCCGCTCAAAAAAAAACGGCGAGCCAGGGCTCGCCGTTTTCATGTTGATGTCGGGGCTTATTTCAGGCCGGCGGCATCGCGCAGCAGCGCGGCTTTGTCGGTCGCTTCCCACGGGAAGTGCTCGCGGCCGAAGTGGCCGTAGGCAGCGGTTTCGCGGTAGATCGGCTGCAGCAGATCCATCATCTGGATCAGGCCATATGGGCGCAGATCGAAGAATTCGCGCACCAGCAGCGTCAGCTGTTCGGTTGGCACTTTCTCGGTACCGAAGGTTTCCACCATGATGGAGGTCGGTTCCGCTACGCCGATAGCGTAAGACACCTGGATTTCGCAACGATCGGCCAGGCCGGCGGCAACGATGTTTTTCGCCACGTAGCGTGCCGCGTAGGCCGCGGAACGGTCAACCTTGGATGGATCCTTGCCGGAGAAGGCGCCGCCGCCGTGGCGCGCCATGCCGCCGTAGGTGTCGACGATGATCTTACGGCCGGTCAGGCCGCAGTCGCCCATCGGGCCGCCGATAACGAAACGGCCGGTTGGGTTGATGTGGTATTTGGTGCCCGCCGTCAGCCATTCCGCCGGCAGGACCGGTTTGATGATCTCTTCCATCACCGCTTCTTGCAGATCTTTCAGTGAGATATCTTCGGAATGCTGGGTGGACAGCACCACGGCGTCGATGCCGACGATTTTGCCGTCGTCGTACTGGAAGGTCACCTGGCTCTTCGCGTCCGGACGCAGCCACGGCAGGGTGCCGTTTTTACGCACTTCGGACTGGCGCTGCACCAGACGGTGCGCGTAGGTCACCGGGGCCGGCATCAGCACGTCGGTTTCGTTGGTGGCGTAGCCAAACATCAAGCCCTGATCGCCGGCGCCCTGCTCGAGAGGATCGGTACGGTCAACGCCCTGATTGATATCCGGGGATTGTTTGCCGATGGCGCTCAATACTGCGCAGGAGTTGGCGTCAAAGCCCATGTCCGAATGAACGTAGCCGATCTCGCGTACGGTTTTGCGGGTGATCTCTTCGATATCGACCCAGGCGCTGGTGGTGATTTCACCGCCGACCAGCACCATGCCGGTTTTCACGTAGGTTTCGCAGGCGACGCGCGCTTTCGGATCTTGCTCCAGGATGGCGTCGAGGACGGCATCGGAGATCTGATCGGCGATTTTATCGGGATGTCCTTCGGAGACGGATTCGGACGTGAAGAGGTGTTTAGCCATTGTGTTCTTTACCTTGCATAAGACGGGTTAGAAATTACTGCACAGCGCTGGAGATCCGGCATCAAAGCGAAGGGTCTTCCGCTGATGGCGCGAGATGCATCCTGCAACGCCCCTCAGGCAAAGCCGTTAAGCAGTTTATCAGTTAACCAGTATAGATGGATTAACATCTGGACGTCTATTTTAGGTCAGGG
>Ga0308162_1001155_pt1 | contig 22652 bp, 24 predicted proteins | sample PhySR2_FD_201370 | JGI IMG/M metagenome (GOLD analysis project Ga0308162, IMG submission 201370) | Phyllosphere microbial communities from UC Gill Tract Community Farm, Albany, California, United States - DLSLS.R2 | ecosystem: Host-associated > Plants > Phyllosphere > Unclassified | place: USA... | reverse complement strand
ATCTTAAGGGAGGTAAGCGAATGTTTTTTCAGGTGCAGAAAAGCAAAAACCCAGCCATAGGCTGGGTTCTTTAAATAGTGGTGCCCGGACTCGGAATCGAACCAAGGACACGGGGATTTTCAATCCCTTTAAAACTGCTTATGAACTACCTACCTCCACTTCAGTTACAAGACATTTTGACTGGATTCTTTTGCTAAAACGTTTCCCCTACTAATGCATCATGCTTATATAGCTTATAAAACAATCAATTCGATCCTACCAGAATCCTACCTTGTGATTAGTATCATAGCTAAGTTCTCTTAAGAGGAGGATGATCAGCGTCTGTCTGTAGGCAAAGCAATTGATTTGCCTACGTACGGATATGACCTGTCACTAGAAGGGTTTAATCTGCCTTCAATGACATTGCCGATGGGAATACCGGAAAATGGGGACCCAGGGGCTGGGGCGGTAGAAAGAGCAATGGAGCTTATTCAGATGTCGCTGCAAAGAACGCTTTTAAGGTAAATTATACTCTCTTGTGGTCAATGCTACAAAGTTTGATTTATAATCAAAGATGCATCTTAGATAGCTTAAAGTAATCTAGTGAGGAATATATGGCATTAGACATTCGGGGCGGGTTAAAAAATACTAAATTAAGTAAAAATCCGTATGTTGTTTTTGAAGAGCTGATTTCAAATTCAATTGACTCATACTTGATTCGTAAATATTACGATCAGTATGCACCCGATATGAGAATTGACATAGAGGTTGATGTATCTAATGCTGGAATGTTTAAAGATACGGCTAACATGGAAGTTATATGTAAAGATAATGGATGTGGATTAGGTGATGAGCAATTAAAAGCATTTCTTACCATGGATACATCATATAAAGATGATTTGTCTATATCGGGGATAGGAAAATGCAAAGGGGCTGGGAGAATACAGTATTTTCACTATTTCTCAGTGATAGATATAGCGAGTGTTTACACAATCAATAATGAATGTTTTAAACGTGAGTTAAGCTACGTTGATTCTAAAAAAGAAATTACAGAATCAGATGTCATAACATCTCCGTGTGACGACGGTATGATTGGTACAAGTATCAAATTAAGCCATTTGAAAGATCAAATCTGTACAAAAATAACTAACTCTGAATGTCTCTCTGAGTCTTATTCTGCGAATGTTTTAAGTAAAAGCATGTTGCTTTCTTTTTTGCAGAGACTAATTGGTCTGGAGGAGCAGTTAGGTGATTTTGAAATAGAATTTAAGACAATAAAAGATAGCGAAATAGTTGAAATTGCAAGGCTAAAACGTGATGATTTACCTGGCGTGACTAGTGTGGATACTGTTTCCGTTCAAGAGTGTGATCCAGAATCAGGTAAATACTTAGGTACGTCAGAACTATTCAAAATATCTCATTACAAATTAGATTCAAGAAAGTATGGGCTCCCCAAAAATTCGATAGCATTATGTGCTAAATCATCACCTGTAAAAGATATTACATCAAGATATCTTCGAAGTAGAAGTGAGCAGAATAATGCTGTCAATGGATTTCATCATATAGTGATGATTGAGAGTGAGTATTTAGATCTTCATGTCAATGAGCAACGAGATGACTTTGATAATATACCAGAGGAATTTGTACACTCCAAGCTTTTTGCTAATGAGGATATTTCATACTCTTCTATTTATGAAAAAATAGATCCTATAATTAGACAGATGGTTGGACCTGTAAATTGGAAAAAAGAAGATGTAATAAAAACTATAATTAACAATTTTGGTATTAGTGAAAAGATGCTACAAGAAACATCGACACGAATTGTATATGGAGATACTCCACAAGATGTTGCTGAACGAGTTCTAAAGAAGTATCAAGAGAAAGTATTAGATGAAACAGCAGAGATAATGAATCTCAAGGAGGAGATTGCTAAGTCTGAACCTGACACTGATGATTTTAGAGAAAAAATAAATAATCTATCTTGGAAGTATACTGCTTCACTTAAAAATATCGATATGGCTAATCTTTCCCAGGTAATTGTTAGGCGAGCTGCAATAATTGAGGTGCTTAGTTTAGCTTGTGGACAAGGTTTAAATATGCAATCTCAAATTGAGGGCTCAAGGCGAAAAGATGAGAGAATTATACATAGCATCTTTTTCCCAATGAGAAAAGACTCAAATGATGTTACTGATCATGATATTTGGCTGTTAAGTGAAGAATATCATTATTATGACTATATTGCTTCTGATATGCCATTGTCTAAGCTCAAATGGGATGATGGAAGTGATATTTTTTCTAGTGAAATTGATGTGGAAATGCAGGCTTTGCTCAATAAGCGGTCTACTGATAATGGTGCTAAGAGACCTGATATTGCGATCTTCAATAAAGAAGGTTCTGTTATTATTGTTGAATTCAAAGCCCCTGGTGTTAATATGGATGAGCATGTAGGTGATCTTATCGAATACTCTCATCTTTTAGCAGCGAAATCTAATGGCAGATTAAAGAAGTTTTACGGATATCTGATCGGTGATCGTGTAAATCCTCTCAGACTTACTGGTTGGACTAAGTTTCCTTTAGGTAACGGGTGGTTTCAATCCAACCCATTGCAAGATCCTACTACTGGCGTGAAGTTAGGAGAAACTTATTTTGAAATATTGCATTTTGAAGATGTTATAGAGCGTGCCAAAAAAAGAATTGGAGTATATCAAAATAAGCTTAATCTCAAGTTGGATATTGATGAACTCAACCTCATGTTGTAGTTAACAATAATGTGAATTGGCTCAGATTGAACTGATGAGCCCATGGTGCATAATTAAATATTATCTGCTGGGGTTTTCTGAGCAAGAAATATAAGTGTTGTTAATCGAGAGTTCATGCTGTTTTTAAGCGAGATAGGTTAATCTTGGTGCCCTAAATGACATGTATAAAAAACAAGAATGGTGAAAAAATTGACAGAGAATATCCCTGATTGGTTTAAGCTTACAGAGTTGGCAATCTCAGAAACAATGGAACGTGTATCTGAGTCTTTATCTTCAAATAATTTCCCATTGCAGGTTAAAAATTGTCCATTGCTGGCTCATTGGTTTGTTCTTGATAGCTTATCTCTTGCAAACCAAGCTAACAGAGAGGGTATGCATGCAAACGCACTTGTAGCAACTCGCCAATGTATTGAGGCTATTAGCGTTATTGAACTTGGTATTTGTGGGCATCCTGAGGCTCATCTTGTCTTATCAGAATGGGAGCAGGATAAGATTACGCCCGGGAAACTTAGAGCATGGTTACAGGATAATGTATGGATAAGTTATGGTTCTGGATTATGGAATGAACCTTGGGCTATTTTCATGCGTGAATTTGCCAAATCAATTCAATCTTATGCTCATTACGGAAGAGATTTAGCGCAGTGGCAAATGAAGCTTCAGAGTATGAGTGGTGATAAACTATTTCTTGAAATAAAACCACGAGCATATGACCCCCAAAAGGCTACAAGAATTACTCTTTATCATGCTTTGTTAACATATATACTTGGACGACAATGGCTTGCGAGAAATCAGGATGATAAACAATTTGGAGAGCTCATAAGAGAATTTGGAAAGGCTCTTGGAAAATCCTATTACTTTGATGGGAACACAACTAATTGGAGTCAGCAATTTTGGGCGATGCTATGGGATAACAATGGAAATACTATCCTCGAATGATAAAGTTTGTATTTATCATCTATTTTATTGAGTAATGGTCGCGGGCTTTCATTGTAATTTACACGTGTATTTTTGTATGCAGCTAAATTAGATTATTTAGTTTGATGATTTAATTACTTAAAAATAAGCATATCAAGTCTTAATTAATACATGTTATGCCAAACAAATACTGTGCTTTCAATAACCACTATAATTTCAAGAAAATTATAGTGGCATTCCTTATTAATATTGAATGTAAATAATCCTTAACCGAAGAAGCATTATTTAAGGCATCTGAATAATTGACGACTCGGCTTGTGTTTTTCATTTGGGTAGAATCGCATTGCGGATTCACAAAGTGATGAAACCTGTCTTGCTATGTTTTTACCAAAGTTAACAAGAAGACCATGTTTTATCTTTTCGTCATTTGTCCTGACTCTGATGATAAAACTGAACTGATAAATGACTATGCCAGTGAGGTCATTACCAAACGTTACGCTGGCAGCCTTGTTTATTTCACTTTCATAATCTCTCAGGTCAGTGTTAAGTCTTGCTGTTGCATCTACAAGTGCGTATTCTTTATCGATAATCATAACTTTCTCACTTATTATGTTAATGTGATTTAATCATCACTAATAATATGTTGTGAATTTAATTGCGATTATTCGGTTGTTTTACCCCGTAATCCATGATCTGATGAATAATGTTCATGTGGGGTAACGCTTCCATAAAGTCAGACTGTTCAATCAGCGAAATGAGAGTGTTATCGATCTCAAAAGTTGTATCCGGTATTACCTCTACCAGCCTGATTCGGGACAGGGAAATAACGAACACGCCCGATAAAGCACACCCAGCAAGAAACCACTCCGCATGGCTGCAAAGCAGACGATAGGGATGAACGGTATGGCTGACGTTTTCGTCGGTTCTGATACGCACCTTGGTCTGGTTAAGTATGGCGAGCGTTAGTCTGCTGAAATCACCGAACAGCGTGGGTTTCTGGCGCGGCTCCGGAAGCATAATCCTGTAGGGCGAGGGGCGTTCCCCGTCAAGCATCAGGCTCAGCAGTTTGGCGTCCATCGCGGGTAACAGACGGTCAAGATGTAGCAACCTCGCCAGTATCTTCATATCCCGTTCCGTGCGGCGACGAAAGTAATGCGAAGCAAGCTGATACACGCCGTTGCTCTGTTCAATATCAAGGTACGTCAGACGGACGTTGAAATCCCGTCGCAGCGTTCGCGTCGTCACTCCAAATTCTTCTGCCAGCGTCCCGATATGCAGCTTTTCACCCTGAAACAAACGGCTCAGAATGATGGAAAGGCGGGTTGCCAGTCTGTCATGTTCATTTTCTTGTGTTATCAGCGTCATGCATCATTCCCGAATTTTTGCCGGGAAATGATGCCAGCAGTAGCGGACAGGATTTGTCCGCCCTCTGAAGTTTTTTTAAAGCCTGATAATTTGAAATGTAAGTGTTAAACGTCAGTATTCTCGGGTGAATAAAGATGCTTCTGACGCATGTAGGCAATAAAAATGCAGGATGGTAGCGTCACCCGGTATGCCGGACCGGCTAAATCTATCAGCAGCCAGAGAGAACTTAGCACCCAGCCCACGGGACCGGCAAAAGCGCCCATAGTCCGCGTCAGCATGGCATTTCCTGCAATGGTCAGCCCTCTGCCTAACAGGGCTTTCGCCACGCCATTCGTCACCACAAGCGCCATCTGATAGGCAGCAAATCCGGATGTTTTGATCCCCGCCTGGATTGCCATGGTCAGCAGCTCCGGTGTGGGATTGCTGTAGCCTGTCTGCAACTCTTCCGCCACGGTCTTTAACTGGTCAGGCGTCATCTTTTCAAGGCTTTTCTCCAGGATCTTCATCAGCAGATTCATTTCAATCGTCTCGACGCTGGATTTGCTGTTGTAGTTCACCTTCATTTTATCGCAGGCATCGGTGAGAATTTCCCGGTACTGCACCCCTTTACCCCAGCGGAGCAATGTGGCAAAGCTGTTCGCCCCAAACGTCTGAACCTCGGCGGCAATGGCATCCCAGTAGCGCGGATGGTTGGGCTTGTGTTTTTTATACTGAGGATCGTAAGTCAGCGTTTCTGTGATACGTGCCAGCCCGTCTTTCGGATCGCAGATAAGCACAGAAACCAGTAAATCCAGATCGTTACGATGGCAGTGGCGCAGAAACTCAAGGTCGGGGTCGTGTCGGTAGGTAGCCATATTTCACCTCATTACAGATATTGGACCTGACAGTTTAAGGAAGCCCCCGGACAGGGTTTGTCCGCCCGTAAAAGAAAAAGAGAAAAAAAACCTGCCCGAAAGCAGGTTTCTGTTCACCGGATATTGCGTTCCGGTTACTTTTTGCGCCATTCCTTTTCCACTTTATCCGCGAAGGCATCGCACTGTCGGGCATATTCCGGGTTGTAGAGCAGCTCCGACTGCGAAAGCTGCATGGCGGTCATGCTGCCGTTACGGGCATTTGATTCGAGCCAGGTTCTGCCATAGGTTTTGTTCATCACCTGAAGAACCTTGTTGAATACCGGTCCGTTGATGCGGGCATTGAGATTGACGCCTTTTACCTGAAGGCCGCTGTCACTGGTCTGGGTCAGGCGGGTGGAGTACATCGCGCAGAAGGTCGAGTTGGTTATCATCTGAGCGTCAGCCTGCTCGTCGGCGAACGCGCTGTGGCTGAAGACTGAAAGTAGAATTGTGGCGGTTGATAGTTTCAAAATTTTCATCATGTTCCCTTATGGATTGAAAAGCGGAGACAGCCTGCCATACGGGATGGTCAGGAGATGTCCGGCAGAGAAAAAAGTCAGGGTGTCAGAGAGGGAGAGAGTCGCCAGAGGTGAGGGCCAGCGGATTCCAGCACAAAGGCCAGATGGGTGAGGTCCCGTCTTGCTGTACGGGGAGACACGTCAAACTGCCGGATGATGTAGCGAACAGATATTGTCTGACCGTAAAACAACGCCATGGTCAGCCGGATAAGCCGTTCTCCCTGCCCGGTGACGAGTTTCTTGCGACGGTTCATGGTCATCGTTTCCATACGCGCCATCGGTCCCCTTTCTGAAATGTATCGAGGTGTCTGGTAAGCCAGATATCAGGACATGAGTTGCCGGTAACGCAGTTGGCAGTAAACCGGTGGCAATTAAAGTCGAGCAGACTGTAGGGATAGCGCTGACCCACTGCCGCCTTTGCCCGTTCAGCGGCCCGCGCACAACCCTGAGGCGTCAAATCCATACAGTCGGTATACACCGAGATAGCGGAGTTCCAGCCATCGAGCCGGTCAAGAAACCCTTTGGCCTTACTTTTGATAACGGTTCCAACGCCATCAAGATGAACAATATTGCCGTTACCCACATAGATACCGCTGTGTGCGGCAAGGCCAAAAAGCAGTTCGCACTGCACGATACCACCGTAAGCCGGTTCATCGACGCAGGAGAGAATGCAGTTATCGATAAATGAATCCACGAAGTTCAGCAGCAGAAGCCGGTACATAACACTCAGTTCCTTACAACGGGGGGAGAGGGGGATGCGGGGGAAACGTAGTGAATACTCAGCTTTCCCACAAAATACGGACCGTGAAAACCCCCATATCGTGGTAAGTCATAAAGTTACTTTCCCATAGCGACCAGAACTCACGGGCGTCGACATGAGAGATATCGCCACAGCGGGAGAGCCACATGTATTGTTGCGTCCAGCTCACATCGATATCTTTTTCAAGTTCAGGCCACGGATGCCTTGAATAGTGAAAATCGGTGACGTAATCGAGCCGCCAGTCTTCTCCGGCAGGGATGAGGCGTATTTCGACCGGATGCCAGCCCCCGGTTTCCGGTGAGTATTCAGGGTCACGAAAGTTAATGGTTAATCCGATGATGGGGTGACGATGAGGCGGTTTTTGCGCGACGATATCCAGAATCATTTGGGTGAACGACCGGGAGAGTGGCAGCACATATCCGCCCTGCAATATTGCGGGTGATGGCATAGTGAATATCCTGATTTTGATTAACGGAACACAGAAAAAGCGGGGTTAGTCCTGGCTGAGCGTAGCAAGCAGCGTCATACGATGCTGCCAGTCGGCATAACAATGGTGCATAAAGAGTCTGCTGCTGTCCGCTTCGATAAGGCAGATATCCGGGCTCCTGAGCACAGCGGCAAGAAAACCTGCGTTATTGGTGCTGCCCTGACCAAACAGTGGGCGAAATACACGGGACGGAAAGCTGTCTAGCTGCTGTTCCAGAATGGCATGAATCGCATCAAGTGCTATCCATTCACGGGAGAACAGGCCCCCTTCGCCATTGGCGGTTAAGCGAAGGGCAAGGCTTTCGGTTTCACCCTCTTTACCCAGCTCATACGTCAGCAGTCCTTTACTGTGGGGGCTGATTTTCTCGGCTTCACCACTGTAGAACACTGTATAGCTTTCGGTGACGGCGGCTTCGGTAGCGATTTTTTTCTTACTCATGGTTCAGCGCCTCAATCAGGTTTCGGAGTTGAGTGATAATGGTCGTTTCCGGGAACACCAGATAGATACCCTGACCGTTATCGCAGACGATACCGAGCAGGAGATACCAGCCATCATCAAGTGCGGTGACGTATTCCGGGTTAGCCAGTGCCACCGCCAGCAGCGGGTCTTCGGGGAGCGTGTCATCGTGGTTGAGATGCCAGAGCAAAGTCCCCGTTTCGTTCCAGAAGGCGGTAAACAGGTCGATATCATCGACGGGGCCAAGGATTTCATTGCAGAGGGCTTCCAGCGCGGAGGCGGGCAGATTGAGAAGAGGGATACTGGCGGGGGTAGTGAGTTTAAACATGGCTTTCTCCATATATCATTGATATTCAATGAAATAATATATTTTCCATGCTGTTACCATTACGGAGATTGATTCGCCGGATGACTTTTACCGGGGGCTGGTAAAAAAGATGAATATTCTGGAGGCCTTATTTTCGGAAAACGAACACGATCCGTTTTGGCAAGGTTCTTCAGGGCGAAAACGATCTCACAATGGTTTTCCCCCCGAGCTTCAGGGAATTTATACGCCAGAAAAAGTAACTGTATGATTTTTATAGATAACTCTTCAAATGAAATTTTATCTCATTTGAAGTTTTAATCTGTTTTTAAGTGGTTATTAATGCCTTTCCTGGCATGATGTGCTGCTTTATCGATTTGCGGCAGCGATTGGTCATGAGTAGTATTGCAATATCGCTGGCCAGCGTCTCATGTGATTTTTTCTTTACGATTTTAATGAGATGAACGCGATATGAAGTTATATCCCTCCACAAAAAAGGCGAATCAGCCATTAACTAAATCCGTTATTGCGGAAAGCTGTGCCCGTGCATTGTATGAAGGCCGGGCAGTCGAAGTCAGTGATACAAAACTGACGGGCCTGAAGATAATTGCCTCTCCTTCTGGCACTGGTGAAGCCAGTTTTATCGTTCGCAAAAGTATTTGTGGCGAAAACATCTATGTACGTGTTGGACGATATCCTGAGTTGTCTGTTGCAGAGGCTCGAGAAATTGCGTCTGAAATTATCACCAGCCTGAAAGAGAACGGTAAAAAGCACGGTAAAGATTACCGTAAGATTAAAAAAATGGACTTTAATGACCTGCTGAAAACATACGTTGAAGAGGTTCTGAACAAAGGTATTAAGCGTTCAGCGAGGACCGACCTGTCTAAAATTCACAAGTATCTGCTTCCTCGTCTTGGTGACAAAAAAATCGCCGATATGACGGAAGCGGATATTGTGGCTTATCTGCATGATCTCGATCTGAAGCCTGCCACACGTAACCGCCATCTGGCGCTCATTAAAGCGGTGTTTACCTGGGCTACACGCATGGGATACATCAGCCGCTCTCCGGCGCTTTATATCAAAGCGCTGCCTGAAGTGACGTCAGATCGCCGCGCCATGCATGACTCCCAGCTTCAGCGCTGGATGGAAGTCTGTGAGTGCTGGCGTAATGGTAAACCCGATCATGAAGCCCTTGCTCTACTCATGTTCCTTGCCCTGACGGGGCTGCGTCTGGGGGAAACCCGTCACCTTCGTCTTGAAGATGTGGACTGGAGCCGCAAGGTTATCACCCTTCGCCATACCAAAAACGGCAAACTCCGCCGTGTACCGGTATGTGATAAAGCCTTCGTTCTTCTGACGGAACAGCGTCAGCATCTGGGTGATAAAGGCTGGGTATTCCCAGGAAAAGGGACTGATAACCCGGTTTCTGAGCCGCGTCGCCTGCAAAAACGGCTTTGTGGGGCAGCGGGTATTCCACCGTTCACCATCCATGAGATGCGTCATACCTTTGCGACAAAGCTCATTGAGAGCGGGGCCGATATTCACACCATCAAAGACTTACTGGGTCACAGCACTATCAAAGTAACCGAAATATATTTGCATTCGAGCCCTGCGCGTTATCACGAAGCCGTTAACCGGGCGATGAACAGTTTTCCGGCATAAGCAGAATTTTCTTCAGGCTGGAGCATTCTGCGTTCTCCTGCCTGTATCTCCCCTTTTAAAGGACAAGATAAATGAACAAAGCAACAACGCTGTCCCCCTTGACTACAATGGCCCCGGCTCGTTTTACCTGCCTGAAACTGAACGCATTTCTCGCCCGTCGTGCGTTACATCTGGCTAATGCACAAAAAAGTCTTAACAAAGCGGCTGCTATCAATATTGGGGCTGATGACATTGCTGCAAACGGATGCCGTGATGGTCTGCCAGATGATTTTGTGAATACGTCAACAGGACTTTTTTATGACAATGGCAAGAAACTGACACAGTTCAGTTCGACGCCCATTGTTCCTGTTAACAGGCGTTACTCTGATTGTAAAACGCGCAATATGGGCATTGAGTTGATGACAATTAACCATGCCGGAGAGTTCGTCTGCGCTGAGATCTCATTGAGTGATGTGACGGTAAATCCCGATAATGTGATTGCATATCTTGCAGGCAAGGGCTTTGGTATTTCCTCGACGATAAGGGCTAAAGGGCTACTGGCGTATTTTTTACAGGCCTGTATGAAGAAATCGCTGGCGTTGCCCACTTATCTTGTCGCAGATGCGATGGGGTTTGTACCAGGCAAAAAAGCATTTTTACATGGCGCAATGCCCATTGCGCAAAGTGTTAGCGGGTTTGATTATCTGGTTCCTGGTGTGCGTGTACCGACAGGACTCGTTGAATCCGGTACGCTGAATGACTGGAAGTCTCTCGTGGAGACGTATGCTCATGGATGGCCGCAGGTTTTTGCATTGTGTGCATCCTTTGCTTCTATGCTGGTGAAATTGTACAAAATGGATGTCGCGCTGTTTCACTTTTATGGCGGGTCAACGACCGGAAAGACCATTCTTCTTCAGTTAGCCATGTCGGTTCATGGTCATGGCGGTGAGCCGGGAAGTGCATCGGGTACTAACATTCTCCGCTGGAATACAACGGCGAATGCGCTGGAGAAAAGTCTGAGTTTATTCTCCGGGCTGTTAGCCTGTATCGACGAACTGGGGGCGTACAAACAGAAAGACTTCGCCTCACTCCTCTACAACATTACCGCCGGACAGGGCAAAAGCCGGATGGACAAGAATCTGGACGTACGTGAGGCTCATACATGGGAAATGTTTATTCTTTCATCGGGTGAAATGTCTATCCCCGAGAAGCTTGCCACACAAAAAGAGCAGATTCAGGGCGGACAGGAGCACCGGGCCATCAGTATTAATATTCGGCCTGAAGATGCCCGTAAAAAGGGCGAATCAGCGGAAGAGGTTCGTTGTCGTGCTGAGGGTCTGAAAAATGGTCTGGATGATATTTATGGCGTAGCGGGTAAGGCGTTTATCGCTAACCTGTTGACGATGGACGACGATGAAGGTGAACCGCTGTCCTGGCATGAAATGTGTGAACTTGTCCAGGATGCAACAAATGACTGCTTCAGCATTCTGGTCAGCAAGCTGCAAGAGGAAGGCTATACCTTCAGTGACATTCAGAAGCGTGCCTTAAAACGTTTTGCCTTATGCTGGTTCGCCGGGGAAATGGCAAGAGAATGGGGTATCACTCCGTTCAGTGAGAAGGATATTCTGGAGGCGATAATGAGTGCTGCTCGTCGCTGGCTTAATGATAAACCCAACCAGTATAACCCTGTGTTACTGGCGCTTATTGATATTCAGCGTGACCTGGTAAAAAGAGAAGGGGCACATTTTATTGGTCTGAAAGACCGCGATAGCCGTAAACCCGGAAATCACTGGGGTTATATTCACCATGTTAGTGAGGACTTTTTAATCTTCGCTCCTGTATTTGAAGAGTGGTGTCAGAAACATTCATTAAACGCCCGTGAAGTTGCTAAGGAGTTGGCATACCGAAAACTGCTGCGGGTAGAAAGTAAAGGTCATTACAAAAAACGTCCTCTTACTGGTATGGACAAGTGTTACTACCATATTAAGCGGGGGTTTATCAGTTCTGATTTAAATAGTGCTTAAAGCATTATCCAGATGTAGTTAACATATTTATCTTTAATCTTATTTTTTTCTGGCTAAATTAACAGAAGGGGATCCCCATGACTGAATATTACGAATCCAAAGAAGTTCATGTTTTTCCTGGTGTTATTACAGGGAATGAAACTAATCATCCAGAATTTACGCCTTATAGACTTAATATGACTCAGGCTATGTGCAATATGTATGGTATCTGCCGGGAATTAACAGATGGTGAAATCCCTAACTTAAAGGCAATGATTAACAGAAATGAAAAGGTTCGTTTCTTTGCGAGTTATATTTATAAAGGTAATGTTCGTTATGATTACCTGGGTGAGTTTCCTGGGTTGTCAATCGATCATGCTCGCAATAAGGCCAGAGGTATTGCAATAAGTAATCAGGATGAGCCTGCTGATTACAATATCCCATTTTGATTGATGGGTGAACAGTAAAAAAAGCAGGGGCATTTGCCTCTGCTTTTCTGTTATATCAATGAAGGTAACTGGGCTGTAATTCGCTCCGCCAGTAGCTGACTGGTGTTCTGTAAGCGCTGAGGATGAAGATGTGCATACCGCTGTGATGACTGACTGCTGCGATGCCCCAGTTGGGCCTGAACGTCATACAAAGTTCCGCCGTAGGAAACAATCAGGGCAGCAACTGAATGACGACACGTATGAATACACACCTCTTTATCGAAAATCCCCGCCCGACGGACGATACGCTGAAAAGCCTTAACCGGGTTATTCAGCGGCATTCCCTGTTTTTTGCCGATAAACAACCACGGATTTCCCCGCTGCGTTGGCAGCGCTCTGATAACGTCCATCGCCAGTGAATTAAGGTGAACAATACGCCCGTAGCCATTCTTGGTTTCCGGTAGCCATAATGTACGTTTTACCGGGTCAACATGCTCCCACTTTGCCAGACGCAGTTCATCGCGGCGAAGCCCTGTCAGTAGCAGCAGTTTGACATAGCGGGCAGCAACGAAGTTGGTATCCTTATCAGCAGAGAGAAAAATACAACGAATTTCATCCTCGGTGAAATAGCGCTGTCGGGCGTTATTTTCCCTCAGTAACTGTACAACCCGTGCCGGGTGAGTCGATGTGATGCTTTGCCTTCCGGCCCATGTAAAGACAGCTTTAATCAGTACGATGATGCGGTTACAGGTTGCAGCAGAAAGAGAAGTACATAACGTCCGCTGAAGGCGAAGAACACTGGCAGGGGTGATATCGCTGAGTAACGTGTGCCCTATAGCGGGACGGATATAATCTCTGTAGCGCTGGACATCCTTCCCCCAGCTACGTTTGGCAGACATAGCCCATTGCAGATAATGGTGGTTAAAGAGTTCATCAAAGGTCATCTCCTTACGTTTGTTTTCACGTTCCTGTTTAGGGTCAGTGCCGGTGGCAAGAGAGCGTTTATGTTCCATGGCAACTCGGCGGGCAAAGGTGACATCCACCTCAGGCCAGTGACCAATAGCTATAGCGCGTTTTCTCCCATGATAGAGATAGCGGAGCAAAAACTTTTTACGTCCTTCTCCTTTGCTTACCAGGCATTTGAGACCAGAAATCTCGGTATCACTGTACTCAGCATCGGTGCTGCGTGACTCTGGTTGATTAGGGGGAAGGCATTTGATGAGCTGATTAGTAAAACGAAAGCGTGTCAGGTTGCACATATTGGCTCCTGTGATTGGTGTAAAGAACGTCAGGGTTGACCCATCCCCGGCACGGCGTTGTTAATCGCTGAGATGACTTTCTGGCGTGGCGAAAGGAATGCTGTTGCCACATGAGATGAATGAAGACGAGAAATGCAGTAAGAACAAGCTCTACGGTCCAGTTCTGGTCTGAAGGGGAAGATACAATCTGGGATGGAGTTCACAGAAATAATATGTGTTTCAGTCTGGGACAATTACATGCCATAAGGACCAAGATCATTGCGCGTATATGTTGGGTCTCACAGTCGACCATGTGCAAGAAACGAACTTTGCAATCTTCCTATGATCTAGCCCTCTAGTCTTAACAGATAACTCTGGTAGGATTTAGGTCAACCATAGGATGAGAATTACCTTTTTGGTCATTGCAACTAATGCAAATATGTTATTGAATATGCAGGCAAATTGAAACAATTTTGTCAAATTTTACTGGCAAAATAGCAAGGTTTGTTGAGGTGGCTTAGCTTAAATTACTCTGAATATATAGAGGTGAGCTTTTATCAACCATGAGTGAGTGGGGTGAAGATGAGATTCAAGGTGCTGCCTGCGGGAAATAAGCCCTCTATTGAACAACCTAACTGTGCCTATTTGATCACTGATAATTGGGATGACTGGTTTGAATTTTCAACAATGTATACATTGATTTATATAGATAAAAATAAAGAAAAAATTACTATTGGTTCTACTAAAATCGGCCAGATTAATATGGCCAAAGGTCAAAGCAGACCAAGTATTCCCGAAACTTTCGAAAAACTAGATGGTGATTTTTTCTCCGTTGGCCAGGATGATAGTTTTTACGAGGTGTTAAACGAACTCGGAGAAAATATCCGAAATGAAATATTATCCTCCCTTAATGACATTGCTTTAAGTGAGGATATCTATAATAAAGCAATAAATGAGCGAGTCACGAGTATATCTCTTCTGCGATCCGTTAGTCACACATCTATTAAGGGACAGTTCCGCAGACTTGCGAACGGAGGTGCTCGACTTTCAAAATATACATTTGCTTATAAGTCACCGATAATGAAAGGCTCTAACTCTGACCGCATTCATTTAAGTTTCGACGTAATACCCGAGAGTAATCCTCCAACAAATATTCATGTACTAATTGGTCGGAATGGTGTTGGGAAAACGCACTTAATAAATAATATGATTAGTTCATTGATTGATGAAAAAACAAGTCCAGCAAAAGTTGGGGAGTTTTCATCTAAAGATCAGTTAGCTGGTGAGCTTTTCTCTAATGTAGTATCAGTTACATTTAGTGCTTTTGATGAAACAGAACCTTTATCTGAAAAGAAAGACAAATCTACAGGCATTCAGTTTTCATACGTAGGACTTAAAAGAGTAAAAAAAGGTGATGAGAAAAACCTTCCTCCCAAAAGTCCTGTAATATTAAAAAATGAATTTGTGAAAAGTATGCTTTCTTGTAGAGCTGGAGGGAAGATTGAACGTTGGAAAAGGGCCGTGGATAAACTGGAGTCAGACCCAGTATTTGCTGATATTAATATAGCATCAATATTAAATAAGCAGGATGAAAATGAGTTCAAAGATATAGCTGGGAGAGTATTTAAAAATTTGAGTTCCGGACATAAGATTGTATTGCTAACTATCACTAGGCTTGTCGAGTCAATGGAAGAAAGAAGCTTGGTTTTTCTAGATGAACCAGAAGCTCATCTCCATCCACCATTATTATCAGCTTTCATAAGGTCTCTCTCTGATTTGTTAATTAACAGGAATGCAGTATCTATAATAGCTACCCATTCTCCAGTAGTTCTCCAGGAAGTCCCCCGAAGCTGCACTTGGAAGTTATGGCGTAGTGGATATTTGTCTAAAGTAGAAAGATTAGAAACTGAATCATTTGGTGAAAATGTGGGAATACTTACTAGGGAAGTATTTGGGCTGGAAAATACCGACTCAGGATTCCATAATCTTCTTAATGATGCCGTAAATAAATTCGATAGTTATGATTTGGCTGTACAACATTTTGATGGACAGCTAGGAATCGAAGCTAGAGGTATTTTGCGGGCTTTATTTTCAATTAAGAGAAACCGATTATGAAGAAACTTTTAAAGCCGAATGATAGTGCGTTAGATGTATTTCAAGTATGCATTGATCGAATTCGCGATGAAGATTTAAAAAGAAGACTTATAGCCTGCTCTCAGGAAATACAAGATTCCTCTATAGAGTTTGATGCAAAAGCTTCAAATGCACAATTACATACGATTTTGTCAAAAGATAATATTGCCACCGTTGTTACAGCTAACGAAATGAAGGCTGTGTACACAAATAGGATGGCTAAAAAATTAGCCCCAGGACGTATCTTTTATGATAAGTTAATGTCACTTCCAGATCATGGAAGATGCCCCCTCTGTTCTCAAAGAGTGGTCTCAACATTAGATCATTACTTGCCTAAAGCTCATTTTCCATCGTTGGCTGTTTCACCTTTTAATCTTATACCAGCATGTCAAGACTGTAATAAAACAAAGAGCGAAGATATCCCAAGTTGCTCGGAAGAAGAAACTTTGCATCCATACTACGATGATGTAGAAGCATTTGTTTGGGTTAAGGCAAGAATACGGGAATCTATTCCTGTAGTGATTGATTTTTATGTTGATCCACCTGAAGAGTGCCCTCCAATTTTAGCCGAAAGAATGAAGTATCACTTTAAAGCGTTTAGGTTGGCTGCTCTTTATGCATCACATGCAGCTGAAGAGCTGGCAAGCATTGAGTATATTGCAAAAAGAGTTCATGATGAAAGTGGTAGTGTAGAGTTAAAAAAATATCTGGCAGAAACTGCAGCAGGAAAACAATCAGTAAGCTTAAACTCTTGGCAATCCGCACTCTATAGCTGCCTCTCAGAAAATGAGTGGTTCTGTGAGGTTAGATTTAGGTTGTAGAAAAGGTTTTCAGCGAATGTCGGCGAGAAATTATATGATGAATTACTATTTTTCTGGCGATAATTGTGTCAAGTCAATTTTTCGCTCATAGCAGCCCCAGACCTCACTGCACTGCAGGAGGTCCGCTCCGTGCTAGGAGCGGATGTTACCACTTCAGGACCTTGTTAATTAGCGAGACTAGTTACTACGTGGCCGCTCTAGTCATCATCTCCCTGCCTCTCAGGTATTAAATCATTGAAGGAAATAGTATTACTCTTAGGTTTCTCTTCAGATGGAAGTTCAGCTACTCTTAATTTGAGTGGCATGGGACAGACAACACCACTAAAAATACATGTTCCTGTAGATAGTGTGGGAATCGACTCTTCAGTCAGACGGTCTATATATGATACTGATTTTTCAATTGCGTAGAGATCATTCTGATTAATAAGACGATGAATAAAATAATTATGTGCTTGTGATATAATTGTCGACGATATATCATTAGGGCGTTGGCTGGAAATTGTGATGAAAACTCCAAATTTCCTTCCCTCCTTTATGATTTCCTCAAATGTTTCCAGACGATAATCTTTCCAACTTTCTGTTTCTCGAAAAGAAGTATTAGACAAAATATTGTGGGCTTCATCTATAATGATGTGAAGTGTAGATGTCTCGGTAGACATTTTCTTCATATTGTAAGCCCACTTGGCTATCAAAAGAGGTAGCGTTTTTTTCATGGTTATATTAACCATGTTTAGATTCAAAACCGTGAAATTATATTCTCCCCAAAAATTAAACTGTCCTGAAGTGTCAAAAATTTTAGCTATGTCTTTACGGTTAGCACTCATTCTGTTTATAACTGGTGAAATATGTTCAGGGTTAGACTTGTTGGATAAATATTCCTGAATTAACTGTAGGTACATAAAATCCAACAGATCTTCAATCATATCTTTTTTAAATAAAAAATTGCTTGCGAGAGTGAATAGATAGGAGCGCTCCGTATCAGCTTCAGCATTGAAAATGATACCAGTCCTCAATTTCCATTTATATGCAGTTGAATGATACTCAAGATCAGATATAAGTTCTGGGTCATCATTAAAAATTGGACTGAAAAATTGATTTATAGCATCGCATTTGGGCTTATCCCCACTAAAGAGATTCTGCCTAACTCTTTTCTTCAGGATATTACGCATAAACTCAAGAGGATTGTCAGAGGTCATTACCTTCTTGCGAAATTCAAGAACTCGCTTCAGAAATGGTTTCTGTGTTTTGTCTGTTGCATCGGTTAGAACGGAGAGCATATCATGCTCAAGCAGAACCTCTCTGGGTAGAGGAAGTTTGTCACCACCTGCATGATGCGTGTTGAGATTATAAACCGTCTTCTCGTTAGTAATGCAATGTGGGGCGGTATACTCTCCATTAAAATCAAATAGAATAAATTTACATCTTTCCCTAAAATGGTTGCCGAGAATATGTTTAACTTGGGCAGTACCTGCTTTGTATAGCGCGGCTAGGGTGTTTGACTTTCCGCTACCAGTATTACCGAAAATTGCAATGTGGGAATTAATAAGGCCATTGATTGGTAGTGCAATCTCAATATCTTCAAGGTCTGTACGAGTAAACCTCATTACAGTTTCGTCTGCATCTGCTATCTGATGCACCGTATGTATCATCTCTTCAGTCACCACGAAGGCTTCATTGCCGATGAGAGGTAGTTCACGCGAGCCACCAATGAAGCAACCAGTACGATCAATGTAACCCGTCAGAGTTGATGTCAGGTATCGCCGATATCGCCAAGCATCACTGCCGCTCCCACCGAGATGTTTTTCCTCAATGACTCGTTCCGCTTCAACCTTGCCGATCAGGCTCATGAAACCTTTTTTTATTTCAATGAAACTACCCACTGATACATTTCTTAAAACTTTCCCATGATAAAATAAATCACTGAGATTTTTGTTTTTATCTACCAAAATGGTCACAGCGCGTCCAGAAACCTCGCAGACTTCGCCTATACGGAGCACCGCTTCCTCTTCAGTAAAATGCCTGCTCATCTCGAGCCTCCCAGATAGCACGTGATAATGTTATTCATTACCGAGAAATCAACATTTCCTCCCGGGCGATAAATAACCTCTACGTTTGAGTAATCTCGAAATCTCTCCATAAATCCGCTAACACTGGCCTCATCGTAAGCAAAAATCAGCAGTTTCAGGGTAGCGTTGCGTAAGGCTTTTTTAGTTATTGTTTCAAGGTGCTCATCAGAAAACGAGAACCCAAAGACAATTAGTAGGGTTGCTTCTTTATCAAGCTCATTGGAATAGGTTCTCAGTAAATCATAATAAACGTTCTGTAGTAGAGTCTCTTTAAACTTCTCCTTACGTGGAAGAATAAGTGTATGAGCAAGTACCCATTCTTTCATTTCGGCTGGGGTGGGAAAGTTAAGCGGCTTAATATCTGCAATGCGATAAATAATCTTTCCTTTAGAATGTTTCCAAGAGAGTGACCCATGAAGTTTTATAAGGTTAACAGTAGGAAGTTCAACTTTATAATTATACAGATTCCCAGTTGCACTTACCGAATGGTTAAAGCTGCCCGCATCAAATTCCTGATCTCCCCAGACATTGGATCTTCTATTAAAACCATCATTAAAAAGAATGTTATTATTACGAGTGGCAGCTTCTTCAATGAATAAATCATAATTAGTTGTAAAAACGTTAATACGCCTCGGAAGTAGGCCAGTCCGGCGTCGAGTCAGTATCTTTTCCAGTGAAGACATAAAAGCATCATAATTCTTACGGGTACATTCTAAATTGGTGATCACCTGAGGTGCGAAGGGGGCACCGTGGCCGCGCTGCAGCATGCATTCATGAGGAAGCCAAACAGCTGACAAAAAGTCAGTGCCCATACAGAAGTATTCTTCTTCCTGCTCATCATTAATAAGCTGCTGAAGGTCCGTTTCGATTGTCCCCAGTACTTTAATCGCAGGGAGAGATGCACCAGAACCGATGAGAAAGTTAATGTTAGCTGACTGAAATACCCGCTCAAAGTAGTCTCGGTCACTATCGTTACCGTAGTATGCGCGCTTAACTGCCATTTTACCCTTCTATAAAACATTGGATTTATCTGTAAGTTATTTAATCTTAACGCTGAGCTCAATACTTTGACATCACTTCTTCAGGCGATTGTTATGATTCCTTCTTGAGCAAAAGTACACCCGGGGAGTAGACCCTTCGTGCCACAAGCTTTCTAACTATCCTCAAAAAATAGGTCTTAAAAGTGCGCCAACAAAGTTGCAAGGTCCGCTCATCGCTCATAACTGCTATTCACATCCCTTATGGTTGAAAAGGCAGACATGAGGTATGGGGACCAGCAATAATGAACGAAATTGGACCTGTTGGCGCGTGGCGAACAAGGCACATAGGGCCGGAACAAAAAAGCCCGCAAAAGTGATTTTTCACGTCACTAGGGAGCCAAGACTGCTTTGCGTATCCTTTGGGTCTCCTCACAGTCTGGTCGGTGTGCTACTGAGACAGTTAAATTCCTGTGGTTGCTAGTGGTGTTCTATAACTGTCCAATCACGATTGGCGGAGCTGGATTGAAGCGACATTAAATGCTAACTGTCTGATTTATCTTATTAAGTAGTGGTAATCAATGCCTCAGCAGTATTTGGCAAAGATTAGCCCTGCTTTAAGACTCAAAGCACTGTTTATAGAAACAGTATTTCTATGATCTGCATCACGATTAGTCCTTGCAATAATGTTGTTATCGATTTTTTTCTGGAATACTATATGTAGTTGTAATTGTTCCTAAGCTGTCAATATATTGTATTTCTCTTGGAGATATTCTATGGCTATTAACAAAAAGCAATCCTCACCTAAGCTCGCCTCTCAAGCAGCGAAAGCTCTACAAGATGAAAACTCATCTGAAATCAAGAAGAAGCTTGCTGCTTCTGTTGTCGCACAAGCCCGGACTGGTAAGCAAACTGGTGCTGAGATGGAGACAGTAGCTTCCGATGTTATGAAAAGTTCAAAGTATAGCGAGGAAACCAAAAGCTATGCTGCGTCATTGTTGTCGCAGTCGAATAAACCTCGTTAAGTTCAGCTAAAGGAATCGATAAGTGGCAAGGACTGAAGAGGAGCGAGCTCAAGCAACATCAATTTTCGCTACTTACAAAGCTGAAGTTGATAAGCGTGAGCTTTCTAATACTGACAATTATGATAAGAACATACTGACGTTATCATCTGCTGGCCTTGCCATCTCATTAACTGTCTTTAAAGATATAGCCCCTCATAATCAAACGGCGCATATTTGGCTGCTTTACTCTGCATGGGTATTATTTGGATGTGCAATATTATCAACAATATTCAGTTTCTTGATTAGTAATGCAGCACTGAGGGCTCAGTTAGAAATAGCTCATAAATATTACATCGAAGAAGATGAAAGTGTTTTTGGGAAAGTAAGCCTCGAATCAAAGGCTTTGGATTGGGTGAATAGGTTTTCAGGTGGTTTTTTTGTTTTAGCTATAATCTCGGTCATTACATTTGGTGTGATCAACTTTGATAGAAGAACGGAGGTTAGCAAAAGCGATATGGTTAATAAAACGCAGCAAATTAATAACGATGGGTTGCCACCACCAATGATGCAAAGAGTACCTGTTGATAAAGGTGCTACGGTCCCCCTCATGCAACCAGTAACACAAACAAATCAGACAGATGCAACAGTAAACGGTACTCCTTCACCTACAACATCTACTGATTCCGCCAAAAACTAAATTAACGTCAGGAGCTAACTTGAACGATAAATCTAAGGTAATACACTCAGGCTTAGGGATGGATGGGGCAATTATGCCTTCCATGCAGCGTGTATTTGTAGGAAATGGTGCAAATGTTCCTCAGATGCAGGCGATCCCTACCGCCCGAGCTTCGCAACAATCATCTGGAGGGACTACTCAGCAACCTTCCACAACTTCGTCCAATAGCCGCGAATAAATAAGGAGCCTAGTAATGAGTTCAAATAATTACAAAACAGTTCGTATTGGAGATGGTGCCATATCACCTCTGATGGTTAAAGTATCAAACTCTAGCATTGAGAAACACGGCGCAACGATGCCGAAAATGCAGCCAGTTCCCAGTCAATCATCAGGCAGTGCTCCCTCAGCCGCTAAAACAACGAATAATAAACAGTAGCCTAACCATCGATACGGGCCTTTGCGCTGAAGTAAAGGCTTGTCATTACACAAATACATGACTTGCTCCCCATTGACTTAAACACCGCTATTTGAGTAATGCCTCTGTAAGTATCCCTGTAAAACGGCCCCCTCGCTTTCTGCGCCCACTTAGGTTTGACAGTGCAATACGTTCAGTTCAAGTAGTATTACTTCTGATATATCATTTTATGATGACGTGGAGGACGGGGGATTCTGGTAACGGTAAGAAGTGAAAGGGAAAGAAGATCTTGCTGCAGGTGGGCGGACTGGTGAATATTCCCATGTGATTGGTGGAGGACATATGCTGTCAGGTTTTCCCGCTTACTATAGGGGATTTCCCCACATTATTCCCCGCGACAAAATCACGTTAAGACCAGCGGATTAAGGTGAAATGATAATTCCCCCGTTTTCCCCGTATTTTCTACTTCATTACGAATGATCTGAGAGAAAGGAACCGTAGAGGACCGTAGAAAGACCGTAGCAGTGAGGTTAGGAAAAGGTACATCAGAGGATGTTGAGGTGTCTAAAAGTAACGAACATCTGCGAAAATGGCGAGAAATCTAGCAAACAAATAACGTGTTGCAACGACCAGAAATCTACCGTAGCTAAGAAAGGAAAAAGCCCCGCTTTGCAGCGAGGCCTTATGAATAGTGGTGCCCGGACTCGGAATCGAACCAAGGACACGGGGATTTTCAATCCCCTGCTCTACCGACTGAGCTATCCGGGCAACGGAGCGCATTAAACCGCAAACCCGCCCGATCGTCAACACTATT
>Ga0308162_1001151_pt1 | contig 22697 bp, 21 predicted proteins | sample PhySR2_FD_201370 | JGI IMG/M metagenome (GOLD analysis project Ga0308162, IMG submission 201370) | Phyllosphere microbial communities from UC Gill Tract Community Farm, Albany, California, United States - DLSLS.R2 | ecosystem: Host-associated > Plants > Phyllosphere > Unclassified | place: USA... | reverse complement strand
ACCGCAATCATCTTAACCGCCATCTCGCCTGCCCCTATACGTTCGCCGTTCTGTCCTTTCGGCTGATTGATTTGATTCATAAAGCTTACTCGCTGTGTGGATTAATGAGAATGCAAATAGTGACTTCGCTAACGAATTTCAGAGCGTTCCGGTGCTGAGTTGTGTTACCACGCACGGTTTTTACGGTTAAAAGGATGTTAATCTCAGCCGCACATTACGAATGAAGATTATTTTAATTACATTCGTAACTAAACCCCGAATATTGAGGAGCATGAGATGCGTGATGAAACCCGATCGACCCCATTGCCTGAGGATGTCAACGCCGCTATCTGCGCGATGAAAAAGCAGTTACGCCAGCAAATTGGTGATGTCGATGCCCTGTTCCAGGAGGTGTGCGACAACATTATTGCTGCAATTGCCGAGGCAAAAGAGGATGAACAGCGTACTGGCAGTGCCTGGCCGGTGATCCCGATGCAGGATATTGCAGAAGGAAAGGTTTCGGATGAAACCCGGGCGCTGATTAAACGTCGCGGCTGTGTGGTGATTAAGCAGCATTTCGCGCGCGATCAGGCACTGGCCTGGGATACGTCGATGCTCGACTATCTGGATCTCAACCGGTTTGACGAACACTATCGCGGTCCCGGCGATGACTTTTTCGGCACACTCGCTGCCTCGCGCCCGGAAATCTACCCAATTTACTGGTCGCAGGCGCAAATGCAGGCGCGGCAGAGCACGGCAATGGCTGATGCGCAATCCTTTCTGAACCGGTTGTGGACGTTTGAATCGCAGGGCAAGCAGTGGTTCGATCCGGATATCAGCGTTATCTACCCCGATCGCATCCGTCGCCGTTTGCCGGGCACAACCTCAAAGGGGTTGGGTGCCCACACCGATTCCGGCGCACTGGAACGCTGGTTACTGCCCGCTTATCAGCAGGTCTTCGGTAAGCTGTTTCACGGCGATTTTGCTGCATACGATCCCTGGGATGCGGCACACCGCACTGAAGTGGATGAGTATGATCTGCCGGGCACCACCAAATGTTCTGTATTCCGGACGTTTCAGGGCTGGACCGCGCTCTCCGATATGATCCCTGGTCAGGGGCTGCTGCATGTAGTGCCGGTGCCGCAGGCAATGGCCTACGTGTTACTTCGCCCACTGCTGTCAGATGTGCCGGAAGATGAATTGTGCGGCGTCGCACCGGGTCGGGTTTTACCCATCAATGAACAGTGGCATCCGCATCTGATTGCCGGGCTCTGTTCAATACCTGCCCTGGAAGCGGGCGATTTGGTATGGTGGCACTGTGATGTGATCCACGCTGTGGCTCCGGTAGAAGATCAGCAGGGCTGGGGCAATGTGATGTATATCCCCGCCGCGCCAATGTGTGACAAAAACCGCACCTATGCGCGGCGGGTTGCACAGGCACTGGAACAGGGACGTTCGCCGGGCGATTTCCCACCGGAAGATTATGAAGCGACGTGGGAGCAACGATTTAAGCCGGAAGATCTCAATCTGAACGGACGCCGCTCACTCGATTTAATCTGAGCCAAATCCCGCGCTTTGCACCCGCGCGGGATAATCCCTGATACACTGCTGTTTTGTTGCTGTTTAACGATGAAAACTCACTTATGAACCCGCGACATCATCAGATTATTCAACTGGTTAATAGCCGTGGCAGCGTTACGGTCAGTGAACTTGCGCAGCTTACCGGCGTTTCCGAAGTGACGGTGCGACAGGATCTTACGCTGCTGGAACGTGACCGGCTGCTGCACCGGGTTCATGGCTCCGCGCTGGCGCTGGACAGTGATAACGTCGGCACCCGCATGAATACCCGCTATCCCATCAAACAGGCGCTGGCACGTCATGCGGCCAGTTTGGTACAGGCGGGTGAATCGGTGTTCATCGAAGGTGGCAGTACGAATGCGCTGCTGGCACGTGCGCTGGCTGACCGCGCCGATCTCACGCTGATTACCGTCAGCCACTATATTGCTCAGCTTCTGCGGGAAGCCGCCTGTGAAGTGATCGTGCTAGGGGGATTGCTGCAGAAAAGCAGTGAGTCGGTGGTCGGCCCGCTGACGCGTTATTCCATTCAGCAGGTCCATTTTCACCGGGCTTTTGTTGGCGTCGATGGCTGGCATCCGGAGACCGGTTTTACCGGCCGCAATATGCTGCGCTGTGATGTCGTGGATGCGGTGCTGGCGAAAGGCGCTGAAAGCTACGCCCTGACCGACGCCTCCAAATTCGGTCAGATTCAACCTTTTCCGCTCTCATCAGGTTATCAGGTCGGCCATGTGATTACCGATGAAACGCTGGATGCCGCAACGGTCGTTCAGCTCAGAGAGCAGTCGATTGAAGTGATACAGATCGCGGCAGATTAAGTTAATCCTGGTCCTTTGGTGACGGAATCGCGCAGCATCAGGCTGGCCGTGAAAGGCGTCTGATTATGCCAGTCCCCCCCATCCAGCATGGTCAGCAGGCGGTTAATCGTCTCATCGATCATCTCCGTGACCGGCAGCTTCATGCTGGACAACGACGGCGTGATATAGGGTGCCAGCGGGATATCATCAAAGCCAATCACCGAGACCTGAGCAGGCACTGCTATATTGCACTCGGTCAGGCGCTTGATGGCACCAATCGCCATCTCATCATTACTCGCCACCAGCGCAGTAAAGGGGACGTTGCGTTCCAGAAGGCTGTCCACGGCGGCCATCCCGCTCTGCGCCGTCCATTTTCCTGTCACAATACGTCGATCGTCAGTTTCCACACCCTTTGAGGCCAGCGCAGCGCGATAGCCGGAAAGGCGCTCAATGCCAGTCGGGGAATCCAGCGAACCGGTGATAAACGCGATATCACGATGTCCCTGGTTAAGCAGATGGCTCACCGCCGTCGCGCTGCTGGTGTGCTGATCGCTGTAAATACAGTAGCTGTGATTCACGCGTAGTCGCCGGTTGATGACCAGGATCGGCTGTTTGTGGCGGGAGATAATCGCATCCAGCGCGTCAATGCTCAGGAAGCGCGGATAGATAATGATACCGTCACAGCGCAGGTCGAGCAGAAACTGAATTGCTGCCTCTTCCTGTTCAGCGGTGTGTTTGCCGTCCGCCAGAATCAGCTGGCGGCCCTGCTGCTCCATCATGCGCGCAGAATGCGCCATTAACTCAGTAAAGTAGCTGCCGCTGTAGAGCGTATTGGTGATCACCAGTCCGATGGTTTGAGAGGTTTTGGTCGCCAGGTTGCGCGCCAGCAGATTGGGCCGGTATCCGGTTTCCGCAATCGCCTTCAACACCCTTTCACGCTTTTCCTGCCCGACATAGCCATTGCCAGATAGCACACGTGACACTGTCGCTTTTGAGACGCCCGCTCTGTTTGCCACTTCCTGAATCGTTGCCATGATGATGCTCCTTTGCTGCGTCGTCCTGCAGTCTACCGAAGCCTCTCAATGTTGGAAATATTTACCCCGCATGAGTGCGACGTTAACAGGCACAGTCAGGTGACGCACTTCACAAAATAGAAAACTCGCTAATTTCAGCGCTTGTCGGCGCACTAAAAGCACTTCATGATTTTGTGAAACCGGTTTCCTATTTGCCTGCCTGCAGGCGCTAAAACATAAAAACTTTGACCGATTTACCCTACAGAGAAGAGCGATCATGCCCAGAAATTATGCCGAGGTGTCACGCGCCATCGTCGATGCGCTAGGCGGCCTCACCAATATCGAAGCCGTAACCCACTGTATGACCCGCCTGCGGTTTGTGGTGAAGGATAAAAATCGGGTCGACACTCCCCGGCTCAAGGCGATCAATGGCGTTATGGGCGTGGTACACAACGACACTCAGTGCCAGGTGATCATTGGTAACAATGTGTCACAGACTTATCAGGCGGTGCTGGAAATGGGATCGCCCGGCGGCGTTCCATCGACCGCGCCGGTGAAACGCAAAATCACCCTGAGAGGCATCGGCGCAGGTATTCTGGATGCGCTGGTGGGCACCATGTCGCCGCTGATTCCGGCCATTATTGGCGGGTCAATGGTTAAGCTGCTGGCGATGATCCTTGATATGGCGGGCGTGTTTGAGAAAGGCTCGTCAACGCTGGTGATCCTTAACGTCATTGGCGACGGCGCATTCTTTTTCCTGCCGATCATGGTAGCCGCATCTGCAGCGCTGAAATTCAAAACCAATATGTCGCTGGCGATCGCCATTGCCGGTGTGCTGGTCCATCCCAATTTTGTTGAGCTGATGGCAAAAGCGGCTCAGGGTCAGCCGGTCGAGTTCGCCTTCATCCCGGTGACGGCGGTGAAATATACCTACACGGTGATCCCGGCGCTGGTGATGACCTGGATTCTGTCGCACATCGAGCGCGGCGTAGATCGCATAACCCCTGCCGTTACCAAAAACTTTCTGAAACCGATGCTGATCGTGCTGATTGCCGCCCCTATCGCAATTGTACTGATTGGCCCGATTGGCATCTGGATCGGTAGCGGCATCTCCGCGCTGGTTTACACCGTCCATGGCTATCTTGGCTGGTTGTCCGTCGCAATTATGGGCGCTATCTGGCCGCTGCTGGTCATGACCGGGATGCATCGGGTGTTTACGCCGACCATCATTCAGACCATTGCCGAAACCGGCAAAGAGGGCATGGTGATGCCGTCTGAAATTGGTGCCAACCTGTCGCTGGGCGGATCGTCGCTGGCGGTGGCGTTCCGTACCAAAAATCGTGAACTGCGCCAGACCGCGCTGGCGGCGGCGGCCTCCGCCATTATTGCCGGAATTTCAGAACCGGCGCTGTATGGTGTTGCAGTGCGCCTCAAACGCCCCCTGATCGCCTGTCTGATCAGTGGTTTTATCTGCGGCGCAGTCGCGGGCATTGGCGGGCTGGCTAGTCACTCGATGGCCTCTCCCGGCCTGTTTACCAGCGTACAGTTTTTCGACCCTGCTAATCCCATGAGTATTGTCTGGGTCGGTGCGGTCATGGTGTTGTCGGTGGTGCTGTCGTTTGTACTGACGCTGCTGTTAGGGTTTGAAGACATTCCAGAAACAGAGACTGAAACGAAATCCGAATCCGGGACCGCCGCGCAACCTGCGCCTGTTACCGAACGTACTAACGCGATGAATAGCCACTAAAGGAAAGGGTCACGCTGACCCGGAAAAGAGGATTGCATGTCTGATTCAAGTTTCCCGCAAGGGTTTTTATGGGGCGGCGCACTGGCTGCCAACCAGAGTGAAGGCGGCTTTCGGGAAGGCGGAAAGGGCTTAACCACCGTCGATATGATCCCGCATGGCCCGCACCGTATGCCGGTCAAACTGGGTCTGGAAAAGCGATTTACCCTGCGTGACGATGAATTCTATCCCAGCCATGATGCCATCGATTTCTATCACCGCTATCCTGAGGATATCGCGCTGATGGCGGAAATGGGGTTCAGCGTATTTCGCACGTCGATTGCCTGGAGCCGCCTCTATCCTAATGGCGACGAACTGACGCCTAATCCGGAAGGCATCGCCTTTTACCGCGCGGTCTTTGAGGAGTGCCGGAAATATAATATCGAACCGCTGGTGACCCTCTGCCACTTTGATGTGCCGATGCATCTGGTCACGGAATATGGCTCGTGGCGCAATCGCAAAATGGTCGACTTTTTTGCCCGTTATGCCCGCAGCTGCTTCGAGGCGTTTGATGGGCTGGTGAAATACTGGCTGACCTTTAACGAGATCAATATCCTGCTGCACAGCCCGTTTTCCGGTGCTGGCCTGGTGTTCGAGCCCGGTGAGAACAAAGAGCAGGTGAAGTATCAGGCGGCACATCATGAACTGGTTGCCAGCGCGCTAGTCACGCGAATCGCGCATGAGGTGAATCCGGCTAACCAGGTCGGCTGCATGCTGGCAGGCGGCAATTTCTATCCCTGGTCGAGCAAGCCGGAAGATGTCTGGGCGGCGCTGGAGAAAGATCGCGAAAACCTGTTCTTTATTGATGTGCAGGCGCGCGGCGCTTATCCGGCCTACGCCGCTCGCGTATTCCGTGAAAAAGGGGTGACGCTTGAGATCGCTGACGGTGATGCCGACATTCTGAAAAACAGTGTGGATTTTGTCTCATTCAGTTACTACGCCTCACGCTGCGCCTCGGCGGAGATGAATGAGCAGAACAGTAGCGCCGCCAATGTGGTGAAATCCCTGACCAATCCCCATGTGCCACGCAGTGAGTGGGGCTGGGGCATCGATCCGCTTGGCTTACGTATCACCATGAATATGATGTATGACCGCTACCAGAAGCCGCTGTTCCTGGTTGAGAATGGCCTGGGCGCGCGCGATGAAATCGATGTGAATGGCGAAATTAATGACGATTATCGCATCAGCTATCTGCGTGAACACATCCGCGCCATGGGCGATGCCATTGAAGATGGCGTGCCGGTGATGGGTTACACCAGCTGGGGCTGCATCGATCTGGTTGCCGCCTCAACCGGTGAAATGAGCAAGCGCTACGGTTTCGTCTATGTTGACCGCGACGACCTGGGGAACGGCACACTGGCGCGCACCCGTAAGAAATCGTTCTGGTGGTATAAGAAAGTGATTGCCAGCAACGGGGCCGATCTTGAGTGACGTTGTCACTTAATAACCTGTACTCGCGTCGTTGTGCTCCACCAGTAAATATCGTATAACACATGTCTCCGAGGGGTGTCCTGTAATGGGCTGAGATGGCGCAAGCCGAACCCTTTGAACCTGATCTGGGTCATGCCAGCGAAGGGACGGGTCGGCAGATTTTTCTGCGTCATCTCCTGCACTATCCCCTGTTCCAGACCGTATGCCCGGATCTCCCTGTTACTGGAGATCCCATGTCTCATCCGCTTTTCGAAACCGGCTTCTATGGTCGTCTGCGCCAGCAGGCGGGCAGTCAATGGCACACTTATGTCAGGCACGATTTTGTGCAGCAACTCGGTCAGGGCACGCTGCCACCGGCTGCCTTCCGCCACTATCTCACTCAGGATTATCTGTTCCTGTTGCACTTCGCTCGTGCCTGGGGCCTGCTGATCAGCAAACTCTCTGAGCCAGCCACGTTACGCAGCGCGACCACATCGCTTAACGCCATTGTCAGCGAGCTACCGCTGCATCTGGCTTACTGCCAGCAATGGGGCATTAACGAGGCGGCGATGGCGAGCGAACCCGAAGCAATGGAAACCATCAACTACACCCGCTACGTGCTGGACGTGGGTCACACCGGGGATGCACTGGAGTTGATGACGGCGCTAATGCCGTGTGTCGCCGGTTACGCTGAAATTGGTCTGACGCTGCTGGACGATACTGCGACCCGCTTCGAGGGAAATCCTTACGCCGCATGGATTGAGAATTACGCTGATGAATCCTACCTTAGCGGCGTCGGTTCTTCATTGTTGCTGTTTGAAACCATGGCTCAGCAGCGCGCGGGTGAACAACGTTTTGCCCGGCTGGCGGAGATTTTCACCACCGCGACCCGGCTGGAAGCTGCGTTCTGGCAAATGGGCCTCAATCATGCTGCCGATTTTCAGGTCAGCCCATGAATCAGCCGGATGATGCCGTGCCGCCGGGCGTTTCAGTCCGCCAGCTCTGCCTGAGGCTGGGTCAGCAGCAACTTTTCAGCGAGCTTAATCTGGAGATTGCAGGGGGTGCATTTACCGCTTTACTGGGTGCCAGCGGCGTGGGTAAAAGCAGCCTGATGCGTGTTATTGCCGGTCTGACGCCACCGACTTCCGGGCAGATTAGCGGCAGCGACGGTCTGCCGCTGACCGGTCGCATCGCGTGGATGGGACAACAGGATCTGCTCTATCCCTGGCTCACGGTGGAACAGAATGTCTGCCTCGCCAGTCGCCTGAAGGGTGAGAAAGCCGATCGCGACTGGGCGCATCATCTGCTGGAACGGGTGGGCCTGAGCAAATATGCCCGCGCAAGACCCGCGACGCTCTCCGGCGGGATGCGTCAGCGCGCCGCGCTGGCCCGTACCCTCTTCACCCGTCAGCCCATTGTGCTGATGGATGAGCCGTTCTCCGCACTGGATGCACTCACCCGCGCTCAGATTCAGACGCTGGCCGCAGAAGTGCTGGTCGGTCACACTGTGCTGCTGATTACCCATGACGCCGCTGAAGCCTGTCGACTCAGTCACCACATGCTGGTGATCGGTTCTGCGGGAATTGAAGCCTGCCCGCCCCTCCAGGGTCAGCCACCGCGGGCAGCAGACGACATACGGGTATTGCAGAGTCAGGCCGCATTGCTAAAGCAGCTGAGCGGGATAGCGGGATGAGATTACACAAAGGTTTTGCCGGGCTTCACCGTGGAGTGATGTTGTTTGCCGGACTGATTGCGCTGTGGTGGCTCGCCACACTGACTTCGGTTCCGGCCTTTCTGCTACCCTCACCCGCTGCAGTCGCCATCGCACTGTGGCAAAACGCAGGCTATCTCGGCCATCACACGTTGATTACCCTGTCCGAAATCGTCAGCGGCATGGCGCTCGGCGTGCTGCTGGGGAGTGTGCTGGCGCTGGGTATGACCTTTTCGCCGTGGCTGCAGCGCTGGATGATGCCGCTGGTGATCACCAGCCAGGCGATTCCGGTTTTTGCTCTGGCTCCGCTGCTGGTGCTCTGGTTTGGTTTCGGCATGGGTGCCAAAGTTGTGATGGCCATCCTGGTGATCTTCTTCCCGGTAACCTCCGCCTTTTTTGATGGCCTGCGTCGCGTGCCCCCCGGCTATCTCGATCTGGCTCGCACGCTGGGCGCGTCACATATAGCGCAACTTCGCCATGTCCGGCTATTAGCCGCGCTGCCTGCGCTGGGTTCGGGCTTAAGGATGGCGGCGGCCGTTGCGCCGATCGGGGCAATCATTGGTGAATGGGTCGGTTCCGCCGAAGGGCTGGGCTTTGTGATGCTGAATGCTAATGCCCGAATGCAGAGCGACCTCTGTTTCGCCGCGCTTTTCATTCTGGTGCTGATGACGCTAGCCCTGTGGCTGACTATCGATCTCCTGCTACGCCGCCTGATCAACTGGGCACCTGAGACAATTTAATGACCTCAAAAATGAGAAACCCTATGACTAAACTACCCCTGTTTACCCTGTTGTTCAGCGCTTCCATAGTGACCCAGGCTCAGGCGATGGAAAAACTGACGCTGGTGCTTGACTGGTATATCAATCCCGACCACGCGCCAATTATGGTGGCTCAGCAGACAGGCGCATTTGCGGCTGAAGGGCTGGAAGTTAACATTATCCCGCCTTCCGATCCGGCGCTGCCGCCGCGTCTGGTGGCAGCAAAGCAGGCGGATTTAGCGATTACCTATCAGCCGCAGCTGCATTTCTTCGCCGATCAGGGATTGCCGTTGATGCGGGTGGGTACGCTGATTAACACGCCGCTGAACACGCTGATGACGTTAGACAAAACGGTAAAAAAACCAGCGGATTTGAAAGGGAAACGCATCGGCTATTCGGTCAGCGGAATTGAACAGGCGACGCTGGCAACCATGCTGGCCCATGACGGTGTTAAAGCCGATCAGGTGAAGCTGGTTAACGTTAATTTTCAGCTCACCAGCGCGCTGATGACCGGACAGGTGGATGCGGTGATCGGTGGCTATCGCAATATCGAAGCCCTGGAGTTGAAACTTGCGGGCAAAATGCCGGTAGTGCTTAACGTCGAGGATTATGGTGTTCCAGCCTATGACGAGCTAATTATCGTCGCTCATCGTGATGAGGCCCACTCGGAAAAAATCCAGAAGTTTCTGCGGGCACTGAAGAAGGGAAATGCAGAATTGCAGGCGCATCCCGAGGAGAACTGGCTAGCCTTTGCCCGCGCCCATCCGGAACTGAATACGCCGTTAAACCATCAGGCATGGCGTGCCACCCTACCGCTTTTCGCCGCCGATCCGGCTAAACTGGATCGCGCACGCTATCAGGCTTATGAGCAATTTCTGTTAGATAACAAGCTGATTAAAAGCATCACCCCGGTTGAGCGCTACGCCATCGGCAGTGAGTGATAATAGAGCCCGCAGCGAGTGCTGCGGGCAGGTTATTAGCGTGACTTCTGATAAAGCCAGTGTTCAATGTCGCTGGCGGGCAGCGGTTTTGAGAAGAAATAACCCTGAATCTGATCGCAACCGTAGGTTTTCAACAACCCCAGCGTCGATTCTGACTCGACGCCTTCGGCCAGCACGGTGTAATTCAGTTCTTTCAGCATCTGAATAATACATCTGACGATGATTCTGGATGCGTTATCCTCACCCATACGCGAGATCAGCGACCGATCAATCTTAATCACGTCCAGCGGGATATCCTGCAGATAGCTAATGTTACTGTAGCCGGTGCCGAAATCATCCAGTGAGATCACAAAGCCGTGGGATTTCAGCGCTTCCAGCCCTTTGATCGCCACATTACTTTTGGTGATCAGTTCGTTCTCCAGACACTCAATGCCCAGAATAGCGTTGGGCAACTGAGCCGCAGCCAGTTTTGCCACCAGCTGTTCGGCAAAATCCGCTTTTGCGAAGTCGCGCTCACTGACGTTGATTGAGACCGGAATCAGATCGTACTCGCGGTTCCAGCTTGCCAGCTGCTCAATGGTATGATCGATAACCCAGTTGGTCAGATCGGAGATCAGGTTAGTTTTACCCGCTAACGGGATAAATTCTGATGGGAAGAGCTCGCCCCGCTCAGGATGATTCCAGCGAATCAGCGCCTCCAGCCCGACCGTTTTACCGGTTTTAAGACAGACTTTAGGCTGCCAGGCCAGGTACAGCTCTTCATCTTTCTTCAGCGCCTGAGCCAGATCGTTCATGATCATAAAGTCATCGGTGCGACGCGAGTCGTAATTCTCGTCAAACGACATCGCACTGATGTTCTCATCAATCGCCTCATGCAGCGCGCTCACAGCCTGACGCACCGTTTCATTGGCATCCATCTGCCCCGGAACAAACTCTGTTTCACCGGTAAAGACATCCAGGTCGAGCGTGATATTTTCCGCCAGATCGGCCTTCATGCCCTTAAACAGATCGGGCAAATTATGCGCGGTAAAGCGATCTGAATAAGGCTGCACGATGGCAAAACGGCCAGGGGCGAAAGAGTAAAGTGTTTCGTTGGCTGGCAGAGTGAGCCGGTGAGCCACATCCTGCGCCATCTGCTTCAGGAGTTTCTCCATCGGCGCAATACCTACCGCGCGGGAAAGCTCATAGGCGCGAATGATGTCCAGGCAGTCGATAAGAATCAGGCGAAAGCGGCTATGCGGCGCGGTAAGGGTCAACTGGTGGATATCACGAATCAGCTTTGGACGATTCGGCAGGTGCGTAATGACATCAGCAAATCCTGCGTTGTTCCAGGCATCTAGAAAAGAGGTCACCAGCGTCGCCAGTGAGCGCAACGTGGCAAGTTTCTCATCCGTAAAAGGATGTGGCTGCGTGTCGGTCACGCAGAGCGTGCCCAGCGTGGCGCCGTCGAGATTCTGCAGCGAAACACCGGCATAGAAACGAATATGCGGATCGCCTTTCACGAACGGATGGGTGACAAAGCGCTCATCCAGTAAGGTATCAACCACCACCAGATGCCCTTCACCATCGACGACGTGGCGGCAAAGAGACTCATCACGGGTCGATTGCTTAAGATCGAAATTCCGTGACGCTTTAATGTATTGATTATGATCGTCAATAATCGAAATGAAGCTGCCTGAAATACCCAGCACCTGACTGGCAAGATTCACGAATCGCTCCAGCACTTTATCCCGGGCTTCATCCGGTGACAGAAGTGCCTTGATCGCGCTCAGACGTTTTACGTCGCTGCCATTTTGCTCGTTATGCACTGAAACCTCTCCTATGCAGGCGCAAAAATCGAAAATAATTTAGCTGAATAATGCTCAATTAGCGCCCAATTATCAGATGAATAGCGGCTCAACCTGACAGTACTTTCACAGCGAAACAGTGTCGCACGATATAGGATCGCTGTCGAAATCATTTAACGCTGTTCTTTCACGCGCGCAACCTGCGGCGATTCAGTCCTGAAGCCAAGACCAATCAGGCGTCCCAGCACAAATCGCAGGAACGGCAGGCGTTGAATAATCGCGGGAACCTTGCTGCTTCCTGTGGGTTTTCTTTTCGCTTTTTTGCGGCTCATTTTGATTTGCAAGAACTGCGTGGCGACCGTGGGGAACTGACGACGTTTTTGCACTTTTTCCAGATCGCGCAACTGCAGTTCACCCCGCTTCAGGGGATCGGTCAACAGATTCGCCGCCGCTACCGCATCCTGAATCGCCAGATTCACGCCAACCCCGCCAATCGGCGACATGGCATGCGCAGCATCACCAATGCAAAGCACGCCGGGTTTCGCCCACTTATCCAGCCGGTCAATTTTGATCGACAGCAGCTTAAACGCGTCCCAGCTCTCGATTTCTGCCATGCGCGCGGCCTCAAAGGGCGAGAGTGCCGCCGCTTCAGCTTTAAAGGCCTCGAGCCCGGCGGCCTGTTTCGCCTCAAACTCCCCTTTCGGAATAGTCAGCCCGCACTGCCAGTACTCGCCGCGATCGATAACGATAAAGTTTTGCCTGGGCCCTTTGTGTCCCATGCCGAGCTCGGGGTCGTGCGGCTGCTTACTTAAGCGGAACCAGATAACATCTCGCGCTGCGCCAAATTCCTGGCCGGTCAGACCGGCCGCCTCGCGCACGCGTGAATGACGACCATCTGCGCCGACTACCAGTTTGCAGCGGATGTGCAACTGCTGATTTCCGCGTGAGGCCGTCACGCCGCTGACCGTACCATTTTCATCAGTCAGCGACTCAAACGACGTCGATTGCAACAGAGTGAAACCTGGATAGCGGTCGCTCTGTTCAGCCATGTAGTTCAGGAAATCCCACTGCGGCATAAATGCGATAAAGCGACACTTAACCGGCAGGCGCGAGAAATCGGCCATCGTAATACTCTGCCCGGCAATTTCCGCCTCCAGCTTTTCGGCACGCTGATGCGGCAGCTTCAGGAAGGTTTCAAGCAGTCCGAGCTGATGCATAATTTCCAGCGTCGAAGGGTGAATGGTGTCTCCGCGAAAGTCGTGCAGAAAATCGGCGTGCTTTTCGATTACGACTACGCGCAGGTTCGCACGGGCAAACAGATAGCCCAACATCAACCCGGCCGGGCCACCGCCGACAATACAACAGTCAGCGGTAAGAATTTCAGTGGAATGTGGCTGCATGTCAGCTCCCTTTCGCGCCAGTATTGCTATGATTATTGCGTCAACCCTGGCGATGTTGCCGCAGTCGCTCGATGGTGCTGTGCTCAGGCTAATCACTCAGTGCGATTAATTCCAACTGAACACTGCCGAAGACCCAATCCTCTCTTCCGCAGTCAGGAGATCATCATGAACGTGATCCGCAATATGCTGCTTATTCTGCCGCTGCTAAGCCCACTTTTTGTGGCAGCCGCGCCCTATGACACGCTGAAGTTTGCGCTGCGCCAGCAGCAGATTACCAATGATTTGCGCCAGATGTGTCAGTTACCACCCTCCACCTCTGATGAACAATTGCGGCAGACGTTTCTCAATGATAAGCAGAACCTGAAACAGAATCAGGCAACGCTGAACGCAGCGGTTCAGGCGATGAAAAACCAGGATAATCCAGCCTACCGCGAACGCATGGCACAAGTGGTTTGTCCACCACAAACCAATTAACAATTTTCCTCTGAAGGAATTGATCCTGACGTTTGTTTTCACCTTATCACTCAGTAAACTGGCCCGCTGGTCTGGATGAATAAGAATATCTCTCAATGAATGAAGAATCACCGCAGCCGGTTTATGTTCCCCGCTCCATCGCGGCGCGCAGCCGGATGTTTCGCGCCCTGCTCTATCGGGATAAAACGCCGCTGGCGATGCTGTTCTGTGCCGCACTGGTCGGTACGCTTGTGGGCCTGGCGGGCGTGGCGTTTGCCCGGTCCGTTGAAGCTATACAGCATTGGCGCGCCGACACGCTCACCCCCACGCACATTCAGGGCTGGATGCTCTACGCCGCGGCCTTTGCCATCTCGGCTATGCTGGCGATGGTTGGCTATTTTCTGGTCAGACGCTTTGCACCCGAAGCGGGCGGTTCGGGCATCCCTGAAATTGAAGGGGCGCTGGAAGAACTGAGACCGGTTCGCTGGTGGCGGGTGATTCCGGTAAAATTCTTTGGCGGTCTGGGCACGCTGGGCGCAGGAATGGTGCTGGGCCGGGAAGGCCCGACGGTGCAGCTTGGCGGGAACATTGGCCGCATGGTTATTGATATTCTGGGTATGCGCAGCAATGAAGCGCGCCATACGCTGCTGGCAACCGGTGCGGCGGCCGGTCTGGCAGCAGCGTTTAATGCACCGCTTGCAGGCATCCTGTTTATCATTGAAGAGATGCGTCCGCAGTTCCGCTATAACCTGATTTCGATTAAAGCTGTGTTTACCGGCGTGATTATGGCGAGTATCGTGTTTCGCTGTTTCAACGGCGAACAGGCAGTGATCTCCGTCGGCAAGTTGGCAGATGCGCCGGTGCAGACGCTGTGGCTCTATCTGGTGCTCGGTATGATCATCGGCATGGTCGGCGTGCTGTTTAACCGCCTGATATTTCTGACTCAGGACCTGTTTGCCCGCCTCTATGCCGGTAAAACGGCACGCGTGGTGCTCGCGGGTGCTTTGCTGGGCGGCGGCTGCGGTATTCTGGCTCTGCTGTTCGCACCTGGCGCAGGCGGAGGTTCAGCACTGATTCCGCAGGCAGTTCATGGCGTCTTCCCGTTTGCCCTGCTGCTGGTCATCTTCATGGTCAGGCTGGTCACGACGTTGCTCTGTTTTGGCTCCGGTGCGCCGGGCGGTATTTTTGCGCCGATGCTGGCACTGGGCACGCTGCTCGGGACCGCCTTTGGGGTAGCAATGACGGACCTGTTCCCGTTATATCATCTGCAAGCAGGAACGTTTGCGATTGCGGGGATGGGCGCACTGTTTGCGGCGTCGGTAAGGGCACCCCTGACCGGGATCGTGCTGGTGCTGGAGATGACCGATAATTATCAGCTGATACTACCGATGATCATTACCTGTCTGGGCGCGACGCTGCTGGCGCAGTTTCTGGGGGGAAAACCTCTATACTCATCCATTCTGGCCCGCACGCTGGCGCGTCAGGCCGAAGCTACCCGCTCACAGTGAGCGGGTAGCCAGGTCAGTTACTTACCATCAAAATAGTCAGCAGGCATCTGTCCCGGTGCCTGATTAATGACTTCGTCATTATCTGGACCTTCATTCTTCATGTAAGTCACTTTCGCAAACTCTGGAATGATCACATACGGATAGGCCGGACCTTCATCACGGAAGCGATGCATATCTTCAATAAAGTCATTCTGATAGCAGATAGTTTTTTCCGGATGCTGACCTTCTCCGGCAATCCACTGCGGGAAGAAAATTGTGCCGTGTACAAGGGTGCGATTCAGATCAAACAGTAAGCTGACGCAGGTGCCGGTGGGCTCATGCCAGTCTACTTTGTAAATGCCCGGGGCGAACTGAATCGCGTGCATTTTCTGATTGGTCACCCAGCGGCCACCTACTAATCCCTGATGAATGCGGTAGTCGCAGGTGGTTTCATTGCGAGCATACCACTCATATTTCCAGCCATTATCATAGGTATAGACAAAATGCGTGCCGACAAACTGAGACAGATCGCTGGAGATATCCTCTGGAGATTCTATAGACATTTTAACCTCTGGTTAAATAGCGCTTGTGAAAGGCGCGGTTGAATATTGTGAATCGGGCTAGAGTGTAATTTTTGGTGAATATTGACTATGACGCAGATTGATTTTTTTGCCATCTGAAAACGGAAATTGTTGGCGATGGATAAATAATAAAATTAATAAAAAAGCCTTCTCATTTGATTCAGGGTAATAGATGCCAGAAAATCGGTCTTTTTTATCTGACACCTTAAAGTACTGGAGAATAGAGTGATGTTAAATAGGATTTTTATCCGGCCCAAACCACTCAAAAAAAAGATAATTCATTATTATATTTCTTATATTTTCAGTCAGATCAACAGCTTATATAATTATTGCTTATGCTACTTAGCTCATTCTGTTTGTTTAATTATCCACCTTTTCTCTGTCAGATGGACGAGTGGATATTAATTATCCGACACCTTAACTTAATTCATTAAAATCAATAACCTAATTATGATAATTTCAAATTTATTCTTCAAACACCTTCAAATGATGATTGATCTATTTTTGTTGACTTAGTGAGCTTTTTTGTCATCTTTGCGCACGATGTATGCTCAGGCATTCATCAGGTGCCAGAATGGCGAGTAGCGCGATACTACTAAAGGCATGAATGGCTCCGTGAACGATAGGTATCAGTGGCTCAAAGGGCGGTTTGCTGACAGGGATACCGGTCTGCTTTCACTGTTTCACGATTTTAGTCAAATGGCAGGTAAGGCAAAGGGTCGTTACATTGCATTCTGTCTGATGTGAGTCTGTAGCTGAATCGGCCAGTCTATGCGCTGAACCTGCAGGCGCTAAATGAACCGATTAACTTACCCTGCGGTTATTCTCCAGCCTGAGTTTTGTCAGGACATAGCAGTTCAGCAATTGAAGCATACTGTATGTCGATCTGTGCCAGTTGCACTGTCCTGTCCTTTGCCGAAGGAAAATTACTCTTTTTAAGTCGATAGCGGATTAAAAATGGATGCTGGGGAGATCATGAAAGAGAGCGTTGAACTGAGGAAAAAACAGCAGGAGAAAAAATCGCACGTGAATCACTTTGGTTATTATCGGGAAAAGCTGACTTGTAAGGGTAATTACGAACATTTACTTTCTGAAAAGAAGTGACAGACATCGTAAAATGATAAAAGCCCTGACTGTGAAAGTCAGGGCTTTTAAGGTACTACAGATTTAACGTTTACCATTAACTAACTTAATTGATAGGTACTGCTTCGGTACTACTATTTATGGACAGATCCTGCGGATAATAATGATCACGGTACTTAAATGTCATTATCATTAGCGGTTTTAACCACCTGATAGTCTTTCATGAGACAAAGACAAGTCAGGCCCGTATAAATCTGCACACCCCCATCGCGATATATACTTTTGATGCGTTGCCTTACTTTCATTACGACGTTTAAACCGCAATCGTATCCTGTCGTAACGTAACGTTCAGAACTACGAGGCCTTACATCATCGCGACGCGATACTACAATTTCAACTTCCTTACTGCATACTTCTTAAAGACTTACTTAGACTCCATTTAACAGGGTTATCATTAACTAACGAACAGTTTCGAAAAACAATGTTTAACAGAACCACCGACAACTAAACTCACAAATTCGTCGGCACCTTTACTCGTGACTCGTTTGGCTTTCAGTCTATCAGGGCAAATGCACGCCGCTGATGAGTTCTACTCTACGGATATAAAAAACGATGTCAACACTGGTTTTAAAAACATGTTTATATCTTCAGGGGAACTGAGTGAAGAATAATTCAGCTCATAAATCCCAGGGAAAATTTATTATCACTGTTAAGAAAAATAGAAATCTAATCTATTTAAAACAAATAATTTACCCTGTCACTATCAACCTTCCCATTCAACACCCGCAAGAAAAAAGGCGCCCGCAGACGCCTTCAAAACTCAGCATGCTGAAAGATCTTTATTTCGCCAGGCTTGCCAGTAAAACTTTCGCGGTCTCGGCTGATGAACCTGGGTTCTGACCGGTAATCAGCAAGCCATCCTGAACAGTGTAGGATTGCCAGTCATCACCGCGTGAGTAGTGGCCGCCATTCTGTTTCAGCACATCTTCTACCAGGAACGGCACTACGTCGGTAAGCCCAACGCCCTCTTCTTCGCTGTTTGTAAAGCCAGTAACTTTCTTACCTTTCACCAGAGGCGTGCCATCGGCATTTTTCACATCACGCAGAACACCCGGCGCATGACAGACCAGCGCAACAGGTTTGCCAGCCTGAAGTGTCTGCTCAATCAGCGCGATGGAATGTTTGTCGTTTGCCAGATCCCATAATGGACCATGACCGCCGGGATAGAAAACGGCATCAAACGCATCCTGATTTACTGAGTCAAGCCTGATGGTTGAAGCCAGCACGGCCTGAGCAGCAGAGTCGGCATGGAAACGGCGGGTCTCATCAGTCTGAGAATCGGGCTCATCACTTTTTGGATCGAGGGGAGGCTGTCCGCCCTTCGGCGAAGCCAGAGTAATGTCAGCGCCCGCATCCAGGAATGCATAGTAAGGCGCCGCAAGCTCTTCCAGCCAAAAACCGGTCTTCTTGCCAGTGGTGCCCAACTCATCATGCGAGGTCAAAACCATTAAAATTTTCATTTACGCTCCATATAGCAGTCAGTCGGTCTCAGGTGTAAGGATAGTCAGAACCAGCGGGTTAACCGCCGTCTTCTGCGTCGGCCCTTTAATCATGGCGGGCTTCCGAATATTTATGAAATTTATTTCTTCAATTTAAGCTATTCACATAGCATTATATCTTAATGAAATATGATCTGAATTTACTGCCGGTTTTGCTGGTTATGATGGAAGAGCGCAACGTCACGCGCGCAGCGGAACGGCTTGGTATTACCCAGCCGGCGCTTTCTAATGCATTAAACCGGCTACGTGAAACGCTCAACGATCCACTATTTATCCGCGAGCGTTATGGGATGCGACCGACGCCAAAAGCGGAACAGCTGGCCCAGGTGGTGGGTGCTGCGCTGTCATCGATCGACAAGGTTATTCTTGGCCAGCAGGACTTTGATCCGCTTCATGCCACCCGGCTCTTTACGCTTGCGCCTAACAGCTATGTTGAATTCATCATGATGCCTGCCATCGTGGCTCGACTGAGGAGCTGTGCGCCCGGTATCCGACTCCGCCTCACCCCTTTCGGCAACGACGTTACAGAAACCGGTGTGATTTCAGGTAATACCGATATGGTGCTGGGTCGTATCGTGGAGCCGCCCGACAATCTCGTCGTGCAGCATCTGATGAATGAAGGTCTGGCCTGCGTATTACGTGTGGATCATCCGCTGGCAGGCGATAACCTCAGCGCAGAACAGTATGAACAGTTAAAACACGTCAACGTCCTGCCGCCTGGTCGTATGCGCGCTGGTCTGTATCAGGCGCTTGAGCAGCGCGGCCTGCGTCGCCAGGTTGCCGTTTCCGTCACCCACTTTCTGGCCGTACCGGAAATGATTGCAGTCACGGACTACTGCGCGACCCTGCCGCGTCTGATATGTCAGCATCTTTCACGAGATGAGCGACTCAGAATCGTTCACGCGCCGGTTGACCTGGGTACCTTCCCGGTTGAGATGGGCTGGCATGCCCGCTATCGCGACGATCCTGCCCATCGCTGGTTGAGGAATTTAATGACAGAAACAGCACGCGCCCTGGCTGACCCTCAGATAAACAATTAGCATGATCACGATTGCCGCACTAATAGTTAACATGGATATCATAACATGAGTTACTATTATTTCCATCGGAGGCAAACAACCTCCTCATTCATATCTCAGGAATATGACCATGAAAAACGTAAAAGCACTCTCAATTGCCGCAATCGCTGCTCTTTCAATGATCTCATTTGGCAGCTTTGCCGAGACCGTTTCTGTCACCTCTTCCACCCTGGATGGCGCAGAATCAAAAATCGCTGCTCAGGCTCAGGAACAGGGCGCGCAGTATAAAATTACGGAAGCGAACACCAACAACCGTGTTCACATGACTGCAGAACTGTATAAATAACGGATGGTCGCAAAAGGAATTGCCAGAAGAGGCTGCCCAGTGGGCAGCCTTTTTTGTGTCCGGTCAGGCAAGACGAGTGGCTGGGGAACTGCCGGTGCGCCACCATAAAATCAGCGCCGCCAGCGCTATCGCGCCGAGAACAGCAAACGCGGTACTGTAGGAATAACGCGCGGCGATCATGCCGGTCATGGCGGGACTTAGCGCGGCCCCTACGCCCTGCATCAGCATAATCACGCTCTGCCCGGCGTTAACATGGCCTGTGCCACGCATCAGGGAAACGATGTAGCCTGGCACCGCCACACCCAGAATCCCGGCTGCAATGCCATCCAGCATCTGCACCGGAATAACAAAAATCGGCCCGGCAAAACCTGCCGCGATGACAGCACGCAACGGTAAAATCATCAGGGCGACCATGATAAACAGGCGATAACCGTGCGTTTCAACCCGCTTAGAGACCCACAGCGCGACCGGGATCATCACCAGCTGGGAAATCACCACCGTTGCCGCAGCATACAGACCAGGACTGACCGCCGCCTTCCCGCCCGCAGAGGCGACGCGCATGCTCAGCATCGGAAGCAGCGCGGCATTGGCAAGATGAAACAGCAGCAGCGTCACACCCGCAATCATCAGCGCTGGCTTACGCATCAGCATCGATAGGTTCAGCGCTGGCTGACGCTCTTCATTCTGTTCATACCCGCGCGCCACGTCGTTATCAATCTCATCACCGCGAATCGCCAGCGTCGCGAAGGCCGCGAATATCGCCATGACTGTCATAAGAATGAACACGGCTCCCATGCCCCAGTACCAGGCTGAAAAACCGGCCAGCAAGGCAGCGATCGTATTGCCGCCATGATTAAAGGCTTCATTGCGCCCCATCTGATGGTTAAAGCCCCGCTGGCCCGTTAGCCCCAGCGTTATCCCGGCCACGGTTGGGCCGATAAACGCCGCAGCAACGCCTGAGACAATTTGCGAGACCATCGCCGTCCAGGTCTGATTGCTATACCACAGAAGCAGTGTGGCAACGGTAATGACCAGGCAACCCAGCAGCACAATCATTTTTTTATGGCGGGTCGCATCGGCGGCGATCCCGGCAGGCAACGTGGCAAGTAATCCGGCGATTCCGCCACAGGTCATCACCAGACCAATTTCATCAGGACGCCAGTGTCGCTCGGTCAGAAAGATGCCCAGAAAAGGCCCCAGACCGTCGCGGACATCGGCCAGAAAAAAGCTCATTAAACAGAGCGCAAAAAGTGAACGCTGAGACATGTTATTTCCCTGGAAGTAAATATTAAAAGCAGTTGCGCTTCGGTTAACAGGGAAATTATGTGTTACAACCTGGAAAGTCACATTTCGTTATAGTAACAAAATGAAAAAGGCCATCCGACGCGATGAACGGATGGCCTTTGTTTTCACTCAGTTAAGAGGGCGGATTATTTATCCGTGCCGAAACCCTGCTTCAGCAGTGCTGGCAGTACTGCCGGGAAATAGATGTTTTTGTAGTAACCGCTGACGCTCTCGCTCCAGCTCTCACCGTCGTTACGACCGATGTTTTTCCAGTGCTGAACCATTTCTTCGTTGTAAGCCGCAATCTGCTGCTCCAGCCCCTGGGTCTGATAAGTCTCATCATGACGGAACGTTGCCAGAGGCAGACGCGGTTTCTGATGAGCCGGCTCGTCAACGTGACCAATCACCACGCCCGCAATCGGGAAGGTCATTGGCGGTAGTTCCAGCAGTGAAATCATGGCCTGCGGATCGCGACGAATACCCCCAATCGGCACAATTCCCAGACCTTCCGCACGTGCAGCGGCCATCACCGAACCCAGCGCAATACCGATATCGGTAGAACCCGACACGATGCTCTCAACGCTCTGATGGGCAATCTGCTGCTGATCGACAGCGGCCATCCCCACTGCTGATTTATGCATATCCAGCACAAAGGTGATAAACACCGGTGCTTTGGCGATCCACGGCTGACCACCAGCGATGGCGGCGATCTCTGCGCGACGTCCGGCATCACGCGTAATTACGACAGAAACCTGCTGCGAGTTTACTGATGTTGGTGCGCGATAAGCCGTGCTGATAATACGATCCAGCACAGCTTCATCGACAGGTTGCTCAGTGAAACTGCGTTCACTTTTATGACTTGTAAAAATATTAATCAGTTCACTCATGGTTCCTCCCATATAAAACGCAACTATAACAGTCGTGTGTCCATACGCTTGGTAAATAGAGGGTTTTTGGCATGCTTTTTGTAACTGCTTTTTATTATGTGCACGCCTGTGTACACATCTGAAAATCTATGGCGTAAGTCACCAAATCTAAACTGTAGGCCGCAGCGGCTCATACACCGCAATGATGGTGGCCGTAATTTTTCCCGGCACAATGAGCCACTTAAGCACTGGTCCGGCGTTGATTTCAGCCTGGCGGGTAACTGGAAAAGCAGGATCGAGTGGTTCAAATCTGGACATTGAGCAAATCCGTTCTGAGGTAATACCTATGAAAATCTCTGTTTACGTGAACCACTCTATATCCCAGGGGGGACAGAAACTGTCACCCTTCGAAGGCTGACGCCATCAGTCATGAATCTGCACAGTTTGCGCTAACCTAACACCATGCAGGTATGGCGATTTAACAACGCAACGTTGTAACTATATCAAGGCGAACAGCAATAATATTTTGCTGTGCTATCTGCTTCGGCTCGGAAATATCATCAATTATTTCACCTGTGCAGTGCGTCTTCATTGTAACACGCGGCCACAGGCTTTCTCACATGACGGATTTGCCGTGTGCTGCTCAGCTCCATGATTGTTCGTTAGCGAGCTATGTTTGGCCGTGCCATTAAAACCTGGAATGATGTTTGAGTGAGAAACCTTAGCTGTCCGATCCTGGCTCTTAGCGGACCCTGAACTGCCGACAGCAATCGCGAAATTGCATTGCACCCTTACACCTGTATGTATCAGACCTTACCAGTCTTGGTATTCGCCCTACCCTCTGGACTCATCCTATTCCCTGCCT
>Ga0308162_1001145_pt1 | contig 22739 bp, 20 predicted proteins | sample PhySR2_FD_201370 | JGI IMG/M metagenome (GOLD analysis project Ga0308162, IMG submission 201370) | Phyllosphere microbial communities from UC Gill Tract Community Farm, Albany, California, United States - DLSLS.R2 | ecosystem: Host-associated > Plants > Phyllosphere > Unclassified | place: USA... | reverse complement strand
ACCGGCAACCACAGCGAATCCGCGCCCCTGCTCGCCAGCCCGGGCCGCCTCGACTGCGGCGTTTAGCGCAAGAATGTTCGTCTGGAAAGCGATGCCGTTAATAACGGAGATGATTTCCCCAATCTTTCCTGAACTCTGACTTATTCCCCCCATGGTGCTAATCACGTCGCTGATGATATTCCCGCCGCGGCTGGCATTGTGTGACGCGTCGGTAGCCAGCTGGCTGGCGTGATGCGCGTTCTCCGCATTTTGCTTAACCGTGGATGTCAGTTCTTCCATGCTGGCAGCCGTCTCGACCACTGCAGCCGACTGCTGTTCGGTACGTGACGACAAATCGGTGTTACCGGCCGCAATTTCAGAGGAGGCGCGGGCAACGTTATTCACGCCGTCCCTGACCCGCGAGATGATGTTACGCAGGCTCTGGTTCATGGTGCCCACGGCAGTCATCAGCTCGCCAAGCTCATCAGTGCGGGAGCTGGTTATTTCTGACGTCAGGTCACCTTCAGCAATACGTTTTGCAGACGACAGCGTTTCTCTCAGCGGGATGGTGATGCTCCGCGTCATTCGCCAGGCAATAATGAGGCTGAGAATAATACAGGCGAGGGTAGCCAAACCAATCTGCCAGATTGCGGTGTGGATATACTTCTGAGCCATCTCTGACTGAAAGAACGCGAGTCCTGTGATGGCGCTATTCAGTTTGCCTGCCGCTGCGGTCATTTCCTCTGAAGCCAGGCTTTCTGCCCGCACCGAAAGGAGATAATTATTTAACAGGGCGGAACCCGATAAAGTTTTCTGGTCCACTTCCGCCAGTATTTCAGCGAGCGCATTGTCAGAATCGCCTTTGAGCTGGTTAACAAGCAGAGCAATCGTGTCCCTGATCCCAGTGAATTTATCCAGCGCGACAGACTCTGGCTTTCTGATAAAGGCCTGGATATAAAACGCTGCCTGCTCTGTTTTGAAACTGAGAGAAAGCAGGGGCGCAGCAATCCCTGCGGGGACAGAAGCCTGACTGGAAGCCAGTTTTTCAGCCAGTGAGGCCAGATCCATCGTGTTTATCTGACTAAACGCGAGTGCAGCCCTGTCACTGCTCTCAAGAAAGGCCCGACGTTTTTCCTGATACTGCGCCAGAACCACGCCCAGGAGAGAAAGCCTCTCACTTCCTTCGGCTGACCACGAGTACTTATCGAGACTGGTTCGTAAAGCAAACAGCTGATTCATCGCCTCGCCGTTAATCTCGATAAACTTTTTATCCCGGGTGTACTGAAAAAGCGTGCGGTTAAGCCTGGCTTTTGCCAGCGTGTCCAGCATCTGAACGGTAACATCCCGCTTGGCTGAGTTTTCCTGAATACTTAAAAAACAGCGAAACGCGAGCGCCGCTATGATAACAGAGGCCAGGATGACCAGTGTGAATCCCAGCGCCAGTTTGCCCCCTATTTTTAAATCCGTAACTTTTTTTATAATATTCATTTTAATAATCCCAGTGTTAAATAATACCCTGCTCCTGAAATAACCTCAGGCTTCAATACGGTATCGGTAAAAAAGATGCTTTGTTTACACCTTTTTTGAATGCATTTAAAAAGATGTTTTCAGGAAGGATTTAATGAGTCATCCCGCTTCGGTTAGTGCTGGACACTACCTGGATTGATTGTCATTGCGGTTATGGTTTGGTATCAACCTTGTTTTAGCGGACAGACAATTAATAAGCATCTTTACCTGTGCATGAAAGGAAATGTAAATAAGTGCGTGTAGAGAAATGCGCACGTTTGCATTCATCATGCTCACCCACAGTGTGCATCCAAAATAAACCACGCAAGCTTATGATAAATATAGCTAAATATCATAAATCTTGTATTGGGCTACCCATTATCGATAGCAGAATGAGATTAAACCTGTGAAGGCTTCAATCACACTTTTACCGTGATAATTTCGCTTTTTAAGAACGTATAAATATTTTATTGTAAAAATTAAAAAACGCCGGTTTTATCTTAAAGCATGGTGCGATTATGCCGATAAACTGTCACAGGCAGGCCTGCAGCAATAGTCCTGAAGAAATAAATTAGCTAAACAGATTAGCTGCAAATACAGGACAGGTAATTTGGTGGAATCCTCAACTTCAATCAATCTCTGAATGTTTAGTAAAATGATATTTTGTGTGGCATGTGGATTAGAAATGTATTAATGAATTTAACCTGAGGAGGAGACTATGCCACTACGAGATGAAGATAAAGGGCAGACAATTATTAGCGAGGCCGCACTACGTCTGGCCCTCGCTGAAAAAGAGATAAATATTAATTCCCTTTTGATTGAACTGGGACACATGGCAACAGATAACTGCCACGACGAGCGCCTCAATAAAATTTTTGTAGCCAGAACATGGCTGAGAGAGTTCATCACTCCGGTTCCTGCCGAACAGCACGCACTTTATCTGCAGATACTCGCTGGCCTGAATGAATAAAATAACTGTTAAAAAAGCAGAATCCCTGTGAGGCAGCAATGATTCCATCGGACTCAGGCGGATCATTCCGTCACCACATAAAAATGTAATACGGTGACCTTCTATGACCGCTCAAAACAATCCTGTTTGTTTACACCTCCTACTGGCACAAAGCAGACCTTGAATAATAGGTTTGCTCACAGACAGAACAACCCGTTCCCCCAGCGCAGATTCCCGGTGGCGGGGGCTGCATGATCTCCACGCTGTTGATGACGCTGCTGCTTCACGGGTTATAGCGATCATATTACCCAGCCTTACACGGGCGTTCACGTACATCCGGCTACATCAGTAAGGGTTTTATCAAGCCCCGTGTGTTGCAGACTGTCGCGAAGCCCGGCGTAATTTCCTTCTGTCAGACGTATCAGGATATTCAAATAAAGCGCCAGCGTGCGTCTCTTCAGCGTCAGTGAAGCGAGAGCCGTTCAGGAACGCCCCTGTTTTAACCGAAGTGCATTTTCAGCGTAAACAGATTGTCTTTTACCTGCGTCTGTTTTAATTGAAAGGCGGAAATTGATTCACAGATTAAGGAAAAAAATCACGCGGTGTTGAACTCAGAATGGAACGGAAAGCAGCGCTATAGGACGCCGGACATGAAATGCCAGGCTCATAAGCGGCCTTTTTGATTGGAATGCCATTCGCGAGTTGATCCAGCGAAACGTAAATCATTACTCTTTGTTTTCAGGTGTTGAAACTACAGCCCGTACCTTTAATAAACAATCGCGAAAAGGTACGCTCTGACATCGCCGCTATAAAAGCGAGAAAACTCATCGATGCTTCTCAGCGTTGGTTAACCAGTAGTTCCCTGACAGCAGAGAATAATCGCTCATCATTTGGCATTGGAAGTACTGCAGTTAATGGTTGAGTTTCGCTGAGTATTTCCAGAAGCAACAGGGCCATATTGCGCTGACTCGGTCTGTTGTCGTTCTCACTGAACAGACCTGTTATCAGTTCTTTCACCAGGGGCAGCGCCGTAATGACGTGTACCGGTTCACTCTTCGTAAAATTGGTGCATTCTGCGATAAGGCTGCAACTAAAAAAGACAGCCCTCAGATCGGTATGAGACAGCAAATTGTAACTATGGATCTGCAGAGGAGGCAGCCACAATGCACGCTGAAGGGGGATAACCCATCGGTTGTTTTCCGTTTCAACCAGCATGACCTCCTGACGGCATAGCGTTATTGCCACTCAAGATGATGTTGGGGAGGATCGATTTATCCACGTTGATAGCTTATAGCCGTGCCAGACCAGCCAGTAAAGTCTTCATGTCCCGGCGCTTTATCTATACTACCTGGCATTTCAGATTCAGACCCTGCCACTATGATACTTAAATCGGAATCATCCGGCGTGCGAGTTCACGGGATAGAGAATGTTTATCGCCAGATTATCCCAGGTATAACAGGAGCCTGTCTTAATGCGGGTACACTTTACTTACATGAACGTTTCGAAGCACCAGGGCATAAGAAACATGGGCGAGAAATCAGGGTCATGATGTGACTTACTCACACTGATACGCAGGTGATGCGTTGTCAGCCAACGCTCAGGGCATCGATTTTCTAATCATTATGGGCGGTCCACAAGATCCAGCCACAACATCTGAAGCGTGCCCGCACTTCGATTCAAAAGGTGAGCAGGCGCTGATTGCCTCCGCTGTTAAAACCGGTAAGGCTGTGATTGGTATCTGCCTGGGATCACAGTTGACCGGTGAAGCGCTCGATGCGCCGTTCGCCCATAGCCCGGAAAAAGAGATTGGCAAATTTCCGATTACCCTGACTGAAGAGGGCAGAAGGGATGCGTTGTTCTCTCATTTTACGAAATCGCTTGATGTCGCCACTGGCATAACGGCATGCCGGGTCTTACTCCGGAAGCAAAAATGATTGCTTTCAGCGAAGGCTGTCTGTGCCAGATCGTTTCTTATTACGACCATGTGTTTGGGTTCCAGTGCCATATGGAACTGACGCCGGATGTTGTTGAGCTGCTGATCGCGCATCCTGACAAAGATCTGAGCCGTGCTGCAGAATACCGCTTCGTTGACACGCCGGAAAAACTTCGGGCGCATGATTACAGCGAAATGAATCAGGTACTCTTTAAATTCCTGAACAAGCTGGAAAAACGTTATAAAGCTGCTCAGGCATAAGGTCATTCCGGGTGAAAACTGTTGCCGGTTTTATGGCAGATAAGCGGGTGTTGAGCATGAAGAGGATTTTTGGCTTTCAGTCAGATTGACTTGCCGCCGACCTTCCTCTTCTCAATCATGCGTTCTCAGCCTTGCTTTTTTATATCTGCTTACATTCCCAGACTGGCCAGCAGGTCGTCTACATCATCCTGGCTGGCAGGGGTTTCTGATGAGGAAGCGGGTTTAGACGGCGCTGCGCGCTCGGTCGTGCCATGTGAACCAGTGTTATCACGGATGACCTGTATCAGCTGCTGCTCAGCCTGATTCAGCACGGCCATCATCGCCTGGACTATCTGTCCGGTAAGATCCTGGAAGCCCTGTGACATCATAATCGCGTGCAACTGCTGTTGTGTCAGACCCGTGATGCGGGGGACCTCATCCAGTAAGGCAACAGTATCAGCAGCTAATGCCTGATCCTGTTCTTTGTCCGACGGATTCCCGGAAGTGGCATCCCAGCGTTGAGTGAGCTTCTCCGCTTTTTCGCCCAGTTCGGTTTGCAGAGGCTGCGTGATCTCCACGCTGTTGATGACGCCCTCTGCGGCTTCACGGGTCATAGTGACCACATAACCCAGCCTTTCACGGGCATTGGGGATACTTCCCGCCACATCTGCAATGGTTTTATCAAGCCCTAGCTGTTGCAGACTGTCGCGAAGCTGCCGCAGGATGGAGCCAGCACGCGCCGTGATTTCGCTAATTTCCTGCTGCTTACTATGGGTGTCGGATGGTGACATGAATGTTTTTCCTGCGGACAGAGTTTCGATATCTGAGGTTATCGGCAGAGTCCGGCGGTTTTTTAAATTTCCTGTGATTTTTCCCATAGAACAGACGTATCAGAATGTTAAAAAGACGCCTCGGTGCGGATAGTGTCAGGTTTGGGAAAGGGAAAAATGTGGCTGAATAGCTGTGTTCACACAGCGGGCTTTTTGCCTGGAGAATGTGCCAGCGGTTACGTTTGTTTTGATCGAGAAGCGGGCTTTGGTCGTTGTTCCACTGCGGAGAGCGTAACCGTCAGCGAAGTTGCTTATTGATTAACAGAGGCATGCCAGCGGCAGCCATTGATATGGTGCTTTTGATAGCCGGTGCGATGATTTGAAACGGAAATTAGCGCATCAGGTAAATCTTCATTGCTGCTGTGAACGGTATAATATCTGTTCAGACAAACGGCGAGAGGTTGTAATCAAATGCTGACGTATATCACGATTGGTACAAATGACCTTCAGCGATCCATGGACTTTGATGACGCTGTTTTTAAAGTGCTCGATGATTCACGACTGCCAGCCCGGACAGAGGGCTGGGCAATGTGGGGTATTTACTTCAATGCCGACTGACCAATGTCCGCTTCTGGCACAGAATGGACTTGCGCGTCGCACTATACGCATCCAGCAAAAGCAGCCCCTGCGCCTCGTTTTTGATGCCTCTGACACAGAACCTATGTGCGCGCGTGGCAAGGTACGCTGTGAGAGAAATGCGCTCATGCTGCGCTTCTTGTCCGAAGCAAGAGACTCTGGCGATTTTCCTTAAGCAGATGCAGACCTCAGTTGCTGTCACTCGGTATCTTAACGACGACTTTGCCTTTCGCATGTCCCTGCCCAAGGTAGGCAAGAGCTTCTTTTGTTTCCGCGAAAGTAAATACCTTGTCGATCACAGGCTTGATTTGTTCAGTTTCTACGAGTTTACAGATTTGAGTAAGCTGATCGCCATCAGGCCGGACAAAAAGAAATGAATAGGTCAGGCCTCGCTTTCTGGTAAGACGCAAAATCCTGCGGCTCATCAGCCCGAACACAAAACGCAGGAGAAAGTTTAGTCCCCGAGTCCGGGCGAACGCAGTATCTAACGGGCCGACAAGAGAAACAATCTTTCCGCCCGGCCTGAGAATTTGGGCAGACTTTTCAATTGAGTCGCCTCTGATAGTGCCGAGAACCACATCGTAGTCACTCAACTGTTTTTCAAAATCTTGTTTTTTATAATCAACAACTTCATCTGCGCCAAGATGACTTACCCATTCGACATTGTCTGTACTGGTAGTCGTTCCCACCTTTGCACCAAATTGTCTGGCCAGCTGGATAGCAAAACTGCCAATCCCCCCGGAACCTGCCGGGATGAAAACCTTCTGGCCTGGCTGCAACCCGGCTCGATCTGTCAGCGCCTGCCAGGATGTGAGGCTCACCATCGGGAGCGAAGCCGCCTGGACGAAATCCAGGTTTACGGGTTTCATGGCCGCAGCGCTTTCAGTCACTAAAGCAAATTCAGCAAGAGAACCCGTTCCCGTGTCGAAAATGCTGGCGAAAATTTCGTCGCCTGGCTTGAAACGCGTCACGCGACTCCCCGCTGCGATCACAACCCCAGCTAAGTCGCTACCCAATGTGGCGGGGAGCTTGAAATGCAAAACCGGCTTGAATATTCCGGTTGGGATCAAGTTATCAATCGGGTTCAGACCCACGGCGTAAACTTTAACCAGGATTTCATCAGCAGCAGGGGCTGGATAATCGATGTTTTCAAATCCCAGCTCAGGGGATTTACCGTAGCGTTTAAACGTAAATGCTTTCATCGTCTTATTCTTCATTTATTGTTTTGCATCAAGCTGAAGACTTTTGCGCACCACCTTATCCAGGAATGACGCAGGGGCGAACCTGAGAATAAAATTCAACTGACCAGCCAGCTTTCCTGCCGTATAGCGAATCTTTGGACGTGAAGTCTGTGCGGCTTTAACCACCACGTCAGCCACCACCTCTGGACTTTCCGCCTCAGCCATTGCCTTGTTCACTACTTTCGTCAGCTTAGCCCGAATCTGGTCATACTCCTGAAGCCTGGCGTCCGGCTCGATATTATTGGCTTCAAACTGTGTTTTCATGTAAGCCGGTTCGATGACAGAAACTCTGATGCCCTGCGTGCGCAGTTCATGATCCAGTGCGCCCGAATACCCTTCGACCGCATGCTTACTGGCCGCATAAAGTGCCACATACGGCAACGGAACGATGCCGATTATCGAACCAATATTGATGATACGCCCGCTGCCCTGACGGCGCATATGAGGGATTACTGCCCGGCTCAACCTGACGATGCCCAGAAAGTTGGTGTCGAAAATGTGCCTGGCCTGATCAACAGAACTTTCTTCCGCCGCCGCCGGAGCGACCCCAAAGCCCGCATTGTTCACCAGAACATCGATACGCCCTTCCAGACCCAGTAACTCCTCAATGGCGGCCCCGACAGAGGCGTCGTCGGTCACATCCAGCGTAAGTAACGGAAACGATTGTTTTCCCGCCTGTGAACCACGCCGGCTTGTGCCATATACAGTAAATCCAGCGGCTAAAAGTTTACGGGCAGTCGCTTCGCCGATACCCGAGGACGCACCGGTAACCAGTGCAACACGTTTTTTTATCATGCTGAATAAGACCTTAATGATGTGTTTGAGGTTTCTCATCGCGGATGAGACGACAGGCTGTAAGGGATTTATGTCGGATTTACCGCTGCGCAGAACAGCCGGAAGACCGTTCTGCACAGTGCACCTCATTGATTACCGTGTTTTATAACGTTCAGCGGCTTCATCCTGTTTGATGTCTGTAAGCAGCGCCTGACGCGAAGCATCAAGGGTGTCCCAGTGGGCAGCATTACGTAAAGGCGGGATGGTGACGAGTTCACGGCGGTCAAAGCCCACCAATGCGGCATCCACTAACTCGCCCACTTCCATGAAATTTGCCGAGTTACTGATGTCGATACCTGCGCGGTCCCAGATTTCCGTATAAGTGCCGGCAGGAAGCACCGCCTGGATATAAATGCCTTTAGATGACAGCTCGACATTCATTCCCTGAGACAGGAAAAGCACAAAGGCTTTGGTTGCTCCGTAAACCGTCATGGCAAATTCCGGGGCGAGTCCGACGATGGAACTGATATTGACGATCGATCCTTCGCCCGTTTGCACAAAGCGTGGCACCACGGCACTGGCCAGTCTGGTCAGGGCGGTGACGTTAAGCGCGATAAGGCTTTCTATCGAATCAGGCGTCTGCTCTGTAAAACTGCCAGACTGCGCGATACCCGCGTTATTGATAAGGGTGCCAATCCGTGTGTCTTCACGCAGACGGGATTCGACCGCGGCTAAATCACGCGTTTGCGTGAGGTCGGCAGGCAGAACGTCGACAGAAATGCCATTTTCCTGTCGCAGACGCGCGGCCAGTGTTTCTAACTTCGTTTTGTCGCGCGCGACCAGCACCAGGTCGTGGCCCCGGCTGGCAAACCGTTCTGCGTAAACAGCACCAATACCCGTGGATGCGCCTGTGACGAGAACTGAAGCTTTAGTCATAAGTTGATCTTCTTTATTAATGTGTAAAAAGAATCTGCAATGTGCGATGTATGTAGGGCTTTACTTGCTGGCCTCAGTCAGCGACGGGTAATCGGTATATCCCGCTGCGCCACCGCCATAAAGGGTTTCAGGATTGAGTGAGGCCAGAGGCGCGCCCGTCTTCAGCCTTTCGACCAGATCCGGGTTGGAGATGAACAAGCGACCGAACGCGAACAGATCGGCTTTGCCTTGCGCAAGCTGAGTGGACGCCAGTTCCAGGTCATAGCCATTGTTGCCGATATAGGTGTTTTTAAAACGCCGGCGCAGGGAGTCGTAATCAAACAGTGAAACATCACGCGGGCCGCCCGTCTCACCTTCAACTACATGGAGGTACACGATGCCTGATGCATTAAGTTCATCAGCGACGTAGTCATACAATGGCTGCGGATCACTGCATGAAATGGCATTAGCATGGGAAACTGGTGAAATGCGCACGCCGGTGCGGTCAGCACCGATCTCATCTTTAACAGCCGCTGTAACTTCCAGCAGCAGGCGCGCACGGTTCTCGATAGAGCCACCGTATTCATCAGTTCGCTGATTGGCGCCATCTTTAAGGAACTGTTCCAGTAGATAACCATTCGCGCCGTGAATCTCTACACCGTCAAATCCGGCGGCAATGGCATTGGCCGATGCCTTTCTGAAATCGTCAATAATCCCCGGTATTTCCTGCAACTCCAGCGCACGTGGCTCAGAAACATCAGCAAAGCCATTATTCACAAAGGTTTTCGTCCCGGCGCGCATCGCAGACGGCGCGACCGGTGCAGCCCCACCCGGCTGTAAATCGACATGCGAAATTCGTCCTACGTGCCATAACTGTACAAATATGCGCCCACCTTTGGCATGCACCGCGTCAGTCACTTTACGCCAGCCATCGATCTGAGCCTGTGTGTAGATCCCCGGCGTATCCTGATAGCCCTGCGCCTGTGCGGAGATCTGTGTCGCTTCAGTGATCAGCAATCCTGCTGTGGCACGCTGGGCGTAGTAGGTCGCCGCCAGTTCGCCCGGTACCAGCCCCGCTCCGGCCCGATTACGTGTCAGCGGTGCCATCACGATGTGGTTGGCCAGTGTTAGTGAGCCAAGTTCATAGGGTTGAAATAATGTCTGATTCGTCATGCTTATTCGCCCGTTAATGGTGGGTTGTGGTGTCAATATAATGATGATGATCATAATCAATAAAGTCAACCAGTTTGATTATGGTCATCATCAATGTATACTTAAACTCAATTTTTAAAAGGGGCAGGAAACCATGAAAGTGTCGAAAGAGCAGGTTCGGGAAAACCGGACACGCATTGTTGAAACGGCCTCAGAACTTTTTCGTGAGCGCGGTTACGATGGCGTGGGCGTCGCGGAACTGATGGCTGCGGCGGGATTAACACACGGCGGGTTCTACAAGCACTTTAGTTCCAAGGCTGACCTGATGTCGGAGGCCATGAGATGTGGTTTTACGCGATCGGCAGAAAGTACGGTTGGTGTGAGCCGGGAAAAATTTATTGAATACTACCTCTCCCGACAACACCGCGATGATATGGGGAACGGGTGTGTGATGTCGGCACTAGGCACCGATACTGCGCGTCAGTCTGAGTCAATGAAGGCGGCATTTGCGGCCGGGATTGAACGTCAGCTCGCAGTGTTGGGGAATGAAAATGTAACGCGCGCTGACCTGATTGATAATATTGCACATCTTGTTGGTGCCCTGGTTCTATCTCGTGCCTGCCCTGATAACTCAGCACTGGCTGATGAAATTCTGGATGTGTGCCGTACTCGCCTTTGCAGTCAGGATGTCCATAAGGATTGAATATATTCTGTTGCGGGAATTATTTTATGAGCAGTGCAGTAATTAAATAACCCATGTCCGCTTCTGGCCCATGATACGGCTTTTGTTCCATGAGGACATTGTCATGTTCAATCTTCATAGTGTCAGGAGATTTGATTATGGATGTCCCATATGAGCGAGATGCAGACATTATGGTCTGCCTCCGGGGAATATCGATCGCGACGATTACACCTGAGGATATAGCCGCACTGCTGCTCGTTCAAGCGTTCGGAGGGCGTATATTCCCGCTAACCGTACCCGGAGAGGCTGACCCTCGATCAGATTGCTGTTCACTTTGCTTCGGTCTGGGGTTGTGCGGCTGATGTGCCAGACCTTACGCCTGACAGCTATGTTGAATAGCTGCTCAGACAGACACCGATGACAAAGATGAAATCGGAAGTTACCACGGCGCCCCTTTATCGCCGCTGGTCAGCAACACTGTGGAAACCATTACCGGTCGTCCAGCGGAGCGGTACGCCGAGTATCTGGTTACGAACTTTTGCACCGAAAGCCTGAATAAAGCTGACGAAAGATGAATACACCAGCCTCTATTTCCGGTTTAACTTTCAGCATAAAGCCGTCCAACAGGAGCTTAAATGCGCTTTGAGTGAAAAACGGTAGCTAAAAATTATTATCACTGCCTCCTGGTGGCTTTAACAATAACGTATTGTATTAATAAATGCCCGGGAAAGTAACAGTCGCCAGGCACCATCCTTTTTTCATCGAACGATCAATCCTAATCATCCAGGGTTAGTTGATTACAATAAGCACCAGGCATAATGGCCAATTTTTTCATATTAAAAAAGGGGCTTAATGAGCGCCAGACGAGCCTATGTATTAACCCAATAATTAATTTTTAATGGCGACTCAGATTCCAATCTCATTTTTAACCCATGCTCGCGCTTTTTTGACCGTCTCTAATGGCGGTGCTTTTACCGGGTCTTGTTCTGCTTCAATAATTATCCAACCATTATAATTTGATTGCTTCAGAAAATTAATTACTGGCGTGTAATCGACGATGCCATCTCCAGGAATGGTGAACAGACCGTTTCTGACAGCATTATTAAAGCTCCAATCATTGTTGATCACATTATTTAATACATCTCCACGCACATCCTTCATATGGATATGTGCCACCCGGTTGCCGTAGTTTTCCAGCACCCAGCTAATGTCTATGCCAGCGGTTGTCGCATGGCCACAATCCAGCACGATACCTACTACATCATCAGTCGCTTCCAGGAATGCTTTCAACTCATCGTTAGTTTCTACAATCATCATCAAATGATGATGGTAAGCGAGACGCAAGCCGTAAGTTTTCAACAGTGACGCAGCCAGACTATTTACCTTCTGCGCATACTGCTCAAGATTGATGCTCCCTAAAGCTGGAGACAGCGATAATGGCTCATCCAGAGGAGAATTGCCTGGCATAACACCGCACTCACCATAAACCATTACTTTCGCCCCAAGAGACTTGAGAAGTAATGCGTGATTGTGAACAGCTTCAAGCTCTTCCTCGACGCTACGCTCAGCAAGAAATCCGTTAAACCAGCCGGATGCCAGCTTGAGCTTTGCGTTGGAGAGAATCGGCTGGAGTGTATTAATTGTTCCCGGGAATTTACGCCCCAACTCAATCCCTTCATAACCAGCTGCTGCGGCTTCTTCCAGGCAGGTTTCTAGCGGGATATCGCCGCCGAGATCTTCCAGTACATCATTGGTCCAGGACAGTGGACTCACTCCAACAAGAATACGCGTTGATACGCTCATATTTTTATCCTTCAAAATAAAAAGCACCGCTCCCGATGAGCTGCGAAGCGATGCTAACCAGGTCCTGCGAGGCTCGGGGGGCAGGGATTACAGGGTGAACGCTTCGCGGAAAGCGTCCAGCGCCGCCACAGAATCACCTGATGCCCAACCTTCCAGTGCTACCACGCCGTGGTAGTTGATGCCCTGCAGCGCCCGGGCAACGGCTTTGAAGTTGATCTCGCCCGTTCCCGGCTCCTTACGGCCCGGCACGTCAGCGACCTGGATTTCACCAATGTGCTTCTCGCTTTTCTGAATCAGCTCAATCAGGTTTCCTTCACCAATCTGCGCGTGATAAATATCAAGGTTCATCTTCAGGTATGGGCTGTTCACTGCGGCAACCAGCGCAAGCGTATCGTCTGCTTTGGCGAAAGGCGTACCCGGATGGTCAACGGCCGTATTCAGGTTCTCCAGAGTGAACACCTTGCCGGCTTGCTCGCCCAGTTTTGCAAGCGCATCCAGCGTTTTCTTCGCCTTCAGCCACATGTCACCGGTTACTACTTCAACTGGTTTCACAGGCAGGCCGACATTGTTCAAACCGGTTCCGTGCAGGTTCAGTGACGGACAGCCAAGACGACAGGCAACCTCAATTGACTCGCTGGCACTGGAAAGCAGCTGTGCAATCTCTTCGTCGTCGGTCAGGTTTCCTGAGATATAGCCGGTCATTGAAGTAATGCGGGCACCGGTTTTCACCAGCGCTTCGATGTCTTTCTGGGTCCAGTCCCAGATTTCCACGCCGAAGCCCATGGCGTGAAGGCGTTCCACGCGCTCAATGAAAGGCAGTTCGAGGAACACCATTTCAGCGCATACGGATAATGAATAGTCAGACATGAGTAATCCTTACAGAGTGATCGGCTGAGACTGCTGAACAGATGCAATACATGCCAGCGCAATTTCCAACGCGTTGCGAGCATCTTCGCCCGTTGCCTTCGGGGTTTCACCGGTCGCAACACAACGCACGAAGTCGGTCAGCTCTGCTACATAGGCATCACGCAGCAGATCGGTATCGCGGCGTGCAGTATCGATTGAGATACCCTCAGCGGTGTACCGCACGCAGTTGTTCACGTTCATATTGCCAGCCTGCAGCATCCCTTTGCTGCCGAACACTTCACCACGCACGTCGTAGCCATATACTGCCTGGAAATTAGCTTCAGCAGTAGCTATTGCGCCGTTATCAAAACGAATGTTCACTACGGCGGTGTCCAGCAATCCACGGTCTTTAAAATCAGGACGAACTAAAGCATCGGCAACGGCATAAACCTGGGTAGGTTTCGCCCCCGGGTTCATGTGAAGCAGGATGTCGAAGTCGTGGATAAGGGTTTCCAGGAAAATGGTCCAGTGTGGGATTGGAGCAGGATCGCCCAGGCCTGGATCGCGTGTGGTTGAACGCAGCAGCTGCGGCACACCAATTTTACCTGCTTTGATTTCTTCGTAAGCAGCAGCAAAACCGCTCACGAAGCGACGGTTGAAGCCAACCTGCAGCGTAACACCGGCTTCTTCAGCGGCGTTGATTGCCTTATCTGCCTCTTCCAGAGTCACAGCCATTGGCTTCTCACAGAAAACGCTTTTACTCGCCTTTGCTGCTGCTACAATCAGCTCAGCGTGAGTACGCGCTGGCGATGCTATAACGACTGCGTCGATGTCAGGGTCATTCAGCATTGCCTGCGGGTCGGTATAGGATTTTTGTGCGCCCAGTTTAGCGGCCAGTTTCTCTGCGGCGCCTGGAACAGGATCTGCAACTGCTACTAAAGTGGCACCTGGAATACGTTGAGCAACCGTTTCACCATGAAAACTGCCCATACGACCTGCGCCAATCAGACCAACGCGCACAATATTTTTTAAAGACATGTGACTCTCCTCAATATGTAGGGTATTTAAGGCTTACTTTTGGGATACCGATTCTGGTGTAACGAGCGGTTGCTGCTCATGTCCAAAACGACGGGATTTAGAAAGCATCAGCGGTTCGATGTGCTCCAGCGATACACCTTTTGTCTCAGGCAGGAAGCGGCCAACGAACCAGAAAGCGATGACGCTGAACCCGCCGCATAGCAGCAGCGGGAAGGCGCCGTGGAAATGCTCCATCAGTGCCGGACTGCGGTTCATCATTGGAAAGCTCTGAGTAACGATGAAGTTTGAAATCCACAGGGAACAGAAGGCATAGCCCATCGCTACAGCACGCATACGGTTCGGGAAGATTTCTGATATCAGCAGCCAGGCACCGAGGCTCCATGACAAGCCGAATACAAAGATAAATCCCACTAAGCCAACCACCGGCAGGTAACCTTTGGCTTCGTTCATGAAGGCCCAGGAAGTGAAGAACAGGAAGGCAGCGCAACCTAAAGCACCCCAGCGAAGTAACGGAATACGGCCCACGCGGTCAAACGCAACCAACGCAATACTGACACCCGCTAACAAAGCCAGACCCAGAAAAATGCTTTGAAACAGAGAGTCCTGTGTATTACCCGTCACGTTCTGCAGTAGTGATGGTGCGAAATACATCAGGATATTGATGCCGGAAACCTGCTGAAGCACGGCAACGGCACAACCGATCCACAGAATATAAGATGCCTTTTTGTCCTTAAGGATGCCGCGCTGCGATGGCGCACTGGTTGAGGCGGAATCAACATCAATAGAACTACGGATCTCGGCGTATAAGCGTTCAGCATGTGCTGCGTTGGAAAGAGAGGTCAGCACCTTGAGTGATTTCTCTTTTCTGTTATGCATCGCATACCAGCGTGGCGATTCTGGCATAAAGAAGGCCATCACCAGGAACAGGACGCAGGGAACCAGTGCTGACGCCAGCATCCAGCGCCAGCCCATCGATACAATCCATTCGTGAGCCGCCCCTTTGGCAATCAGATAGTTCACCACGTAAACCACCAGTTGGCCGCTCACCATCAGCATCTGCTGCATACCCAGCATGCGCCCACGCAGATCTTTCGGAGACACCTCGGCGATGTAGAGTGGAGTAACGGCAGAGGCCATTCCCACGGCCAGACCGCCAATCATGCGATAGATAACGAACCAGGTAAGGTCATTGGCGAGAGCCGCGCCGACTGCTGAAATGGCAAACAGAACTGCAGTAATGATTAATGTCGCTTTACGGCCAATATGGTCAGTAAGGCGCCCGACACCCCAGGCACCAATAACACATCCCAAAATAACGTTAGAAACCGCCCATCCACTTTCAGCAGGCGTGAGCGATAAATGTTCAGTCAGTGGTTCGATAACGCCTGAAATAACAGAGGCGTCATAGCCAAGAATGATCCCGCTGACTGATGCGATGGCACAGATGAAAATGAGGTAAGGCACATTATGCTTTCGTGCAGACATTTCAATATTTCTCCACGGTGGTTTTTATGATTTGTATTTGTAGGTAAGACCTTTCTGGTTAGCAATGAATGTGCCAACTCACACATCGCTGTTTTATATGGGAATAAAAAAAGATGACGATCACAAAGTGTTTATAAAAAGGACATGTCTCCATAACATGTCTATAGAATGGACATATTCAAAATATTAGATAATGAAACGTATGAACCATAAAAACGAAAAAACGTGGGACGAGGAATGGGAGCTGATCGCCAGGCTGAACCATGCGCAGAAATTTGACGAATACATAGAAGAACTGGGGATAGCCTGGAAAGCTTTCGAGCAGGGAAATGTACCGAAAGGCTTACGCCCGGCTGTTCACGCATCATGGATACGTAGCCATGAAGAAGGTATTGATGCCTATCGCTTCGAATACCAGTTATGCGCAGAGCACGAACTTCGCAGAGTCATGACACGGAACTCGGCATTAATCGCCATAGCGCGCGATATCATGCGTAATCTGCTCGCCTATAATCCTGATGGTCACATCAATCTGACTGACGCTAATGGTGTAACGATGCACTATTGTGGCCAGGATTTAACGCCAGTAGGCAGTATTCTCAGCGAGGCAATATCCGGTACCAACTGCACCGGTCGCTGCATTAAAGAGAACAAACTGGTCTATATGCTGAGCGCAGAAAATTATAAAGAAGCGCTGCGTATTCGTGGCAAACACTGCGCTGCGGCTCCCATCCGGGATGAAAATGGCGTTATGCTGGGCGTGCTGACATTAACTGCCAATCCTGGCTATTTTCACTACCATACTCTGGGAACCGTTCAGGCTGCTGCAGAGGCAATTTCACAGCAGCTGATTTTGCGTCATTTAGTAAATGAGCAGGAATCAGTAATGGAATCGCTGAATGAAGGCGTTCTGGTTGTCAGTGAGAGAGGCACAATTCGGCAGTTAAACCGCTATGCCCGCCAGATATTAGGTATACAGGAAGATGTCCGCTTCCGTGATGCTGATGAAGTATTCATGCCGGATGATTGTTCATTCAGAGCGCTGCCAGCCTGTAAAGATCGCAACATTACTCTTTCTCCTGGCCCTGTTTCGCGTATCACATGTGTGATTTCCGTTGTTATCACACCTGAAGGTGGCCGCGTCATTTCTATGCGTGATAACCGCCGTATACGTGATATGACGCGTCGTGTTATTGGCAGTAGTGCCAGCTATACCTTTGACATGATTCTCGGCCAGTCACGCATAATGCAGGATACGCGTAATAAAGCACGTAACGCTGGACGCAGTGATAGTACTGTACTGCTTACAGGCGAAAGCGGTACCGGCAAGGAGCTATTTGCTCAGTCCATCCATAATGGCAGTAATCGCAATGCCGGTCCGTTCCTTGCTGTTAACTGTGGCGCAATCCCTCGTGATCTTGTGCTGAGCGAACTGTTTGGCTATGAGGATGGCGCGTTCACCGGTTCAAGACGTGGTGGCTCAGCGGGTAAATTTGAACTGGCAGATGGAGGAACGCTGTTCCTTGATGAAATCGGTGATATGCCGCTCGATGCGCAAGCCAGTTTGTTGAGAGTACTGCAGGAAGGTGAAGTGACGCGCATCGGCGGGAAGCAACCACTAAAAGTCAATGTGCGTATTGTTGCTGCAACCAATCGCGATCTGAAAAGAGATATTGATAATGGCTCATTCCGTCGTGATCTCTATTTTCGCCTGAACGTGATCAGTCTGCCCATTCCACCTTTGCGGGTCAGAAAAGAAGATATCAAAGAGCTGGCTGACTGGTTCTGCGAAAAAATATGCCGCGCACTCAATCGTGAACGCGCATTACTTTCCGGTTCGGCGCTGCAGATGATGGAAAACTATGACTGGCCCGGAAATGTGCGTGAACTGGAAAATATTGTTGAACGAACCATCAACCTGACCGAAACGGACGATATCAGTGATAAAGATCTACCTGAGGAGCTTCGTCTGTCCGCCTGTGCCATTTCCGATATACCAGGCGAGAGCGTGAAAAGTTTTAGTCTGAAGGATGGCGAGAAGACGCTAATAGAACTCTGTCTGATGGAAAAAAAGGGCAATATGCGTCAGGTTGCCATCGCGCTGAATCTTTCACGCAGTGCGCTGTATAACAAAATGAAGCGTTACGGGATTGAACCCGATAATTACCGCAGGTTATGTCATGATGTCTGAATCAGCTGTAACAGACCGGAAAAACGTCCGCCTTTGGTACTGAGCGGACATCGGCTCCGTCCCGGGTCTGAGATATGCCGTAAGAGAGCGTTTGCCACGCACAGAGATCATCGGGCAGTCATCTGATAAAGAACAGGATTCTGACTTCAAAACACCCTGATTCTAAGCGCATTCGATTTCCCGGCCTCGTTCTCTGATCCTGCATCCTGGCTTTACCCTCAAATGGACAACGCAGGGACAAATCAGGACAACATACGGGCAGCGTATGGAACCCATCAACGCTCTCAGCTATTCATGACGTTAAATCATGTCTGTTGAGGGAGAAAAGATGAACTTTTATCGCAGTAAAGCATTTACCGGCTCTAAAGCCTGGGATGCTCAACACATTGCCAGCTTCGATAATATCAGCGTGAAACTTCACTGGACCGATCAACCCTATAGATGGCACATCAATGACGGACAGGAGGTTTTTGCTGTTATGGATGGGTGTGTTGAGATGCAATACAAAGAAAACGGTGATATCAAAAGCAGGACACTCAACACAGGTGATATTTTCTATGCCAGCGAAGGGACAGAACACATTGCGCGTCCACAGGGCGTCGCCCGCGTGTTGGTCATTGAAAAAGAGGGTTCCGTTTAATCAAGGTCTGCTCCGTTAACCGGTAAAGCCGGATGTCAGTGTTTGCTTTGGCCATCAGTAATACCAGCCAGCTACCCGCAGGCTGGCGTGAACGGGATAATCTTGCAGGAAACGGCAGACCAGACCTATGTTTGCCAGGGGCAGGCTGTCGATGTCATATCCAGCCTGCCAGATTTATAAAACCTCAGGCCGCGCGCACCTGCGGCATCGCAATATCTGCGCTGATACGTGCGCCGTCGGCATCAAACACCATGCAGTGGTGCGGATGGAAGCTGGGACGCAGCGTCTGATAAGGGCGGAAATGCACATCGCCCGGCAGCAGCATCTTAAAGCCGTCGTGGCCGTGGCTCTGACCAAACAGATAGGTATTATTGCCGAGCCGTTCCACAACCTCGCAGTGGAAGTCGATATTCAGAGGCGCATCGCCGTTGATCTGCAACTGTTCCGGCCGGATACCCAGGGTGATCTCATCTCCTGACTGCAGCTGGCGGATGGGTGAGGGGAGTTGCAGCCGGTGTTCGCCGTCATTGATCAGGGCGACCAGCCCGCCAGGGCCACACTGCTCTACACGCGCGGGCAGGAAGTTCATCTTCGGCGAGCCGATAAAACCCGCAACGAAGCGGTTGATCGGGTTGTAGTAGAGTTCCATCGGCGAACCGACCTGTTCCACCTTGCCGTAGTTCATCACCACAATCTTATCGGCCAGCGTCATCGCCTCCGTCTGATCGTGCGTCACATAAACCATGGTGGTTTTCAGCTCCTGATGAAGCTTAGCGATGTGCAGCCGCATATCGACACGCAGCTCTGCATCCAGGTTCGACAGTGGCTCATCAAACATAAACACCCGGGGATTACGCACAATCGCGCGACCAATGGCGACACGCTGACGCTGTCCGCCGGAAAGCTGCTTAGGTTTACGATCCAGTAGTTGCACCAGCTGCAGCGTCTTCGCCACCATTTCAACCTGATGCTGAATCTGCGCTTTTGGCAGCCCGTTGACCTTCAGGCCGTAACCGATATTCTCCGCTACCGTCATATGGGGATAGAGCGCGTAAGACTGAAACACCATCGCCACCCCACGATGCGAAGGTGCGACATCATTCATCACCTCATCGCCAATCAGAATCTCACCGTCACTGATCTCTTCCAGTCCGGCAATCAGCCTCAGCAGCGTGGATTTTCCGCAGCCTGATGGACCGACGAATACTGCAAACTCACCAGCTTCAATATCGAGTGCGATATTTTTTAGCGTTTCTGTTTTACCAAAGCGTTTGGTGACATTTCTCAATCTGATGCTGGACATGCTGAACCTCATGGCAAAGAGTCTGGTGGTTAAAATGTATGACGTATAACAGTGGGTCAGATTCCACGTCAGGCCTGATGGTGCCTGCATTGACTATAACGTTCCGTCCGGGCACGCCCTATCGCTGTTTTTGATTTCTGTAATACCGATCACACATTGGTGCAAACGGGCTGGAGCGCAGCACCTGTTCCGCGTAGCGTATGACTCAAATGCGATACGTTACTCATACTTCATATGCACAATCAGCATGTGTTTATAAAAAGAACATCAGCAAATGGCAGCTAAAAATGTCATACCTTCACACGAGGCCGGTAATGAAAATCAAAATCAGCGTTACGCTACTCCTCTCAGCATTGATGCTTAATCAATCCGTCTGGGCCGCTCAGCAACTCACCGTCTGGGAAGACATTAAGAAATCGGACGGCATCAAAACGGCGATCGCCGATTTTCAGAAACAGTTCGGCATTGACGTAAAAGTGCAGGAGATGCCGTTTGCGCAGCAGATTGAAAAGCTGCGTCTGGATGGCCCGGCCGGAATTGGCCCGGATGTGCTGGTGATCCCAAACGACCAGCTCGGCAGCGCGGTAGTGCAGGGCTTGCTGGCTCCGCTGAAAATCGATGCGGCAGAGCAGAGCGCTTATACGCCTTCGGCAATGGCCGCGTTCACACAGAATAACGTGGTCTACGGCGTGCCTAAGGCGGTTGAAACCCTGGTGCTGATCTACAACAAAGATCTGCTGCCCGCGCCGCTGAAAACGCTGGATGAGTATCGCGCGTTCTCGCAGAAGCAGCGCGAGGCAAAACAGTATGGCCTGCTGGCGAAGTTTGACCAGATTTACTACAGCTGGGGCGTGATGGCACCAACGGGGTCTTACATTTTTGGTAAAGACGCAAAAGGCGTGATTAACACCAACGATATCGGGCTGAACACCCCTGGTAGCGTGGAAGCGGTGACCTATCTCAGGCGCTTCTTCAGCGAAGGATTGTTGCCTGGCGGCATCATGGGCGACAACGGCCTGAATGCCATCGACTCGCTGTTTACCGAGAAGAAAGCGGCGGCGGTGATCAACGGGCCATGGGCGTTCCAGCCTTATCAGGCTGCCGGGATCAACTACGGCGTGGCACCCCTGCCATTGCTGCCTAACGGCAAACCGATGAGCTCTTTCCTGGGCGTGAAAGGCTATGTGGTGTCGACATGGAGTAAAGATCAGGCGCTGGCGCAGAAGTTCCTGACCTTTATCAACCAGCCGCAGTATGTGAAAGAGCGCTATCAGAAAACTCAGGAGATCCCACCGGTTACTGCGCTGATGAACGATCCGATTATCAAAGATGATGAGAAAGCCAACGCGGTTGCGGTGCAGGCGGCGCGAGCCTCAGCCATGCCGGGCGTGCCGGAGATGCAGGAAGTGTGGGGCCCGGCCAATGCGGCGCTGGAGCTGAGCGTTTCCGGCAAGCAGGAGCCAAAAGCGGCGCTGGATAACGCGGTGAAACAGATCACCATGCAGATTGAAGCGATGCAGGCCAGCAACCAGTAATGCTGGTTCACGGGATAACCGTACAGGATAAGGATCAGAGTGTGGCTATATCTTCCGATGAACATCTGGTGACCGCTAAGCGTCCGCGTCGTCATGCGACGACCGGTGCGTTGCTGGCACTGCTGCCTGGCTTCGGCCAGTTTTATCACCGCCAGTGGGCGAAAGGCTTGTGCTTTCTGATTCTGCTCAGCAGTTTTACCGGCGTCTTCCACGATTTTCTGCGAGAAGGATTCTGGGGGCTATACACGCTGGGTGAATCGGTGCCGCGCGATAACTCCATTTTCCTGCTGGCGGAGGGAATTATCAGCGTGCTGATCGCCGCCTTTGGCGTGGCGGTCTGGGGATTGTCGGTGCGCGATGCCTGGGTCAATGGCGTTAAGCGCGACAGGGGGCAACCCCTTAACAGCGTGCGTCAGCAGTATCAGCTGCTGCTGCGCGACGGCTTCCCCTACCTGATGATTTCGCCGGGGTTTATTCTGCTGGTTTTCGTGGTGGTGTTTCCGATTCTTTTTGGTTTTGCCATCGCCTTCACAAACTACAACCTCTATCACACGCCGCCGGCGAAGCTGGTGGACTGGGTAGGATTCAAAAACTTCATCAACATTTTTACGCTGTCGATCTGGCGTTCCACCTTCTTCGATGTGCTGCAGTGGACGGTGGTCTGGACGCTGCTGGCGACCACACTGCAGTGTACCGTCGGCGTGATGCTGGCGATTCTGGTCAATCAGAAGGACCTGCGCTTTAAGCCGCTGATCCGCACCATCTTTATCCTGCCGTGGGCAGTGCCGGGTTTTGTCACCATTCTGGTCTTCGCCGGGATGTTCAACGACAGCTTTGGAGTGATCAACAACGCCATTCTCGACTTCTTTGGCATTGCACCGAAAGCCTGGATGACCGATCCATTCTGGACCAAAACCGCGCTGATTATGATGCAGACCTGGCTCGGCTTCCCGTTTGTGTTTGCGATGACCACCGGGGTGCTGCAGGCGATCCCGGACGATCTCTATGAGGCGGCGATCATGGACGGTGCCAGCGCCTGGACGCGGCTGAAAACCATCACGCTGCCGCTGGTGCTCTACGCCATTGCGCCGATCATCATCACGCAATACACCTTCAACTTT
>Ga0308162_1001144_pt1 | contig 22772 bp, 21 predicted proteins | sample PhySR2_FD_201370 | JGI IMG/M metagenome (GOLD analysis project Ga0308162, IMG submission 201370) | Phyllosphere microbial communities from UC Gill Tract Community Farm, Albany, California, United States - DLSLS.R2 | ecosystem: Host-associated > Plants > Phyllosphere > Unclassified | place: USA... | reverse complement strand
AATAAACTTCAGAGGAATGGTAACTTATTTTTTTGTTTAAATTGCATTCCACATAAACCACAGCATGTCTCAGCGCGTTATGACCGCGCTGGAGGAGATAACGCCCCGCGTAGAGCAGTATTCTATAGACGAAATGTTTCTGGACCTGACCGGCATTGATTTCTGCGAAGATTTTGAACATTTTGGCCGGCGCCTGCGCGCGCACGTGCTGGCCACGACCGGCCTCACTGTCGGCGTAGGTATGGGTCCGACAAAAACCCTGGCAAAATCGGCGCAGTGGGCCAGCAAAGAGTGGCCGCAGTTCCGCGGTGTATTAGCGCTGACGACGGGCAATCCAAAGCGCACCGCTACCCTGCTGGCCAATCAGCCTGTGGAAGAAATCTGGGGCGTTGGCCGGCGCATCGGCAAGCGTCTTAATCTCATGGGCATTGAAAATGCTCTGCAGCTGTCGCGCGCCCACCCTGCCCTTATCCGTAAAAACTTTAGCGTGGTGCTTGAGCGCACTGTAAGGGAGCTCAACGGGGAATCTTGTATCCCGCTCGAAGAGTTCGTGCCGGCGAAACAGCAGATCGTCTGCAGCCGCTCGTTTGGCGAAAGAATTACGGATAAGGTGCAGATGCAGCAGGCGCTGTGTCAGTACGCAACCCGGGCCGCGGAGAAGCTCAGAAAGGAGCGGCAGTTCTGCCGGCGCATCAGCGTCTTTATCCGTACCTCGCCGCATGCGCAGGGTGAGATATTTTATGGCAATAGTGCCGGTGAGAGTCTCACAATTCCTACTCAGGACACACGCGACATGATTGAAGTTGCCATGCGATCTCTCGACCGCATCTGGCTTGAAGGCCGACGTTACATGAAGGCCGGGATAATGCTCGATGACTTTACGCCTAACGGGGTCAGTCAGCTGAATCTGTTCGATGAGAATAAGCCACGTGCAAACAGTGCCCAGCTGATGACGGTTCTTGACGGGATCAATCAGTCTGGGCTGGGCAGTGTGTGGTTTGCCGGTCAGGGCGTGAATACGGAATGGAAAATGAAGCGGGACATGCTCTCACCGGCATGGACCACGCGCTGGAGTGACATACCGGTTGCGCGCGTGATGTAGATGGGGCCTGCGGGGCACAGCATACTTTACGTCTGCCTGATGCCCTGCATTCTCAGGAAAACTGCTGCCAAAATTCATCCACAATGATCAGGGGTTTACCCGGGCGCTTTCCGCGGAAGTACCGTCCGCGCGGAACCCTGTCCTTACGCGAAAGCTGATGAAGCCAGTCATCAAAGGCCGGACGGCGCCTGCGGACGGGCCCCTTAAACATACTGGCTGACTGCATAACTGTTTTGAATACAATCCCCGGGCTGCGCATCTGCGTCAGCAGTTCCTGAATTTCAATAAAGCTCCCGGTATCCTTCATTTCTCAGAACTCTTTTTCTTCCAGCCGCCATTTGCCAGGAAGGCTGCGCGCGAAACGCAGGCCCCCCACAGTAGCTGCATGCCGATTTTGATCAGTTCACTGGCATCATGCATGAAAAAAAGCGGCACGATAAAGAGCGTGCTCAGCAGAAATCCCCATTCAGCAGCGCTCTTTCTATCTTTATCGCTCATTGAACTCATTGGCTTAAAGCCCAGAAACCCAGGAAGCATTATTTTTAATCTGTTCATATAGCAGCCCGCGTAAGCCCATGAAACAAAAGGCAATCACATAATCACATAATGACGTAATCACGTAATCACGTAATCATGTAATCATGTAATCATGTAATCACATAATTACATAATTACATAATTACATAATTTTGAGATTACTGATGTCTTTCCATCCATTCATTAATAAGCTCAATTGTTACATCGGTCATGTCCCTATCCTGCTTCAAGCAAGCCAATTTGAAAGACTTATGTAGATCTTCAGGGATGTTCATCTGGAGTTTTTTAGTCGGTAATCCCGGCTTGTGGATAGCGTCAACAGCATGCATTGTGCTTTTGCTTGCACCGAGCTTCATCTTCATTTGCATAACTCCAGTATATCGTTTGTTAGTACGTCGATTTCACCTTTAGCATTTGAATCATCAGTGTCAAAAACGGTGCCGCCATCAAGCATTGTTTTGATGTAACTCTGCCTTTGTGTAGTTCCTGTCCGCAGCGCGGAAATTCCAGTGTCCTCAATGGATGCCTTAAGAACGCCCAGCATTTTGGCAGTATTCACCTTTTTCGTTATTACAAATCTAGCCTTTATTGGCTGCAGTTCCTGCCGAGCTTCAATCACAGCGATGATGGCGCCACAAGCAGCAAAATCTAGTGGCGAAGGTGTTACAGGGATTAAAACCACGTCGGAAACCATGACTGCTGCAGCAGAGATAGCAGATATTGCAGCGGCGCCATCAATGATTATGTAATCATATGATTTCAGCGTTTTCCTTACTGAGTAAACTTCTTTTTCCGATCCAGCATCGGCTACGTCAAAGAGGCACTTATCCTCGTTGTACCAGTTCCCGATGCTGCTCTGAGGATCAGTATCAACGACTATAACTTTGGCCCCTCTCTTTGCAATTGCTGTAGCGACATTTATTGAAGTAGTCGTTTTACCAACTCCCCCCTTACCGTTTAAAAAAGAAATGACTTTAGCCATAAACACACCTTTCAAATGTAAAATTGCGGTTTAAAATTGTAATCCTGTAATCCTGTAATCCTGTAATCCTGTAATCCTGTAATCCTGTAATCCTGTAATCCTGTAATCCTGTAATCCTGTCACTATACGTGGATATAACCAAAAGAGAAAGATCAAATGATTACAAAATCAATAAATCATATGATTATGTGATTTAATAATCATATGATTACGACATGGATTCTTGGTTTTGATCGGAGGGAGGATACGGATAACCAACAGACTTTTATGAGTTTTAAAATAATATTTTAATTAAAATTGTTTTTTAGCATGGCAACAGCTTCTGTTCCGGGCATGTGGAACTGCACCCGATGCCGGGCTGCCACGTCGAGGGCAAACACCTTCGTGTAGACCTCTGTAGACTTCATGCTTTTGTGCCCCATCAGGCTTTGCAGCGCCTTCAGCGGAATGCCCGCATAAAGCATGTGCATGGCATAACTGTGGCGGAAGGTATGCGGAGTTACCGGCACGGAGAACGTGACTCCGTCACCTGCAGCGGCGTTGACGGCCTCATTCAGCCAGGTACGCACCGTCCTGTCGGTCACGGTCCAGAGTCTGACCTTTTCGGTCCGCCCGGTTTCCGGGTTACGCCGCTCTAGCGGAATTTTCAGCGTGGCGACCATCATCTCCAGCTGAGCTACATACTGCGGATCGGACAGTGGCACTAGGCGGTGCGGCACGATACCGGCGGGAGCACGTCCCGGACCACGCGCGGCCTTCTCACCGCGCTGTTTGAGCGTGGCCAGCTGCACGTAAGGGTAGGGCGGTGCAAGAATGAAATCCCCTCGGGTCAGCGCCAGCGCTTCATTAATGCGTGCGCCGGTATTCCAGAGTGTTGTAAACAGCATCTTGCGGTGCAGATCAGGCACGTAATGAAGCAGGGCACTGACCTCCGGAGCCAGCAGGTACTGGGGATACTCGTCGTGCTGTGCAGCCATCTGCCGGAGTGCCAAAGCGGCCGGATAATCAATCGCCACGGGCAGCTGTGAAGGCATAACTGGTGAGGCAAAAGATATAAGGCTGCTCAAGGTGTCATATCCTCAAATTCTGTATCACTGAAATCTCGATTATCGATTGCTTCTTTTGCAATCCGATGTCTTGCTATCCGCCATACCTCCCAAAGAACTGGTTGTGCTGACCATTGAGTGGCATTAAGGCGCGTATCCGGCAATCTGGAAAGTCTGCATAAGCGTTTCGCCTGAATGGCTGCTTTTAGTCCCAGCCGCGCATACTGATATTGGCGCTCACAAAAATAATAGCTGTAGTCAGGTGGCGAATCACCTTCTTGGGCATAGCTAATCTTCCTGACAGCTTCGATATGAAGAACAGGCAGCTCCCGGATGCGAAACATAAGCCGGGGGTCTAAAATACGCCAGTCGCCGGTTATACCGTCCAGATTGATCTGCGGCTCATTTACCGTTGGTTCCCTTTCATACTGCTTGCCGGGAGCAGGCGGAACAAGCTCGCCATCATCAATAGCAACGCGTGCGCACTGTTCCGCAAATCGCTCCAGCACGAAAACCAGTTCAGTGGCGATGAAGTGCTGTTCGCGCAGCCGCTTTTCCTCTAACGCTTGCTTTTCGCGGCGCAGGGTAAAACGGTGGGTCAGCATCACCGCCCCAATCGCAGCTACGGCTGTAATTAAACCTGTCGCTATGTTGCCCCAGATCCCGGGTCCCTGATTAATGACCTGCACGGTAATTGGATTTGCGAGTCCTACTGCGCTGCTAAGGAGAACAGTCACAGCCTAGGCCCCCGACGCTGACGTTGTATTACAGGAACTTCAGGCACTTCTGGAACCGTTATCGTATCACTGAGAACGATTTTTTCTTTAACGCTGTGCAACACACCTTTAAGCAAATATCCGTCCGGGGGGCAGCTGGTCGTTCTGAGCGCCGTACTTTGCCAGTTTCCACAGAGATACCATTCAAGGATTCCACCGCATCGTTCTGCAACCATAAATCCGTCGCGGTTCAATATAAGTGGCAGAACCCAGTCGCTTTCATGACTGAGGCCGCCGGCAACTTTGTTCCACAGGTTGCCGCCTTCCTTACCGGTTGATGAAGACAACCATAAATCTGTATGGCCAGCGGTGACCAGCTTTTCTAAAACTTCTCTGAAAGAATAGGGTCCTTTACTTACAGTGATAACCATCATGATAATTTTCTTCCGCAACAGTAAGCATGCGCATATTAAACAAATGCATAAAAATCGGAAAATTAATTACAGACTAAACCATAAGCGTGATTATCTTTTAGTTGTGCAATTACCGCAGGCCCTTAATCGCCTGATCCGACTTTTTCCCGATATAGCAGTAACCGGAAGGGTAGCACGGCGGCGGGGCGGGGAAAAGCCCGGCAGCGCCGGGTCCCGCAGCCGCCTTTACCCCATATCTTGTATGCTTCACAGCTGATAGAACCACTATATGTAGTTTCCTGCGCAGAAAACCGCCGCCAGCGCCCGGAGATCCGGTTCTGCTTTTTTACGGAAGCGCGATAAGCAGAGGAGATTGGTGAATGACATATCAAACCCGGAACCAATACGCCTCGGCTGTACATTCATTATTGCGTATCCATTAGCGCTCGCCGCAGGTCATGACCGAGCCCGCTCGCGAATGACCGAGGAAGCGAAACGTCACCCGGATCTTCATTCTCTGCTTACGCCCAGCTCTTACCCGGAGGAAGGTGTTATGCACACTATCCACAGGACTAAATTTTAAAGGGCTTTTTAGTATTTTATGATTTTTAGGCTTTTTAGCGCCTTGCGAGGCCATGCTGTTCGTGGCCTGAACCGGATCCGTAATGGGATCCTGCACAACTCCGCATGGGGCACTGCGCAACTTTTCGTGGGATTGGAAGCATATTTAGATGGGAAATGCATCAACAAGCTGTGGGAAACACATCAAGTTGAAAATCTGTTTACGCATATGTTGATAAGTTCTGGATCAGGAGTTGCAATTTTCTCTCCTGATGCGAATATGGGTAATTATTTTTTACCCATAAAGGCTTTGGATGAGCACTATCTCGGTGAAAAGCTTTAAAAAAAAGGTAAGCATCAAGCAATCTAATGAACTTACTGAAGCAGCCTATTACCTTCCTCTTCAGGCAAAGCGCGTACTGTGGCTGTGCCTGATGCAGGCCTATTTCAGCGAGGCCTCCGAAGACCTTGAGTCTGATGTATTGCCCCTATTCAGCGTAAGCGTCTCCGACTATGTCAGATATTTCAACGTGGCTACCGCGGTGGCGAGCCGGGATGTTAAGGCCGGCGTGAAGGCGCTGGGTGAGTCCACCGTGACGTTTTATCCAAGGGACGGGGAGTTTGAGCAAGTTACGCGTCCGTGGCTTTCAGAGGCGGGAATGAAGCGTGGCAGAGGCTCATGGCAGATCGAGTTTAACTACAAGGTGATGCCCTTCCTGGTGGGTCTGTCTTCTCAGTTCACCACGTATTCCCTTTATGACTGTGGCCAGCTCAACAGCGTGAAGGTCATCCGCCTTTATGAAAGCCTGTGTCAGTTCCGCAGCACCGGCACTTGGGTAACGGATCATGAGTGGCTCTGTGAACGTTTTATGCTCCCGGACTCGCAACGGTCAAATAAAGCGGAGATGAAGCGAACCTTCCTCGAGCCGGCTATCAAGAAAATCAACGAAAAAACGCCTTTACGGGTTAGCTATCGCACTCAGGACGACGGCCGGCTACTGTTCAGCGTAATGGATAAGCCGCTAGCCATCAGCTGACGGGTGCGGCATCGCAAAAGTTGACCTTTTTCCCATAGGGTTCTGAAGTTGATGTGTTTCCCACAATAGCTCTGCTCTGAACTTGATGTGTTTCCCATACGGGCCAGATGTTTCTCCCGAAAACATGACCTTTTTCCCACAGATTGCTGACTCCTGACGGTATTTCCCGCGGACGCATGCACAAATCTGACCTGTTTCCCATACCGGCTGCCCCACATAAGCGCGAATCCGCGTCTTCGAACCTGCAGCGCGGTAAAGTTGATGTATTTCCCACAGTCTGCTATCCACACAGCACGCCCTGGAATAAACATGATGTCTTTCCCACATACTTACCGGGCGGGGTTTAAGGACACTGTTGATCGCCGGCAACTTGATGTATTTCCCATAACACCCTCAATGAAACATGACCAATTTCCCATACTGATCATCAGAACATTCTGCCGGCAGCCGTGTGTTCTGCCGCGTCTTCTGTGCAGCCGTGATGTGCTGCGCTGTCGGCAGAGTTATTTTGGCGCTATACATGTGGCTGGTCGGGTAGAACCTTCTCCCCGGCGGTACCGATTAAGGACCGGCAGCCTGAATTCACCGTCTACCCGGACGCGGTACCATCGCGCATCCCCTGTATGTTAAGCAAAAAGCCATCTATGACCTGGCTGCTCCCATGGGCAAGAGATGATGTCGTGGCGCCCCACTGTCCCAAGTACCGCAGTGACGTCATCGGGTGGCCACGTGTCCAGAAACCAGCTTATGGAATAGATTTTTTTCGCGTATCGCGTGGCAAGCTCTTCCCGGCAGCGTGCCAAAAAAGCCGTTCTGAGCGCAGTATGGGTCATCGTTACTTCCTTTCTGACTTAACAAAAAGGGCAGGAAGCTATGCCGGCCCGGTGGAGCGTTCAGTCTGCGGAAAATACTTTAATCTGAGGGAACGACTTTTTATCCGGGACAGAGGCCACTTAGTGCCCATACGGCGTTACGGGGGACGCGTCGGCGGCGATTAACCAGCATTGCGAACCGCAGGCAGGAGAAGCCGCGAGGCTTCGCCCGGATCCATGGAGAATCGCATGCCGAGCTGGCGGGTGACGTCCAGCGCAAACACTCTGGTATACCACTCGGTGGACTTCGCATCCTTATGACCCATCAGGGTCTTAATGACTTTCTGCGGCACCGGGTGTTGCACCAGGTGCATCGCAAAGGAGTCCCGGAACGTCTTCGGCGTCACCAGCCGGATGGAAAACGTCACGCCGTCACGGCCTGGCTTATCCAGCTGCGCGCCGTGTCCTCGCTTCTGATGTCCCACAGGCGCGCGCCGGCTGCCGGCTGCACCGTCGCAAACCATTCCCTGAGCCGCTGAACAAATGCCGGAGCCGTAAGCGGCACCGCGCGCGGCGGATTGTCGCGAATTTCTACTTCAGTTTCGCGCTCCGCCTGCTGCTCCTCCCGGGTCGGCCGGCCGCGCCCGCGCCCGCGCCGGCGGCTGCGGGCGGCGGCTTCCAGCTTCCGCGGCTTGAGGGTGCGCAGCACCACGAATGGCGAACTCCGCGGGGTACCGGTCAGCAGATCGTCCAGCACAAAATCCTCTTTGGTCAGAGGCAAGATTTCATTCAGCCGACCGCCGGTGTTCCACAGCACATCAATGAAAAGGCGTTTGCGGAGATCGGTCACCTTTGACAGCACACGGCTACCTGCTGGCGCGCTTTCGTAGTCAAAGTAGCACGCGGCACCGGATCCCGTCACGTTCTAACCGGTAACGTCGCTACGCGAAATCTGCATTACTTCGCGGGGTAAAGAGCCCAAACTTTCATTCTTCGTTGTCTGGCGGTGTGGAACGTATTTTCCCCTGTCTGTCCAGCGAAAACCAAGGGAATAATGAATCGATCCGGAGAGGATCCAGTCCGGGTCTGTTTTCCGGCTTTTCTCCCGGATATGGTGAATAACCTAGACAGCCCGGAATAAACAGCGGGGCGTCAGCCTCTGATCCGGGTGGCGATCGCCGTGTAACCCTATGACGGTAAAGGGGAACAGCGGAACCGGGCGGGGCAGGGGATGGGTTGAATGCCTGGACATCGCGGGAAAAAGGATAAAGGTCAGCTGAGTGACTTTAACAGGTAAGGTAAATGAAGAGGCCGTGACCAGCTCGTAAACCATATCATCTAGGTTCTATTTGCTCTTCACTTGGCCGAAACTACAACAAGAAAAAATAGGCCAAAATACGCGGAAGTAGTAGAGTATTACGACTATATTAGTCGTTTCAGCACTTTTCCGATTGCGAAAATCAGATACACTTAGGCAATTATTCATCTTCAGGAAATAATAATGACAGGCAGAAAATCAATACCTCAGAAAGTTCAGTCAAATGTAATCACTAGCAGCGCATCCCGGTGTGTAATATGCTACGGTACGCGCGAAAACACGGGCGTTACCTATCCGGGATTTCAGATAGCGCATATTGACAAGAATAACGCTAATAATAGCGAGGATAACCTTGCGCTATTATGTTTTCATCATCATAATCTTTATGATTCAACGTTCAGTCAGGGAAAAAATTATAACAAGGAAGCTATCATAGCGTGGAGGCAAGCCTTATATGACGACGTAGCCAATAACAGATTAGTTTCATCGTTCAAACAATCATCTGGAAACTTTATTCCAATGCAATCAGTTTCACTACCCACTGATGAAAACATTATCACGCTACGTAACTACTTAGCTATTGCTGGAGAAATTGCAGAGGCCCTCTGTTCTGATGGTACATTACTGACATTTTCTATTGCAGACCGTAAAATAGATTTTATTGAAAGTAATTTTTCCAGTTGGATAACAAGTCCATTGCGGTGCAGAAGGCGTGACATAGTTTCATTGCAGGACGAATTCAATAGCATCCTATGGGAAATATATAATAGCTATGAGTTTTATGGATCGCTTGACGAAGCCCCACCTCATATTATTCCAATGGGATACTATAATCACAATGGATACAGCATAATAATTGGAGAACAAGATCGCTGTGGTGTGTTATTTGAAAAAATGGATATTCGCGACAACTGGATACTTAGCAAATTGGAAAGACTGCGCGATTTATATCTTCTAATGGATAACATGGCAATGGACTAAGAGAGAATGCCTAAAAAATGCAAGCTGCGATATGCTGAATGACGCACTAGGCACTAGGCACTAGGCACTAGGCACTCTGCGCTGTAAGCCTGGCATGGCATGGCATGGCATGGGAAGGAATAGTAAAAACGTCTACCACCATAGTCTGAAAGTAGTATTGGCTTACGTATCGCCTGACCTATACTTACAGGCCAAAAACTCCGGTATAATGTTGCTGTAAGCCGTTCATCTGACGACAATCGAAACGTAAAAATGATGGATTAATATGAAACTTACCAGACTGTCTATAAAAGGGATTGGAGGCATAAAAAACCTCGATTTGGAATTCAAGCCGGATATGAATATAATCTGTGGACCCAATGGAATAGGCAAGTCCACGATCCTTCTTGCAGCATCTTTTCCCTTTATCTGGGGAACCTCGGTAAAAGTAAAAAGAAATATCGGTGCAGAACACGGACGTATTGAGCTGAAATTAGAAGATGAAGGTCAACAATATAGTCATATTACTGATGTGGTGAATTATTTACCACATGAGCATGCAAACCACCATCACTCCGGTGGCTATGAAAGAAGAAAGTTAATAAAATTTGAGACAAACAGAAGCTTTGACTATCAAAAACTCAGTTCCATTAGTGCCGACAGGCATATTGATGATGGTGAGATTTCTCAGCAATTGAATACGGGTGTCAACCTACACAATATTAAGGACTGGCTCGCAAAAAGAATTTTATTCGAAAAAGTTGAGCTTGGATATGCAGCTAACATTTTAAGAAATGTTGAACTTGCTAAAAGTTGTATTTCTATACTTGACGCTGATTACTCATTTAGTCGTGTAGATCCAAGAAGTTATGACATTTTTGTGAATACGCCTTCAGGAGAAATATGGTATGAGTATCTTTCATCCGGTTTTAAGTCATGTATGGGACTTTTATTAGGTATCATAAAGGAAATTGAGCTCAGGTTTCCTGAAAAAGAAATTTATGCTCCTGAATTTGATGGTGTAATCCTTATAGATGAGGTTGAATTGCATCTCCATCCTGAGTGGCAGGCCAGAATAACGGATGCTCTGACTACGACTTTCCCGTCAGCTCAGTTCATCGTTACCACACATAGTCCTCATGTTGTACAGAATGCAAAATCGCATCAAATCATGGCGTTAGTTTCCAGCGGTAACGGTGAAGTTTGCCTGAAAAAGTTACCTGATAACGGTTCTGGATATTCTGCCTGGACGGTCGAAGAGGTTCTGCTTGATATCATGGGTATGGAAAGTACGCTCAGCAGAAAATTACAGCTGCAGCTTGATGATTTTAACAGGTTTGTGGATGCAGAAAATTTTGAAGAAGCAAAAAATATTTATGATCATCTTGATGCTGCCTTACATCAAAACAGCGTACTGAGAAAATCTCTGAAAATAAGTCTTATGTCCATCAAGAGTAGAGAAGAATAATGATAAAACTCGAAAGAAATTTTACTCCTAAATTTTTCACTCGAGAAAATATTTCGGAATTAACTGATAAATTTATAAAGGACGGTACTCCTGTATGGCACCACCCAGAAGTTAAAGAGGCCTGTCTTGCTCTTGGACACGGGAAATGTGCTTTCTGTGAGGTTAAACTTGAAGAGGCAAGCACTTATAACGAAGTTGAGCATTTCAGAGATAAAAAGACTTATCCTGATAATGTCATTCAATGGGGAAATCTTTTGCCGTCTTGCCGCCACTGTAATGGTTCTAAGCTAAGTCACGATGTTGTTTTATACCCCATCATTAATCCGTGCAATGAGATACCTTCTGATCACCTATATATGATTGGATATCGTATGAAAGGGCGTACCCCCTTAGGCGAAATGACAGTAACCACCCTAAACTTTAATCAACGGGAACATAAGTTTATCCCACGCTGCAAGGCCGGACATGTTATCTCAGATAGCCTTGAAGATGCTCTTGATAAATTGGAATGGTATCTCCAGGCTCCTTCAATAAGAAGGAAAAACATCCTTCAGAATATGGTTGAAGCCATATTAGATGAATGTCAGAAAACGGCACAGTTTTCTGCAGTTTCAGCGACTGTATTGCACGATTCGGATGATTATGATCGGTTAAGGACGGATATGAAGCTTCATGATTTGTGGACTGACTACATGCAGGAGCTTCACATTGATTCGCAAGCTTTGCGCCTTCCAAACCAAAGATGATGGGGATGACAACCAGGCACTCTTGGCTATATGCCTGGTTATCCTGATAAATAAAGCTCACTAAAAAAGAGTATTTGACCCTCAACGGCGATGGAGGGAAATTCGTCTGTCTGCTCCATTAACACTGTCGTCCGCAAAAGTACAGGGAATTCTATGTTCAACTTCATTGTGGCACACGAGCACTTTAGTTTTTTTCAGCTGGAAAAGGGGTATGAAAAGTTTCCAGTGTCGCGTCTGTTTGAATCCACCTCGGAAAGCATCCGTAACAAGTTACTTCCGTTAAGTGATTCATCGCTGGAATTTCTGTCGAGCCTTCCGGTTATATTCATGACGGAGCCAAACAGTGAAGATTTTAATGCCATCGAGTATTCAGTCATCAGGATAGCTGTTATGAGTGATTTGAAAATCGTTCATGAAAAGAAGGAAATTTTTATAGGATTTAAGTTTCTTATTCTTCGGGATTTAGGCTACAGGCAACTCGCCCGTGAAAAAGACTATTCTCATATGCTCGAACTCGGCGCATTTGGCCTTCACCGGACCCACTGGTCAGTAAAAAATATTAAGGTCGACGATGCTCTTAATATGATGGGTATTCAGGTTCTCGTCCCACATCCTACGGGAGGTGAAGCGGTACCTCCTGATAATAATGAAGATCTCGAACCTATAAATGATGTAAATAATTATCTAGCGGAAATTCTAGCGCATTCATTTGAAGATGATGAGGAGGTCTTTTACCGGGGACATTCTGACTATCGGTATGAGCTCACACCATCTTTATACCGTAAGAACGAGGCAGGCAACTTCCGCTACAGGCAGTATGAATCAGAAATGATCAACGAACTTTTGACCATTCAGCCCACAGAATTTATGAGTGACAGATACATGCTAGACAAACTTGTACGCATGCAGCATTACGGCCTGCCCACGCGGCTGTTAGACGTGACGACAAATCCATTGATTGCGCTCTACTTTGCCTGCTCGAGCATGAAAAAAGAAAATGGAAAGGAAGTTGACGGAAACGTTATTGTCATGACCACTAAAAAAAGTCAGATAAAGTTTTTTGATTCAGATACGGTCAGCTGTATTGCAAACCTTTCACGCTTGTCTGAAACAATGAAAAAGCAGCTGGATTTAAGACAAAATAAAAATGAATTCAATTATTCTGATCCCTGCGTGCAGTTACTGCACCTGATAAAAGATGAGAAATCATATTTCAAACACGTGATTGAACCTACAGACTTGCAAAGGCTTCTTGTTGTAAAAGGCAGAATGTCCAACCCTCGCATAAGCTCACAGTCCGGCGCCTTTTTGATATTTGGCGAGGATGCTGTACTGCCTGAAACAGGATACAGTGACATTCAGGTAAAAAAGTTCCGCGTTCAGGACAAAAGCAAACTGATGAACCAGCTCGCTCGCTTCGGTATCACTGAAAGTACGGTTTATCCAGGAATTGAAAAGGCAGCGGGTGAAATTGCTAAAAAATATGATTCATACAAAAATTTTGACTTGTGAGGAGATACGATGGTCTGGGTAAAAGAACAAAATTACACAGCTAACTGGAAATTAGAGGGTAATCGCATTGGTGGGGGAGGCCAAGGTGAAGCGTGGAAAGTTATTAATAAACATGATGGAAAGCCAGCATTCCTGAAAATAATCAAGGCAAAAAAAGACCCGGAGCGACGGGCGAGATTTTTTAGAGAGGCATCTATATACAGTTCTATGGAGTCAGACGGCATACCTAAACTTATTGAGAGCAACACTCAGGAACATCGTGACCTGAAAACCACCCCCTATATTGTCACGGAATATATTAAAGGAAATACACTTGATAAGTGGCGGGAAAACACTTCAAGTGTTAACCTTGATGTGGCCGTGGCTCTTACTGACAGCCTCGCAAAAATCGTCGCGCAATGTCACTCTGCTGACGTCGTCCACAGAGATATAAAACCACAAAACATCATTCTTCGCGATGACAATCCTTTCAACCCTATTCTTCTTGATTTCGGACTCAACTATCATGAGTTGCCTGATTTAAAATTCAGCACGCTGGATTCACAGGAAGTTGGCAATCGTTTTTTGAGACTACCTGAGCTTTCAGCTGGCAGCCTTAATAAAAAGGATCCTCGTTCTGACATATCCTTCACTGCAGGTATTTTCTTTTATGTTTTGACCGGCTGTCATCCTGACCAGCTTTTGGATGACAAAGGAAGAATGCCTCACCAGCGTAGCGAGCTATTTAATCTAATCAAAATTCCTGAAGATGCAATCGCAAGAAAACTGCTGTCATTCTTTGATCATTGCTTTGCCTATGAAATTGAAGACAGATATAAGAATATTGACGTTTTTATAACCCGTTTAAATCAGATTTTAGAACCCGAGAAACAAGCCATGTCCTCAAGTGATGATTTTGATGAAATTGAGAAATTACTTAACTTACCAGAAGATAAAAAAAGAGTTGATTATCTTAATCTTATGAAAATAGGTTTACTCAAGGTCTCTGATGTTTTCATTGAAATTAACAAAAATTTAAAAGGCGCACTGAAATATACAAACATAGGTTATATTGAAGAAGCGGAAGCATGTACCTCTAGATATTCATGGACAAAAGCCGGCTCCAGTAAAGGGTTTTCACTGGCAATAATAAAAACCACGGTCAAAGGTAGCGAATTACTCATATCTATATCAGGAAAAGAAATTCACCGAACGCCAATCACTAAACCAGACTGGGGAAATGATTTTGAAGAAGCCGTTAAACGTGCGGTGCTTCCTTCAATTAAAGAGGCACTGATGTATCCTGAACTTCATATCCCGGAGTTGGAGTTTTTCCAAGAAAATAAACCTTTTATCAGACTCAAGGATGCCGAATCTGAAGCAAAAAAATCAGGAAGAGAGATCCTTGCCTTCGTTTATGATCCTACTTTGCCTGAAAGAGAAGGCATTCACTGGTCTTTGATTTACTTCCTTGAGTATGCAAAAACTCGCGACATGATGAATGATTATTTCATCACAGCATTGATAACGATTAAGGACTTCTCCAGCTACTCAAATGCACTTGATCAATGCTCGATGAAAAATGGGCGCTATGTTTTAATAGATAAAAACATGAATGCAAAATATCAAGATGGAATTGTCGGTAATGCTGACGAGGGGGATAAAGCGATTCGAAACCTCATTTTTATTTTCAAGGAAAATAATGATTCTATTTCATGAGAAATTAGTTAAAAGGTATTTTAATTGAAATCAAAGTGATAAGGAGTTTTTTTAAGATGGCTCTTTGTCCTTTGAAATAATTAGCATAATCGCATCTTTAAAGTTGTTTGAATATTCAATCACATTACAGAAAGAATACCCATTCACTTTCTCAAAATTGTCTCAGCAAATTTGTCCTCCTAAGAACATTATTACATTATTTCTCTCTTAGTTCGACGAACATGTGCAGACAGCATTTAGATTAATTTTTTTACATTGAAATGATACCCGATTTGGTAAATCTGAATCAGATAAGAGAGATATACATGATGCCGTGTCGTTCCAGAAGCTTCTCGGGGGCCAGAGTGGAACCAAAATCGGCGTAATGTTGTCGACTCAGGTGCAGAGCAGAGCAGCGCAGCGTAAATCGTCCGGAATGTAGTTGCTGCCGGCACGCCCGCGACGTTCTAATACAATCGACGCCGCGCCGTCTTCGCGATAACGTCGCAGAACCTGACGGACGGTGAGTTCGAGAAAGCGCGTAGCAGAGTGTGGTCGTGAACGCGCTGAATGATGACGAGCCGATATAGATCTTTATCTGTAATGTTCACTAACATAAAGCCTGCATCCTGAGCTGAGCCTGATGAGATCTAAGGTGAGTTCAGGGACAAAATCTGTGAATTGTTCTGTACGACCTTAGCATTTTGGAGTAACAAATAAAACGCACAATACTAATTATTCAGCAGGATACGCATTCGATACCTCGAAATACAGTGACCCTTTATTCAGTGTCCTCTCTCATTGAAGTAATCTGTTTCAATCAAAACCATTCATGATATCTAAATAGGATTGGCTTTCAGCTGGTCATCTCAAAACAATTGCAAGACCGGATCAGCAAGTAGTTCGGCGGATCTGTTGCCGGTTCGGTCTAACCACTATGCATGATGGGTTTGGTGTATATGACAGCTTTAAAGTGACTTTTGTGAGATTAGATGATGTTTCCAGCTTGATTTGGCCATCAAAATGGGATTAATCTTAAAAGTATCTTGTGTTTCTTCTGGGATGTAACCATATGGCAGTTAAGAATCCGATAGTAATTAGACAAAACCTTAAGCTTGGAGAGTTAGATGCTGAGTCGGACTCAGTTCTTCTAGAAAGTTGTTTTATAGACAGTGGTTATTTCGAAAAATTAATAAACACTGAAGATACAGCCTCAATTATTGTTGGAAGAACTGGTGCAGGTAAAAGCGCCCTGCTACAGAGAGTTACAAGTAGAGTATTTCGTTATAAAAAATTAGATCCAAATGATATATCCATTAGATTTTTAGAGCATTCTGACATCATTTCTTTTTTTGAAGAGTTGGAGGTAAATTTAGATTTGTTTTATAAAATATTATGGCGACATATTTTAATTATCGAGTTCATAAAAATTAGGCATGACATCAAAAATGAAAATGATACTGATGGTTTGTTAAGCAGTTTTACTGGTTTTTTTAAAAAAAATGATGTTAAAAAAAAGGCATTTGAGTACTTCAGAGAATGGGGTGATAAGTTTTGGATTGATACTGATACACATTTAAGAGAGATCACTAAAAAGCTCGAAAGTGATACAAGAGCAAAGATAGGATTATCACTTAACGAAGTTAATTTAAATGCCGAAGCTGCACGAAAAATCTCTGAAGAAGATAAGCATGAAGTTAAAAAACGTGCATCAGAAGTCGTAAGTGGACTGCAAATCCAAAAATTAAATGAAGTATTAGATATCTTGGCCGAACACTCATTTAATGATAATCAGAAAAAATATTATGTACTGATCGATCAACTTGATGAAAACTGGGCTGAAAACACCACGAGATACAAGTTCATACGTGCACTTATTGAAGAAATTAAGGTTTTTAGACGAGTTAAGAACATAAAAGTTATAGCCGCCTTAAGGCATGACCTTTTGAAATCCGTTTTTAACCTTACAAGAGGATCAGGATTTCAAGAGGAAAAGTATGAATCATACATTCTTGATTTAAAATGGACCCCGCAGCAATTAACTGAACTGGTTGATAAAAGAATCAAAGAAGTATTTAAAAGACAGTATACACGAGATGATGTTACTATAAATGATCTGTTTCCTTCATCTAAAGGCGGGATTAAAGGAATACAACCTATCGAGTACATAATTGAAAGAACTTTATATCGCCCTAGAGATGTGCTTCAGTTTATAAATGAATGTTTCAAAATTGCATTGAATAGAGAAAGAATCTCATGGGATTCGATTCATAAAGCAGAAAGTGTTTATTCTAATAAAAGGTTACGTTCGCTTAAAGAAGAGTGGGAAGATTTATATCCTTCTTTCGAGGAAACAATAGAAGTTCTTCGTGAGCTTCCTGAAAAATTCACCAGGGCTTCAATTTCAAAAAATAGCCTTGAAAGTGTAATGTCAGAATTGGCTGTTCATAATTCTAACGATCCTTGTTCCGTAGCCTCCTATAAATTTCTTCACAATGATAACCGCGAGTCTGATGTTATCAATGAAATTTTGCTTTGCCTATTCAATGTGAGTGCTATAGGTTTCAAAGTCAGTGCAACTACACCTTACAAATGGTCATTTAGAGATAGTTCCTCTGTGAATAAATCAGACATGAAGAGAGCAAGTGATATTAAAATTCATAAGATGCTACACTCCGCGATGAATGTTAGAATAAACGCTAAAGAGGTCTATTTTAAAGAAGATGAGGCAGAGGACTCGTGAGTAATAAGATGTCGATTTTAAACGATGATGAGAGAAAATTAAGGGATATTTTCTCTAAGGTAATAGCTGAAAGTGGACCTGAGTTCTCTGGGTTGGGTGTTATTCTATATGACTTCGATGATTATATACCTATTTATCCTATGAGAGAATGTGTCGAAGGGGTTCCTACAAAGAACATTTGTTCATTTTTACATAATGTCTCTAATGTTAAATCTGATTACCATGATGGTTTCATGATGTTATCTTCTGAATGGGTTGTTATAAAAGCATGCCAGTATTTTTCCCCTCCAATTTTAGATGGGATTACATTGGAAAGAAATAAAGGTTTTGGAGGGCGATATCTCGCAGCTTTATTTGGAAGCAAAATTGACGGTGTAAAGTTGTGTGGAGTTGTCTCTGAAAAAAAAGAAATTATTTTCTTCAAAAACGGTTTTGAAATTTATTGTGAAGGTGCTAAATGATTTTTGTTCTTCCATTTAAAATTCTAGCAACAATTTTTGCAATGTTATATATTTTTATTTTTTTAATTTATCAACATTTCTCAGAGTTGGATTTGAACAGCTTTGGTAATTTGTACTCTATATCTTCAAAGTCACTTACTATTTTCGGGCTCATCATAACTGGATTTACTTTATCATGGAGGTGCATTTGGAAAATTATTCCAATCCTTAATGAGGTGGTTTTCCCCGATTTAAATGGTGTTTGGCATATAGATATTCATTGGAATAATGGAACTAACAACGGTATTGCTGTGGGTACGGCTGTTATAAAACAATCTTTAGTTAAAATGAGTATGGAAATTTCTACCAACACATCTTACTCTGAAACTTTAATGATCAAGCCAAGGAAAAACAATGAGTCGGATAGACCTTCTTTGTTTTACATTTATAGAAACACACCAAAGATAATTACGACATCGAATCCCGGAAGTTATCTCGGAACTGCCATTTTGAATTTATCATTGAATAGTGAGAGTAAATTATCTGGAAATTATTTTTCTGAAAGAAATACCCAGGGGCATTTTAATCTTACAAAAGATATTAACAAGCCATAGCGTGATGAATATTATATTATATTGAAATTTTATATCGCACATCTTTTTTTAAGTAGATTAATTACATTAAAATTTAGTTTTAATATTTAAAGATTATTATCTACCCATAAAACTGCTTTAAATTGAAATTTCCATTAAATCTGTGAAGTTTGAACTAGCTTCAAACCATTCTTACCCTTGCTCCTTAGTGCCCATCTCCGTTTAGAACCGTTATTTCGGTCATAACTTCATATAATTAGCGTTTTATGAATTTGGATGGGCACGTACTCGCCTACAGATCGTAAGTTTAAAAATCCTAACCTTATATAATTATCGTTATATAAGGCCAGACAGGGCTTCTGAAACCCTGTATGATGCGGATCAAAGCTGGATCCTGAACTTTACTGCCATTTATATGAAACGGCGGCGTTCTGGATGGCGGGCGGCTGAACGACATCTTCTCGAAGATGGTCAAAAATCAGGCGTCGCTACGTAAAATCTGACGGGCATTGCCCCTGCTTCTTTCTCAGAATTCACGTAGCGCTGCCTTTCAGTTAACCGTTGTAAATGGAGCAAATATGAACAATATCTCCGGTTTTACAGGTGTGACTCTCAGCGGCAGCACCGGTGATGATCTCACTGCGAAACTGGCCGCGTTCGTCCGTCATCGGGAGGCCTTTTCGGCCAATACGTGGCGTCAGCTGCTGAGCGTGATGCGGATCTGCTGGCGCTGGTCGCAGGAGAATCGCCGGTCCTTTCTGCCAATGACACCGGATGATATGCAGGACTACCTGTTTCACCTGCAGGCCATCGGGCGTTCGACCTCCACCATTTCGGTGCACGCGGCGCTGATATCAATGTTACACCGTAACGCCGGGCTGGTGCCACCAACGGTTGCGACTGAAGTCGTGCGCGCCAGGAAGAAGATAAACCGCACCGCGGTCATGTCAGGAGAGCGCACAGGGCAGGCGGCGCCATTCTGCCGGCCGGACCTTAACCGGCTGGATACAGTATGGAGTCATTCACCCCGCCTGCAGCAGCTGCGCGACCTGGCGTTTATGCATGTTGCTTACAGCACCCTTCTGCGCATGAGCGAACTTTCCCGTCTGCGCATCAGGGATATCTCCCGTGCAGCAGACGGGCGTATCATTCTGGACGTTGGCTGGACCAAAACCATCCTGCAGTCAGGAGGCATCGTTAAGGCCCTCAGTGCGAAATCATCCGGCAGGCTGAGCGAATGGATCACCGCTGCGGGTCTCGCCGGCGAACCTGACGCTGTTATCTTCTGTCCTGTTCATCGATCTAACCGTATTGTCAGCGTGTCGGAAGCCCCCATGAGCGCACCCTGCCTGGAAGATATTTATCGTCGTGCCCGTCAGGCTGCGGGTGAGACGAAGGCTTTTGAAACCAATAAAGGTCGCTATGCAAGCTGGAGTGGCCACAGCGCCCGCGTCGGCGCCGCACAGGATATGGCCAGAAAAGGAATATCCATTGCACAGATCATGCAGGAAGGTACCTGGACGCAGACCCAGACTGTCATGCGCTACATCCGAATGGTTGAAGCTCACCGCGGAGCAATGGTCACCCTGATGGAAAACGCTGATGATTAGCCCATAAAGCGATTCTGCTTCGGATGTTCAGTCTTTGTTTACACTGCATGAGATACTGCTTGGGCTGCTGACAGAATTACAGTTCTGCGTTGCGGGCTTCAGCTGACGATATGACTGACCAGCAGTACCTGAATACACAAACGCCAGACACGAATTCTTCATGATGAACAGGCCGACAAATCAATCTGCTGAATAGACAGTGCACCTGCAAAAAAATCTGCAACTCGGTACGTTAGAAATAGATGAGATACCCCAGGGGTTGGCTCCTCTCATTTCCTCCTATCCTGTCTGCTGCCACCCGGGCCCCGGAGGAAGATCCCACGGCATCTGTTCGGTACTTTTCAGATTCCGCGATAAACAGCTCAGCTTTGCCGGGTTCAGGGCCAGAATAGATGCCACAAGTTAGTGTAAAAGCTGACACAACGAAAGTCCGTCAGCGACGGGAAATGGGACAGGGTCTGACCTGTCTCATTTGATCAGGTTAATATCCAGCTCAGGTAAGAGGGTGACACTTTCCTGCTCAGAGGGATCGGTTCTGGCAATAACGAGCGTGGCGGTAGAGTCACTGGTGTTAAAAGGTAAATGTGGTAAACCTGCTGGGATGTACAGGAAACTGCCCTCTGGGACCTCGAGTTCGTTTTCAAGCCGTTCCCCGAATCTTATTCTGGTCGTTCCCTGCAATGCATAGATCGCGGTTTCATGATTTTCATGAAGGTGAGCCTTGCCCTGAGTTGAAGGGGGTATCGTAGCGAGTTGCATATGAAGATGTGAGGAACCGGTGGTTTCTCTGGAAACCCCCACGTAATATTTCAGACCTTGCTTACCTTCAAAGCCTGGCTGAGGTGAAACAAGACGGCATGACAGACTATTATTCATAACGGGCCTCTTCTGAGACAAAGATAAAAGACAGTTCACGCTGGGGGATAGCGTCAGGTTAAGCCACTATGATTAAATTCTGAAGCTGTAAAAATGCATTATGTTTGTGCATAAACCATTAGGTATAAAAACATTAGGTGTTTAAGCAATAAACGTTTTCCTGCCGCTGAATTGAAAATCAAAGTGGCACATTCAGAAGCCAGGCCGCAGAAGGTCCTGGCAGGCAAATTAAGCTCAATTACATGGCAAATGTAATGGGAAAAGTAATGATTTTTTTACTTTATACTTAACCAATAATTTTTTTATGTCATTCGTGTAAATGTAAAAGTTAATTAGTTTTATGACATTTGTAAATGCGAAATCTTTGTAGCTATGGCTTCGGGATGCGCACCGGATTCAATCAAAATTGTTTAGGCAACGTTTAGTATTGTTTGTTATTAATGAAGTGCTTAACACTGCTCCTCAGGCGCAACGGGAAAGTCATCCTCGCTGCTCCATGACCTTCAAATCTCTGATAATTTTTTTGATTTCCAGTGTAACATTTTAGAATTTAAGGAATGCTTTCCTTCGAATATATCTCACCACTTATCCGCTGACCTGGTTAGTCTCCTGATTAACGGATTATAAATTCAATGAAACAGGATGCCTCTGAAAATATCAATATGACAGCGCTCATATGTTATTGAAAATAATAGATAAACAGCTATCTACTAAACTTATATAAACATTCATGACTGCGGAAAGGGTTTCCCTGTAAATAATAAAAATTTGCGTAAGCAACACTGCACATAAAAAAAGTGTACATAAATTATTTTTCATGTTAAAAGTCTCTGACCGATCAGTAGTAACCATTAGTTACTTGCTGTTCCTGTAAAGTCAATTCATCGTTAAATACGTAATAAAAAATTCACAAATAAAGCGATCTCTGAATTTATCTGTCTGGCACAGGTTCTTTCAGGAAGCGTTAAATATCTCATTCGGCCTGTGCGGGAGGTGGAATGTGTAAAGAAACTGAAGTGGAGCAGCTTTTAAATAAAGTCCTGGAGAGTTTTCAGAGTGCACTGACGCATTTTGAAGGCATGATCTCACAACCTCAGGATACAGAAGTTTATGAGTATAGTGCTCTCCGGCTCCAGCTGTTGCGGACTGACATTGAGAAAATTGCTGGTATTTTATCCATGCGGTTTACAGAGGAGATGCCGATAACATGGCTTGTGCAGCTCTACAACACTCAGCTTACCTTGAGTAGCTGTATTAAGGGAATGAACGCTGTCGAGGCAGAGTATACGTTTGATGAGGATGTAGAAATGTTAAGAAATGAAATCGTGTTGCTTGAAAAATTGATCGCCACTCACGGCTGAAATTACCCTGATAAATTTATAAATAGTTATGTATTTATTGTTTATCCACTCTCGGGTTTATACGGGATTGATATTCAGATGGGGCAATGATGCTTAAGGAAATCATGAATGTGACACCAGTATGGCAGCCTGCGTCATTTATAAAATTAAACGTGCAATTCAGATTCTTCACAGGGGATATCTTTAAATGATCTCAATGTCTTTAGAAACCATCAAAAAAGTATCGGTTTTCACGACTTTCCTTCTTTTTTCATCTTACAGT
>Ga0308162_1001129_pt1 | contig 23031 bp, 18 predicted proteins | sample PhySR2_FD_201370 | JGI IMG/M metagenome (GOLD analysis project Ga0308162, IMG submission 201370) | Phyllosphere microbial communities from UC Gill Tract Community Farm, Albany, California, United States - DLSLS.R2 | ecosystem: Host-associated > Plants > Phyllosphere > Unclassified | place: USA... | reverse complement strand
TACTGCCACTGCAACTAATTTAAGTTTCATGTGAGAAGTCCTTTTATTTATCTTTTGTATTTACCTGAGCCATTGATGAATGAGGCGCGCTTAAATGGCTCACTACTTTTAAATGACAATGCGGTACAAATTCAATAATAAGTTTCCTGTGCCTTTTGTTTATTTGTGTTTATATGATCTGGATCGTGATGAGGAACTTTTTTTTGTTATTTTTAATGGTGTTTTTTTTTGGTTTTTCATTTTATTAAATTTGGCCATTGTGTTTTATTTAAATTGGCTGCGTGTATTAAATAAATAATAGATTTTTAATTTATTTGTTGTTTGTTGCTGTATTTTTATGTTTCACATAAAGTTGTGAAGTTTACATATTGTTTTTTTATGACTAAAAAATTAACAGAAAATAAAGAATTTGAAACTGAATGACTCAACCTTCAGGTGAATAGTGGTTTTAAGCGCTGTAACGCGTCATCAGGTCTTTAAGGGTGGGAGGAGACGAACGATAAAACAACAGATATGAAGAGTGTCAAGATCCCCCCAAAGCTCGCTTATTGAACAGGTAATGAGTGATAAATGCCAACAGGAAAAGGCTCGATAAAGCGAGTTTTTAGGATGCTTTACTTCAGCAATAGCGAACGTTTACTTGACGACGGGCATGCTTTGCCTGCGAAGCAGATTTTAGTGTTCTGCCCAGGTCAGAGACATGCATCAGTCATAACAACCAGAGACCGGCCAGCGCCAGGGCTGAAACGTCAGGTCTCGTAACCGTTGTCGTTAAGAAGGTTAATGGTAAGATCTCAATAGCTCTCTCATATGCACGTGCCCGTATCAAGCTAATGACGAACTAACCTGTATGTCTCCACACTCAGCGTAAAAGAGTAACCAGCGCTGCCGCTAACGGTTCTGCTCATCAATCTTTTAGTGGTTCCACGAGAACGAAGAACGGCAGCATATTCTGTTTACGGAAATGAGATGTTGCGGATTTTTTTCATAACCATGAGGGCATCCCGGCAAACAATCCACTCAACCTGTTACAGGTCTAACTCGTTTACTTGTGAGTGGACAATTACAAACACAGTCGGAAATAACGAAATTGAAAAAAAAGATTTGCATTGATAACAAGCTTTCCACTTTGGCAACATCAATATAAACACCGAGCAACATATTAATGGAATGTTAAATACAAAAAACGACATCCTGTGGCCGATAAATTGTAAGTAAATGTTTCATTACCCGTTGGGATGCTTATTATATTAGTAATAATCCTAAGGGCACCTGGAAAATCCTAAACTCAATAATAATGATAAACACCTTTTAAAAGTAAAAAATGTCGTTAATGTAGACGGCCATTTCAAACAAAGAGATATATTCTGATAGTCAAAATCTATGAGGCTATTTGGTTTGAAGTTGCGCTTTCACTGTGTGAATATTCCTAAAGAAATATATACACTTCTAAAGAAAACCTATGAAGACAAAAATAGTGTGACATTGTTACTATCTTAAAAAATCCAATGCAGGCATAAATTATTTTTGTTTAATTCGGGGGCCCAGTATGGGATATCGGTATTACTGGCCGCCAAATGATATCTATTTTGGCGCTGGTGTAAAAGGCTTGATTGATTATTTGGCAGTAGAAACAAATGAAAGAAACTACTTTTTTGTTAATTTAAATGCATACAGCTTAATTTCTTCATTTCATTTTTTTTCGCATGCAAATGAATTAAGAAAAAAGATTGTGATAATTTCTAGTCCTCGACTATCACCTCTTGCTGAGTTTTGGTTAGCTGAAAATGACAACATAATTGCAGCATTTAGTTGTTTCGATATGCCTGATAATATCGTCAGGCAATTAATTCAGCATCAGCCGGGCGAGAAGATAGCTAATATCAACGTCCGATCTACAGTGAAAGTCAATCGTAAAGACATTATAACTATGAAATATTTTCTTTACGAATCGGGTATGAAAGAGTTGACGGAAAGATTTATAAACTCTCCCTCTACAGTTTACAGATGGCGAAAGTGTATTTCTGAAAAATTCGGCGTTAAAGAGCCCCGGCATTTATTAATACCTGAAAAGCTTACTTAATAAAAAATCGTTAGAACCAGAGTTGATAAAGAGTGTTGACCTAAAAAGTTAACATCAAAAATTGCTGTTCTCTAATCATTAGCATTATCAGCTAAGGGCGGTAGCGTGGTTGAAATAAGTGTCAGGGCTTGTTTTTATTTTAAAGTTACGATTAAGCAAAGGATTATTACGAGTGATCACCAAAGATGATGTTAAAATTGCCATTATTGGCCTGGGGTACGTTGGATTACCGTTGGCCGTTGAGTTTGGTAAAAAACGACCTGTAGTTGGATTTGACGTAAATGATAAACGCATTCTTGAGCTTAACGAAGGGTTAGATGTTAATCTTGAAACAACGAAAGAGGAGTTGCGCGATGCCAGTTATCTCGAATTGACCTCCTCAATTGATGACATTAAACATTGCAATTTTTACATCATCACTGTTCCTACGCCTATTAATGAATATAAGCAGCCAGACCTTACGCCATTGATTAAGGCGAGTGAAACGGTGGGAAGTGTGATTCGTAAAGGTGATATTGTCGTTTATGAGTCAACGGTCTATCCGGGATGTACTGAAGAAGAATGCGTTCCTGTGCTTGAGCGTACGTCCGGTTTGACGTTCAATAAAGATTTCTTCGTTGGTTACAGCCCTGAGCGTATTAATCCGGGTGATAAAAAATATCGTCTTACCAATATTAAAAAAATCACATCAGGTTCAACAAGCGAAACAGCCGATCTGGTTGATGGCCTTTACAAGGAAATCATTAAAGCAGGCACCTACAAAACGGAATGTATCCGAGTCGCTGAAGCCGCAAAAGTGATTGAAAATACCCAACGTGATTTAAATATTGCGTTAATCAATGAACTGGCGATTATTTTTAATCGGTTAGACATCGATACAGAAGCGGTTCTGCGCGCTGCAGGAAGTAAGTGGAATTTCTTACCGTTTCGTCCGGGATTAGTAGGCGGACATTGTATCGGCGTCGATCCTTACTATCTGACGCATAAATCTCAAGGCATTGGTTATTATCCAGAAATTATTCTGGCTGGTCGTCGCCTGAATGATAATATGGGAGGCTATGTTTCCGGACAGTTAATAAAAGGAATGATCAAGAAAGGAATAAATATTGAAGGGGCAAATGTTCTCATCCTGGGTTTCGCGTTTAAAGAAAACTGCCCGGACATCCGAAATACAAAAATTATTGATGTTGTGAAAGAATTAGAAAATTATAATTGCAAAGTGGATGTTTTTGACCCTTGGGTAGATGCTGAAGAAGTCACGCGAGAATACGGTGTTTCAACTATTCAGGCGATTGAAGCCGATTTTTATGATGCCATTGTTGTGGCCGTGGGTCATGAGCAGTTTAAACAGATGAGCGTTGATGATATTCGCGATTACGGAAAAGATAGACATGTACTCTACGACCTGAAATATGTGCTTCCGGCTGAGCAATCAGATATGAGGTTGTAATTATGACTGCTTATGATGAATTAAGAATCCATTTGGTTCTCGAACCAAAACGGTGGCTAATCACCGGGGTGGCAGGTTTTATTGGCTCAGCTTTATTGGAAGAATTGCTATGTCTAAACCAAACCGTGGTTGGGCTGGACAATTTTTCGACTGGCTATCAGCATAACCTGGATGACGTTCGCTCTACCGTCAGCGATGAACAATGGTCGCGTTTTACGTTTATTAATGGCGATATCAGGTCGTTTGAGACTTGCCAGAAAGCCTGTGAAAATGTGGATTACGTACTTCACCAGGCGGCTTTGGGAAGCGTACCGCGTTCACTAAAAGATCCTGTCACGACTAATAGCGCAAATATTGATGGGTTTCTGAATATGCTTACTGCGGCGAGAGATTCGCAAGTGGCTAGTTTTACCTATGCCGCAAGCAGTAGCACTTATGGCGATCATCCCGCGTTACCCAAAGTTGAAGAGCATATTGGCCGGCCATTAAGCCCTTATGCGGTGACGAAATATGTTAACGAGTTATACGCAGAGGTGTTTGCGCGTAATTATGGTTTTCAAAGCATTGGTTTGCGCTATTTCAATGTATTTGGTTGTCGCCAGAATCCGAAGGGTGCCTACTCGGCAGTGATCCCTCGCTGGATATTATCAATGCTTAAGAGCGAGCCGGTTTGTATTAATGGTGATGGCTCAACCAGTCGCGACTTTTGCTATATACAAAACGTGATTCAGGCAAACTTTCTTGCAGCTACAACACAAAATGTCGCTGCAAAAAATCAGGTCTATAATGTGGCAGTTGGTGACAGAACGACATTGAACGAACTTTATTATTACCTTCGTGATGAATTAAATAACTGGCAAGATAATAAGAATTTCCGTGAGCCTGTCTATAAGGGTTTTCGTGACGGTGATGTCAAGCATAGCCAGGCTGACATCAGCAAGATTAAACGTTTTCTTTCTTATGATCCCGAGTTTGACATTAAAGAAGGGCTTAAATTTACCGTGGAATGGTATATCGATAAACAGGATGAATTATACCCTGTCTCGTAAGTATTTATTGACTTGATCGTGGAATAAAATAATGAAATCGACAGGGATGCTTACGCTTACACCGATTGGCAGTTGCCGAATCGTCAATCCCATTAAGCGAGCTCAACCTTATTTTAACTTTGAAGCTAATTTTAAAAAAATTTATGGCTTTACCCATACCAGCAGTGAAGCCTTACAGCAGATTCGTTTTATTCTGGGAGAGCACGATATCCCGGAAAAAGTACAGCCTTTTATTTTTCGCCCTGCTGTACGTGATATCAAAAATGAGATCCACACGCCTTCTGATTTTTATCTCGTTGAAATATCGAGCCAAAAGAAGGTTATGGCTTATGATTATTGCATACAAATAAATTACTTAACCAGACATTTTTATGATTTTTTTAGCAAGCCTGAGCGGGCGCGTATTTATTGGTCTCTCGCGACAAAAGAAAATCATCAGAAACTGTCTGCGTACCTGGAAGCTGAACCCTGCTATGCCACGATGTCGGAAAGTGACAGGGCTTTATTGAAAAGCATTCGCGTTGAACAGATGGATGAAGAGGCCATTGAACAGGACATGCGCGAAATCGTTCGGCTCCTGGGGCATGACCATGTCATGTTCATGACGCACATTAATGGCCTTACCCATACGGGATCACCAATACCGTCGCGAGCCAGACTCATCAAAAAGGTAGAATCCAGCGCCAGCAGAATGGGCATTCCCTGCATTAATCCCACCTATCTGATGGCAAAGTGGGGGCAGAAAAGGGCACTGGAAAAAAATGGTGAGGATCTTACACACTATACCGATTCCTTTGGTGATGCGATTGTAGCGGCAATCTTTAAAGATGTGATCTACAGCCAAATTCATCACATGGATGACACGCGACATGAGCTACAAGATCAAATGTTCGAACTCAGTGTGTCTGTCAATAAACTCCTGGCACGAAATGACATCGTTGGCGCGTCACAGACGTTATTTGCCGCACTGCGAAACAATCAGCGTGACCCGATTTTATTACAACTGCGTTCGGTCATCTTTAGCCGGCTGGGTTACTTTGAGCAGGCCTGTCAGGACATTATTGATGTTGAAAAAATGATTGGAACGACCGACAGCACCTTGCGCTGCCGACTGACAGCCCTGCATGGATTAGGGCGCTGGGAAGAGGCACTGGCTACGGCTGAAATGATGCTTTCAAATGAAATTGAGGATGAAGACGTTCTGACAGTTGCAGCGGACTCAGCCGACGCACTGCAACTTTTTGAACGGTCATATCAGTACTGGAAGCGGGTATTGCTAATGAACTCCGCTACGCCATCAGGATGGGTAAAATTCCTCAACAGCACGCAATATTTCTCCGAGGGTACGGCATTCTCTGAGGCGTTTCATGCGGGCGTACAGTCGCAGTGCCTGAACGAGAGCTTTATGGAAACAGGCCTATCGTTGTCAATTTCCTTCAAAGATGAAGCGATATTTAAGCAAACATTAGAGTGGTTATTACAGCGTGAGTCTGCGTTCGTGTTGTCAGCGTTAACGACGATTACGGATACTGGGCTTATCATCAGTGCGGCTTCATGTATTAAAAACCTGAGCCATCATTTAACGTTGAGCACCTCATTTAAAAATAAATTACATAATGTTTTTATGATGTGGAAGAATATGGCGTTATCACTTCATTCGGCTGATGATTTTGCCACGCTGAGCACCTCTTTAGTTTACGCCTGTTCCGCATCTTCTGTTTACCCTCATATCACAAGCCTGAATAACTCTATAAAAAAGACATGGCGTGATAAGTTAAAGAAAATGTATGAGCAAAAAGAGTATGAGGATATTTTAGTCGGTGTGAGGATTGTCTGGCCTTTATTAGAATACGATCCTGTGAGTGCTATTAATTGCGCGCGCGCACTCATTAATAGTGAGTTATGGCAAGAGGCATGCGTTTTGTCTCATATGACATTAATGCGCAATCCGAATATCACCAGCTTGCAGGCAATGACATTACGTAGCATGCGCCATATCAGCGATGTGCCGTTTCTCGTTGATCGTATAACCGAATTAATGGAAATTTCACAATCTTTTCAAACGCCTTCAATCAACCTCTTATTTGAAAAAGAGTGCCGTCATATCGCGACCAGGGCGCTTAAATATGTTCGTCAAAAGAAAAGTGAAGGTCGTCTGGATGAGGCATTATCCCTACTCATTAAAATGAAACGCATCGATCCCGACGCTCAGCGGTTGATGCGTGAATATAAGCAAATTGTTCGTTTATTTGATGAGTCGATGAAACAAGACGGCAGCATGATGACATCCAAAGAAAATCTGGATTATGCCAGAAAGCTGCTTATATTCGATAACGAAAACACATATGCATTAAAATACGTCGCATTAAATTCAATGCATCAGCGAGACTATGAGCAGGCATTATTATACTGGCAACGACTGGAAAAAGTAGGTGGTCCGACGGATTCTGTCACAAGGAAAATTGCCACTTGTCAGGTAATGCTGCAAAAAAGCTTGTCTGGTAAGAGGCGCTAATTATGTTTGATACGAACCTAAAAAAATTGATGCAGGAAATTCCGCTGCTTAAAAAAGAAGGGAAAATATCGGAAGGGATATCCCTGATTGATCGTTTATTTCCAGAAGAGAATATAACCGCATCGGCAGCCTTAAAAAAAGCTGAATTCTTGTACGATCTTAATGAAACAGAACGCGCGTACAAAATTTATGACGCATTAGTTGCTCAAAATAGTGATGAAGCGCGTTACGAATATGCCCGACGATTGTTTAATCGTGGGCTGGCAAAAGATGCTCAGCTTATCCTTAGCGGTATTGAAGAAAAAACATTAAAAGAATATAAAAACTATTTAGCCAAAATTAATAAGATCTGCAATTTACTAGAAGAATATGAAGGCAAAGCTATTACAGCGGGAACGAATACCCGCATTATTGCTATGAAGTATGCCATATTGTCATATCGCCACCGGCAGATCCGCGAACTTCCCAGTGGACGATTAGGACGACTTTCATTGTGTACAGGTTCGCTAGGCAGTGGTGGCGCTGAACGGCAAATTTCGAGACTGGCGATTGAAATAACCAAAAAATATCAGGAACAAGGTGAGATAGCCGGATTGAAAGTGGAGGAACCGGTCGAATTGATCATTCGCTCTCTTTCTCCGGCGCTAAAGCAGAATTTTTTCCTGAAAGAAGTGCAGGATGCGCATGTTGACGTTCTTGAAATGGCAAAGATAACCGTTAACGTCTTTGACGATACTGCGGTTGATTCTCCTGAACTGCGTTTACTGCTTTCTCATCTTCCCCCACAGTGTAACTACGGTATTAAGCGTCTGGTGCCGCATCTTCGTCAGCGGCAGCCTGATTACCTGTCCATCTGGCAAGATGGTGCCTGTCTGACCGTGGCTCTGGCGGCGCTGATTACAGGTGTTCCCCGTATCCAACTGGGATTGCGAGGATTACCGCCGATAGTAAGAAAACGACTTTTCAAACCGGAATATGAACCTCTCTATCAAGCGCTGGCGCAAATCCCGGGCGTAGATTTTATGAGTAATAACTATTGCGTCGCCCGGCGTTACGCTGACTGGCTTCAGTTGGATGAACGTAAATTCCAGGTGGTATATAACGGCGTTTCGCCACCTGCCACTGAAGCATCGTCAGCGGTTCCTGATAAAATCTGGCAAGCATTTATGCAGAAAACAAAAGATGCCGACACGACAATCGGCGGAGTTTTTCGTTTCGTTAGCGATAAAAGTCCGTTTGTCTGGATCGACTTCGCGGCTAACTATTTGAAGCAGTATCCCCGCAGTCGATTTATTTTAGTCGGCGATGGTGAACTGCGTGCCGAAGCTCAGCAACGGGCTGAACGACTTGGCATTTTGGCGCGTATTCTGTTTGTCGGTGTTTCACGTGACGTAGGCTATTGGCTAAAAAAAATGGACGTTTTTATGCTCTTCTCCCGCTATGAAGGCCTGCCAAACGTTCTGATCGAAGCACAAATGGCGGGCGTGCCCGTCGTGTCAACGCCAGCCGGCGGCTCCGCAGAATGTCTTATTGAAGGTGTTTCTGGCTACATTCTGGATGATGAGTTGGAGGTTAATCTGGAACAGGCCTGCCACTATGCCAGGCAGTTGAGCACCTTATCGCGAGGCAGAATCTGTGTTTGTGAGGAAACACAGGCCTTCTTGCAGGAACGTTTTTCTGTAGAAAATATGGTGGGATCTTTTATTCGAACCATTACTGCCATGCCTAAGTCATTCAACTGAGTTTATTGAATGGCTCTCACTTAATGTAAATGAGTTTTATGAAAAAGATCATGCTTGTAGTTATTGTGGCTGGATTGCTTTCGGGGTGTACGATCCCAAGAGCTGCATTTAAATCCAGCCTTATTCACCATGACGATCCCGCGTTTAGCCTGATAGAAGTGACACCGGCTTTTAAAACAAACGATTCTGATATATCACAGCATAATATACCCGATGCCATTTTTAACGATACTGACTGGCAATGGACCTCGCTTACTGCAGGTGATGTCCTCCATATCACCATTTTATCTTCGGGTGGCGCGGGCTATTTATCCGATAACTCAAATGGCGATCGCGCTGATTTCGACAATATTTTCGTGGCTGATGATCAAACGGTTCGGGTGCCTTATGCAGGAACAATCGCCGTTAATCATCTCAATGTCAGACAGCTCGCGGACCAGATTACCCAGCGACTTTCACGCGTAGTGCTAAATCCACAGGTTTTAGTCACACTGACTGCCCGAACTGGCGCCATGGTAACGCTGGAAGGTAGTAGTGGAAAAATGGGGCGCTTTCCTCTCGATCAGAGCATGAATCATTTAAGTCATTTTCTGGCGGCAACAAACATGGAGAATGCCAGCGCGGAGATGACGGAAATCAGTGTCACCCGCAAGCAGCATAATTTCCGGGTGCGGCTCGCCGATCTTTATCAGCAACCCGCCCTGGATATTGCGTTACAGCCAGACGATCGTATTACCGTGCGCCAGGTCACTGATTATGTGAATGTCCTTGGCGCGGCGGGCATTCAGGGCAAGCATGCTTTAGTAAAACGTGATTCCAGCATCCTGGATGCTATAGCGCTGGCGAAAGGACTGAACGATAAACTTGCCGATCCTCAAGCTGTTTTTCTGTTTAAACATAACGAAACGCAGCTGGCGAGTCAGCATGGACGTAAGCCCAATATCTATCATGTTGATATGAGCCTGCCTGATTCAGTGTTTCGTGCCAGAAAGCTTAAGATAGCGGATGGTGACGTCATCTATATTTCTAACGCCTCGTTAACTGACCTTGCTAAGGTTCAGGCTGCGTTTGGCGCTTTCTTATCTCGTAGCACCAATGCGCTATAAACATAGATATATGGCTATCTCGAAAAAATGTTCTGAACGTTTCAGGAATTTCATTTCTTGTTACGAGCTTATTATCTTATTAATGTCACGCGATTTAAGAGCGAGATTTAATGATAATGTATTAAGCTATGTCATGGTATTGGCTGTTCCCCTTGCATGGATTACAATCACGGTAATCTCTTTTCAACTTTTATCGCGGAAAGTACCGATTTTTACTGACGATGTGAGTTTTGTGATTGCAGGGATTTTACCCTACCTGTTATTTCGCTATACCATTACCGCTACAATGCGCACGCGTTCTTTCTATATGTCACTGATTGTCGTCCTGCCGGTAAAAAGAAAGTTTGTTATGTTTGCTTTAGCATCGGTTGAATTTATAAATGCCGTCATTATTTACATCATCGTCTCATCAATTAATTTTCTTTTTTTCTCTCATTGGGAAATCCATAAACCGCTTTTGATTTTCAACGGAATGTTTATGGCATGGCTTCTGGGGTGTTCTTTTGGTTACTTTTGTGATGCTTTGTCTGACCGGTTTCCGCTGGTTTATAAGGCTCTGCCCGTCGTACTCAGACCCATGTTTTTAATATCGGCCGTATTTTATACCGCGAACGAATTACCTTATTCCGTATTGAATGTGCTTAGCTGGAATCCTCTGCTTCATGCTAACGAAATTGTTAGGGAAGGCATGTTCGATGGCTATCAATCTTTTTGCCTTGAACCCCTGTACCCGCTAGCATTTTGCGCAACGTTATTTCTGGCTGGGTTAGCCTTTCGCTTGATTCTCAGCACTCATAATAACTGATTTTTTATTTATCGAAGAGGCGAGCTCGTGTTCGGTTTATTAAATTGTACCCGCTATTTTGATACTGCTCACGGTCTCCAGATCATCTTAAATAATATGGACTTTGTGATGGATTATCAGGATCGTATCGGTATTCTGGCAGCGCCAGGCTCGGGAAAGACGACGTTAACCCGGCTGCTATGCGGAATTGATCTGCCTGATGAGGGATGCTTGCTGGGCGAGCGAGGGGATGCGCTGCCGCTGGGCGGCAACAGCTTTATTTTGCCTGGTTTAACGGGTGAAGAAAATGCGCGCATGATGGCCAGTTTTTATGGCCTGGACGGGGATGAGTTTTCCCATTTCTGCTATCAGCTCACTCAACTTGAACAGCGCTATGCGGATAAAGTAAGTAGTTACTCTGTTACGATGAAAGCTCATCTTGCTTATGCCATTAACCTGTTACTTCCCTGTCGCCTTTATGTCGCTGATGACAAACTTTATACCGGTGATAGCGCGTCACAACAGCGCATGCAGACGGCGCTCTCCCGCGAATTACAAAAAAAAGGGCTGGTTGTATTAACCCGAAACCCCCGCCTTATTAAACAGCATTGTCGCGCCTTTGGCGTACTGTTGCATGGAAAAATCATAAGGTGTTCAACGTTAGAACATGCCACTGCGCTTTTTGAGCGATATCAGTCAAGTGAGGCGTTGATATCTGCAGATGATAATACCTTTGATATATAAACAGAACTTAGACGGATAGCGTGTGAATAATTCAGAACGAATCAAAAAATGGAAAGAGGACAGGGCAAGGATAGCGGAAGAGAACCGGACTGCCCGAATCCAAAAAAAAGAAGAAGAACGTCTTTTGCGTCAGGCTGAACAAACGGCTGAACAGCCCAGCGACGATCATCAAAAGGATGCTGAATGGTTGGGAACAGACGCAGACTCTGTTCGACGAGCATCACTGATAATTAAAGAGCGACGCATTAGTCAGGCAAAAAAATCACTGCGTCATCTTCTTCTCTATATTGGATTACCCCTGTTAGCCATCGTATTAATATCCTGGCTAATGACGTCGCGTTTTTACAGTGCTGATGCCACATTTATTGTTCAGTCGGAAGCCAGCCAGGATACGTTGTCCGGTGCCGCTTTTTTTGGCAGTGGTAATGAAATGTCGGAGGGGTTTCGGGTCCGCGAGTTTATTCTGTCGAAAGAAATGATGGATCGCATGGAAAAGGAATTGGGGTTTTTAACATATTTTTCTCAAAAAGAGATCGCATTGTTTTCACGCTACCACGCGCCAGCAGGAATTAATAATGACCCCTATCGCTACTACTTATCAAAAGTATCGGTTTCTGCTGATATACAACAGGGTATGTTACGCCTGAATGTGAAGGCGCAGGACAGGGAAAAAGCAGAGTTTTTCGCAAAACGTATTCTGGAATTTGCCGAGCAGCACGTCAATAAGATCTCGCTCAGAATGCAGCAGGAACGCATTCAGTGGCTGGAGAATGATGTTAAAGCGGCACAGGAAAACCTCGCAGCAGTACGTTTAAGTTTACTGAAGGTACAGCATATTCAGAAGGATATTGAGCCTCAGGAGACAATAACGGCAATTTATAAATTGATTGCCGGATTTGAAACGCAACTGGCAGAGGCGAAGGCGGAATATGATCAACTCATGGCTAATGGTTTAGATCAGAACCCCATGATTCCACGACTGGCAGCCAAAATCGCTGTTCTGAAAAAACAGATTGGTGAGCAGCGTAATCGTTTATCCAGCAAGTTGGGTTCACAAGGCTCGTCAGAAAGTTTGCCTGTATTCGAAGATCTTCGCCTCCAGGGAGAGATAGCCAGGATGCGCTGGGAGGCTGCTCTGCAAACGCTCCAGCAGGGCAAATTACAGGCACTACGTGAAAGACGTTATTTAGTAGTCATTTCTCAACCTATGGTGATCTCTGATACCAGTCGTTACGACCACGGGGCTAAATGGCTCATGTTTTTTGTGTTGCTCGGCATCGCCTATCTGGTTATCTCATTACTGATCACGATCAGACGTATGCGTGAATAACGATTTAGAAGGGAATTTGATGAAGCTATACACAACGGTTGAAAAAACATCGCCGACTGCCTTGCTTAAATATGAGGACTGGGAGGGGATATGCCAGTATTACCGCCAGCATCCTGAGAAAATAAAAGATAGCGTTGCGAATGCACAACATATTCTTTTGTATGCAATCGGCTGTTTGCGTTTGGGCGAGGTGACATCGGGATTCTCTCTGCTGTCCCCGCTAGTGCTGAAGACAACAAACAGTCGGAGTTTATTGCGGCGCTGGATAATTTCACCCCTGGCGTCGCGTAATCTGGATGTGGCGCTGCTGACGGTGAACAAGCTTCTCGCGGCGGATGTCTGTCAGACCGAGGATGTGTTGCTGGTCGCGAGTCACCTGATTAAATGTCGGCACTTCAATACGGCCGTTGAGCTGGCGGAGCGAGGATTACGTGTTTTTCCAGGCAATGGCAACATTTTTGCGCTTTATCTACGTAGCCTGACACTGTCAGAAAAAGAGGAGCAGGCCATTTGCTTAGCCAGAAAGCAGGCCCTTGCGCGTCCACACGACAATCATATTTTGCTCACCTGCCTCAGCTACCTGGATAAAAGCCACGCGCTATCGGATAAGGAATTGGCTTTTTCACTTCTCCCCTCTCTAAAAGTAGACTCAGCGGATGCAGCCAGTTTAGTGGTTAATATATCAAGCGCTGTTGGTAAATATCAGGAGGCAATTCAGGCTGGCGAAAGTGCATTGATTGCAGGCCATGATGGCGCAGGTTTACGCCGCAGCCTTGGACAAGTCTGGCTTAAATCCAGTCGTAGTCAGGACGCGAAACGCAAGGCCGTTGAGCATTTCGGCCAGGCTGTGGCTTTCAATCCCGATAATCTGCGGGCGGCGACGTTGTACGCTGATGCGCTCATCAGAACAGGGCAAACTGCCCTTGCCATTCCGTTGCTTGAGCGGTGGTTAACCCGGCATCCCAATCTGCCCTATGTCAGAGCGCTTTATGCCAGGGCGCTTCGCCAGGAAGGCCAGTATGAGGCCGCAAGTGATGAGTTCATGCGTCTGGCAACTGAAAAAGGGATAACCAGTAAATGGAACCGTTATGCAGCCGCCGCACTATTGCAGGCGGGAAAAAGATCAGAAGCTGAAACGGTCTTTGAACGTTATACAGGCGCCCGGGAAGTGCATTTAGCTGAGACATTCGAAGCGGGATTAGCCTCACTCAATGAGAAAATTTCCCAGGTGAGCTTGCCAGTCGAACGGTTTGACTGGGCGTGGGAGATTGCTGGAAAGCACGTGGGCCTGGAGCGACCCGAATGGGAGAGTCGGGCGAAGTGGGGATATCTGGCCGATAATTTCCTGCTCGACTGGCTTGAATGCCGGGGGAACCAGGCTGATGAACCAATGTATCGTCTGGCTGATATTGAACATGTAGAACAATTTTTTAATCGTCTGCAGTTGGATGAAAGAGGATGCATCATTGTCTCTGCCCATCTTGGTGCCATGTATGCCGGGCCTGTGATCCTGTCGTTGCTGGATATGAACTGTAAATGGGTTGCCTCTACACCAGGTGTGATAAAGGGAGGCTACGGCGAAAAGTTGATTTCCGTAAGCGATAAAAGCGAAGCCGAAGTGGTCAGAGCCTGTATGCAAACTTTACACCGCGGCCAGTCAATCGTCATCGCTATTGATGGTGCACTAAACCTGGCCGCACCAACGATTGAATTTCATGGTCAACACATTACTTATTCCACTTTCAGCTCTCGTCTGGCATATAAAATGCACTTGCCCACCGTGTTCAGTGTTCCGGTATGGAAAGAGGGTCGCATTGACTTCTTCATGGAAAAAATGGTCGATCCGGAGAGATTCGAAAGTCTTGCGACATTCAGTGAGCGCTGGAAAGAAAACTATCTGCAGTGTGTGACCAACGTAATGCGAAGTGAGCCCGAGAATCTGAGATTATCGGGTGGGATTTGGCGAAATATTGTACCCATCAAGAATCGAACGCCGTGATGAACTTTTTACATTTCCAATCAGTCAGTTAACAATTAACTGTGTTACATGTTCATCCTGATTAAAATAATTAGCAGGAGTGTAACGTGCTTAGAAAAATAAAATACAGCAGCAGCTTATCAAGGCGCTAAGTCGCGACGGTTAGCCGAAACCTGAAGGGTTCATGTTTAGCATGAGCCCTTTTTTTATGGGCTTATATAAGTCAGCCTCTTCATTATGGATTTCAATAATGCTGTTCATCGGCGTAAAAACCATCTTTCCCTGCCTGTGAATATCTTCACAATTCCTTATTTCAAAATGAAATCACTTTTTCCATACATGTTTTTAAAATGAAAAAATATTGCCTGAGGTAAAGGTCATATCACATTTCAATCAGTTTCTGTTGTAGCGCGATTTTTATTTTTTTTATTTCTGTCAGTGGCTTAGGTTTAATTTTTAGCGTTCTCTCTCTCTCCTGGCATGCATGCTGCAATACATTCTGCATATTCAACACAGGAGATCATTAAATGACGTATAAGATTTTGCTCCCTCAGGAAATTATGGCGGAAGGGCGCGCCTATTTAGAAAGTCGAGGCTATGAACTGATTACGGGTTCAGGAATGGAAGAGGAAGACATCATTCGAGATATTCCTGACTGTGACGGCATTATTGTGCGTCTTTCAAAAATGTCCGAAACCCATCTCAAATCATAGGTTTCACACAGTAATGTGGCGAGCGTAATGTGAGTGCCTCAACACAAGATGAGGTGAAAGATGAAACCAGCAAACCTGTATATCGTTTGGTCACATCCCCGTGCCGATTCACTCACCGCACAGATGGTGGCGAGCCTGCGCCATCGGGCGGAACAACGGGGTGCGCATGTTAAAACGCTGGATCTCTACCGCAGTGGCTTTGATCCGGCGATGCGGGAAGAGGACGAACCAGAGTGGGAAAATCCCGCTAAATGCTACTCGCCGGAAGTCCACCGCCTGTTCAACGAGCTTGACGATCGGGATGCCATTATTTTTGTCTTCCCGTTATGGTGGTACAGCTATCCCGCCATGTTAAAAGGCTATCTGGAACGTGTGTGGAACTATGGTCTGGCCTACGGTGAAAACAGCGCGTTAAAAGATAAAAAAGTACGCTGGCTGGCACTGGTCGGCGGTTCTCAGCAAACCTTTATTAAATACGGCTGGGAGAAAAACATCACGGATTACATGATGGGCGTTACGGGCTATCTGGCGATCGGTGACGTGGAGGTTCATTTCCTCTATAACACCCTGGGGGTGGAGAAGACGATTGAGGACAGCCACTCGCATTATTAGCAACTGTTTGCACAAGCGCGGGCGGTCGTAGACAGTACCATTGGATAAAACATGGCAGGGCGATTGCTGCCCTGCAAAACGGCGTACGTCACAGCCTGGCCTGTATCGGCGGCCGGGCGTCGACATGAGATGACCAAAATGAAAATAGCCATAGCGGGCCTGTTACTGATATCCGGCTCTGCCATTAGCGCGGTGGGCAGTTGCGATGTTATTGGTGGTGGGGCGCAGTATCAGGATCGTCTTACGCCGGATAACGTCGCCCACTATGTTACTGTCCGCACTTTCGATGCGTTGAAACAGGCTGTCGACAGCAATCATCCCTTCATCTATATTCCGGGTGATGTCACCATCACGGTGCCGAATCAGTCACAGGCTTTGCGCATTAAAGCCGGGCAGACGCTTTTTAGCAATCGTGGTGAAAAAGGCAGTCGGGGCGCTTTATTACAAACGCCGTGGCTCAATGACGGACTTAATCAATATCCTGTGTATGTTGTTGAAGCTAAAGCAAGGATAACCGGGCTGCGTATTGAAGGTCCCTCTGGACAACCGGACACGCCGAATAAAACGATTGGTATCCAGTTTTTACCCGGCACCGATCATATTGATATCGACAACAATGAGATTTATCACTGGCCGTGGGCCGGGATTAGCGTAAAAACGTCCGTCGACAATAAAATTCATCACAACGTTATCCACGATAATATCCGTACCCAACTGGGCTACGGTGTGGTGGTACAAAATGGTCATGCCCAGGCCGATATCTACTGCAATACCTTTAACGCTAATCGTCATGCTATTGCCGGAAAAGGCGATGACGGTGAGGGCTATCACGCTTATAACAACCTTGTGCTCAATGGCGGAGCACGGGGCGCTTACCATCAGTTTGATATGCACAAGGGCGCACAGGGCCACGGCGGGAAAAACATCATCATAAACAATAATCTGTTTGATTATGGCCGCAGCGGGACGTCAAACCGAGGCAGTGTTTATATTCGAGGTGTACCGACCGACGGGCCGGTTAGCGTTAACGACAATCTGTTTACCCAGCCCTGGACGGTAGGCTCGCAAACCGCAGTGAATGGTGTGCCTGGCTCAATCCCGCCGGTTGAGGAGATTAAACGCCACAATCGTTTCAGTGTGGCGGCACATTACAGCAAAGATGCGGCCGGATTTTGTGTTGTCTCCGTGGCAGAGCACAGGATGCCGGTGAACTGTGAGTCGGTTGCTTCTGTTCTGGAGAAATAATCGATGGCGAGGCAGCACAGAAAACCGGTCATCGGTTGCTGCGGGCCACCTTGTGATGTGGCAGATGGAAACGCACTAAACGACTGAACCTCACCACCGGCGTTTCGGGTTCCTCCCCATGATATCCTGCGGAGGAACCTGTCCAGCGTCAGTCATAACAGGTTTCGGCGTCAGCGCGCACGGCCATTCATTGTGCTTCCGCCTCGGACGTTTCCGGCACAACGGCGGGGTTTTTTTTGCCTAATAAGGCCAGCGCGTGTTGCTCTCCCCACTGCTTTAACAGCCCAAGCAAGGGCGCAAGCGAAGCGCCTTCTTCGGTCATGCTGTACTCCACCTTCGGCGGAACTTCAGCATACACTTCGCGATGAATTAACCCGACGTTTTCCAGTTCCCGAAGTTGCCGCGTGAGTACCCGCGGCGTGATATCACCCAGCCGTCTTCTTAGCGCATTAAACCGCAGCGTTTCGTTTTGCAGGTGGTAAAGAATCATCCCTTTACCCTTGCCGCCAATCAGTTCCAGCGTGGCTTCAACCGGGCAGGCCACCGCATCGTAATTTTCATATCTTGGGGTTTTTACAGTATCCAAAATGTACCTATATCACCTAAATGACCGTATTTAATAAAATGCACATATGGTCTATGTTTAGCAACTGCTGATTAAGACATCCCTCTTTTAACGGAGAAAAGCATGAAAGCACTTACCCTTAAAGCACCTGGCGGACTCAACAATATCCATGTGTCGGACATCGCCGATCCGGGCCAACCGGGCAAAGGTGAGATTCGGGTCGCTATCAAAGCCGGCTCCCTGAATTTTCACGATCTGATTGTCGCGACGGGGCAGTTTCCAACCGAAGATGGCCGCATCCTGCTGTCTGATGGTGCAGGCGTTGTAGACGCCGTTGGCGAAGGCGTTAACGATTTCCGCGTGGGCGATAGCGTGGTTTCGACGTTCTTTCCTGTCTGGCTGTCCGGCAAACCCACGGCAGACGTCGGTGGCTTCGCCCACACGCCAGGAGACGGCATTGATGGCATGGCCAGCGAATTCGTGGTGCGTTCTGAGAATGCCTTTACCCATGCCCCGAAAGGCTGGACGCACACTGAGTCAGCCACGATCACCACATCTGGCCTGACAGCCTGGCGCGCCCTGATCACCGAAGGCAAACTGCAGGCCAACGACACCGTGCTGGTGCAGGGAACGGGCGGCGTGTCCATTGCCGCCCTGCAGATTGCCAAAGCGATGGGTGCCAGGGTGATCGCCACCTCCTCATCAGATGAAAAGCTTAAGTACGTTAAAGCGCTGGGTGCCGATGAAACCATCAACTACCGCACCACCCCGAACTGGGGCGATAGCGTCCTCGCACTGACCAACGGCGTGGGCGTGGATCATGTTGTTGAGGTGGGCGGCCCGGCGACGCTGGGCGAGTCACTGAAAGCGGTCAAAATCGGTGGGCACATCACCCAAATCGGTATCATTTCCGGCGATGAAGCAACGCTGTCCATTCTGTCTGTTCTGGCGAAGCAGGTCACCATTAAAGGCGTGATCGTTGCCAGTCGTCAGGACCAGATTGACTACGTGAAGGCGCTGGAAAGCATGAACCAGAAACCGGTTATTGACCGGACGTTTAAATATGACGATATTGCCGAGGCCTTCGCCTGGCAGCAGAGCGGCTCGCATCTGGGCAAAATCTGTGTTGAGTGGTGACAGGTAGATAAAGTGGGCAGGTAAGCCTTGTCATAAGAGGCGAAAACCTGCATGTCGTCGGCACAAAAAAGGGTGCATACGCTGTGCACCCTTTTCAACAAAACCCCCTGCACAGCAAGGGGAAATGCGCGGTGTTGTCATCCAACGGCTCGAACCTTGTCTGACTTGCAGGCTCTGCCCCTCGTCATCATCCTTTAGTCATTATCATGAATATAATACGCGGCATCAGCAGGCTGAAAATCGGTCATTTCACCTGTGGCGATGCCCGTGGCTAATGCCTGCTTGTTGTCCAGCAGCTTATGGTTATCTTCACTGTAGGTGATCTTTTCAATCTGCTCGTCAGTGAGGTGGGTGCAGGACTGATAAATCGTTTTTATCACGTTCCGGTATCTGCTGGTAAATTCGCTTTTCTCGTCCAGCATATTTTCACTGACATTGCTACGCGGCGGGTTTCCAACGGTTGGCGCATGCAGTAAGAAAATGCTGTCACCCATAACCTGCCTCTTTTGTGCGCCGCAGTAGATCATCGTCGCCGCGGACTCAACGGAGGAGGCGTTTACGGTCGTAACGGGAATGGGGGAGTTTTTAACGACCTGATAACCAATTTTCCCGGCATCAATGTCACCACCGGGACTGCTGATATAGAGCAGCACCTGCGTGGCTGATTTATAATTCTGACCGATCTCATCGAGCACGGATGAAAGCGACATCACCTTGTTAAGCGTGACCGCGCCGGTAAAAAACACCTTTACGGATTTAACCGTATTTGGCGGGCGTTTGCCGTCAACGACTCTGTTGATAGCAGCCAAAGAGGGTGCACTGATCGTAATAAACAGGGCCGCTATCAAAGCGTTATATTTCATTGTTGAATCATCCCTCCGTTTTTTTCATTTCTTATCAGCCACAGGGATTTTATGCAATGCCGATTCGTTTGTTGCAGGGCTTTGTTACCCTTTACTATATTTCTCATTATTATTTATCAGGCATTTTTAATTATTAGGGTGCGAATTGTTTTTCCTCGCGATATTAATAGTAATAGCGTGAATCCCGGAATACCTGATGCTTAACACTGTTTTGAATATCGCGAAACCTGTTATCAGTGAACACCTGCGCCTCTGAACGGAGTGCTGTCACCTGAAAGCAAATGGCGGCGCATGGAGGATAATCCAGCTGTCGGGTGATTGCCGGATAACCGTGAATGCGTTGACCAGGCACGTTCGACGCATGCACTGAAGGCGCTCTCAACACAAAACGCTGTCGGTGTCGGTCAGGTCATCGATTCGCGCCTTATCCTGGGTGTATTTTCGCCTGTCTGCGCTCGCGTGCAATGAAAACATGAAGAGACCTTCGCGCGACATCACGTTTTTAGTGGCGGTGTATTGAGGCGCAAAATGAAACTGATAAGATGCCTTTTTTGGATTGTTACTGCTGCGGCAGGCAAAACCTGATTTCCTGGCCTGTGCCGGAAGTCGGGTTTTTTTGTTTCTGGGGTTCTGATGAAAATCGCCAAAATACTTAATAACAATGTGGTGGTTGTTCTGGATGAGCACGGGCGTGAGCAGGTTGTTATGGGCCGGGGGCTGGCGTTTCAGAAACGTGTGGGTGAAGCGCTGGACAAGCAGCGTGTAGAAAAGGTGTTTGCGCTGCAAAACGATGAGCTGGTTCATCGCCTCGGGGAGTTACTCAACCAGATTCCGCTGGAGGTGATGACGACCTGCGATCGCATTATCGAACGGGCAACACAACAGCTAGGGAAATTGCAGGACAGTTTGTACATCACCCTGACCGATCACTGCTACTTTGCGATTGAGCGACAGAAGAAAGGGCTGGCGATTAAGAACGTTCTGCTGTGGGATATCAAACGGCTTTATCCCAGGGAGTTTGCGTTAGGGCAGGAGGCCAGGCAAATCATCGCCAGCCGTCTTCATACCGAACTGGACGAGGACGAAGCCGGTTTTATCGCGCTGCATCTGGTCACCGCGCAGCTCAACAGTGAAATGCCAGAAGTGATGCACGTGACGCAGGTTATGCAGGAAATCCTGCAACTGGTGAAATATCAACTGAAGCTGGATTACCAGGAAGAGTCGCTGAGTTATCAGCGCTTTGTGACGCACCTGAAATTTTTTGCTCAACGCATGTTAACGCGCACCGTGGTGCCGGATGATGATGTTTCTCTACATTCGGCAGTCAAAGACAACTATGCGAAAGCCTGGAAATGCGCGGAGAAAGTTTCACAGTATCTACAGCAAAGCTATCAGCGCGAACTGACAACGGAAGAGATTATGTTTCTTGCCATTCATATCGAACGGGTAAGAAAAGAGGCGCATTAAGCCTTATTAACACAGGATTGTAACTGCATTGCGCAGGCAAAACCTGAGCGCGGCCCATGACACACAAGGGGGCCGTTCTCAGGTTTTTTTATTTTTAACAGATGCCAGCGGCATCGCTCTGAGGACATCAACATGAAATATCAACCGTTGGCCAGGGATATTCTCAGCCACGTCGGCGGCAAAGAGAACATCATCAGTCTGGTGCATTGCGCCACGCGTCTTCGCTTCCGGCTCAAAGACCATCATCAGGCGGATGTTGAAGGACTCAGGCAGCATCCCGATATCATCATGGTGGTAGAGAGCGGTGGACAGTTTCAGGTGGTGATCGGCAACCACGTTCACGAGGTCTGGCTGGCGGTATGTGATGAAGCGGGACTCACTGACGAGACGCAAGACCACAGCGATGATAAGGCTGAAAAGGGGCATTTTTTTGGCCGCCTGATTGATGTGATCTCCGCTATTTTCACGCCGTTTATCGGCATTCTTGCCGCCTCCGGTATTTTGAAAGGGCTGCTGGCTCTTGCGGTGGTGTGCGGATGGCTGACCACCGACAGCGGCACCTACAAAATCTGGTTTGCCGCCAGCGATGCGTTGTTCTTCTTTTTCCCGTTAGTGCTGGGTTATACGGCCGGTAAGAAGTTTGGCGGTAATCCTTTTATTCCCCTGGTCATTGGTGGTGCGCTGACGCATCCGATGATGCTCGAGGCTTTTCACGCCAGTCAGCAAGCCGGGGCGATAAGCGAATCATTTCTTGGCATCCCGATTACCTGGTTCAACTATAGCTCCTCTGTGATTCCCATTATTCTTGCTGCATGGGTCAGCTGCTGGCTGGAAAAGCAGGGCAACAGGCTGTTGCCCTCATCGATGAAAAACTTCTTCGCGCCGCTGATCTGTATTGTGGTGACCGTGCCGCTGACCTTTCTGGTTATTGGCCCGGTGGCGACGTGGCTCAGCCAGTTGCTCGCGAATGGCTATCAATGGATCTACGAACTGGCACCGTGGCTGGCCGGCGCGGCAATGGGCGCGCTATGGCAGGTTTGCGTGATTTTTGGTCTGCACTGGGGCCTGGTTCCGTTAATGATCAACAACCTGGCGGTGCTCGGTTATGACTCAATGCTTCCGATGTTACTGCCCGCCGTGATGGGCCAGGTGGGCGCCACGCTGGGGATTTTTTTACGCACCCGAGACGCTCGTCAGAAAATGCTGGCGGGATCGTCGATCATGGCCGGCATCTTCGGCATTACCGAGCCTGCGGTGTATGGCGTGAATCTGCCCTTGCGGCGTCCGTTTATCTTCGGCTGTATTGCAGGCGCGATTGGCGGAGCCATCGTGGGATTCAGCCACGCGCACGTTTATTCATTTGGCTTTGCCAATATTTTTACCATCGCGCAGATGATCCCGCCTGGTGGCGTCGATATGACGCTGTGGGGCGGCATCGTCGGTGCGCTGGTGGCATTCGTCCTGAGCGGAGTGCTGACCCTTGTGGCTGGCATGCCCAACACGCTGACGCCCGATCTTCCCGGCGCGCTGTCTGTCGAGAAGAACGAGGTGCTGGCACCGATGACGGGGACGGTGTTAGCTCTCGATCAGGTGCCTGATGCCACGTTCGCCAGCGGCGTGATGGGTAAAGGCGTCGCCATTATTCCAG
>Ga0308162_1001128_pt1 | contig 23051 bp, 20 predicted proteins | sample PhySR2_FD_201370 | JGI IMG/M metagenome (GOLD analysis project Ga0308162, IMG submission 201370) | Phyllosphere microbial communities from UC Gill Tract Community Farm, Albany, California, United States - DLSLS.R2 | ecosystem: Host-associated > Plants > Phyllosphere > Unclassified | place: USA... | reverse complement strand
GCTCTGGAACAGGGAACGTGCAGCAGCTGAACTTGGCGTCAGCCTGCGTACCTATAAAGACTATGAAAATACGGAGAGCGTAAAACATTCAATAGCACTGGCAACCGTTACCCTGTCACTAATTAATATGCTGCCATCAATACAAAGTCAGAAAATAAGCAGTGAAAGCATGGTGCGTTTAATTAACCAGATGATCAGCACTGTAGACGAAAAATAAAATACTAATATTTTCATACATATGCTGAGTTAAAGCATGAGAGCTGTTTCGCTTTACTTGTCACATAAATTTGCCTCCACGATACTGTATAAATAAACAGTAATTGAAAGGAGGAATTTTGTATGCATCATTTATTTAAACAGGTCCTGCCCGCGTCTTGTCACGTCAGGAATACGGGACTATGAAACCGGCAATTTATGCTCAGGGCCTGACGGTTTTGTGGCCAGCCCTTTTCACGCCGCCTGTGAAAATTCCTTTATATGGCGAATACTGCCCCGCAGGCTTCCCTTCCCCTGCTCAGGATTACGTTGAAAAAGAACTCGATCTCAATGAGCTCTGTATTCGCAGGAGAGCGTCGACCTTCTTCGTCCGTGCCAGTGGTAACAGTATGCAGGATCTTGGCCTCTGTGATGGCGATGTCATGGTGGTTGACCGAGCCGAAGAGGCCTCTCACGGTGATATCGTTATCGCAGAGGTTAACGGTGAATTCACAGTTAAGCGGCTGCAGCTTCGCCCGCGCCTTGCGTTACTGCCCATGAATCCGGCTTACACCGTTATCTATCCGGAAGAACTGCAGCTGCTCGGCGTTGTCACGTGGTTCTTCAGCAGTACGCGTGCACGCGGGAGGTAACCCTTGCACATGTTCGGACTGGCCGACGTCAACTCGTTTTATGCGAGCTGCGAGGCACTATTCCGGCCCGATCTGCGTGGCAAGCCCGTCATCGTGCTCAGCAACAACGACGGCTGTGTCATTGCCCGCAGCGCCGGCGCCAAAAGACTTGGCATAAAAATGGGCGATCCCTGGTTTCAGATTAAGGCGCAGGATTATGCAGAGCGGGTCCATGTTTTCAGTTCAAATTACGCTCTGTACCATAGTCTCAGCCAGCGTGTTATGACGGCCTTGGAAGAAATGACACCCCGCGTGGAGCAGTATTCAATCGACGAAATGTTCCTGGACCTGACCGGCATCGACGGCTGCGAAGACTTTGAACACTTTGGCCGGCGCCTGCGCACGCATGTGCTGGCTACGACCGGCCTGACAGTTGGCGTGGGCATGGGTCCGACTAAGACGCTCGCAAAAAGTGCTCAATGGGCGAGTAAAGAATGGCCACAGTTCCGTGGTGTGCTGGCGCTGACGCCGGGAAATATTCGGCGTACCGAAACCCTTCTCTCAAAACAGCCTGTGGAAGAGGTATGGGGAGTTGGCAGGCGTATCGGTAAACGGCTTAACCTGATGGGGATCAGTAATGCTCTGCAGCTGGCGCACTCGCACCCTGCTCTTATCAGGAAAAATTTCAGTGTTGTGCTTGAGAGGACCGTGCGTGAGCTGAACGGTGAATCCTGTATCCCACTTGAGGAGCTGCCGCCTGCTAAGCAGCAGATTTGCTGTTCAAGGTCTTTTGGTGAGCGCATTACCTCTAAGATACTTATGCAGCAGGCGCTTTGTCAGTATGCGACCCGGGCCGCAGAGAAACTAAGAGGAGAACGTCAGTTCTGCAGGCGTATCAGCATTTTCATAAGGACCTCGCCTCACGCAGAGAATGAGATTTTCTATGGTAATAGTGCCGGCGAGAAGCTCAGCCTGCCGACTCAGGATACACGCGACATTATCGAGGCCGCTATGCGATCACTTGACCGTATCTGGCTGGAAGACCGCCGGTATATGAAAGCCGGCATCATACTCGATGACTTCACTCCAAATGGCGTCAGTCAGCTGAATCTTTTTGATGATGTGCAGCCGCGGGCTAACAGTACGCAGCTGATGAGGGTACTGGACGGTATCAATCAGTCCGGGCTGGGTAACGTATGGTTTGCAGGACAGGGGGTTAGCACGGAGTGGAAAATGAAGCAGGACATGCTTTCGCCAGCGTGGACAACGCGGTGGGATGATATACCTGTTGCTCGCGTATTATGAAAATGTAAAAGCACAGACTTTCGGTTGTTCGTAATATCCGGCATGCCCCTGCCGGATATCATTTTACTGTTAAAGCTTCTGAGAATCAGCGGTAGGCCGCACTACAGATTTCGCATGCGAAATCAGGCTTGTCGTTTCAGCAGGGCCTTGACTGTGTCAGTCAGACTGTAATGCTGTTTTGACCAACGTCCACGGGAAACGCTGCCCATTACAATAGTCTCGTTTTCCGGGACGCTATCATCATAATATTGGATTTCAATGATGCCTGATTCCTTCAAAGCGGCGGCAACTGAACGGATGTTTGTACGGATATAACCACTTTGTTTCTCGAACTCATCAAGATTCAGGCCACTTAGATTTTTATCAAGCCCGTCAGCAAGCGCAAACACAAGCCGCGAAGCCAGTGACCGTCTTCCGGTATCAGCCAAAGCTTTATCAAGTTCAGTGAAAGTCATTCTGGTTTCACAGCCATTTTCTTACGCACCCGGTAATGCTGGTCTTCCTCGATCGCTGCAGCTATCCAGCCCGAAGCAATTTTCAGGTCGATATCCGCAGGCAGACTCTCTGACAGTCTGTCCAGACTCACACCAGGTGACAGCTTTAAGATGAGGGACGCAAAGCCGGCCCATTCCTCATTACTCACGGGGCGCCATCCTCGTTTGAGTGTCAGGTCAAACGCGGCCAAAGCTGCCCACAGAGGAGGCTGCCTGCGTTTATTCCACTCACTCAGAGCAGTACCAGGTACAGCAAGTTCTCGCGAAATGATATTCAGATCTCGCGCATGTTCGGTCAATGTTCTGGCTGCTTCAGCTGCACTTTGATCTTCGTCTTTTGCCCATCTGTGCACGATACTCCCGCGGAACTGGGCAGATAGCTGCTGAAAAGGTGTTAATGAGTATGCTGGCATTATTCAGACCTCAGGCCTAAGAACTCTACATCGCTGGCACGCACGTATAGTTCACCCTCAGCGGTTTTAAGCCATATAAAACCAAATTCATCGGGCATCTTATGAAGCAGGACAGTCACTTCAGTACCGTTGAATTTCACTACTGGAATTAAAGGGAGTGGTAGATCAGCGGCCTGATACTGGTTTTTTTTATCCCTAGAAGAAGTACTACCAGATTCAGGAGTGAGAGCTTTCGCATGCGAAATCTCAGTTTCATTATCTGGCTGGAGAACATCATCACCGCTCTGAGATTTCGCATGCGAAACCTTAGTCGGTGCTTTACTGACATCACGCCCCTTCAACCGATCCAGTTCCTTTTTGACTTGGGCCCGGGTCAAGGTACTGCCAGCGTTATGCTTTGCAATCAGTCGGTCTGACGCACCTGAATCTATGTTGTCGATCTGAATCAGCGTGTAAGCAAGATCTACGTCAGAGATAGATTTATTTTTCAGCAGGGCCTTTATCTTTTCAGGTGCCGAGCCAATACGGATATGTTTGCTGACAAAAGCTGTAGGCTTGCCGAGTGAGCGGGCGATTTCCTCCCCTGTCATATTGAAGTCTGTTTTCAGCTGTTCAAAAGCCAGCGCGGTCGCTAAAGGCTTGAGTCCCGATTGCTGCAGGTTCTCGATAAGCTGCCCCATGATGCGCTGCTTTTCATCTTTCGGCGGCCGACCAACATAGATATCAATAAATTCATCACCGCGCTTTTTCATTGAGCGGATACGCGTAGCGCCAAACCATACGCGGTAGCCCTTACGGTCTTTCGGAAAACAGCGCGGCGGCGTCAGGTTACCGAGCTCACTGAAGGACTCAACCATGCCGGAAATGACCTCCTCGTCAAAGTCATCTTCCGGACGAACCTGCTCGACCTCATAAATCTCCTCCGCTCTGACGCGCACGATCTGCCCGTCTGGCTCCAAACCAGGACGGGCAATTTCTGCCCGAATCTTTGAGGCTTCTGGCGTTCCAACCGGAGCAGGTGCATTACGGGCTGCTACACTTGCGGCAACTTCAGGCATGGCGCTTACAGCCGGACCGGAAGTTTTAAGCGCGTTTAACTTTTTCTGAAATTTACTCGCAGCCATCAGTGAACTCCCCGAGTCAGTTCAACAATCTTTTTACTCAGTTCCTGATACTGCAGCGCAGGTTTACTTGATGGGGAGTACTCTTTAATGGTCATGCCCAGCTCAATCGCTTCTTTGGCAAGATTTTTTACCCATGAGATATAAGCAAGCACCGTTTCCGGTCCGTAGTTTTTCTCATGCAGGATGTCAAAAAGACGCTGCAGGTTTTCTGTCTCAACAGCTGTCAGATAGCCATCAAGGAGAGGCTGATTGTAGTTCTGAACATTCGCCTGGGTGATATAGGTTCCCAGGTATTTAAGTTCCGGGTTGTAATTTTTACGAATACGTTGCATGTACGACAGCTGCTTTCCGACGCCAATACGTGATGATTTCTCCAGAAGAGTTGGGATCAGCAGATAATCAGCAACAAGATGAGAGGCAATCAGAAGGTTGTTATATTCTGGCGCCGAGTCGATGAAAATGTAGTCGTAGTGCTTACGAAGCTCACTGATGCGCTCTTTAAAGTCGAAAATGCAGTCCTGAGGACGATAGTTAATTTCGTGCAACTCGTTGGTTGAGCCAATGATGTGGCGTCCGTCAGGCAGGACATGAGGTGTAACCTCCGTGTCAGGAAAAAATAACTGATAGGCATTGGCTTCGCCAGGAGCAAAAGTATTACCCAGCGGATCTTTATCAATGGAAAGTGGCAGAGCATCGGGAAAGGTCCTTTCCGTCAGCCCGGATGTCGTATCGAAATCAATCATGCAGGTCTGCATTCCCATGACCTGCAGATTATAAGTCAGCTCATTTGTTGACTGAGATTTGACTACGCCACCTTTTTGATTTCCAACAATAATGACAATTCCTGCTTTTGCTTCCATAGCTACATCCTCAAGATTTCGCATGCGAAATAATTGTGATGGCTCGTCGCTGACTGGAGTACTTCATTGGCTGAAGAGGATAGGCTCCATTGAGTCTGGCGTTTCGCCGTAATGTCAGCCGGCTACCCGGTGACAAATTCAGTATGCCAGGTCTCAGATAAAGAATCAATAATGATTCTTTATCTGAGGCATTACATGTAAATTTTAATCCATTGTACCTACTGGCTTCGGCTTTAAATGCTCATTGAACCGTGAACCTTGTTTACGAGATCCAAGGCATCTGACATAAAAAAACCCCCTGTCCGTTTTAATGAACAGGGGGTTTTATCAGCGCCTGACTTCAATCAAAAAGATAATTACGCTAAGGGCAACACGAATTGCCTTGAGTGTAATGATTAACACTTCCATAACGTCCTCCTTTCATTCAAGGACATTGCAAGGCGCAGCCAGCCTGGTTTCCCGCTGCGCTTTTCCGTGTTGTTTTACAGTGTACAGACAACACGTAAAGCTTTGTCTAATGGGGCTGTGCATCCCGCCAGAGATACGTTGGGCAATTTTTAAAATGTGCGCTGATGCTCAGTCTGCCTTGAAAGGAAGGGGCAGATTCGCTATTCTTTGCGACACAGTGTACAGACAACACGTTTAGTGAAGTTTGAGGAATGCGAAAAGCGATGTCATGCTCCTAACATTCCGGAAACAGGATCAGCCCGCCAGCTGATCCTTTTTTTTTGTATCAGCTGAACCTGACCTCATCTAAACTCCAAGCAATTACTACATGCAGGCTTTTTACAAAGCGATTCCACTACATCTGGACATATTTTAGTAATTTACGGCCGCTTAACAAGAGCAAAAAATGATGGTTGTAGGGGTTGTAATTCTTGCGAAATTTCTTAGCCCACGCCTTGTAAGGCCTGCCAACATGTCAACCGGATCACACTTTTTTTCTTATTTTGATCGGGCGCGTGTTTTTAAGTCAGGAATAGCTATTGCAGCGCCACAAATGCACTATAAGGGATGAATTTTTTTTACCGTTGTTTCTCCAGATTTCTTTGATTAAATCAATCAGGGACCGCTAAAGCGAAAAGAAGTGCAATGCCGCGCTTGTTGGCTGAACCTAATTCAGCATCTCAAACTAATGCAGTCAGCATTCTGACGTCGGCTGCAGCCTTTGATTCCATTTCTACACACTCAAAATTTCGCATGCGAAATACTGAGTGCTCAACCACGAGAATTAATCATGATCCGTAGAATGCTCATGCAGGAGGCCGTCGAGAATCTGCGCATCAACTTCCTGCGTTAAACAAAGCACTTCCCGTGCTAGTTTCTTAACGGCCTGCCGGTCAATGGTCAATACAATGCCCTCAGTATTCCGCCCATTACGGTGGACAATGTCGTGTCGCAGTTTCACTGCAGCGCCAATATGACGGAGCGACTCTTCCGGAAACTCAGTCAGCAGCGTACTACTGAAAATATTCCTGGCTGTCTCAATTTTATGCAGCGACAGCCCATCGAGCGCCTCTTTGATTTCAGCATCTATGACTGACAACCGGGTATAAATTTCAGAAAGGGTGAATTTCTGTTTTTTGAAGGGCTCATAGCTGGATACGAACCTCTCCTTAACAGCCGGACGCTCAAAAATTTCACGTTTCAGAATGTCACCCAGGTACGCCTCCATGGCCGTGATAATGCTGCTATAGCACATACGCTGCAGAGGCAGACTCTCAGGCTGTGTACCGGAGAGAGTCACGGTATCCTCGATTGACTGTCGGCAGAAGCTGTGTGGCTGCGTCTCGTTCTGCTGTATTTCATGAAGATCAGTAAAATCTTCGACATACCCTGAACGTATAAGAGGTGCAATATTCAGCTCAATTATGACATCGCCCGGACAGCTGGTAAGAAAGGCAAGCCAGAAGTAGTTGGCATCGCTGCAGGGAAAATTCATCGGACCAGTAAGTGTGTAAGTCGTTAAGAAATCGAAATCGCTGATCATTGCGTTGAGCAGAGGATCCGAACCCACGATTAGAAGCTGAGGCTCACGATAAGATCTACGCTCTGCCTGACGCTGCAGCTTGATTCTAGCCGCTTCCTGGAACAGAGATATCCAGTCTTCCAACTCACTGTTTTGGATAGCTGCAAGATGATATTCCCAGCTGTGCAAGGGAGGATTGTCTTTAATCCCATCATCTTTACTTAGCCGGTTTGTCTTAGAAAAAAACGCCTCAAGCGACAAGATGAGTTCATCACGACATTCAACAAAGTTCGCATTACAGCCATCGGTATCATAACCCGCTAATAGCATACGGCGGCGTATGGTAGCTGCTGAGGCCTTATAGCCAATAAATTCATGTTCACAATCATCATGGTCATCATCGTCCAGGGGTAAAATCTCCCTGACTCTGTCGCTATTTTTAAAAAACCATTGATGATAAGTGTTTTGAAAACTTTCAAACTCTAAACCGTTCACGACGATACTGGCCCACGTAGACATTGCGCTTCCTTTATACAGGCGGATTAAGTCCCCGTAACAGCTGCAGGGATGTTTGAGTATCGAGGCTGAACCGCACCTTATGACTGGCAGCTACATCGAGCGCGAATACCTTTGTATAAACCTCGGTTGACTCAAACTTCTCATGCCCCAGCAGTGACTGCAGCACCTTGGGTGGCACGTGGTGATAGAGCATGTGCATCGCGAAACTGTGACGGAACGTATGGGGGGAGACCTCAATGCTTAACCGCACGCCGGCGCGCGCAGCGGCATCGATGGCGCGGTTTATCCAGTTCCGTACCGTACGATCGGAGACGGTCCAGACCGGCAGGGCGCGGCGCTCACCGGTATCACTGTCAGTCTCAAATTCTTCCCGGACGCTGGCAAACAGCCGGCGCATCTCATCAACGTAAGCCGGATCGGAAAGCGGCACCACTCGGTTTGGGCTGGTGCCTCGTCTTGGACGTCCGCTGCCGGCGCGCCGCTGCTTGGCCGTGCGGATCACCACGTGGGGAATAGCGTCATTCAGGCGGAAATCACGCCGCCGCAGTGCCAGAATTTCATTAAGCCGGCCGCCGGTGCACCATAACGTATTGACCAGCGCATGCTGGGTCCAGTCCGGAATGTGATGCAGCAGGCCGGTGACTTCAGGTGCCAGTAAGTAGCGGGGCAGTTCGGTGTATGCGGCGGCCATGGACCGCAGCGCGAGCGCACGACCAAAATCGGGCTGCGCGGCTGGCAGCGCGACCTGAGTATGAACGGATGGTAGCGACATAAACCCTCTTAAAAAAATGACAGCGCTACGCAAAATCTGGCGGGATTTACCCCTGCTGCTTTCTCAGAATTCACACAGCGACGCCTGCTCCTAATCTGCCCATTTTCCCCTGTCTGGCGGGCGCGGGCCACCGGAAAAATCCGCTGAGCAACCCTGCTGGATTTTCCGGTTTCCGGATATATACCACAAAACGGAACAAAACAGCAGGCGGGGCAGGGAGTTAAAGGGGCGACTCAGGCGAGTAGATACGGGCTATCATGATGATCGTACACCGTTTTTTTGGCCTCAGGCCGTAAATTACCCCCTGACGCTGTCTTTCCGGTTATGACGGAAAACGGAAAGGGCTGACGTCCGGGCAGAGCAGACATCACGACAGGAAAGACAGAAGATAAAAGGGGGGTCGGGAGCAGAAACCTGAAAAATGTACGTGCTGATCTGCTATCCGGAATCCTATAATGATGTTTATGGAATCACAAATAAGCTGAATATTGATTAAGGCGACAGATAATGTCGTGGAGGATATGGGGACTGAACCTTTTTTACTAAACAGGTATATGAAGAAGTATTGCCCTGACGAAGATTTTAATCAGAAAGTTACCTTATTAAGGACAATAAAGTACCTTTAGGCATAAATAAAAAATCCACTCGGATACTTTTAAATTAGTGAGCGGATAGTTTAAAAGTTGAGCGCCTGAAAATTAATTTATAAATTGCAACTATTTTCGAATAATTAATTGACTCGCACCGGGGAAATACATATACTCTATTCTATCAGAGTGGAATGCAAAGCCTCACGAGGCTATGTAAAGCACTCCCCGTATTGAATAGCACTAAGGTTGAGAAAACGTGAATGAAAGAATAAATGACGGAAAGCTAAGTGCTATGACTTAAGCCTGCCCTGCATCTATATCCCTCGCACGACCTCAGCCACCTTATCAGGTGGTTTTTTATTGCCTGTAAATAAGCATTCAGTCCGAACTCTGTAAAACCTGCCGTTTTCTCCGCCTGCGCGATCAATGATCACTCAGGAGCCGGGGAGCCCCTTGCCGGAATCTGGCATACGGGAAATGGCGTAAACATTAACGATGTATGGAATAAGCGGGGTGAAGTATGAGTGGATAGATAAAAGCAATACCGGTAAGTATCACGTCAACGGACAAATGTTCCTGAGACAGAAATGATTTTTTTTAAGTGAGATGAAATATGAATATTTCTAACACGGCAGTAATAAAAACAACCAACCTAAATAAGAGAGGTTTCTATGGGTATAAATATCGAAGACACAAAACATGATGGTTTCAATGTACTAAGTACACTCTGGAACTACGCAGGACTTATCTATACAGCAGCAACTGAGAAGAAATGGTGGCGGCTTTTTGCCTTAGCTGTTTTAACTGCAGTAATGTTGGCTGTAGTAATCTTTGCGAAACCATTACTTATCACATTCTTTACTAAATGGTTTATCGGTACCTGGGGGTTACCACTAACTGTAAGTAAGGTGGCAGCGAGTTGCGCAGGGAAGTTCATCACTACGCAACTCGGGAATGTATTAAAGTACTGGGTACTTAAAATCGATAAATAGTTGGCAAATGGTTATTAGCACTTGTCCCGGTTGCACCCAGGATAAGTACACATAGTAACCATACTGATTAGCGAAAGCAAGCCCAGTATAGTTACCCGGCGATATGTTTAAATAGCTGGGTGACTGAAAACTAAAGTACTTTACATCACTATTCATGTGTAACATGAATAGTGTTTTATCGTGCATGCGTGCATAATTCATGTGACACATGAATAAGGAAGCTGCCATGCGTATCTCCGAACTGCAGAGAAAAGTGCTCCTGGTCCTCTCAGAGCTTGAAGCCCGGGGTCACGATTCTCCTTTGCCGGTCATGCAGCTGCTGAAGCTGCTCAACTCTACATCCAGCAAAGACATTTATGACACGAATCTGCGTACGTCACTGCATACGCTGCACCGTAACGGGTTGCTTCAGAAATACCGTAACGCATCCCTGAACCTGGCATTTACTCTGACCGAAAACGGCCGCCGGAAAGCCGCCGCGATCCGCTACGAGCTGGCATTATAAAACGCCGATAAATCATTTAAGGAAAACCGTGAACCTTTATCACTACACTGACCTCAATGCCGTTCATTCAATACTGGACTCGCATAAAATCCGGATGACAGACATTCGTTTTCTGAATGACAAAACTGAGTATTTACAGGGGCTAGAAATTCTTCAGGAGGCTTCGCACGAAGTGTTCTTGCAGGATACACATTATGAAAAAGAATTTATAAGTGCTATCGAGGGTTGGTTTGAGGATGCTTTTCATGAGCTACTAGAATTGCAAAATGCCATTGAGATGTTCTATGTGGCATCATTCAGCCGCTCATCAGACACACTGAGCCAATGGAGAAGTTATGGTATGTTCGCTATTGAATTTGACCATGATAAATTGCAAGAAAGACTTTTAAATCTAACTATGGATAGAATTACTGGACAGGAAATAAATTTAGGCCACGATCTCATTGAGTGCCATTATGTCTTAAACAAAAACGATGCATTGGAAGAAGCAGTAAAAAAAATCCGCTCGAAAATATTACCTATATTAAATCTATTTTGGCAAGAAGGTAAGCCGCTTAAAAAAAACGGATTTTTTTATACATCTCTTAAGAAAGAGATTAGTTTGCTGGCTACGACGTTTAAGCATGCGTCTTTCTATGAAGAGCAAGAAGTCAGACTGGTCATCAGCGACAAGATCGTCTCAAAGAACATAAATTTTCGCACCAAAAATAATATCTTGGTTCCTTTTTATGAATTTGACATAACAGCCGAAGTTATTTCAGGTATAAAAATTGGCCCTGTAGAGGATCAAATAATAACAGAACAGTCTTTGCAAATTTTCGCCTCGCACAGAGCCACCAAGTTAGGTAGCGAAAGATATCGATTAGCGATTGAAACGTCTGACATCCCCTACAGAATGCTTTAAAAGATTCAGTTATTGAGAAAACCCGCTTTGCAGAAAAAAGGAGAGCAATATGGCCATGAAGCTCATCAAAAAGAAGGCTCCTCGTGGTGCCCTGAAACGCTGGCTATCTGATGATGAAGAGACCGCCGTTAAGAACTTCTCTGGCCGCAAGCAGGTATGCAGCGCGCATGAACGTGCACTGGCGGAGAACGTGATTCATGAAATGCGCGAGAAGGAACTCTGGCTGCATTGCAGCTGCGTGGGGGGCGATACGCCAGCACTGAACAATGCCAAACTGAGATATGAAACCCAAACGTTGTTTCTGTCCGGGTTTGGTCATAGTCATGATCCATCCTGTCCCATGCACAGGGTCTTTAAGGGTAACGAAGATACTACCGGTTCAGGAACCCGTAAAAACGCTGGGAGCAAGCGATTAAACTATCGTGATTTTTTACCCAAAGATGAGTCAGAGACGACCATTAAAGCGCCAGGCAGCGCAGGATTTACTGGTCAGGATAGAACCAGGCGAAAACGCCGGCCACGAGTTGCACGTTTGCTTCTGACGCTAATTGAGGATGCTGGACTGAATACTTTCAGCCCGATTAGCCCGCTGCCTAATCGGGCACCCAGAACATGGCTTGCCGATCTCGCAGCCTCGGCAGATGCTCAGGAATTTGTGCGCGGGCGCAGGCTTTCGGAAATCGTACGGTTTCAGCCGACCATGGGCGAACTTGCCCAGGAAAAATTAATGCTTGAACTGGAACGTACGGATGCCAACTGGCCGGCAGGAAAAGCCCGGGTGTTTTATCAGATATTTATGTCGGAACGGGTCAGCCGTGAACATGTTACGTTTGCCTGGAGAGATGGGGAACGCAGGTTTTCTCCGGAAAAGGGTGTCAGCATCAATGGGGAATCACAGGAAGGCGTGAGGCCGCCTTACTGGGTCATACTGGCCTTCAAACGCTCAGCTGAAGGTAGCGTGATATGCAGCGAAGGGTATGCGCACGCACTATTCAGACGTAACTGCCCTGTCCCGGTAGACAGTGACCTTGAGAGGGAAACGATGGAAGGTATTGCTGAAGTGGCCAGCTGGCTTAAAGACGGAGCAGACATACTCACCCTTATAAAACCCCTGTTTGATATCGAGGTAGAGGTGGAGGGGGAGAAAGGCTTTGTGCTGCCGGATTTTATTATTCAGGCCAAATTGCCGGATGGCCGGGAACATGCCGTAGTGGTAGAGACTATGGGATATACCGATGATGAGTACTGCGAACGTAAAGCCGAACAGCATAAAGGGATGCGCACACTTGGAACCCTTCAGACGGATCCTCCACGCTGGCCACATGAAGTCACCAAGCCTTTTACCAACCATTTGTTTGGTGTAATTAAAAATCTATAAAGATTACCGGGTGCGCTTCTTGCGGCTGTAACAGGCCGCAACTCATCCTTGATGAGTTTTGCGCGTCGGCAAAAGTACATGACCAAGCCTGCATAGTCCCGCAACAAACAGGCTGACAATCACTATGACGCCTGGTAGGTTCATTAAATCACTGCTTTCCATCCAAGCCCAAAACATGTCTGTGAGATTTGCCATTAAAATATCTGGTTCAGTTCTCATAGGTTCTATGACCCGAAATTATAATTATTGACATTGCCACAACTATAAATAAAACCCCAGAATACTAAACCTGAGGCACCACTCATGATCTTTTCATCTCTCTTTAATATACAAATAAAAAATCACTCATAGAATCTAAAGCCGACTGTATCTACTTAATAAAAATTAATTGAAACAAGAAAAACTAAACCATTCACTTTTATTTCTCCCTTACAAATAATATACTATAGCCTTTCATTTTTCTTACATAGTGCGCTTCATGCCAAATAAAATCCTCACAGATACCTATCGTAAAGACATTGATGGCCTCAGAGCATTAGCTGTCGTTCTTGTCATTCTTTTCCATGCCGGAATTAGTCAGATAGCATCCGGATTTATAGGGGTCGATATTTTCTTTGCGATTTCTGGTTTTTTGATAACAGGAATCATTATAAAACAAAGAGAGAAGGGTATCTTCAGCCTGGCGAACTTCTTCGTGCACCGTCTCTGGCGTATACAGCCTGCTTTTATCACGATGTCCCTGGCTACGCTTATAGCAACGTTCTATTTGTATCTGCCGGATGATTTTCTGGCATACCTGCACAGTAGTTACTACAACGCTTTACTGATTTCAAATCAGTTCTTTGCACGTCAGAGTGCTGCGTATGCTTCTCCTGCAGCCGATCTGTTCCCTTTACTCCATACCTGGTCTCTGGCAATTGAGTGGCAGTGGTATCTGTTTCTCCCGCTGGGCATTTTACTGTCAGGTGCCATCTTACGGCTTAAGTCGATTCAGAAGGTGATCAGTAACCCGGCGAATGCACTTGCTGCAGTGTGGCTTATCCTGACGCCGCTGGCAGCTGCTCTGGCGCTAATTATGGCCAGCCGAGAGGTCGATGCAGCCTATTACTCACTGCTTACCCGTATATTCGAATTCATGGTGGGGGGGTCTGCATTTTTTCTGACTCGCTATATTCGCTCGGTTCCTTCAGCTGTCTCAAACAGTACAGGCATTTTATCGCTTGCCGTGTTGCTTTATATCGCGATTCACCCTGACGTTATCGGGTTCTATCCAAATCTCTATGCATTGCTGGTCGTCACTGCTTCAGCCTTGCTCATGTTTACCGGAACGTACGGAAACAGCATCGCATCTCAGTTACTAAGCCTTTCACCCGTCGCATTCACGGGAAGGATATCTTATTCGTTATATCTCTGGCACTGGCCCGTTCTGGCCATAACTCGTTATCTGGGTTACAACCTTGCTGGCTCCACGCTTCTTTTGTGCCTGATTCTGACGGTACTGCTATCGCTGATTAGTTATTACCTCGTGGAGCAGCCTTGCAGACGGTTGCGCTGGTCTCTGAAATATACAATTCCCCTGCTAATCATCATCCCAATCGTTATCTTCAACGCTGCGTTCAAATATGCTGAGAATCGTGACGGCATGCCTGGCCGATTCGGTGCTGAATATGACCGCGTGGCTCACAATATCAGTGCCGGGTTAGCTCAGGCCGGACACAGGCCGGACTGTCTGGATGGATCTCAGAATGCGGAAAAATGCACTTTCGGGGATATTAACGGTCAGAAAACAGCATTACTGATTGGTGATTCTCACTCAAACCACTTCTGGGGGTTCTTCGATGTGCTCGCGCAGGACGCTCATATCCGCATGACGGCGTTAAGTACAGCGCTGTGTTTAGCACTGCCAGATACATACCTCTATGACTGGTGGTCATTCCGGAACCAGACGTTTGATAAGTGTCATGAAAACACGGCTAAATATTTTGCGCTGATAGCTAAAAATCATTATGACTACGTCGTTCTTGGCCAGGTCTGGGAATGGTACGTAAGTGGTCCTCATATCATTAACCATCCAGGTGATGAGCGCTCTGATGCACTGACTAAAGAACGTTTCAACGTTGCCATACGGCAGGCATTGAAAGTGATAATCGCATCAGGATCACAGCCAGTGATAATAAGAACCGTAGCACCTATGCCCGTTAATTATCAGTCATGTATCCGTCACCATGTCATCTTTAGAGAGCCTTACCGTCAGGATGAATGCGATAACCAAAACCCGCAGAGTCCTGAAAAAGAATGGACGCTGCCGCTGTTCGACCAACTGCAGAAAGAATTTCCAACCCTGATAGTGATAGACCCTAAAAAAGTCCAGTGCGAAAACGGCTTTTGCGCTACTGCGCTGGATAGAACCCCGCTCTATCGTGACGTTGGCCACCTGAATGATTTTGCATCATTTAGATTTGGTCAAGAATATTTGCGCAAATTTGGAAATCCTCTGAAATAGAAGAGGGCCTCTCAGAGGCCCTTATTCAGTGCTTATTAGCAAACCCAAGAGGTCATACCGGTAATTACAGCTTTAATTAATACTATAAGTTCCTCGTCTGAAAGTCCTTCCAGCTCTCTTCCCGGATAGAGAGCTGGAAGCATTTCATTGGCAATATTTTTAAGCTCGATATGGTCTGCTAAAAGTAACGTATCATTATATAGCTCAACTAAATCTCTCTTCAAACCCTACTCCTTTTTAAATAATTAGCATGAAACAATAACAAACTAAATGTTAAATAAAAATTTATCGAATTACAAAGCCATCCTAAAAAACACAGCACGAATGATTTATGTTTGAGCGGCATTTTAACTAAGGAATGTCATCCTTGACGCTATAACCATAAAAATCAGAATCCATCCAGTGATTCACGTAGGTTTTCAAAAATATCTTGATGTGGGTTTTTTTCAATATATTCTTTCATCTTTCTGACTTGATCCATCAGAACCAAAGTATCTTTCTCGACAGGTTTTATAGCATAAGGCTCGTTTGAAGAGTAGATATCATCTAACCTGCGAAAGAACACCCTCAAGGCCATTATTATTAATTCCGGTGATAACGGGTGAATTTTACTATAATTAGTATAACCGAAATCTACATCTGTTTGACTCTGAGAGTGATGAAAACCAATTTTATGCCTTATTATAGACATCGGTTTTTTTATTCTTTCCCACTGTTCCAAAATTAAATTTCGGATTTCATGCATGTCAGGTGGTAGTTCTGCTGAAATACTTTCAGTTATTTTTTTAAAATTAACAGCACTCGGATCGAAGAGACTGAAAATGAAAGAATAGTAAGTGATGAGTAGTGTATGCGTTGTCTGGACTAAGACAAAGTCGTTTAAACATGTTTTATCACTTCCAACAAGTACTTCCCGATTAAGAAAAGTATTGTATGCAACCCCCATCTCAATCGTTCGAGAAAAGCGATGTCTCAACATCTGAAGATTCTCGGGCTCCGGTAGTTTAGTCATATACGTTCCTTTTTTTAAAATACAGATAATTGCGCTTCATCATATGAATTTACTTAATTCTTGGTATGTCTTTAAATCTCGTTGTAAAGCGCGGCGATAACATTTCACGCTTCATCTGCCAGGCACTGTCTCGTTCACCCTGACCGGCAAACCATACCTTTCCCTTGCCTGAGCGGTTAATGGAGTCCAAGGCCGCCATTAACGCATCAGCATTCGCGCGCGGCTGCTGCTCGCTGAACATGTCGAACTGAGCAACGTCTGACTGATAGAAATCACCCAACATGACGCCGGCTTTAGCGTACCGGAATCCATCACGCCAGATAGTGCTGAGTCCGCCAAGCGCTAACTCAATAATGTCGCGCGTATCGTTCGTCGGGTAATCACAGATGCGCGAGGCGGTATTTGAATATTGCGGTTCATTTCCATGGCGAGCGGTGGCGATGGAGACACTGATATGCCGGCAGCGTGAATTCTGCTCCCTGAGTTTCTCTGCCGCACGTGTGGCATACATTACGATTGCCTGCTGCATGTCTCCCAGTTCTAAGACTCTTTCGCCAAATGAGCGTGAATTCAATATGTGCTGCTTCGGAGGTGGGGCATCTTCCAGTGCAATACAGGACTCACCATTGAGTTCGCGAGTAGTGCGCTCAACAATGACGTCAAAATTTTTCCGTATCATGCTGATGTTGCTGTCAGCCAGTTGCAGAGCCGTGGTGATCCCCAGCTGGTACATGCGCTTAGTAATGCGCGGCCCAATACCCCAGATATCACTGACGTCGGTCAGGTGGAGTAGTTTTCGCTGGCGGGTCCGGCTGGACAGGTCTACCACACCCTTTGTCTGCGTCCATTTCTTCGAGGCATGATTAGCCAGTTTGGCCAGCGTTTTAGTCGGGCCGAAACCAACACCAATTATCAGCCCGGTTTCTCTCCGGATACGCTCACGCATCTGCTGGCCAAACGTCTCAAGCGGGATAAGCCTGCCAATCCCGGAAACGTCCAGGAATGACTCATCGATGGAATAAACTTCCTGCCCCGCGGCCATCTCGCCCAGTATGGCCATCATGCGCGCTGACATATCACCGTACAGTTCATAATTGCTACTAAACACCTGTACGCCGTTCTCTCTGAAATAACGCTCATTCTGAAACAGCGGCGCCGCCATCTTAATCCCTAAGCGCTTTGCTTCCGCCGATCGCGCGATCACGCAGCCGTCGTTATTCGAAACGACTACGATAGGCTTACCGCGCAGATCGGGCCTGAAAACGGTTTCGCATGAGGCATAAAAGTTGTTGGCATCGGCCAGCGCAAACATCCTATTCTCCTGCCGGTCCGATGAATCCTACACCGGCTACGTCAGTGAGGGCATAGGCAACCACACCCCACACGGGCAGTGCTTGGCTTACATCAAGCAGCGTTACAGTTTCGTCCGCGTCCAGCGCCTGCAGGGCGGGAACCGGATTAAGCAGCAGGCGCCTTAACGTCAGCTCCCCGTCAAGCTCAGCCACGATAAGCTGACCGTGGGCGGGTATCAGCGCGCGATCGATAGCCAACACGGACCCTTTAACAATACCGGCGTCGGGAAAATTACTGTCGCTGCGCATTAGATAGGTTGAGTAAGTGGAAAGATGCACAAGATCGCCCAGATTAAGGCGCGTTTCAGTGTAGTTCTGGGCCGGACTCTGAAAGGCCATAGCTATCTCCGGAATTATGTTTAAATATTAGACTTGGCTACTAAATTGAGAAAGCTTCATTCCATTTAAGTGGCCTAGATAGTCCAAGTAGATCTTCGAAATTATGAGTCAACATTCTTTCCACTTATATATTCATTAACGAAATCAGCCTTTTCAAAAAGACTATCATATTTAATAAGCTGCTCATTATTTTTATTTATCTCCCAAGAGATAGAGGACTTAAAGTAAATCATAATAAGTAAGCTAGGGATTTTTTTCTGATTTGCAATAGACCATAGAACTTCGTGACACTGATTAAGTAAATCATTAAACCCCTGTTTAAACATATAATTAAATATATTGAAAAGCTCTTTGATGTCATTAGATGTAATTTTATCGAAATCACCATTACCAGCAAGAATTTCAAACTTATGAATCATAGCTTTGCAGTAGTTATAGTTATTACTATCAGTCGATAAAACTCTATTCAAGCGCCCTAAGCTATCAGCATCACCTTTAATAGTATTAAGGGTAAACAATATATTATTTGCGACCGTATGATATTCCAGCCTTCTGCACTTACGTTCTAAAGCTTCTAACTTTTCAATACGCTGTCTTTTTGGCAATTCATTTGACAATACATACTCTGTATTAACATGGGCAACGGAATTTGCTTTAAACTCTCTTTTGTTTTTCTTAAGTTTAGCTAATGCAATTGCTTGATTAACGTCTCTCTCTTCCAACAAATATAATTCTGAGACGTAAATCTTCTCAAGATACCCATGCTCATTGAGCGGGCAAAGAGCGCGAGATTTCTTAAGGTTTTCCGACGCTTCTTCATATAAAGATAACATTCGCTGGCAATCACCAAGATGATAATAAAACTTATAATCATAGGGGTTAGATATATCAGAAAGCACCTGCACCAAGGCACTTGCGGCGGAAACAGTTTCAAGAAATCTACAAGAATTATCCAATGCATACACATATGCCAAAGATAAATACATAAGTTTATTAAGCTTATTATTATAATATTCTAAATCATTTTTATGAATTGTTGGATCAGAAATCTTTGACTTGCACTCAATGATTGAATTTCGTAATAATGCACTTGCATTATCTTCTTCAGTATTGTAGCCGTTATCTATTATTTTCCTATTAGTAGCGCCAAGATGGATTCCTCTTTTAGTTTCCCTAATTACAACCTTTAGATATGCGTTTGAAATAGTAAAAATCTCATCTTGTGTAAGAAGAGATAAGACATAATCTTTAATTATGGGATTTAATTTTATTAAAGTTGTTGTTGAATCAATTTTAATCACCGAAGCCAAACCAAGCTGAATTATCTCTTTTGAGTTTTTTAAAGACAGTTTATCTCCAAGAATATCTTTTTTCAGATTGCTAAGTGACTCACCATTTTTCAATATAGCCAAAATTTTAAGCATCGTGAAAGTAAGAGTTTTCTCGGGGTTTTTAGAAATAAATTCTACTTGTCTGATAATATCATCAGGAACGTCATCTGAAGTATAAACATCTGTAAATAGATCAACTTCACTCAAAATCTCGTCAGCAGAGCTATAACTAAGGCTTTTTATTATTTGCTCAAGCTTGATTACAACTCCATCGCTTAAATTATGTAATTCGACAAGACTTTTGTTATCTAATTTATTTTCTGGAAATTTATTTCTTAAGATCAGCTTGGTTTCATCGAATGAAAGCATTTCTAACTTTATAGTCAAATTCTGATACTGAGAAAAAGTCACAGACGAAGAAAAAACAAAATAAATCTGTTTGTTACGTGATTTAACCGTTTCGCAAAAGTGCAATAAGTAACTTAGAGCTTCTCTTTCAATATCTGCTCTAATAAAATCAATGATTATAAGATATGATTCAGATGCATCTCTGCTCATTTCATAAGCAAGCAACTGAGGGTTCACTCCAGTATAGGATCTGAAACAATCATCAATTTGATTTTTCACTAACACATCATTAAAATTTAGCCTAAAAAACTTTATTCCTTTTTTATACTTTAAAGTTATAGTGTAAATGAACCCATATAACCCAGCACCTATTCCGGCCTCAATAAAAACATATTTAAAAGCAGCTAGCTTAAAAAGGGCATCATTCACCTCTTTCCTTCTGATTCCAATATAATCGTCATTCTGATTTAGATAGTAATATTTTAAATCGCTAGCTACATTAAGACTAACCAGCGAAGAAATTACTTTTTTGGCCGAAGTTCCTCCTTATTAAGGGTATCAAATATCAGATTGCAATCTATACCTTTATAAAAATGAATGCGTTCTCTACTTATTGCATCCCTATACGTTTCGGATAGATTACCATACTTTTTATTTATATCTAAATCTTGCGATGAGTAAAAGCACCATATTAAAGAATAATTAAATTTGTGGTTATTCATTATTCCTAGAAGTGTTCTTGTTAAGCTATCTTCCCAGCCTCCATATGCCATCATACAAATTGTGTGGTTTTCTAAAATATTGCGAATAGATTCCTCAATTTTTAATCGACGTTGACTCAATTGCTTACGTGTATGCATGGTGTCCCCACTATTCCACACACCATGTATATGTAATATTGTCAAAAGATCATTCGCATTTTCATTAATCGGTGAATCTGAAACTATACTTATACTATTATAAGGAATATTTTCTTCAGATAATGCATCTTCAATTAGCGTGTCAAAATTTGTTGTAATAATATATTTAACGTTTAATTTATTATCTTTTACTGATTTAACAAGATCTTTAACAGATTTCGGTATTCGTTGTCTTCCAGTTTGAGGATCGATATTTAGACTAACAATATCGTTTATTATTCTATGAATTTCGTCAGCCCCATAGTTTCTAGCTACAAACTCAAACGCTGCTTGATATTTTATAACATCTGCATCTTTTGCTAAATAATTATCAAAAGGTTCCTTATAACCTGCTTCATACATTCTGTTTTGAACGAAATCTACAACTCCATCAGGTTCGAGAATTCCGATATCATTTTTTCTTCCGGTCAAAGCTGACCCAAACACAAAAGATATTTCAGAAGTATTTGAAAGACGTCTAATCAAATCATCCATTTCTAATAATTCTAATGACATTTTTATATCCTTTAATTAATTTTTTAGTTTTTAAATTTTATGTCTTCGGGTTTCTAATACTATAATTTAAGGTTAGTTGAATTTTTTCTGATAGAAAATTCTATACTTTTCAAAAGCAAAAGGTCATCTTTTTTTTGTTAAGTTGCGTTAGATAATTTATTTAATTAGAACATGCACTTAAATGCCGCTTTTGCGGCATGAAGGCGCCAAATGCTTTTAAGAACGGTACTTTAGCTAAATGGCGCCGGTAGCCCGGCGAAGCCGGTTCCGCTTTGATAGGTTCTGCCTAACCATACCTTCGCCCTGCTAAGCCAAACCCGCTTTCAGCTTTATATAAGCCATTTTGCGCTGTCGGAGTGGTCACGACAAGGCGTAGCCGCAGTCGGGGCGTATCTCCGCGTTAGCGGGCCTTCAGGGCCGCTTACGTGCGTGTTCTCCTGGCTAACAGCAACATTACTTGCAGCAACTCTTTGTCTAATTACAACATCCATTCTAAAAGCGACTCCATCCCGGCCAAAGGCCGGGGCGGCGGCGCTTTTCAGGGTGGGTACCACTCGATGCAGAGATAAGCTCTGCGATTCTGATGCCATCTGGTTGTTTGTTGTAACTACGGATAATGCCCGGCGCTTGCGACGGGAGCTATTTCTGACGCGAAGCGTCTTATCCGAACCGGCGCGGACGTGAGTCCGCAGCAAGGGCGGGCATTTTTAATCTGTCCACAGGACAGATGCTGAATGGGTTTTATCTTTAAAGGTAATGAATAACTGTTGTTTAAAAGAAAGTAGATCGGGTTTTTAAAAGGATCATCGCGGTTTGTAAAAAAGACGGATAGCGGTTAACTCACAGTCCGGGCAGAAGATAAATAACATACCCTCTCGTAGTTAATGTGGATAAGTCAGGATTACCGATTGCGGACCTGCTCGCAGGTGAATTTTGTGCGCCCCATCTCGTTTTTGGATTACCCGTAAGGGACTGTTGTGGTTAATGTTTGTGCAAATTGCTTTATGCAGGCGTGATCGGGCCTCCGGCGCGAACCGGATAACGTGAAGGGGGGCGGAAAGGCGTAGGTGCCGGCTTCTGAAGCCGGATTACGTGCAGGGGTCATCCGGCGCGGGTGCGCCAGCAGTTTAAGAAGGAAGGCGTCAGAGACGCTTCAGGTTGTGACCAGCAGGTCGTCACCGAGGCGTGCATAGTGTCCGCGTGAGAGTTTCATGCGCTCTGTGACGCGGCGCTCTATCTCCGTACGGACGGCATCAAGGCTGCCAAAAAAGCGGCCGTTACGGATTTCTTTCTGCAGCTGCAGGCGAACCAGTTGCTCGATGTCCTTGCGGGTGCGCGGTGCGTCTTTGCGTGCGCGGTGCCGCTTCATGCCGTGCTCACGCCGTGATTTCTGATATTCCCGGAAGCGCTCGCGAACGAAGGACCAGGCGGCACCGATGAGCTCACCGGCGTCGGCGCGCGGTAAGCCCTTCTTTTCGCGCTGGCGGTTTTCCCACTCGATGCGGCTGCGGCGTGCGGCCGCAACGGCTTCCTCGGAGACGTCCAGCACCTGCCACATCAGCGGCGTGAAGGTGATGTCCGTAGGGATGTTGCAGCCAATTTCTTTATCGTATTCGGTGTTATAGGTGAGGAGCTTCAGTTGGGCCATAAACTGCACAGCACCAGTGAAACGGGTGATCGAGAGGCGTTTCTTCTCGGTGGCAAGCCCGCAGCGGATACTCATCGTAGTCAGTGAGGCGCCTACGCGATTGGCCAGCGGATTGAAATAATGGCAGAGAGCCTGAAGTGAGGCTTCCAGTGCACGCATACGCAGTTCCGGAGGACGGCGTTTACGCTCCCCCCGGGCTATCGACATGGCAACCAGCGACTGGAACTCTATGCGCTGAGTGAAGCCTGCCGCTTTTTCGCGGATTTTTTCGCAGAACGGCAGGGTTTTCTTTCCGTTTTCTGGAATAAATTCCGGATTAGGATTTTTTACCTGCCGGTAAAACGAGGTGTTTTCAGTAAGTTGCTTATTCACGCCTTCCTGCGCTTATGTTGCACAGAAGGAGTAAGCACCGAGGGTATTGCAGTTTTTCGGGCATGAAACTATACTCCCC
>Ga0308162_1001123_pt1 | contig 23165 bp, 8 predicted proteins | sample PhySR2_FD_201370 | JGI IMG/M metagenome (GOLD analysis project Ga0308162, IMG submission 201370) | Phyllosphere microbial communities from UC Gill Tract Community Farm, Albany, California, United States - DLSLS.R2 | ecosystem: Host-associated > Plants > Phyllosphere > Unclassified | place: USA... | reverse complement strand
GAATTTCTTGACGACCATAGAGCATTGGAACCACCTGATCCCATCCCGAACTCAGCAGTGAAACGATGCATCGCCGATGGTAGTGTGGGGTTTCCCCATGTGAGAGTAGGTCATCGTCAAGATTCAAACAAAAAAGCCCCTGTCTGCGCTGCAGACAGGGGCTTTTTCTTTTGGGGGGTTTAAACACCCCCAATGACTACCTTCTGATAAGCGGTTGTCCCGCTGTGCGCTTTAGAACTGGTAGCTCACTGTGGCGCTCACATTACGCTCTTCGCCCATGTAGCAGTAATTCAAACTGGCGCACGAGGTGATGTATCGCTGATTGGTCAGGTTGTTGGCATTCAGACGAACATCCAAGCCCTTCAGACCCAGCTTACCCATGTCGTAGCCCAACGAGGCATCAACCAACGTGTAGGAAGGCACCTTGCGGCTGTTCTCTGCATCTGCCCAGCTATGCCCCACATACCTCACGCCGCCGCCCAACCTAAGCCCGTCGAGCGCGCCTTGCCGGAAGTTGTAGTCGGCCCACAGCGAGACCATTTGCTCCGGGGCTTGGGTAGGCGAATTGCCTTTGTTGTCCAGACCGCTGGATACAAGGCTAGGCATCGATTTCGAGTACTCGATGTCGGTGTAGGTATAGCCACCCAGCAGTTTCAAGTTATCAGTGACCTGCACATGCGCTTCCAACTCCAACCCTTGCGAGCGCACTTGACCGACAGGCCTGTAGAAGTCTTCATCCGGTTGCTTGGAGGCCAGGTTCTCCTGCTCGATACGGAACACAGAGGCGGTGTACAGGTTGTCGCTACCAGGTGGCTGGTACTTGATACCGGCTTCCCACTGAGTGCCCTCGGTAGGAGCAAGCGGTTTTCCGTCTTGATCGGATACGGTATTCGGGTTGAAGGACTCGGAGTAGCTCACATACGGCGCCAGGCCATTCTCGAAGAGATAGAGCACCCCAGCGCGAGTCGTGAAGTTGGAACGCTTGTCACTGACCCTGGTATTGGTATCACGATTTTCCTCGGATACCTTGACCCAATCCTGGCGCAGGCCCAGTGAGAAGCGCCATTGATCCAGCTCCACCAGATCCTGCAGATAGACACCCGTCTGTTGCAACCGGCGTTGGTATCGGTTTTCACCGAGCACCTGCAGGTTGCCATTACCATACTGCGGGTTAGACGCATCCAGCGGATCTACAGTGCCATAACGCCACGAAACATCGGCTTTGCGGCGCTGGTAATCCGTGCCCAGCAGCAGGGTGTGCTTGGCAATGCCGGTGAAGAATTCAGCCTGGACCATGTTGTCAATGATGTAGGAGTGCAGCCGCTCATCACCCCCGGTGTAAGCTCGGTTAAGGACGGTACTGTCGGCATCTGCCCAACCTGCCGAATACACCTGGTCCATCGATACGTCCGAGTCCTGGTAGCGGAAGTTCTGCCGCGCGGTAAATACATCGTTGAAGCGATGCTCGAACTGGTAACTGAACGACTGCTGGGTGCGCTCGTAATTGTCGATGCCCGGCTCCCCTTCGAAAAAGTGATCCGACAAGCGTACCCCATTACGCTTGCTCAGCATCCCGTCTGCAGGATTACCGCCGTGATACCCCCCGTTTGGATCATGCTGCAAGTAGGCCTGCAGGGTCAGCGATGTGTCTTCGCTGAAATCGATGCTAAGCGACGGAGCGATGGCGTAGCGTTCTTCCTTGTTGTGATCGAACTGAGTATCCGAAGCGTCTGCCAAACCGGTCAGGCGATAGGCAATACGCTTGTCTGCATCCAACGGGCCGCTGGTGTCGAAGCCCAGCCCGCGCTGACCTTGGGTACCAACCGACGCTTGAACTTGATGGAAAGCGGTGAACACGGGCTTTTTGGTGGTCAGTGCGACCAATCCACCCGGTGAGCTACGGCCATAAAGGACCGAAGAGGGCCCTTTCAAGACATCGATCCGTTCCAGGAAATAGGGGTCGACCTGCATCGTGCTGTAGGTGCCGTTGTCCCCCATGGACTTGAGGCCGTCTACGTAGATGTTATCCACCGACCCGTCATTGAAACCTCGCATGGCCACGTAGTCATACCGGTGCGTCGCGCCATAGGGGCTGGTCATCACCCCTGGGGTATAGCGCATGGCTTGGGCGACGGTTTGAGAACCTTGGTCGTCGATCTGTTGCCGGGTTACCACCGAAACCGATTGGGATGTCTCTACCAGTGCCAAGCTGCTTTTAGTAGCGACCTGGCTGTGGGTGGCGTTATAACCCTCCATGCTCCCCAAGGCATTGCCCAGGGTGAAACCTCGAATGTCCGTATCGGGTAACGCCAGCGCAGCTTCCGCTGGCTGAGCCTGTACGATGAAGGTCCGGTTTCCTTGATCCAACGCCGTCAAGCCGCTTCCTGCCAACAGCACCCCTAACGCCTGCTCAGCCGAGTACTGTCCGTGAAGGCCTCTGGACTGCAAGCCTTGAGTGAGTGCCGGCGTACTGGAAAGCGTGATGCCCGCCTGACGAGCAAATTGATTGAGCACTTCATCCAGGGGCCCAGGCGCAATTGCATAAGTCGAGCTGACCAGTGAGGCATCAGCGGCGAGTGTGATGCCAGGCACCATGGCCAATCCAAGTGCCGTACCCAGCAAGGCAGCGCGGATGGCATTGCTTAGCAAATCTGAGTGCAAGACAGGTCGAAAATCATTCGCGCCAAAGGCGTACAGTTTTACCGGGTTGGTTGACATGAAAGGGTCCGTAAAATGTGCAGGAGATTCTTCTCACTGATCTAGCCGGATACGCGGCCAAAACCCGACACATTAGGAGCAGGCTTTGTTCACCAAAGTCTAGGCACGACCCAGCGCTTCCACGCGCACCCACCATCGCGTTAAATGACGGACTTGAACGGGAAGCGTGGTGGGCAGCAATTGCAGGAGATGTTCTGGATTCTGGAGGCGGAATACCCCGGACAAACGGAGCTCAGCAATGTCATCGCTGCAGGTGAGATAACCGCGGCGGTATCGGCTGATCTGCGTCAGGAAATCCCTGAGCAACATGTTCTTGCCCACGATGAGGCCTTCGGTCCAGGCCATCGCGTCCATCCCTGAAGGCGTCACCTGCTCGGCACCGCTGGCGGTGACGCGCCATTCTCCACCTGGCTCGAGCCATTGGATCAGGCCGGTGCTCTGGCTGCGAGTGAATACTCGCCCCTCACTGACGACCACCCGTAGGCAATCGTCCTCGATACGCCCCACGAAGCGCCCCCCGACGGTTTGCAACGCTGCGGTATTCGTGCGCAGAGTGACTGGAGGTTGTCCAGGAGCTGCCTGTCGACAGTCCAGCATGACCTCACCCCGCTTGAGGTCGATCGACAATTGCTGCCTGTTGAAGGCCACGTCCACGGCACTTCGGGTATTGAGTTGTAGCCGAGAGCCGTCGGGTAAGGTCACGTCTCTGCGCTCACCCGTGGCTGTCGCGTAGTCGGATGACCAGGCCTGTACCACACTCAAGTCCTTGCTCAGCCATGCTGCCGATCCGAACACGGCAACGGTGCCCAGCAGCTTCAACGCCTGTCGCCGCTCAAGGCGCCGATGACTGGCCTCCAGTGTCTGCAGCGCAACCCCCGCAGCGGGCACGTGGCGCAGGTCCAGGTCCTGTTCCAAATGCAGCACGCGTTGCCAGGCCAGCTCGTGGGTCGCAGCCTCTGAGCGCCACTGCGCAAGACGCTCGTTCAAAGCCGGATCCTCACCACTGTGGCGAAGTTTCAGCATCCACTGGATGGCTTGTCTGACCGTCTTGGCGTCGGGATGAGGGCTAGGCATAACCGGTGTCATTACGCTTCGTAGCGCAGCAGGTAGCAGTGATAAAGCGCGTCAGCAATGTAGCGCTCCACCGTTCTCACCGATACGCCCATCTGCTGTGCAATTTCCTGATGCCGCAGGCCCTCGCATTGGGCTAGCAGGAAAGCAGTGCGAACCTTTGGCTTTAGGCCATCGAGCATCTTGGCAATGCGTTCAAGCAACTCCAGCAGCAGCTCGCGGGTCTCCACATCGGGCGTGTTAGCCTCCGGCACCAGCGCCAGCGCTTCCAGATAGGCTTTGTGCAGTTCCTCTCGACGCCAGTGGTCGATGATCAACCCGCGCGCCACCGTGCGCAGAAACGCCCTGGGCTGTTGTATCTGCAGATGCTCGCGGCGTTGCAACAGCCGCATGAAGGTATCCTGGGCCACGTCAGCAGCGTCGGCCGCATTGCCAAGCCTGTGGCGCAGCCATGTATGCAGCCAGCCATGATGAGCACTGTAGAGGTTTTGCACGAGATCGTTGCTAGGCATGAGATACAGCTATCAGGGCTTAAATGATAATTAGTCTCATTGTTTCGCCCGGCGCGAGATTTTGCAACCTACCTGTCGGTCCCCAAGCCATTCAGTGCGAGCGCTGGCTGTCCAAGTACCTTCGAATGGTCACGGCTGCGCTGTTGAGGTGCTGCTCCAATACCGCAATTGCATCGCTGACACGTTTGGCACTGGCGGCATCGACCAAGGCCGTGTGATCGTCTTGGGTGAGCTTGCCCAGGCCCATCGACGAAAGATGAAAGCGTAGAAACCGCTCCTCTTGCATCAATTCGTTATCGATCAGGCGCAGCAGTTTATGGTTCGCTGCCTTGCTATAAAGCACCATGTGAAGCTCACGATTAAGACGAGCGATCTCGGCATGTCGTGTTTCGTTTTCCAATTGCTGGATGCAACTGCGGGCCTTGGCGATGTCTTGCGCCGTCAGAAGCGGAATGGATTGACGCAACGCCTCGCTTTCGAGCAGAACACGCAAGTCGTAGGCATCTGCCGCATCCTCGCCTATCAGCGGCGCAACGACTGCGCCCTTGTGAAGCTCCACGTTCAACAGTGACTGCGCTTCCAGTTGACGCAGCGCCTCACGCACGGGCATACGGCTGACGCCATAAAGTGTCGCCAACTCCTGTTGCCTGATTGCCGTTCCGGGTGGCAAACGACCCTCGAGAATGGCACTGCGCACGCGTTCTTCAATAACGCCGCGGGCCAGATGTGGCAGCAACTGTTCACTGTTCAACACGCTGCTCAGTTTGATTTTGTTGCCCACGCAACGCCTGCCTTAAACGATTACCAAAGTTGGATCCAATGACACGGTTATAGCGGTATGACGTGTCAAATGCTGGCCTCTACTGGGGGCATGCCCCAGGGCGCGGCTATGGTGGATGAAGTTGCTCTGCAAAGGAAGTGACATGACCCGCGCGGCAAGCGTTGATCCGGCGTACTCCGACACAGAGGCCGATGATCGCGATGTGCCATTGTCTTTTGCGGTGTCAGGCCGCACCATCGCTTCTTTCGACTGGCCTGGACAGTGCTTGGCAGTGGCGATCACCCCGATGCTCAAAACCGTGCTGCACCGAGTTGCCCTGGCTGCGCTGCTGGGTGGCCTGCTGCTGGGCGGTTTGCATGCCGACTGGGATTTCGCCCAGATCAGTCGCCAGTCTCAAGCGCTGTACGGGCCATTGGGGGAGGGCAAAGCGCGAATCGATGCGTGGCAGAACCTCATGGCCACCCAGAAGCAGGGGACTGAGCTTGAGCGTCTGCAGGTGGTCAACCGGTTCTTTAACCAACAATTGCGCTACGTCGAGGATATCGATCTGTGGCACGAGGTCGATTACTGGGCAACACCGGTCCAAGCACTGATAAAAGGGGCTGGCGATTGCGAGGATTACGCTATCGCCAAGTACTTCAGCCTCAGGCGCATGGGCATCCCCAGCGAGAAACTGCGGATCACCTACGTCAAGGCCTTGCGACAGAACCGGGCACACATGGTACTGACCTATTATTCAACGCCCCAGGCGCAGCCGTTGGTGCTCGACAGCCTGATGGACGCGATCAAGCCGGCCAGCCAGCGCCCCGACCTGTTGCCCGTCTATGCCTTCAACGGTGAAGGCCTATGGCTGACAGGCGCCGGTGGCAACAAGAAAGTCGGCGACACCAAGCGCTTGTCGCGCTGGCAGGACCTATTGAAAAAAATGCAGGCCGAAGGCTTCCCGGCCGAGCCGGTTTACTGAAGGAGCACAGATGTCACTGTTCAAACAATTGCTGTTGGCTATTTGCCTGTTCCTGGTAGTGGCGTTCACCGGCAGTTTCATGGTCAGCCTGGAGAGTTCGCGAAGCCAGTATGTCAACCAGCTCCGCTCGCATGCACAGGATGCAGCCACTGCGCTGGCCCTGTCGCTTACGCCCAATATCGATGACCCTGCCATGGTCGAGCTGATGGTGAGTTCGATCTTCGACAGTGGCTACTACGCCAGTATCAAAGTGGTGGACCTGGCTTCCAATACGGTGCTCGTCGAGCGCCATGCCGAACCAGACCCTGGGGGCGTACCCCGTTGGTTCGTTCACCTGATCGGTCTGGAAGCTGCCGGTGGCGATGCGTTGGTCAGCCGTGGCTGGCAGCAGGCGGCACGCGTCGAGGTCATCAGTCACCCCATGTTCGCCATTGCCAAGCTCTGGCAAAGCGCGTTGGGCAGCCTGGGCTGGCTACTGCTCTGTGGTGCCGCCAGCGCCATTCTGGGGGCGTTGCTGCTGCGCCGGCAGCTCAAGCCGCTGGACTACATGGTCGAACAGTCCCATGCCATCGCCAGGCGTGAATTCCTGAGCCTGCCTGAACTGCCCCGCACACCCGAGCTCAGGCGCGTCGTCCAGGCCATGAACCAGATGGTCGAAAAGCTCAAGGCACTGTTCACCGAGCAGGCCGAGCGCAGCGAGCGGTTACGCGCCGAGTCCTATCAAGACATCTTGACCGGTCTGTCCAACCGTCGCTATTTCGAAATGCAGCTCAATGCTCGGGTCAGCAACCTTGAGGAAGCACGGGCAGGCTACCTGTTGTTACTTCGGGTTCAAGGCCTGGCGGGCCTCAACGCGCGTCTGGGTGGCCAACGCACGGATCAGTTGCTGCAAGCCGTCGGTGAGCAATTGCGCCGCGCCTGCGCAAGCTTCCCGGAAACCAACGACCTGATTTCCCGCAGCCGGGGTGGTGAATTCGCCGTGCTGGCACCTGGCATGGTGCATGAAGAAGCCATACAGCTGGCCCAGGCGCTTGAGGCTACGCTGCAGAGCCTGCATGAGACGGGGGCCACCGATATTCAACCGGTGGCCTGCATCGGCTTGGCCCCCTTCAGCCCGGGCGACGCGCCTCCAGCGTTGCTCAAACTGGCTGATGAAGCCCTGGCACGCGCGGAGAACCAGCCAACCCCGGGTTGGGTCTGCCTGGAGCAAGGCGTCGCTGCCGTGGCTGCCGACAGCCAGCACGACTGGCATGAGCGCCTCGACCAGGCCTTCAGCAACGGTCACTTCGAGCTGTTTTTCCAGCCGGTGGTCGATTGTGCAACCGCCCAGCAGGTGCTGCACCACAAGGTGATATCCCGCCTGAAGGATCGACAAGGCGAGGCGCTTCCAGCCGGTCGATTCCTCCCTTGGCTCGAGCGCTTTGGCTGGATGCCAAGGCTGGACCTTCTGGTGCTGCAGAAGGTGCTGGCGCACATGCGTGGCCACGACCAGGTGCTGGCGCTGAACCTTTCCGCCGCTACCTTGGCGGACGCCCAGGCGCTGCAACGCATTTTCGAACTGCTCAGCCAGAACGTCGCCCTCGGGCCGCGTCTGGTGTTCGAAATCGGTGAAGAGCAGCTACCTGACCAGCCGGCGTTGGAGAAATTGACTCGAAGGCTGCACAGCCTTGGCTTCGGCCTGGCACTGCAACGCTTTGGCGGACGTTTCAGCATGATCGGTAACCTGTCCCACCTTGGGTTGGCTTACCTGAAGATTGATGGCAGCTACATCCGTAACATCGACCATGAACAGCACAAACGCTTGTTCATCGAGGCGATCCAGCGTGCCGCGCACAGCATCGACCTGCCTCTGGTGGCCGAGCGCGTAGAAACCGAAGGTGAGCGCGCAGTGCTCTGCGAAATGGGTGTAGGAGGCATTCAGGGGCAGTTGGTGGGTGAGCCTGCCCCTTGGGCGCACGATAAGCGCTGACCTGCAGAAATGAGGGCCCGCACGCAAGGCCGTGCGGGCACACCCTCAGCGTTCGCGCAAGGCCTCGGAGCGGGCCTTCATGATGGGCTTGATCAGGTAGCTCATGATGGTCTTCTTGCCGGTCATGATATCGACCGTTGCCACCATCCCGGGAATGATCAGCAGCGGCTTTTCATCGGTGCCCAGATGACTGCGATCGGTACGTAGCTTAATCAGGTAGTACGTGGTCTTCTTGTCTTCGTCGGTGATGGTATCGGCGCCGATCTGCTCAAGCTTGGCCTTGAGTCCCCCGTAGATGGTGTAGTCGTACGCGGTGAACTTGACCGTGGCTTCCTGGCCTGGGTGCAGGAAGGCAATGTCCTTCGGCAGGATCTTGGCCTCGATGACCAGCGTGTCGTCCAGCGGGACGACCTCGATGATGTCGCTGCCTGGCTGAATCACGCCGCCGATGGTGTTGACCAGCAACTGCTTGACGATACCCCGCACAGGCGAGGTCACCATGGTGCGGTGAACGCGGTCATCCAGCGCCTTGCTGGTAGCGGTCGCCTTGTTCAGTTCGGTCCGGGCTTCGTTCAGCTGGGTGAGTGCCTCGCTTCGGAACTTGCCGCGGGTCTCTTCGATCTTGCTCTGCACTTCTCGAACGGCTGCTTCGGCACGGGGGATGGCCAGCGACGTGGAGTCAAGCTGACCACGGTTCTCAACCTCGGCACGACGCAAGCGCAGCACCTCCACTTGGGAAATAGCACCCGTCGCGACCAAAGGCTCCGACATGCTGATTTCTTTACGCAGCAGCTCAAGGCTGTTGGCGTACTGCCCGCGCTTGGAGCTGTACTCGCGCAGTTCCTGCTGGCGCTGGACCAGTTGCTGTTGCAGTCCGCCAATTTCGTCCTGAAGCTGCTGGCGCCGACTCTGGTACAACGATTCTTCGCTGGCCGCTTGGCTAGGTGCGGCCTTGCGCAATTCTTCGTCGATCTCTAACGGCTTGCCGTCGACCTCTGCACTCAGGCGCTGAACCCGCAGGGCCATGGACAGCCGATCGGCTTCCGTTTCCCCCACGTTGGACGCGAAGCGGGTCTCATCCAGGCGCAGCAGAGGCTGCCCGACCTCGACGATCTCGCCTTCCTTGGCAAAGATTTCCGCCACGATGCCGCCTTCCAGGTTCTGGATTTTCTGCACCTTGGATGACGGGATGGCCTTGCCTTCACCACGCGTCACCTCATCGATGGGCGCAAAGCTGGCCCACACGATCAGGAACACGAAGAACAGGATGACGCCCCAGATCGTCAGGCGCACCACGCGCGGCGCATCCTCGATAAGGGCCTTGTTGACCTCGGGCAGCGGCTGACCGCCCAACGAATCGCTGCCCTTGAAGTAACGCCGCAGGCCTTCCTTGAGTTGCCCGAAATCCAGCTTATGCGACACTGATCTGCCCCTTCTTCAACGCATCCATGACGGCCGCTTTCGGGCCATCGGCAACGATCTGCCCGCGATCGATCACGATCAGGCGGTCCACGAGTGACAGCAGCGATGCACGGTGAGTCACCAACAGTACCGTCTTGCTTTCCACCACGGCCTGCAAACGCTGCTTCAAGCGTTCTTCGCCGGTGTTGTCCATGGCGCTGGTGGGTTCGTCGAGCAGCAGGATCTGTGGGTTCAACAGCAATGCACGGCCCAGGGCCACGTTCTGACGCTGCCCGCCGGACAGGTTCTGACCACGTTCGCCTACCTGCAGCTCGTAGCCGTCCGGGTGTAGTCGCGCGAACTCATGCACGCCCGCAAGCTCGGCCGCCTGCAAGATCATTTCGTCATCGATGTAGCGGGCCCCGCTGACCAGATTGTCCCGCAGCGTGCCCGCCAACAGCTGAATGTCCTGGGGCACATAACCAATGTTGTGGCGCAGTTCGCTGACGTCGATCTGGCGGATATCCACGCCGTCGACCAGCAATGAGCCGCCATCGGCCTCGTACAGGCCAACGATCAGCTTGGCCAGTGAACTCTTGCCCGACCCGCTGCGCCCGATGATCCCTACCTTCTCGCCAGGGCGGATGGTCAGGTTGATGTTCTTCAGCGCCATGTTCTGCTGGTTGGGGTAAGTGAAGTCCACGCCGCGGAATTCCACGCTGCCCTGCAATACCCTACGGCTGAGCGGGCGTTCTTCAAAGTTGCGCTCTTGTGGCAGCTCCATCATGTGGTCGGTGGACACCATGGTTACCTTGGCTTGCTGGTAACGAGCCAACAGGCCGTTGAGCTGCCCCAAGGGCCCAAGGGCGCGGCCGCTGAGCATGTAGCACGCCACCAGGCCGCCCATGCTCAAGTTGCCGTCGATGATCAGGTACACACCCACGCAGATCATCGCCACCCCTGCCAACTGCTGAATGAGCAGAGTGATGTTCATGGCCAGGCTCGACAGTACCTTGACGCGCAATTCCAGCCGGCTGAGGGTACCGAGCGTCTGTTCCCACATGTACTGCCGCTCGCTCTCGGCGTTGTTGACCTTCACTGCGTCCAGCCCTGCCAGGGTCTCGATCAGGCTCGACTGGCGCTCCGAGGCCAGCGCCATGGTCCGCTCCATGGTCGCCATCAGCGGCCGCTGCAGTGCATAGCCGATGCCCAAGGCCAGTGGGAAGGCGATGATCGGGATCCACACCAAGTGTCCGCCAATGATCGCGATGACGATCAGGATCAGCACCGTGAACGGCAAGTCGATCAGGCTAGTCAGCGTCAACGACGCCAGGAAGTCACGAAGGCCTTGGAACTCGTGAATGTTCTGGGCAAAGCTGCCTACCCGGGCCGGTCGATACTTCATCGACATGCCCACGATACGTTCGAACAGTGTCGCCGAAATGATCAGGTCGGTCTTTTTCCCTGCAAGGTCCAGACATAATCCGCGCAGGCCCTTGAGGATCAGGTCGAAGATATAGGCGCCCGCGATACCGACCGCCAGCACCCAGAGGGTCGAGGTCGCCTGGTTGGGAACGACCCGGTCATACACGTTCATGACGAACAGTGGCGCGGCCAGTGCGATCAGGTTGATCACAAGGCTCGCGGCGATGGCATCGATGTACAGCCACTTGCTGCGCAGCAGCGTGTCTCGGAACCAGGATTTGGCTCGGGGGATCAGGTTGCCATGGTTGACGTCGAATTTGTGCTGCGGCTGCGCGAAGAACACTCGCCCGCTGTAGTCATCCTGAAGCGTCTCACGGCTGACCTGAACTTCGCCGCCATCGCTTTCGCTCAGTAACAGCCGTGCAGTGTCTTCGTTTTCCCACCCGAGCAACACGGCACTGCGTCCGCCTTTTAGCAACAGGATCGCGGGCATGGCAATGCTTGGAATCTGCTCCAGCTTGCGCTGCAACAGACGGCCCTGCAGGCCGGCCCTGGCCGCCGCACGGGGCAGCAGCTCGGGGCTCAGGCGCTGTGCGGGCAAAGGCAGACCCGTGGTAAGCATGACCCGGCTGGCAGGTTTCTGGTGCAGTACACACAAGCTCAGCAGACTATCCAGCAAAGGATCGTCGTGCTGACTACGTGGGTCATGGTTGAGCTGGACTCGACTGACTTCTGATTCCACGCGGCGCTCTCTTCATCCTTGTGGTGGGTGGGGATGAGCTGGCCGCCGATCATTCGATGGCAGCAAACCCAGGCATTCAGTGGGGCAATGCATGTCGGCGCTCGGTAGGGGTGCAGCGAGCGATGCAGTGTGTCGCCAATGGTCGCCTTGAATTAGGTGGTGAGTAAACAACTGTATCGGTCTCTTTACTACATGACGCTGATCAGCAGACAAACGTTTCATTTCTGAATCACGCTGCAACCCAGGCTTCAGGATGCTGAGATAGGCGCAGAGAAACGACATGTGTCAGGCCTGCCGTTACAGCCTAGCTCAATGTCATTTATCAGGCGCTGGTTTGCTGGCGTTGGTGCGACTCGTGTTAGGTAAAATTCATCCAGGTAAATCCACTTCCGTTGTCGACTCTGGCCGATAATCGCAGGCGCGTGATAAGGCCTGTTTAGACGATTAGCGCATTAGGCCGTCGTTCATTCTACGGTGAAGCAGCCTGAAAATTGGCAACATCAAGGGGCGTCTCGGGCATGTAATCGGCAAGGTTTATGCTTATGAGTCTTGGAAATGTGGCGTCAATAAACAAAATTGACCTTCTATTGACGCTGTTGGTCCTATTGAGCCCGACGAACGGTTGAAAGGCATGTGATTTATGGCTGCTGTCATCACCTGGGCCCGCGTGCTCCGTGCCATTGCGCTGTTTTAATGACGCAACGCATTTGCTGTTGATTGGCCCTTGGCTAAGGTAAAAATATCAATGTGACATTACCTTGGTGATTGTTTAGGATGGCCGATATAAGGTCAATAGTTTGGCATAAGTCTAATTACATTTCGTCATAGACGGAATATTGACGCAATCAAGCGTCAAGAGATCATCGACATAATTCCTGTTCAGGTGGCTGCGGATGCCGCTCTGGCACAGAAGTACCCCAGCGGGTCACACGGAGAGTCCAATGAGCAGCGTTGTAGCCATCGTCAAAAGTATTGTCGGCCAGGTTATCGCGGTATCCCCTGAAGGCATCCGGCGTGTGCTCATAGAAGGCGATCGACTTCTAGCGGGTGAGCAGGTCCTTACCGGCCCGGGTGGCGCGGTGACGCTGGAGTTGGCAGATGGCCGATTGCTCGACCTTGGTCGTGATACCCAGTGGAGCGCAGACGCGCCTGACAGCAGTACCGATTTGGGCCAGGCCGCTGCCCAGGCGGCGCCGTCTGTCGAAGAATTGCAACAGGCGATCGCCGCAGGCGCTGACCCGACCACCGATCTTGAAGCCACGGCTGCCGGTCCGACTGCTGCAGGCGGCGGTGCAGCAGGTGGCGGCCACAGTTTCGTCATGCTGGAAGAAACGGCCGGCAGCGTTGATCCCACGATAGGCTTCCCTACCGAAGGCCTTGGTTTTGCAGCGGCGGCCGCCCCCGTGGAAGTGGCTGGAACGCAAACCACCGCTGACAACCGAGTCACCGCGCCGACAACTGGCACTACGGTTGCCACCACCCTTGTGGTCGGGGCCACGCCATCGATCAGCGAAGCGGGTGGCGTCATTGTCTATACCGCTACGGTTGGCCAGGCACCGGGCAGCGACCTTGTCATCACGCTGGCCAACGGCTCTGTGATCGTCATTCCGGCCGGGCAGACCACTGGCAGTGTCAATGTCGTGATCCCGCCGAATGACACGCCCTACATTGATGGTGGGCAGATTTCTACAACGGTCACCGGTACCAGCGGGGGCAGTGGCATTACAGTAACCCCACCGCAAGGGCCGTTGGTTACTGAAATTACAGATACCATCGATGTCACCACTGCAACGTTGACCGCCACTCCTTCGGCCACCGAAGGCGGCGTCATCACTTATACCGTGACGCTGACCAACCCGGCCCAGACTCCGGTGACTGTGACCCTGTCCAACGGCCAGGTCATCACTGTTGAGGCAGGTAAGACCCAGGGCAGCATCGACTTCCAAACCCCGGCCAACGACGTCTACAACAACGGTTCGACCGTAAGTGTGACCATCGACAGCGCTACGGGCGGTAACTTCGAACAGCTGACGCCGAATCCTGCGGCTGCGGTTACCACGATTAATGATTCGATCGACACTACCACTGCCACGCTGACGGCTTCGCCGAGCGTGAACGAAGGTGGCGTGATCACTTACACCGTGACGCTGACCAACCCGGCCCAGACTCCTGTCACCGTGACCCTGTCCAACGGCCAGGTCATCACTGTTGAGGCAGGCAAGACCCAGGGCAGCATCGACTTCCAAACCCCGGCCAACGATGTTTACAACAACGGTTCGACCGTTAGTGTGACCATCGACAGCGCTACGGGTGGCAACTTCGAACAACTGACGCCGAACCCGACGCCAGCTGTAACGACGATCAATGATTCGATCGATACGACCACTGCCACGTTGACTGCTTCGCCAAGCGTCACCGAAGGTGGCGTGATCACTTACACCGTGACGCTGACCAATCCGGCCCAGACTCCGGTGACTGTGACCTTGTCCAATGGACAGGTCATCACTGTTGAGGCAGGCAAGACTCAGGGCAGTATCGATTTCCAGACCCCGGCCAACGATGTTTACAACAACGGCTCAACCGTTAGCGTGACCATCGACAGCGCCACGGGTGGCAACTTCGAACAACTGACGCCGAATCCTGCGGCTGCGGTTACCACGATTAATGATTCGATCGACACCACCACTGCCACGCTGACGGCTTCGCCGAGCGTGACCGAGGGCGGCGTGATCACTTACACCGTGACGCTGACCAACCCGGCTCAGACTCCGGTTACCGTGACCCTGTCCAACGGCCAGGTCATCACTGTTGAGGCTGGCAAGACTCAGGGCAGCATCGACTTCCAAACCCCGGCCAACGATGTTTACAACAACGGTTCGACCGTTAGTGTGACCATCGACAGCGCCACGGGTGGCAACTTCGAACAGCTGACCCCGAATCCTGCGGCTGCGGTTACCACGATTACTGATTCGATTGACACCACTACCGCGACCCTGACCGCGAGCCCTTCGGTCACCGAAGGCGGCGTCATCACTTATACCGTGACGCTGACCAATCCGGCCCAGACCCCGGTGACTGTGACCTTGTCCAACGGCCAGGTCATCACTGTTGAAGCAGGCAAGACCCAGGGCAGTATCGATTTCCAGACCCCGGCCAACGACGTCTACAACAACGGTTCGACCGTTAGTGTGACCATCGACAGCGCCGCGGGTGGCAACTTCGAACAGCTGACCCCGAACCCGACGCCAGCTGTAACGACGATCAATGATTCGATCGACACCACTACCGCGACCCTGACCGCGAGCCCTTCGGTCACCGAAGGCGGCGTCATCACTTATACCGTGACGCTGACCAATCCGGCTCAGACTCCGGTTACCGTGACCCTGTCCAACGGCCAAGTCATCACTGTCGAAGCAGGCAAGACCCAAGGCAGCATCGACTTCCAAACCCCGGCGAACGACGTCTACAACAACGGTTCGACCGTTAGCGTGACCATCGACAGCGCCACGGGCGGCAACTTCGAACAGCTGACGCCGAACCCGACGCCAGCTGTAACGACGATCAACGATTCAATCGACTCCACTAGCGCGACCCTGACCGCGAGTCCTTCGGTCACCGAAGGCGGCGTTATCACCTACACCGTGACGCTGACCAATCCGGCCCAGACCCCGGTAACTGTGACCTTGTCCAATGGCCAGGTCATCACTGTTGAGGCTGGCAAGACCCAAGGCAGCATCGACTTCCAGACCCCAGCCAACGATGTTTACAACAACGGCTCGACCGTTAGTGTGACCATCGACAGCGCTACAGGCGGCAACTTCGAGCAGTTGACGCCGAACCCGACGCCAGCAGTTACCACAATCAACGGTTCGATCGACACCACTACCGCGACCCTGACCGCGAGCCCTTCGGTCACCGAAGGTGGCGTCATCACTTACACCGTGACGCTGACCAACCCGGCTCAGACTCCGGTGACTGTGACCCTGTCCAACGGCCAGGTCATCACTGTTGAAGCAGGCAAGACTCAGGGCAGTATCGATTTCCAGACCCCGGCCAACGACGTCTACAACAACGGTTCGACCGTTAGTGTGACTATCGACAGCGCCACGGGTGGCAACTTCGAACAGCTGACGCCGAACCCGACGCCAGCTGTAACGACGATCAACGATTCAATCGACTCCACTAGCGCGACCCTGACCGCGAGTCCTTCGGTCACCGAAGGCGGCGTTATCACCTACACCGTGACGCTGACCAATCCGGCCCAGACCCCGGTGACTGTGACCTTGTCCAATGGCCAGGTCATCACTGTTGAGGCTGGCAAGACCCAAGGCAGCATCGACTTCCAGACCCCAGCCAACGATGTTTACAACAACGGCTCGACCGTTAGTGTGACCATCGACAGCGCCACGGGTGGCAACTTCGAACAACTGACGCCGAACCCGACGCCAGCTGTAACGACGATCAATGATTCGATCGATACGACCACTGCCACGCTGACGGCTTCGCCGAGCGTGACCGAGGGCGGCGTCATCACTTATACCGTGACGCTGACCAACCCGGCTCAGACTCCGGTTACCGTGACCCTGTCCAACGGCCAGGTCATCACTGTTGAGGCTGGCAAGACTCAGGGCAGCATCGACTTCCAGACCCCGGCCAACGATGTTTACAACAACGGCTCGACCGTTAGCGTGACCATCGACAGCGCCACGGGCGGTAACTTCGAAAAACTGACCGCAAGCCCCACGCCAGCTTCCACGGTCATCAACGACAGTATCGACACCGTCACTGTCAGCATCGCCAGTAACGGCAATGTGACCGAAGATCAGCAGCCGTCCTTTACGGTCAAAGTCAGTCAAGCCTTGGACCGTCCGCTTACTGTCACCCTGTCCAATGGTGACAAAGTCACCATCGAGGCTGGAAAAACCGAGGTCGAGTACAAGCTCGCCGCACAAGGCGACGATGTCATCAAGGATCCAAGCTCGGTCACGCTAGGTGTGACCGACGCTAGCGTCCCGGGTGCCACGTTCGAAAACCTCGTCATCGGTGGCCCGGCAACAGTCGAAATTTCCGACACCATCAGCGAAGTCATCGCAACCCTTACAGCGGACAAGGCGACTGTTACAGAGGGCGGGCAAGTTACCTACACCGTAACCCTGAGCAACGCTCAAGGCTTGCCTGTCACTCAACATGGGGCACTGACGTTCACGCTGACTGACGGGACCAAAGTCACTATTCCAGCCAACAGCATCTCTGGCAGCACCACCATTGCCGTTGGCGATGATGTGTACATGGGTGGCCAGCCTGCTCTGGCGAACAAGCTGGAGTCGGTTTCGGGTGGGGATAACTTCGAGAAGCTGACGCTGGGCAATGAGGTTGTAACCACTACAGTAACTGACGAGCCGGGCTCGGGTACTCCTGGCACTGGCAACCAAGGTGACCTGGTCCAGGTCACTATCACCGCTGACCAAGCCTCCGTCGCCGAAAACGTCAAACCAACGTTTACCGTCCAGATCAACAAAGCCCTGGCTAACGACTTGGTCGTGACCCTGAGCAACAACGCTCAAGTCACCATCAAGGCTGGTCAGACCTCCGTGTCTTACGAGCACGCGGCACAAGGTGACGACGTCTACAAAGACTCGGGCGAAATAAGCCTGGGCATCAAGTCGGCAGCCGACGCGGGCGGCCGCACCTTCGAAAACCTGCAGCTGGGCAACGATGCCTCGGTCAAGGTCACCGACACCATCGATGAAGTTGTAGCCAAGCTGACCGCGACCACTTCGGTTGCCGAGGGCGGCGAGATCACCTACACCGTGACGCTGACCAATAAAGATGGTCTGCCGATCAACAACCACGCAGAGCTGTACTTCCATCTGAAAGACGGCACCACCGTGGTGGTGCCTGCCAACAGCACCGTAGGTTCTGCCACCGCTACTGCGCCTGACAACGTTTATGTGGGCACGAACCCTGCTGTCGTGAACTCGATCGAGTCGGTCAGCGGCGCAGATGCTTGGAAGTTCGAACAACTGACGCTGGATAAAACCCAGGTCAGCACCGAAGTTACCGACGAGCCAGGTTCTGGAACCCCGGGTACGGGTAACCAAGGCGACTTGGTGTTGGTCACTATTACCGCTGACCAGAACTCCGTAGCTGAGAACGTCAAACCAACGTTCACCGTGCAGATCAACAAAGCCCTGGCCAACGACTTGGTCGTGACCCTGAGTAACAATGCTCAAGTCACCATCAAAGCCGGCCAGACTGCCGTTTCCTACGAGCACGCTGCTCAAGGTGACGACGTCTACAAAGACTCGGGCGAAATAAGCCTGGGCATCAAGTCGGCAGCCGATGCTGGCGGCCGCACCTTCGAAAACCTGCAGCTGGGCAACGATGCCTCGGTCAAGGTCACCGACACCATCGATGAAGTTGTAGCCAAGCTTACCGCGTCGACTTCGGTTGCCGAGGGCGGCGAGATCACCTACACCGTGACGCTGACCAACAAAGATGGTCTGCCGATCAATAACCACGCAGAGCTTTACTTCCACCTGAAAGACGGCACCACCGTGGTGGTGCCTGCCAACAGCACCGTAGGCTCTGCCACCGCTACTGCGCCGGACAACGTTTATGTGGGCACTAACCCTGCTGTCGTGAACTCGATCGAATCGGTCAGCGGCGCGGATGCTTGGAAGTTCGAGCAACTGACGCTGGATAAAACTCAGGTCAGCACCACAGTTACCGATGAACCTGGGTCGGGTACCCCAGGCACGGGTAACCAAGGCGACTTGGTGTTGGTCACTATTACCGCTGATCAGAACTCCGTAGCCGAGAACGTCAAACCAACGTTCACCGTGCAGATCAACAAGGCTCTGGCCAACGATCTGGTCGTAACCTTGAGCAACAACGCTCAAGTCACCATCAAAGCTGGCCAGACTGCCGTTTCCTACGAGCACGCAGCACAAGGCGACGACGTTTATAAGGACTCGGGCGAAATCAGCCTGGGCATCAAGTCGGCAGCCGACGCGGGTGGTCGCACCTTCGAAAACCTGCAGCTGGGCAACGATGCATCGGTCAAAGTCACCGATACCGTCGATGAAGTTGTAGCCAAGCTTACCGCGTCGACTTCGGTTGCCGAGGGCGGCGAGATCACCTACACCGTGACGCTGACCAACAAAGATGGTCTGCCGATCAATAACCACGCAGAGCTTTACTTCCACCTGAAAGACGGCACCACCGTGGTGGTGCCTGCCAACAGCACCGTAGGCTCTGCCACCGCTACTGCGCCGGACAACGTTTATGTGGGCACTAACCCTGCTGTCGTGAACTCGATCGAATCGGTCAGCGGCGCGGATGCTTGGAAGTTCGAGCAACTGACGCTGGATAAAACTCAGGTCAGCACCACAGTTACCGATGAACCTGGGTCGGGTACCCCAGGCACGGGTAACCAAGGCGACTTGGTGTTGGTCACTATTACCGCTGATCAGAACTCCGTAGCCGAGAACGTCAAACCAACGTTCACCGTGCAGATCAACAAGGCTCTGGCCAACGATCTGGTCGTAACCTTGAGCAACAACGCTCAAGTCACCATCAAAGCTGGCCAGACTGCCGTTTCCTACGAGCACGCAGCACAAGGCGACGACGTTTATAAGGACTCGGGCGAAATCAGCCTGGGCATCAAGTCGGCAGCCGACGCGGGTGGTCGCACCTTCGAAAACCTGCAGCTGGGCAACGATGCATCGGTCAAAGTCACCGATACCGTCGATGAAGTTGTAGCCAAGCTCACCGCGACCGACTCGGTCACCGAAGGCGGTCAGATCACTTACACCGTGACCCTGACCAACAAAGACGGCCTGCCAATCGACAAACACGGCGCGCTGACCTTTACCTTGGACGATGGCAAGACTGTCATCACCATCCCGGCTAACGGCACTACCGGTTCGGTAACCGTTACGGCGCCTGACAACGACTATGTCGGCGCTAACGATCCGGTCGTTAAATCGATCGCCAGCGTTACTGGTGCGGACGTCGGCAAGTTCGAACAGCTCACTTTGGATAAAACGCCGGTCAGCACTGCTGTCACCGACGAGCCAGGTTCGGGTACCCCGGGCACTGGTAACCAAGGCGATCAAGTGCTGGTTACCATTACCGCGGATCAAACTTCGGTAGCCGAGAACGTCAAACCAACGTTCACCGTGCAGATCAACAAAGCCTTGGCCAACGACTTGGTCGTGATCCTGAGCAACAACGCTCAGGTGACCATCAAAGCCGGCCAGACTGCTGTGTCGTACGAGCACGCTGCTCAGGGCGATGACGTCTACAAAGACTCCGGTGAAATCAGCCTGGGCATCAAGTCGGCAGCGGACGCGGGTGGTCGTACCTTCGAAAACCTGCAGTTGGGTAACGAGGCGTCGGTGAAAGTCACCGACACCATCGACGAAGTTGTCGCGAAACTGACTGCTACCGACTCGGTTACCGAAGGTGGTCAGATCACCTACACCGTGACCCTGACCAACAAAGATGGCCTGCCAATCGACAAACACGGCGCGCTGACCTTCACCCTGGACGATGGCAAGACTGTCATCACCATCCCGGCCAACGGCACCACTGGTTCGGTCACTGTGACCGCGCCGGACAACGACTATGTCGGCGCTAACGATCCGGTCGTCAAATCGATCGCTTCCGTTGCCGGCGCAGATGTTGGCAAGTTTGAACAGCTCACTTTGGATAGGACGCCGGTCAGTACTGCTGTCACCGACGAGCCAGGCTCGGGTACCCCGGGCACCGGTAACCAGGGCGACCAAGTATTGGTCACCATCACTGCTGACCAGACTTCCGTTGCTGAGAACGTTAAGCCGACGTTCACTGTTCAGATCAACAAAGCGCTGGCCAACGACTTGGTCGTGACCCTGAGCAACAACGCTCAAGTCACCATCAAAGCTGGCCAGACTGCCGTAACGTACGAGCACGCCGCACAAGGCGACGACGTCTACAAAGACTCCGGCGAAATCAGCCTGGGCATCAAGTCGGCAGCCGATGCTGGCGGTCGCACCTTCGAGAATCTGCAGCTGGGCAACGAGGCCTCGGTCAAAGTTACCGACACTATCGACGAAGTTGTAGCCAAGCTCACCGCAACCGACTCGGTCACCGAAGGCGGTCAGATCACTTACACCGTGACCCTGACGAACAAAGATGGCTTGCCAATCGACAAACACGGCGCGCTGACCTTTACGCTGGACGATGGCAAGACCGTCATCACTATCCCGGCCAATGGCACTACTAGCTCGGTCACTGTGACCGCGCCTGACAATGACTATGTCGGTGCCAATGATCCGGTCGTCAAATCGATTGCAACCGTCACTGGCGCAGATGTTGGCAAGTTCGAGCAACTAACGCTCGATAAGACACCTGTCAGCACCCAAGTGACCGACGAGCCAGGTTCGGGCACGCCAGGCACTGGTAACCAAGGCAACCAAGTGCTGGTCACCATCACTGCTGACCAGACTTCCGTTGCTGAGAACGTTAAGCCGACGTTCACTGTGCAGATCAACAAGGCCTTGGCCAACGACTTGGTCGTGACCCTGAGCAACAACGCTCAAGTCACCATCAAAGCTGGCCAGACTGCCGTAACGTACGAGCACGCCGCACAAGGCGACGACGTCTACAAAGACTCCGGCGAAATCAGCCTGGGCATCAAGTCGGCAGCCGATGCTGGCGGTCGCACCTTCGAGAATCTGCAGCTGGGCAACGAGGCCTCGGTCAAAGTTACCGACACTATCGACGAAGTTGTAGCCAAGCTCACCGCAACCGACTCGGTCACCGAAGGCGGTCAGATCACTTACACCGTGACCCTGACGAACAAAGATGGCTTGCCAATCGACAAACACGGCGCGCTGACCTTTACGCTGGACGATGGCAAGACCGTCATCACTATCCCGGCCAATGGCACTACTAGCTCGGTCACTGTGACCGCGCCTGACAATGACTATGTCGGTGCCAATGATCCGGTCGTCAAATCGATTGCAACCGTCACTGGCGCAGATGTTGGCAAGTTCGAGCAACTAACGCTCGATAAGACACCTGTCAGCACCCAAGTGACCGACGAGCCAGGTTCGGGCACGCCAGGCACTGGTAACCAAGGCAACCAAGTGCTGGTCACCATCACTGCTGACCAGACTTCCGTTGCTGAGAACGTTAAGCCGACGTTCACCGTTCAAATCAACAAAGCCCTGGCCAACGATCTGGTCGTGACCCTGAGCAACAACGAGAAGGTCACTATCAAAGCCGGCGAAACCAGCGCCCAGTACACTCACGCAGCGCAAGGCGACGACGTCTACAAAGACTCCGGCGAGATCAGCCTGGGCATCAAGTCGGCAGCCGACGCGGGTGGCCGCACCTTCGAGAACCTGCAGTTGGGCAACGATGCATCGGTCAAAGTCACCGATACCATCGACGAAGTTGTAGCCAAGCTGACTGCTACCGAATCTGTTACAGAAGGTGGTCAGATCACTTATACCGTGACCCTGACCAACAAAGACGGCCTGCCAATCGACAAGCATGGCGCGCTGACCTTTACCCTGGACGATGGCAAGACCGTCATCACCATCCCAGCCAACGGCACAACTGGTTCGGTCACTGTGACCGCGCCTGACAACGACTACGTCGGTGCCAATGATCCGGTCGTCAAATCGATCGCCTCCGTTGCCGGCGCAGATGTAGGCAAATTCGAGCAACTGACACTCGACAAAACGCCGGTCAGCACCGAAGTTACCGACGAGCCAGGTTCTGGTACGCCAGGCACTGGCAACCAAGGCGACCAAGTGCTGGTTACCATTACAGCGGATCAAACTTCGGTAGCCGAAAACGTCAAACCAACGTTCACCGTTCAAATCAACAAAGCCCTGGCCAACGATCTGGTCGTGACCCTGAGCAACAACGAGAAGGTCACTATCAAAGCCGGCGAAACCAGCGCCCAGTACACTCACGCAGCTCAAGGCGACGACGTCTACAAAGACTCCGGCGAGATCAGCCTGGGCATCAAGGCGGCAGCCGACGCGGGTGGTCGTACCTTCGAGAACCTGCAGTTGGGCAACGATGCATCGGTCAAAGTCACCGACACCATCGACGAAGTTGTAGCCAAGCTCACCGCGACCGACTCGGTCACCGAAGGCGGTCAGATCACTTACACCGTGACCCTGACCAACAAAGACGGCCTGCCAATCGACAAACACGGCGCGCTGACCTTCACCCTGGACGATGGCAAGACCGTCATCACCATCCCAGCCAACGGCACCACTGGTTCGGTCACTGTGACCGCGCCGGACAACGACTATGTCGGCGCTAACGATCCGGTCGTGAAGTCGATCGCCTCCGTTACCGGTGCCGATGTTGGCAAGTTCGAACAATTAACGCTCGATAAGACACCTGTCAGCACCCAAGTTACCGACGAGCCAGGTTCGGGTACGCCAGGCACTGGCAACCAAGGCGACCAAGTGCTGGTTACCATTACCGCGGATCAAACTTCGGTAGCCGAGAACGTCAAACCTACGTTCACCGTGCAGATCAACAAAGCCTTGGCCAACGACCTGGTCGTG
>Ga0308162_1001117_pt1 | contig 23220 bp, 17 predicted proteins | sample PhySR2_FD_201370 | JGI IMG/M metagenome (GOLD analysis project Ga0308162, IMG submission 201370) | Phyllosphere microbial communities from UC Gill Tract Community Farm, Albany, California, United States - DLSLS.R2 | ecosystem: Host-associated > Plants > Phyllosphere > Unclassified | place: USA... | reverse complement strand
ATCTGGACTATGCGATGTCGGTCATTGTTGGCCGTGCGCTGCCGGACGTCCGCGATGGCCTGAAGCCGGTACACCGTCGCGTACTATACGCCATGAACGTATTGGGCAATGACTGGAATAAAGCCTATAAAAAATCTGCCCGTGTCGTGGGTGATGTCATCGGTAAATATCACCCGCATGGTGATACCGCCGTTTATGACACCATCGTTCGTATGGCGCAGCCATTCTCCTTGCGTTACATGCTGGTAGATGGTCAGGGTAACTTTGGTTCTGTTGACGGCGACTCCGCGGCGGCGATGCGTTATACGGAAATCCGTATGTCGAAAATCGCTCACGAGCTGATGGCCGACCTGGAAAAAGAGACCGTTGATTTCGTCGATAACTACGACGGCACTGAGCGAATCCCAGATGTTATGCCAACCAAGATCCCGAACCTGTTAGTTAACGGGTCATCCGGTATCGCGGTGGGCATGGCAACCAATATTCCGCCACACAACATCACGGAAGTGATTAACGGCTGCCTGGCCTATATCGATGATGAAGAGATCAGCATTGAAGGGCTGATGGAACACATCCCGGGGCCAGACTTCCCGACCGCAGCGATCATCAACGGTCGTCGTGGTATTGAAGAAGCTTACCGCACCGGTCGCGGCAAGATTTACATCCGTGCCCGCGCCGAAGTGGAAGCCGACGCCAAAACGGGCCGTGAAACCATCATTGTTCACGAGATCCCGTATCAGGTGAACAAGGCGCGTTTGATTGAAAAAATCGCCGAGCTGGTAAAAGAAAAACGCGTTGAAGGCATCAGCGCGCTGCGTGACGAGTCTGATAAAGACGGGATGCGCATCGTGATTGAAATCAAACGCGACGCGGTGGGTGAAGTGGTGCTGAACAACCTCTACTCCCAGACTCAGCTGCAGGTCTCCTTCGGTATCAACATGGTTGCACTGCACCATGGTCAGCCGAAGATCATGAACCTGAAAGAGATCCTGAGCGCGTTTGTGCGTCACCGTCGTGAAGTGGTGACCCGCCGTACAATCTTCGAACTGCGTAAAGCCCGCGACCGTGCGCACATCCTTGAAGCACTGGCCGTCGCGCTGGCAAACATCGACCCGATTATCGAGCTGATCCGCCGCGCACCAACCCCTGCTGAAGCGAAAGCCGCGTTAGTGGCACAGCCGTGGGCGCTGGGCAACGTATCTGCGATGCTGGAGCGTGCCGGTGATGACGCCGCGCGTCCTGAATGGCTGGAACCTGAATTCGGCGTGCGTGACGGTCAGTACTACCTGACTGAACAGCAGGCTCAGGCGATTCTGGATCTGCGTCTGCAGAAACTGACCGGCCTTGAGCATGAAAAACTGCTCGACGAGTACAAAGAACTGCTGGAACAGATTGCTGAGCTGCTGCATATCCTGGGCAGCGCCGATCGTCTGATGGAAGTGATCCGCGAAGAGCTGGAGCTGGTCCGCGACCAGTTTGGCGACGAGCGCCGCACCGAAATCACCGCGAACAGCTCTGATATCAACATCGAAGACCTGATCAACCGCGAAGACGTGGTGGTCACCCTGTCTCACCAGGGCTATGTGAAGTATCAGCCGCTCACCGACTACGAAGCACAGCGTCGTGGTGGTAAAGGCAAATCTGCCGCACGTATTAAAGAAGAAGACTTTATCGACCGCCTGCTGGTGGCTAACACCCATGACACCATCCTCTGCTTCTCAAGCCGGGGTCGTCTGTACTGGATGAAAGTGTATCAGCTGCCGGAAGCGAGCCGCGGCGCGCGTGGTCGTCCGATCGTCAACCTGCTGCCGCTGGAAGCGAACGAACGTATCACCGCGATCCTGCCGGTGCGCGAGTACGAAGAGGGCGTTAACGTCTTTATGGCGACCGCCAGCGGTACCGTGAAGAAAACGGCGCTGACCGAGTTCAGCCGTCCGCGTTCTGCCGGTATCATCGCCGTCAACCTTAACGAAGGCGACGAACTGATTGGCGTGGATCTGACCTCCGGTTCTGACGAAGTGATGCTGTTCTCTGCCGCCGGTAAAGTGGTGCGTTTTAAAGAGAACGCGGTGCGCGCAATGGGTCGTACCGCGACCGGCGTTCGCGGGATCAAACTGGCGGGTGAAGACGCCGTGGTTTCCCTGATTGTTCCACGTGGCGAAGGCGCAATCCTGACCGTCACGCAGAACGGTTACGGTAAGCGTACGGCAGAAAGCGAATACCCGACCAAGTCTCGCGGCACGCAGGGCGTTATCTCCATCAAAGTGACCGAGCGTAACGGTTCCGTTGTGGGCGCGGTGCAGGTAGACGATGCTGACCAGATCATGATGATCACCGATGCCGGTACGCTGGTGCGTACACGCGTGTCTGAGATCAGCGTGGTAGGGCGTAACACCCAGGGCGTTATCCTTATCCGTACTGCGGAAGATGAAAACGTGGTGGGTCTGCAGCGCGTTGCTGAGCCAGTTGATGACGAAGAGCTTGACTCTATCGACGGTACCGTAGCGGAAGGCGATGATGACATCGCGCCGGAAGCCGAGTCCGACGATGATGCTGCGGATGACGCAGACGAGTAATCATCACCTGATGTGAAGAAAAGGGCCGGTTTCCGGCCCTTTTGTTTTGCAGTTGCAGATAACTGAACGTTGCGGCATGGCGCGTTTACCGCTACCTTAACCACATTCTTTTTTGACCCCGATGGCGGAGCCTCGCCCCTTTGAAATACCTTGTCTCCTTTCGTACTACGCTGAAAGTCTCTCGTTATCTGTTTCGGGCGCTGGCACTGTTGCTGTGGCTGCTGGTGGCGCTGATCTCGGTCTTTTATATTGTTAACGCGCTTAACCAGAAAGAAGCTGAAATTCGCCAGGAGTTCAGTATCAGCTCCGATCAGGCCCAGCGTTACATTCAGCGAACGTCGGATGTAATGAAGGAGCTGAAATACATTGCTGAAAATCGCCTGACGGCGGAAAACGGCATCATGGCTATCCGTGGACGCAAAGATAAAACGGAAGTGCCCAATTTCGAGCCACTGTTCCCGGACTCAGACTGCTCCGCGATGGGTAACACCTGGCGCGGTTCGCTCGAATCTCTTGCCTGGTTTATGCGCTACTGGCGCGATAATTTTTCCGCCGCCTACGATCTGAACCGCGTGTTCCTTATCGGCAGCGAAAATCTCTGCATGGCCGACTTTGGCCTGCGTGATATGCCCGTCGAACGGGATGATGCGCTGAAAAGCCTGCATGAACGAATCGTTAAGTACCGCAATGCACCTCAGGAAGAGCGCGGCAATAACATCTTCTGGATAAGCCAGGGGCCGCGCATGGGCGTCGGCTATTTCTATGCCCTTACCCCTGTTTACCTGGCTAACCGCCTGCAGGCGCTGCTGGGAACGGAACAAACCATCCGTATGGAAAACTTCTTCACGCCGGGCAGCCTGCCGATGGGCGTGACCATTCTGGATGAAAACGGCCATACGCTGATTTCGCTGACCGGGCCGGAGAGCCGCTTAAAAATCGATCCGCACTGGATGCAGGAGCGCTCGTGGTTTGGCTACACCTCGGGCTTCCGCGAGCTGGTGCTCAAGAAAAGTTTACCGCCGTCCTCGCTCAGCATCGTCTACTCGGTGCCTGTTGATATGGTGCTTGAGCGGATCCGTATCCTGATCCTCAATGCCATCCTGCTGAACGTGCTGGTCGGCGTCGCGCTGTTTATGCTGGCGCGGATGTACGAGCGCCGGATATTTATCCCTGCCGAGAGTGATGCCCAGCGTCTGGAAGAGCACGAGCAGTTCAACCGCAAGATTGTCGCCTCTGCGCCGGTGGGGATCTGTATTCTGCGCACCCAGGATGGCACCAACATCCTCAGCAATGAGCTGGCACATAACTACCTCAACATGCTGACCCACGAAGACCGGCAGCGGCTGACGCAGATCATCTGCGGTCAGCAGGTTAACTTTGTCGACGTGCTGACCAGCACCCACACTAACCTGCAGATCAGCTTTGTGCATTCGCGCTACCGTAATGAAAACGTGGCGATCTGCGTGCTGGTGGATGTCTCTGCGCGCGTGAAAATGGAAGAGTCATTGCAGGAGATGGCGCAGGCGGCGGAGCAGGCCAGCCAGTCGAAGTCGATGTTCCTTGCCACCGTCAGCCACGAGCTGCGCACACCGCTTTACGGCATTATCGGTAACCTCGATCTGTTGCAGACCAAGGAGTTACCGAAAGGGGTCGACAGGCTGGTCACGGCCATGAACAACTCCTCAAGTCTGCTGCTGAAGATCATCAGCGACATTCTCGATTTCTCGAAAATTGAGTCCGAACAGCTCAAAATCGAGCCGCGGGAGTTCTCCCCGCGCGAGGTGATGAACCACATCAGCGCGAACTACATGCCGCTGGTGGTGCGTAAACAGCTGGGGCTGTACTGCTTTATTGAGCCTGACGTGCCGCTGACGCTGCATGGCGACCCGATGCGCCTGCAGCAGGTCATCTCGAACCTGCTCAGCAACGCGATTAAATTCACCGACACGGGCTGTATTGTGCTGCATGTCTGCCTCGTTGGCGACTATTTGACCATCCGCGTGCGCGATACGGGCGTCGGGATCCCGGCGAAAGAAGTAGTGCGCCTGTTTGATCCCTTCTTCCAGGTGGGAACCGGAGTACAGCGCAACTTCCAGGGCACCGGGCTGGGGCTGGCGATTTGCGAAAAACTGATCAGCATGATGGACGGCGATATCTCCGTGGATACCGAGCCGGGCATGGGGAGCCAGTTTACCATACGTATTCCGCTTTACTCGGCGCAGTACCCGGCCAAACCGATGCTGGACGGCCTGAACGGTAAACGCTGCTGGCTGGCCGTCAATAACGCATCGCTGAACGAATACCTCAGATCCTTGTTAAGCAGTAACGGCATCGAGGTGTCTCTCTACGAAGGGCAAACCCCGGATGCGGACGACATGCTGATTGCGGATGACCCGCCGGAGCAGCCGTGGCAGGGCAGGGGCGCGGTGATCTTCTGCCGACGTCATATCGGCATACCCGTTGAGCGCGCGCCCGGCGAGTGGGTGCACAGCGTGGCTACGCCGCACGAACTGTTAGCCTTGCTGGCGCGCATTTACAGCATCCAACTGGACGACGGGGATAACGCATCGGCGCTGCCTTCTCCTGAGTCGCTGGCCTCGCTGAATGACGACATGATGATCCTGGTGGTGGACGACCATCCGATTAACCGTCGCCTTCTGGCTGACCAACTCGGCTCGCTGGGGTATCAGTGCAAAACGGCGAACGATGGCGTCGATGCGCTTAACGTTCTCAGCAAAAACCATATTGATATCGTGCTGAGCGACGTGAACATGCCGAATATGGACGGGTATCGCCTGACGCAGCGCATTCGTCAACTTGGCCTGACGCTGCCAGTGGTAGGCGTGACGGCAAACGCCCTGGCGGAAGAGAAACAGCGCTGTCTTGAGTCGGGTATGGACAGCTGCCTGTCAAAACCGGTAACGCTGGACGTGCTGAAGCAGACGTTGTCGGTGTATGCAGACAGGGTCAGAAAAACGAGAGTATAAAAAAGGCCCGTAAGGGCCTTTTTAATTGCCCGGCGGCGCTGCGCTTGCGCGGGCCTACGGGGTCTGTGTGCCGGGTAAGCGCGAGCGCCACCCGGCACAGGCAGCGGAGATCAATCCTTGTCCGACGCGCTCAGCGTGACGGAAGAGAGATAGTTCAGGAGAGCGATATCGTTATCCACACCCAGCTTCATCATCGCGGATTTTTTCTGGCTACTGATGGTTTTAATGCTGCGGTTCAGCTTCTTGGCAATCTCGGTGACCAGGAAACCTTCAGCGAACAGACGCAGAACTTCACTCTCTTTCGGTGACAGGCGTTTGTCACCGTAGCCACCCGCGCTGATTTTCTCCAGCAGACGGGAGACGCTCTCAGGGGTGAACTTCTTGCCTTTCTGCAGCGCGGCGAGCGCTTTCGGCAGGTCGGTAGGCGCACCTTGCTTCAGCACAATCCCTTCAATATCCAGATCCAACACCGCGCTCAGGATAGCCGGGTTGTTGTTCATGGTCAGAACGATGATCGAGATGTCAGGGAAGTGACGTTTAATATATTTGATGAGCGTAATCCCATCACCGTATTTGTCCCCAGGCATGGAGAGATCGGTGATGAGGACGTGTGCATCAAGCTTTGGGAGGTTATTGATCAGTGCTGTAGAGTCTTCAAATTCACCGACTACATTCACCCACTCGATCTGTTCAAGCGATTTGCGAATACCGAACAGTACAATCGGATGGTCATCGGCAATAATTACGTTCATATTGTTCATGTATAAGGCTACCTTGCTACAGCAAGCTTTTGACGTAGGCGTCAATGTCGCTGATATAATTTTCAATGCCAGAGGCATCTTTCTCACGAATTAGATGTTCCAGCGTTTCACATAACTGCTTGCCGGGAACCAGATTAAGCATGGCAAACACGCCTTTAAGCCGGTGTGCTGTCTGCGCCAGCGCTGCAAAATCATTCGCAGCGGACTCAGTATACAACCGCTTAACATCATCTGGTACTGTATCAACAAACAGTGAATAGTATCCGCTGGCATGGAGTTCGGCATTTTCATCACCGCCCAACGGGGACTCCAGGATATCTTCCTGCGCCAGCTGCTCCTCGATCAGTTGTAGTACAGCCTCCTGCATCGCATTGCTCATGTTAAAGTTGACGCGCATCTGCCCAGGGCCGATTTTTCGCACGCCTGGCTCATCATCGCTTAAAAGCAAGCCGGAGGCAGTAAGATTAGACGGATTATCAGTTAAAAACAGATCAAATTCTTGACTCGCGAGCCGTTCATCGGGGGTGATACAGCTTGCGCCCCAGTTTTCCAGCTGGCGAACCACGATATTGCGGATCTCGTTTGAGGTCACATCGACCATCACCACCACATCATCCAGCAGGCGTTCTTCATCTTCTTCCCGCGGGTTGGCGGTCATTTTTACGTGCAATGAATAGCGCGTGCCGAGAGATTCACGCGCCTTGATGTTCAGGTGCCCACCCAGCTTGCGCGCCAGCTGATCGCACAGCCAGAAGGTGAGGGCATTTGCCTTGCCGTAGCGGTCGCCCTGCGTATCGTTAAGGAACGGGAAGTGCAGGTTATCAATTTCACTCACGGTGACGCCTTCGCCGGTGTCGAGGATACGGAAGGTCAGACGATCGTCCGTTGACTCGTCGGTGCTGACCTCCAGGGTGATCTTGCCGATCTGCGTGGTGGTCACCGCGTACTGGATAAGCATTAACAGGATCCGGCGCAGGGCTTCGCGATCGCCGTGGCGTTTATCGTTAGCTGGTAAGTGGTTGTTGATGAGCAGTTGCAGACCCTTGCGCTTAATCACGGGCAGCACGTCAGGCACCACTTCATCAATCAGATCCTGAATAGAGAACAGGGACGGATTGCCTTTCCAGCTGTCGCTTTCCAGCATGTTCGCAAGCTGAATTTCATCTACCAGCTGCACCAGCGAGTCAGCCTGGCCTGCGAGCTGATGGCTTTCAGGCGTGCTCAGTTCGGCAGCCTTCGCGGCAAGCGTTTTTAACGGTTGCTTGAAGGCCTCGCCAATGTTTTGCATGAACGCGGCGCGCCCCTGCTGGTTTTTTTCATACAGCCTCTGCGCCTGCTTCAGCTTTTTATTCACCAGCACTTCGCGATCCTGATCGCGAATAACAAAAATCTGCGTGCGCGATGCCACCTGGCTGCGGAACTGGCGGATCTCGTAGAGTTCATTATTAATGGTGGCCTGGATCACCCCCTGATGCTGATCCGCCATGGTGGTAATGTTCTGCAGGTTCAGATGTGGCAGCAGGTGGTCGGCAATCTTGTTACTCATTACCGTGCGGTTAGCCTCCTGGTCGTGAACCAGCACACCCAACGGCAGCACGGAGACAATCTCTTCATTAAGGGCGCGCAATACGCGTAGCTCGTTACTTGTTCCAACGGAGACGGAAGAGGATTCCCCCTTCTGGCGGCCCGGCTGGAAACGGAAGGTGCTGTAGCCAAACAGCGCCAGCGCCAGCAGGCCAATGTTCAGGAGCAGCGGCAGCAGGATATTTTGCAGGGTGTCGAGCAGCAGCGTGCCGAAAGGAACCTGCCACACCAGACGCATGCCGGTTGAGTTCAGCGAGGAGGAAATTTCAATCTTCGAACCGTTAAAGGAGATCGAGACGCTCTCTGCCCCTTCTTTATCCGGCGGCGTGCGCATGTTTTGCGTGCTGTTGTCAGGATCCAGACGGAAGCTGTCCAGCGGCATATCCGGCGGGATCAGGTCATTAATGGGTAAGTCGAAGGCTACCACCGTCGCCAGATGCCCTGGCTGGTTAAAGGTGGTGCGCAAGGTAAAGTAATGCCCGTTTTGCCAGGCCAGCCGACGCAGGGAGGAGAAACTTTCACGCTCGTCCAGGGCGTTAGCCTGCTGGAGCATTTCCGCCCGGCGGGAATCAACGATGCTGCCAACGGTAGTCTCTTTAAAGCCGGAGGAGAGATCTTTAAGCGGCAACGTCGAGACCAGAATCATGCTGTTGTCCTGGCCGTTCAGGTAATACATAGACCACGGCACGGTCTCCGCACCCCAGAGGGTATCAAGATAGCTGGAAATGCGCTGGGTCATCTCCAGCGTGGCGCTGTCGTGCGAGCCGAAAATCAGGGCTTCTGTTTTACGCTGTGGTTTTTCGAGGTAATAAACGTCCTGCTTAAGACGCGTTTCCTGTAGTCCTTCGCCGGACGATGTGGCCGGGGCGGCGGCAATATTGTCGTAAATCTGCCACGTGGCGTAGCGCCAGGTATCGATACGCTTATGAATAGCGTGGGTGATATCGACGACCTGATAGCTTTTGTCCTTAAGCCAAGTATTCACCGCGCTTTGAATCATCACCCCCATCGTGACTAACAGCACAATGATCAACAGAAGAAAGAAACGGGTGATGCTCCCGGGAAGAAGGGAAAATTTGCTCGGGGCGGTAGTTTCAGTCTGACTCATTGATATGTTTAACCCGTGGTGGCTGCGCTTTAAGGGGATAGGGCAGTATAAAGGGTAATAACCGAATTTCCAGCGCCGTCATCGGTGAAGCAGGGACTTTTTATTGCCTGAATACCCTCATCGCATAAAGCTTAAAAGATGTACAACATCATGCTGAGTGTACAAATAAGTGGCGATAAGAGGGCGAAAATAGCACTAATAAACAAGAAATTAAAAATTTATGCCAGAATGGATATTTTAGAGGGGAAAATAATCGATTTAGTTAATAGTCGTTATAATTTCACGCGGGTAGCACAAGAAAATTATATTTACGTAAAGATAGGTAAAAAAAAACCGAATGCCTTGCATTCGGTCTAATCAGGGATAAACAGACATTCAAAGCTGAATGACGGTAATAAATAAAGTTAATGATGATAGCAAGAGTTATTTTAGTGAGGTTGTGCGATTTTGTTTTGTCTTTCAGTGCTGTAAAGAATTTTGAGTTAACCTGTTGATTTTATTATTGATATTTTTAAGCTTGATTATAAGTGCTCTATTTTTTCACTGTTTGTGCTTTGTAAAAGTTCCTCTTTATTTACAAATGGAAACATCTTTATGGAACAATGAAACATCTTCAAAGTTTTAGTATCATATTCCCATTGGATTATTCTGTAATTTTAAGGAGAATGAATCCGCCGACTGATTAAGAGGGTTGATCAGTAAGCAGTGGCAATAATAAGGCATATAACAGAGGGTTAATAAAATGAAAGTTAAAGTTCTTTCCCTCCTGGTACCAGCTCTGCTGGTAGCAGGCGCAGCAAATGCGGCTGAAATTTATAACAAAGACGGCAACAAATTAGATCTGTACGGCAAAGTAGATGGTCTGCACTATTTCTCTGATGACAAGAGCGCTGACGGCGACCAGACCTACATGCGTCTTGGCTTCAAAGGCGAAACTCAGGTTAACGACCAGCTGACCGGTTACGGCCAGTGGGAATACCAGATTCAGGGTAACACCGATGAAAGCGACAACCAGTCCTGGACGCGTGTGGCGTTCGCGGGTCTGAAATTCGCTGACGCGGGTTCTTTCGATTACGGTCGTAACTACGGCGTAATCTACGACGTGACCTCCTGGACCGACGTCCTGCCAGAGTTTGGCGGCGACACTTACGGCGCAGACAACTTCATGCAATCCCGTGCCAACGGCGTAGCAACCTACCGTAACCAGGACTTCTTCGGTCTGGTTGATGGCCTGAACTTTGCTCTGCAGTATCAGGGTAAAAACGGCAGCGTCAGCGGTGAAAACGATGCGGGTCGTAGCACCCTGAAACAGAACGGCGACGGTTACGGGGCATCCCTGTCCTACAACCTGGGCGAAGGCTTCAGCATCGGCGGTGCGATGTCCTCTTCCAAACGTACCTCTGACCAGAACAACACCGCAGCACTGGGTGATGGCGATCGCGCAGAAGTGTACACCGGTGGTCTGAAATACGACGCCAACAACATCTACCTGGCCGCGCAGTACTCTCAGACCTATAACGCAACCCGTTTCGGTAATTCCCAGAGCACCAGCGACATCTACGGTTTTGCGAACAAAGCGCAGAACTTCGAAGTGGTTGCTCAGTACCAGTTCGACTTCGGCCTGCGTCCATCCGTGGCGTACCTGCAGTCTAAAGGCAAAGACATCGAAGGTTACGGCGATCAGGATCTGCTGAAATATGTTGATGTTGGCGCGACTTACTACTTCAACAAAAACATGTCTACCTACGTTGATTACAAAATCAACCTCGTGGACGAAAACGAATTCACCCGTCAGGCGGGTATCGGTACTGATGATATCGTAGCGCTGGGTCTGGTTTACCAGTTCTAATCGCGTTTCAGTACGTTGAAGGGGCCTTTTGGCCCCTTTTTTCATGCAATGATTGGGGTCTTACAAATGCCCCCGTTTGGTGTACTCTTGCCGCCCTGGCATGAGGATAATAAGAATGGACATGACTTTTTTACGCGCCAGCTTTTTGGCTACGCTTTTACTTCTGACAGCATGCGACGCATCAACGCCTCCGGAAAAAACCACCGCGCCAGCGCCAACGGTTCTGGATGGTAAAACCATGGGCACCGTCTGGCGCGTCAGCGTGATGAACCTAGACAACGCGCGCGCCGACGAACTCCGCGAAAAAATCCAGTCGCAGCTGGATGCTGACGATCAGCTGCTGTCGACCTGGAAAAATGACTCCGCGCTGATGCGCTTCAATCTTTCCAGAAGCACCTCGCTGTGGCCAGTCAGTGAGGCGATGGCCGACATCGTGACCGAAGCAATGCGCGTGGGATACAAAACCAACGGCGCGATGGATGTCACCGTCGGGCCGCTGGTGAACCTCTGGGGCTTTGGCCCCACTAAACAGCCTGACACCACCCCCGACCAGGCGGCGATTGATGACGCCCGCGCCCGCACGGGGTTACAGCATCTGACGACGATCTATCAGTACGGTCAGCAGTATCTTCAGAAAGATATTCCCGATCTGTTTGTCGACCTTTCGACGGTAGGCGAGGGCTATGCAGCGGACCATCTTGCTAAGCTGATGGCGCAGGAAGGGATTTCACGGTATCTGGTTTCAGTGGGTGGTGCGCTGGTCAGCCGGGGCATGAACGCCAGCGGTGAACCGTGGCGGGTGGCGATCCAAAAGCCAACCGACCAGCAGAACGCGGTTCAGGCGATTGTGGATATCAACGGTCACGGCATCAGCACCTCCGGCAGCTACCGCAACTACTATGAACTTGACGGTAAACGGATTTCGCATGTGATCGACCCGCAGACGGGACGTCCAATCACGCATAACCTGGTCTCGGTCACGGTTATCGCCCCGACGGCGCTGGAGGCGGACGCCTGGGACACCGGGCTGATGGTGCTGGGTACCGAGAAAGCTAAAGAGGTAGTGCGTCAGGAAGGGCTGGCCGTTTACATGATCACCAAAGAGGCGGATGGATTCAAAACCTGGCATTCACCGCAGTTCGACAGCTTTCTGGTTAAGGAACAAAATTAAAAAGCAAGGTTGCGGGTTTTTCTTCGCTGGCGCTCGGGCAAGGTAGGGGTATGCTTGTAAGAGGAGCCGATGATGAAAAACCTGACCATGACCGATGATGAGCGCTGGCAGGCCGTGCTGGCCCGCGATCCGCTCGCCGATAACCAGTTTGTCTTTGCGGTAGAGACGACCGGCATTTTCTGCCGTCCTTCCTGCCGCGCCCGCCACGCGCTGCGTCAGAATGTTCGTTTTTATCCCGATGCAAAACGCGCTGCGCAGGCTGGCTTTCGTCCCTGCAAGCGCTGCATGCCGGACAAACCCGATCCGCAGGCGCAAAAGCTGCAAAAAATTGAGCTGGCCTGCCGTCTGCTCGAGCAGGATCCGGCCCTGAGTCTGGAGGCGCTGGCCCGGCAGGTTGCCGTCAGCCCGTTCCATTTCCATCGTCTGTTTAAATCCGTGACCGGCATGTGTAGGCGCGAAAATTGTTTGATACTGATTTGAATTGGATTTGATTCACGATGATACCCCACCGGGGCATATCAAATACCTTTCAAATCAGCGCAATTTTCAACCTATCAAACCATCACTAACCTTCCTTGCTTCTTTCCTCTGTACTGCCCGATCCCATAGATTTGGTGTGCGTCGCACTACAGGCCTGTAGGTTTCTTAGTCGCTTAGAAGGAATTGACCATGAACTGTACCGCTGAAAACGAATTTGCACTCATTTGTAGGAAATTCTGCACTAACATTTATGCCATTAACGAGTGCAAATATCTTACAAATGGAATAAGAAATGACTGAATAATCATCACGCATGCCTTTGCAACACCTGATGATTTCAATCCCAGAAGTTGGTAATTCTATGTCCTTATCAGTATCGATCTGTTTTGCCGATCAATTGCGGTTAATCTATCACCAAATTCTATTAATTTGATTTAGATCGCGAACTTCAACGAGATTTTTTTGCACAGTTTAAGAACCACCAGTTTGGGTGGGGTACTTGTTCTAAGGTTTAGACATTTATGGAAAATGAACTCATTTCTCACAGGCTGCAGGGCGACATCCTCAGAGCCTTGTCCGTTTTTCATCCGTATGCGCCTACGGGTAAGCAATATTTCAATTGCTTCGGCGAACGCGATGAGTTCCAGATGGTGATAAACGTCATGTCATTGATAGCAAAAGGCCTTGTATCTCGCCGAGCTGTTATAGATGTAAAGGGATGCGCAACGTTGAACCTTTGTCACCTGAGGTTGACCCAGAAAGGTTTTTCTTATGCTTTAACACATTGAAGGTGTTAGCCATTGTTCATATTTAATATGAGCTTCAGGCCAGCCGGATTTAAAAGGAAACTACGACATGAATAAACTTTTATCTCTTGAATTACAGAAGGACATCCTTGATGCCCTTCTAGTCTTTCATCCTCATCGTATGACGGCAGACCAATATTTTGAGTGCTTTGGTGATTGTGATGAGTTTCAGATGCTTGCGAACGTGGATGCCCTTATAGGCCAGGGATTGATAGACGATACCGCAATTCATGTTTGTGATGGAGAAAAATTCATTTCTTTAGGGCAGTTGAAGCTAAGCAAAATTGCACTACAAAAAGCCAGAACTACCTGATTTATCTGGCATGGCTGTGACATCCTACGTCCTGAGTTCATCAGCGCCAGACTTATCTGGCGCTGACTATGTAACCGTAAGATAGTTTGATACAGATTTGAACGGATTTGATTCACAGTGAAGCCCCTAACGCTATTTCTGCGTAACCTCATGAGAAAGTAGCAAAAAAGTTAGCCACATAGTATGTAAGGCTATACAATCTGCGCTTTACATAGGTTAACAAACGAACAACACATGGCAGAAAAGAAAAACGGTACGCTTAACTCAATTCAGATCCTGCGCGGCATAGCCGCTGTTGCGGTCATGCTGGTTCACCATCAGGCGTTTATACCATTACCCGCAAATGCTCCGTTCGGGAAGATAATACCTGGTGGCTCCTGGGGAGTAGACCTGTTCTTCCTGATTAGTGGGTTTATTGCGGCTTATACGGTATCGCCGAGTAGTATTGGTACAAGAGCGGGGGCAAACTACCTGTTGCGCCGACTAATCAGGATACTTCCTCTTTATTACATATTAACGATGCTGAGTTTTGGTTCGGATGCCACAGCCTGGTTGCACAGTCTGAAGTCGATGCTATTTATCCCTATTGGTGGTGACAATGGCCCGGCCTATGGGGGCGCACAAATCGGCCAGGGATGGACGTTAAACTACGAGATGTATTTCTATCTGGTAGTTACTGTTTCCTTTGTTTTTGGTAAATACAAATGGCTATTTTCCATAACGCTGATAAGTAGCGTTATAGGCTTACCCCTTATGCTGAACTCCTTGCCAGAAAACTATTTAATTTATGGATTTTCATTCCCGTATACTTACTTTTCAATGATAACTCACCCTATCGTTTTTGAGTTTCTTGCCGGTTCTCTGCTGGGGATGTATTACCCTCGAATGCGGGTAATTACAAGGCAAAGCGAAACATGCCTGTACTTCTGTTTTATAGGGATTTTCCTCTACAACGTCTATGCCCCACATTGGGTCGGGCATGGCCTTCAGGGTTGGGGGTTCCCTTGTCTCTTGCTGTTAGTAGCCATGTTGAAACTCGAAAAAAGCGGCTTCCGGTTCAACAATCGTGCGCTGCTTCATTTGGGGGCATGTTCATATTCAATTTATCTTTTACATGAAAATATTAAGAACATTTTCATTAAGATTGCAAAACATGCCGCACACTTATTTGTAATGCCTGACATACTGATATTGGTTTTATCCCTAGCCACAACGTTTATTGTCGCACACTATACACACAGGATTATTGAGGTAAGATTATCAGACTGGCTTAAAACGCGGTTATTGCAAAAAAGGTTAACGGGCGGAGCCAGTGTCACCCCTCCCTTATAGATATGAAACCAGCAAACAAAATACAGCAATCCAAACGTGCCGCATTCGGCACATTTGACTGTTCAGGCTTCTTTTGCTGCCGCTGTTTTTGCCTCAGCAGCCTGGTCAATCTTTTTACGAATATAAGCCCGAATGGTTTTATAGCCACCAGCAATCAGATAGAGCGCACAAACAGCAGTGCAACCATAAAGTAATACAGTCTGAATCAACGTCATTTCTTACTCCTTTGTTTATTTTTAAGCAAAAGGGAAGTGTCCCCTCCTGTCAATATCGGTTTTATTGTTCTGGTTTTTCCGGCCACTCTGGCTTGCTGAGGTCGACATTTTTCAGCACCTCGATATAGTTGAGCCAGGTCTGTAACTTGGCTTTGTTAGTTTCAGAGAGTGACCCCAACATAAGTGCGGTCTGCCATTCGCCGATAACCTGGCGGGCTTCAGTGATTAACTGGCTTTGTTTGGCTGTTGCCTCTGCCAGTAGTGCATCTTTTTCCGCTTCCTCATCCTTGATCCAGGCTTTCCCGTCCCACTTCTCATACTTCCCTAAGGGAGCTGTCGTCACCACGTTCTCCGGCAGCGGCCCCAGCTCCTCAATGACAGTTGATGCCCCGGAGGCAGTATCATAAACGGTGACGCCGCGATGGTCTTCGATGAGCGACCACGCCTGCTTCGCTTCATCAAAAATAGCGACATGGTCGACAGGAATCGCCGGTGGCGCTATTTCGGTACAGTTGGCGGGTAATCCTGTATGTGGTGCAATATACGCATCACCGGCACCGATAAATTCATTAGTGTCAGCACGCAAATTAAAAACTTTGATGGTTTGTGCGTTGTCGGACATTTTAAAAGTCATGCTAGCCTCACAATATAATTAAATGCGATGTTTTTAACGGTGTTTTCCGCATTACCGGCTGCGGCGACCGTAATAGTATGACCGTGTGCTCCCATAACGATAGCGTGAGTATGTGCACCAATGGCTACCGTATGGGTATGGGCACCAAGCACAATGTTATGAGTATGTGCGCCTATAGCAACGGTATGTGTGTGCGCACCAGCTGATGTAGTCGCTCGTGGCCCCTTTTTATCTCCAGCTCCGTCAGGGCCAGCTGCACCTGCAACATAGTTATCGTTGTAATTATGTGTATGAGCACCAGCACTGTTTGTTGTCTTTGTCCCGTAATCAAAAGATGTTGTGGCCTTAGTCCCCAAATTCGTACTTGATGTGGTTTTCGTACCATAATCAAAAGCGGATGAGGTCTTGGTGCCGAGGTCAGTATTTGACGCCGTCGCAGTATGCGCGTGTGACTTGATGCCATCGGCCTCAAGGCTCAGTAAGGCACGCCCATCAGGCGCACCTTTAATGGTTTGTCCGCGCATATCAGGCAGCTTACCGGACGGATAGGCCGCAGCGGTTTTCGGGTATTTGGCGGTGTCAAACGTCTGCCCTTGCATGATGGCGTATCCGTCAGGTGGCGTGGTTGTTGGCCATGCCAGCGGTGTGCCAACGGGGACAGCCACAGACGCAGCGGTGGCCGCAATCGCCGTAGCAATGGCTTTTATTGCCGTCACCAGCTGGTTATTCTTCGACGGGTCAGGCGTCATTTTAGCTTCAGCCAGAATATTTTTACTCTCGGTCTGAACATCAATAATACCGCCCTGAAGCGCGTTCATGATTTTCGCGTAAACGATGGTGCCTTCCGCGCCGGTTGACGGGTCGCCATCGTGAAATAATCCATCGTCGGTATCAACCGGCTCGATAATATCTTTCATTACGTTTTATTCTCCACGTAATTAAATACAACCTGTGTATGAGCAGGTTTTAAATCGCGGAATATGCTCTCCAGCATATTCTGGCCAAATGACATCAGGCGCTCACCCGTAGCCGAACTGCCGCAGCGGAAGCGGTAAATCGGCACCTGACCATCCTGAATATTCACAATCCACACCCAGACAATTTCCGGTATCCACAGACGGTCACCGCAACGGTTACGGCCACAGCGGAACGGCTCCGGCTCGTCGATGGTGACGTCATAGCCCAGCGACTTTGCCAGGCGGATAAAGTAGCTGCGGCTCAGCCCTCCGGTTTCGTTCAGCTTCGCCATAATCTGCTGGCGACGGGCCTGAATGGTCATGCCGTTGCTCACTGAAAGCCCCAGCACGCGCTCCCAGTCCGACAGCAGCGCCACAGCGGTAAAGGGCGTCACGCCGTTCAGCACCTCCTGAGCGCTGCGCTCGACATTGGCCAGCATATTCCCCTCGGCCTGCAGTTCAGCGTTCAGCCGCTTACCATCGCGTGCATAGCCATCGGGTAGCAGCAGGTACAACAGTTCGCGCCAGTCGTTCCCGGTCATTTGAGTTCATCCACGGTGATGGTGCCCGGACGTATCCACTGCACGGTCTTCTCGCTGACCTCCGGCACGACGTTACCGGTCGGCGCGGTCAGCTCGTAGTCCACCACGCCGGTAATATCGGAGATAAGCGCTCCCATCTGGGTTCTGACCGCAATCTCACCCGGAGCCAGACGGCTGAAGTAGTCCGTCAGCACCTGGGTTATCTGCGTCCTGGCCTCATCAAGCGACAGCCCGTCGAGGCTGACTTTGACTGAGATATCGGTACTCACCGGCTCCGGGGCCATCACCAGCGTGTCTTTCGCCGTTACCGGGCGCTGGTCGTCGATATGGGCCTGCACCGCCTTGAGAGTCTCGTCGGACGGCAGGCCGCCGCTGGCGGTAATCACCACGTCCACCGTGCCATAGCCCCGGCGCAGGGGGTAAACATACGCCTCTGATACGCCGCTGACCTCCATCGCCCAGCGGCGGTAGTCGTATTTGTTGCCCCCGGCTGGCGGGCGGCGCATCAGCTCCAGCAGGCGGGAGAGCAGCGAGTCGTCGCTCTCGGCATCCGTGCCACCGCGCATGGTCTTAATCGTTACCGCACTGTCGATACCCTGCGGGGCACTGAGCAGCGTGGCAGCGGTGTTGTCACTGAGGTTGCCCACGACGCCAGGAGTCATGGCGCTGGCGCTCACGGTAACGGTGCCTTTATCGCTGAGCGTGGCCTCTGCCGTGGTCTGGTACAGGACATTGCCGCCGCGCGGACGGAACTGCAGACCGCTGGCCACCTTCAGGCCCGCAGAGCCGGTGAGCGTGACCTGACCGCTTGCTGCGCTGGCGGGTTTAGGGGAAAGACCACGTGAGCGGGCATGCATTACCAGCCAGTCATGATCGGCGGTGTCGGGAAATATCTGGCGCAGTATCCAGCTCTGGTCGTTGTACAGACCCTGCGCCACGCCGGAGACGGCGTTCGCCCGGATGGCGTAATCACTGTCACCGGAGACGTCCGCATCCGGGAGCTGGTTGCGGATATCCCGTAGCTGTTGTTGAGTAATGTCGGCGAGTGCCGGTACGCTGCGAGCCATAATTCCCCGTTTAAACCACTTTGACCGGATGCCTGAAGGTCAGCACATCCCCGCCCGCGCTGGTGACCGTGATGGAAAGCCACAGCCAGCCGGTTTCCGGCGAGGAGACGTCCACATTCACAGCGGTTGCCCTTTTGTCATCAATCAGCGGCTGCAGCGCCTGTTCGGCATACTGGCGGGCCAGCGTGCGGGTCTGCGGCGTATCCTTCGCGCGGGCCAGTTCGTGCAGGCGAGACCCCATCTGCGGGTCAGCCCAGTAAGTGCCCTTGCGGATGCGCAGACGCAGCCAGACCGCGTTATGCAGGTCGGTACAGCGTTTTCCGGTGTAATCGCCGGTAGTTTGATCGATATAGGCGTCCATAGCGGGCAGAATGCCGCAGGGGCGGTCAGGCAGGAAGGTACGGGGGTGAAGCGGCTAAGTCCGGGGCGATGCTGCCCCGGCAATAATCCTAGTTGCGTGGTTTACCTGACGGGCCATCCGGGGTGTCGTGGATATGCGTCCCAATCTGCACACCGTTGATGGTGACCGCAACCGAGGTGATGGTGCCGCCCGTATGGCTGATATTACCCTCAAACGAGGCCGTCACGCCACCTTCAGCGCCTTTAATGACCATACCGCCGTTGCCGCTGATAAGCCCCTGTACGGTCAGCTTCTCCGAGGTACTCAGCTCCGGCGTGGTGAACGCTGCAGACTCCGAGGCGTTAACCTTCATGCGCTTGCAGTTCAGCTCCCAGTCGTCGCAGGTGACAGCAATGATGCGGTTACGTTTCAGGACGATGCTGGCTCCCTCATCGGTATAGATGGCCACCTCGCCGGACTCCAGCCCCTGCAGACGGTAGCTGCTGTGTTCGGTGGCAATCACGATCCCGTGACTGGTTCGTCCGCCCAGCGGCAGCACAATCGCCATCGCACCCTCTGGCGGTACGGTGGTGAAACCGTACTGCTGGAACATCTCAATGCCTTCCAGCCCTTCAGGGGCCAGTCCGGCCACCTGCGCGGTCTGTACGCCCCCCGTGGTGGTGATACGGGTCAGCACGCCACGAAAGGCCAGACGTATGCCGCTGAGCGCCTTACGGATGCGTTTATCTACCAGTCCAGAAAAATCAGGCATTGTCGACCTGCTCCCATGTTGTCCACAGTCCCTTGTCTTTTTTGCCGCGCCGGTGTCCCTTGCGATGGCCGGACTTCGGATATGCATCCGGCAGCCAGATACCGTCCTCACGCAGCAGTAGCGAGGTTTCCTGCCGCTGGCCACGACCGCCCCGGAAGGTGCGGCGCATGATGAAGTAAACGTCGTCGACTCCATGGACGTCGCTTTTAACGTAAACCCGCTGGCCCGGCGCCCACAGCGTGCCGTTCGCGGTGGTGAAGCCCCGCAGGGTGGCCGAGAGCGCAAAACCGTTCAGCCTGGCATCTGCCTGCAGCTTACGGGCGCGAAACTGCACCTCTTCATCGCTCTGTGAGTCACCCTCTACCACGATGCGCGGGCGGTAGAGCGTCATGGTGGTATCTTTCACCGTGCATTTGCGGTTGGCCTTGCCGTCTTCATGCCCGGTGCCGTGACCCTGCGCCAGTACTGTGGTCTGAGAGTATCGCCCGCTCATATCGGTACGCTTGCCCAGCCTGAGCAGGTAATTGTTCTGCCCGTTACGGTGCATGATGAGCGTGTCCACCGGCGTGGCACTGTAGTCCGGCCCGCCGATAATCAGCGTGCCGTCCGGGGCCATCCACGGCCACAGGCCACTCATTTCAGCGACGCGCTTCAGGGCGTCCCACGCGCTGTCTCCCGGCTCGATGCTGACCTTCTTCACGCTGCCGGGGGTCTCAGCCTGCATGCGGATAGTGGTCACGCCCAGCGGCTTAATCACCTGCGAGATAACCTCCTGCAGCGTCATTTCCTGTGCGGTAAAAATGGGGGCCGAACAGTCAACCAGTACCGCCGCTGCGTCGCGCCCGGTCAGCTCCAGCATATGCTGGCCACGGCTCACGTCGTGACTCAGCTCATCAATCATGCCGGTCATTATGGTGCTGTCGCCGTAGCGCAGCTCAGCTCTGGCTCCGGCCTCCACGTTCGCGGGCAACACCGGCTCGGCGGTGCCGACCGACAACTGCCAGCCGCCCGCAGGAGTCAGCAGGTCGGAATCCACCTCAAAGCGCTCCCAGTCGTCGTGCGACCGCCCCCCGATACGCAGCGTCAGGCGCTGCTCATCTTGCCCAGGCATACAGCACATCCCCCGGATTCAGGTTATTTGACTCGCGCAATGATGGATTAAGGCGGGCCAGCTGCGTGGCGCGGGACGCGTCGCCGTACCACTCAAATGCCAGCAGGGGCAGATTACAGCGGCGCGTCACCTGACGCTGCACCAACGGCGGCAACGCCAGAATCAACCCGCGAGCCTGCTCCTGGAGGTGCCAGGCGCTTTCCTGCAGCGCGGCAATGATGGCCTGATCCTGACGGGTGTCCGGCGTACCGGCCTGCTCGCGAACGGCAGTGGCCATACGCGCCGAGACGGACGCCCGCTGGGCCGCTATCGCCTCCACAATCAGGGTGCGCACATCGCCGGTAATGCGCTCAATATCGTTGGAGGACAGCGTCGGGGAGGCGTTCTCATTCACAAAGATATCGCTGGCCGTGTCGGTCATTTCGCTCACGGCCACCAGTCGGATGGCCTGGTTGATCATCTCCGTATCGCTCTGCGGCATCACGCTGGCGCGGCGTAGCGTGGAAGCGAATACGCTGCCGGAGGACATGGTTTGCTGCGAGGTGGTGCGCTGAGCCGGTAACGTCAGCATGGTGTCCTTCAGCCCGGTCAGGGCGTTCCAGTCCGACAGGCGGGAAGCCTCGCTCAGCGACAGCCGGTCAGTGAATGCACCGGTCAGGTGCTTCAGGTCGGAGATAAAGGCGGTCGGGTAGTCCAGATAGTCGAGGGCGCTGCCGATGGTGGACTGCACCTCGTTTGCCAGGGCGTTTACCACGTACTCGGCTGAGGCGATGATATTGGTGACGCGGGCGATATCCTGCTGAATATCGCGAAGCCGGTCCATTGCGTCCCCGAACCAGCCGATCGCGCTGTCGAAAATACTGTCGCCGTCTGCCTCGTAATGGGTGGTGGCGAACAGCGCATCGGGCTTACCGCTCTCCACAAAGACCAGATCGACGGTGACTGCGTTAACCGGCTCCACCTCATGGAATACTCCGGCCTCCAGAAACTGCACGTCCGGCACCGAGCCGTATACCGGGTGAACCAGCTCGCCGGTGCCCGCCGTTTTAAGGGCGTTTAAAAAGGCTTTAAGCTGCGTCTGGTAGCGGTTGCCCCAGAAGATAGCCTGCAGGCGGAAGTTCACCGCCTTCAGCCCCTGGTCTTCCACCTCTTCGCCGTCCCGGTACGGGTAAGCGTAGGACACGGTGTCCTTTGCCAGCGTGTCGCGGGTAAACAGACAGTCAAACTCCACGCCCCGGAACGAGGCGGGCATCAGCAGGTCAACGCCCAGAGCTGCGGCAATGTCGTTGATGGTCTCAGCCATTATTTTCTCCTTGATTCCACGTCCACACGGCGCAGCACTGTTTCGGTGACTTCGCGGCTGTCGAGGTAGATATTGGCCACAATTGGTTGCTGTGGCCCCTGTGGGGCGTAAGGCGCAGATGCGCCTGCTGCGGCAGGTTTGGCGGTATTGTTCTGCGAGAAAAAGCTTTTGATTTCATCAAAGGCATCCAGAAAGCCAACCGGCTTAGGCATGTTGTCCGGGATGTTGTAGCCGTCTGCTTTCAGCCGCTTAACCTTATCATCACCGCGCTCCAGGAACTGATCGTAAAACTGGCCCGCAGCCATGTAGCCTTCAGCCAGTGGTGCACGGACGACCTTGCCCAGCAGGCTTCCGCCTTTACTGAGCAGGCCTCCGCTTTTTGCAGCTGTTTCGGCGGCTTCTTCAGCTACGGCTGAGCCACCACCCCGTAGACGTTTCCACAGCTTCTGCCCGCCCGCCAGCGCCAGTGCCCCCAGCCCGGCACCACCTGCGGCCCCGATGCCCTGAATGGCGGAATAAGCCCCGCTGATCGCGGTGGTCAGTTTGGGAAATTCTTTCGCCAGCTCAGCCGCTTTATCAGCCGCCTCCCCAACCCACTTAGTGAAAGGAGAGGCAGTATCATTGGACGAAAAGGCCGCTTCGTTTTTGGCTTTGTTGACCTGAAATGCCGGGCTGTCCTTCACCAGCTCAAAGTCAAGGTCGGCTGAGGTTTTCCCGGCAGGCATATCAAACTGCTCGTTACCTTCCCCGACCAGCTTGTGGTAGTAGTCCTTGTTACGCTCCCAGTTCAGGAAGCCCATACGGGAATATTCATTGGTGAAGATTCTCCCCACGTTCTGGCCGTGAATCTGGTCGCGTCGTGCCTCCAGCTGCGCTCTGGCCTCTCCTGGAGCCGTCCGGGCAATCTGCTTATTCAGGTCCACGAACTGAGGATCGTGCTCATCCATGCTGCGAATGGCCCGGTCGACAGTATCCAGCGGGGTCAGCCTCTTCGCCGCGTCAGCACGCATCAGCGCACGAATATCAAGGCCGCGCTTGCCGACTTTGATTTGCTTGAAATTGTTGGCCAGTGTCGGTGAAGACAGCTCAGAGAGCAGGTTGGTGGTGAACGTCGCTGCTTCTTCAGGGGAGCCAGCACCGCGTGCAGCCGCCTCAAAAAGTGCAGCAACCTGTGAGAAGCCGGTGCGACCGTGCAGGCCAATGGACTTGGCAGACTCCAGCGCCTTTGGCATCTCTTTGGCCAGCAGTGGCACATCCACCATGCCGTTCTGCGCCATTGTGGTGGTGACACTGAGGCCTGCTCGCGCATCCTT
>Ga0308162_1001113_pt1 | contig 23292 bp, 24 predicted proteins | sample PhySR2_FD_201370 | JGI IMG/M metagenome (GOLD analysis project Ga0308162, IMG submission 201370) | Phyllosphere microbial communities from UC Gill Tract Community Farm, Albany, California, United States - DLSLS.R2 | ecosystem: Host-associated > Plants > Phyllosphere > Unclassified | place: USA... | reverse complement strand
CCGCTTTGACTCAGCATGCCGACTCCATTACTATGCGCCCTGTAGCACGATTCCTCTGTAGTTCAGTCGGTAGAACGGCGGACTGTTAATCCGTATGTCACTGGTTCGAGTCCAGTCAGAGGAGCCAATTTAAGGAAAGCAGACGTTCACTAACGTCTGCTTTCTGCATTTCTATCAGTTGGTTACCCCCTTCTTCAGGTTCACCCTCGTTCACTAAAAACCACTCGAAGCCATACCCATTTGCTGGTAAAAATGTTGGTAATGGTAGTTCGATTGAGCTTTTACCAACAAACGGGGGATGCCGTTATGCCACTTACTGATACTAAAGTAAAAAACGCCAAACCTCTTGATAAGGAATACAAGCTGACCGATGGCTTTGGTATGTTCCTTCGCATTACCCCTAAAGGCTCCAAATACTGGCAAATGGCTTACCGCTTCGACGGGAAGCAAAAAATCTTCTCCATAGGTGTCTACCCTACTGTTTCTCTTGCTGATGCAAGACAGCGCCGTGATGAAGCTAAAAGACTTCTTGCTCAAGGCACTGATCCTAACGCCAAGAAACAGGCCGAAGTTAAAGAGCTTAAAGCAAAGCGTGATAACACCCGATCATTCAAAGCAGTGACCAAGGCGTGGTTTTCTACCAAAAAGAAATGGTCCGAAGATTACCAGAACACTGTCTGGACCCGCCTTGACAACTACATATTCCCGGACATTGGCAACAGAGACGTTACCGGGCTTACCACTGGCGATCTTTTGGTCCCCCTCAAAAAAGTGGAAACTCTTGGTTATCTGGAAGTTGCCACACGGGTTAAGCAATATGTCACCTCTATACTGCGCTATGCCGTCCAACAGCAGCTTATCCGCTATAACCCGGCTTACGATCTGGAAGGCTCCATACAGAAACCTGAAACTGAACACCGTCCTGCTCTGGAGCTTGAAGAGATTCCCTTGCTACTTGAACGTATTGATACCTACAAAGGCCGCAGGCTCACCACACTGGCGATTCAACTTAACCTGCAGGTATTTGTTCGTTCCAGTGAGCTACGCTTCGCCAGATGGTCAGAGATCGATTTCAAGAGCAAGCTGTGGGTTATCCCCGAACAGCGGGAAGTCATCGAAGGGGTGAAATATTCAGGCCGTGGCACCAAGATGAAGCGTAAACATTTCATCCCTCTCTGCCGTCAGGCAATCATGTTGCTGGAAGAAATTAAACAGCTCACCTATGAAGATGGCAATGATGATGGTTTTATCTTCACGGGCAGCTATGACAGCTTCAAACCTATGAGTGAGAACACCATCAACAAGGCGCTACGTAAGATGGGCTATGATACCCGGCAGGACATTTGTGGACATGGCTTCCGGACGCTGGCCTGTAGTGCTTTAATTGAGTCCGGTTTGTGGTTAGAAGATGCAGTGGAGCTTCAAATGAGTCACAAGGAAAGCAACAGTGTCCGTGCCGCTTATACCCACAAGGCCAAACACCTTGATCAACGTCGACTGATGCTCCAGTGGTGGGCTGATTTCCTTGATGCTAATAGCAATGGGATGGTCAGGCCGTTTGAGTTTACTCACAAAAAATAGCTACCCACACAGCAAGGTAGGCTGTTCTTTGATTACATATAATGTTTTGCATACAAATCAAAAATTTAATAATATAAAAGAAAAAGAGTGATACTTTATGATTTTGGTTATAACATCAAGTTTTGATAAAACCATAGATTATTTAATCAAAAAACAAAGTGTTGATAACTTCTATGTTTTCAACATTGATAAATTTTCCGAATATCAGATCTCTTATACCAAGAATGGATTTGAAATAAGAAATCAAGATTATGGTGTTATTCTTGAAAGTAAATGTTCGTCTATTTATTATAGAAAACCAAGTCCAGAAAATCTTGATGATATGATTGATGTAAAATATCACAATCACTGTTATAGAGAGGTTTTTTCTTTGGTTGAAGGAATAGCTGAAGCTTTTGATGGGAAGTGTTTATCCCGACCATCTATTCTTAGAAAGGCAGATAATAAAATATTACAAGCTAGAATAGCTGAGAAAGTTGGTTTTTCAACTCCAGATTATTGTTTAACAAACAGTCCGCATCTATTAAAATCCTATTTAGATGAAGATATTATAGTTAAACCTCTGTCTAATGGCGTCGTCGAGGATGAGCAGCACAAAGAGATTGTTCAAACAAACTTGTTTGACAAGAGTAAAAGCATTAACGCTCTAAAATTCTGCCCTGCCTATTTCCAAAAATATTCGAGAAAACGATACGAAGTAAGGATTACTATTATTGATGAGGTTTTATTCTCCGTCAAAATTAAATCTGAGAATAAAATTGATTGGAGAAAGAAGGATAATAAAATCATATATAGCAGAATCGATACCCCGCAAGCAATAAAAGATAAATGCTTGCTTTATATGAGATTTTTCGGGATCTATTTCGGTTGTTTTGATTTTATAGTTTTTGATGATGAATGGTTTTTTTTAGAAATGAACGCCAATGGTCAATGGGTATGGCTCGAACACGAAACTGGGCTTAACATATCAAAGGAAATAATGAGATATTTAAATGATAAATAATATTGTCTATTTAATCATGAAGTTATTAAATTATTCATTACTTTTTCACACATCGGATGATGAGAATTTTGACACATTAGAAGTAAGACAACAATGTGTTCTCGCGAACTTAAGGTTATCCTTAATAGCCATACCATTTGGGAACAAGAACTATTATATATTTACATTTAGAAAAACATCCTCTAATTTTTTTAACAAAGAGAACTATAATTTCCTTTTTATCCTAGATTACGATTTAAAATGGGGGAGGAAGTCACCAGATTTTATAGAAAAAAAGGTAGAAGAATATGTAGAAAATATTGGGAATCAAACTATAGAAAAAACGAAAGAACAAGAAGAATTTCTAAAGCAAAGGATATCAGAAAATAACGAAAGTATGTCGACCATACGTAACAAAATAACACATTACACGACTATAATTTTCGCCTTTGCAAGTGCCTTAGTATATTTATTCACAAAAACATCCGCTGTATACTCCCCAAATACTCTAGCTTTAATTTATTACTACATACTTTTAACCATAACAGTTCAGGTAGTTAACTCAGCCTTATTCTTAAGAAAAGGTATGTTAATAAGCTCATTTTATCAATCTTCATTTAAAGATTTGAGAGCATCAGCTTATAAAAATGAACTAACAAAATCATTGTACAGGGATTGGGTTGCCAAAAATGATGATGTTAGATATTTTGCTGGCATAGTAAAAAATGCCGAAAAATATTTATACCGTGCCATTTGTATCGGATTTATATTTTTCATATTGATAACATTATCATCTAAAGAAGATAGCCAAACTGAAGAGCATCATTTTCCTAGCGTTTACATCATTCAATATTTATAGGACTTGTAATGAAACCATATGTAATGCTTTATAGTGAAACCTATAGAAAATCAATCCACTCATTAGAGCACTCAATTGATACAACGGTAAGAACTTTCACAATTGAATCTGATGATAATGATTCAATTAATGGAGGAACAATGATAACAAAAGTAAATGAAAATGGAGATGACGATTTTATCTATATGTCTACTATTGAAACAAGAGAGATAGAAAATAGTGATCAGAATTTCTATTACCAAAGCACTGTTGTAACAGAGTCGACTGAAAATGATGATAATGATTACCTGTCATGCGCAACTTTGATTACAAATGTGATAGAATCGAATGATAATGATTTCTATTCAATATACAATGTCCTATTTAGTAAGCCATGACCATTTAATAATCTGACCAAGCTCTTGAAAATCATAATGTGCTATAGATGATTATTTGAGAAGATGCTATCTTGAAAGTCTCATCATATAGTACTCGAAACATACGTTTGAAGGTGTTCTATGAATACTACACATGATCCTATCCGCCATATAAAGTATTTAAGACAATCATTATCTCAAGATAACGAGGCTATCGGCTTTTTCCTGTCCGCAGGATGCCCACTATCAGTTGATATGGCTGAAGGCCAGTGGCCATTAATACCAGATGTAGTTAATCTTACCAAGTATATTCATACTGAATTAAGTGATAATGAGCACTATGCAAAACTTATATCCGAATTGGAGAAAGCAGAGAAAAATAAAAATAATATAGAAGATATCCTTAGCTTTTTGCGAGCACTTGTATCAGTGTCTAAAGGTGGTGAAGTTAGAGGGTTAACTGAAGAACAGCTTTCGATCCTGGAAATAACAATATGTGAAAAAATAGCAAAAAAAATCAACGTGAATCTACCAAATTCCGAAACACCATATCATAATTTGGCTAAATGGATACGTTCAATAGATCGCAAGATTGCTGTGGAAATTTTCACAACAAATTACGATCTTTTAATGGAGCAATCACTTGAAGAAATGGAAATACCATACTTTGATGGTTTCGTTGGTGCTAACAATCCATTCTTTGATCTTAGAGCGTTGGAAGATAACCTCATCCCTAAACATTGGTCAAGGCTTTGGAAGATACATGGCTCAATTAATTGGTGTCAAAAACATGTGGGCAATCAAAAAAGAGTATATCGGACTCATCCCAACCATAAAGAGTCATCACACTTAATATACCCCTCACACCTGAAATATGAAGAAAGTAGGAAAATGCCATATTTAGCCCTACTGGATCAACTAAATAGATTTATCAGAAAAAAATCTTCATTTCTTGTATTATCAGGCTATTCCTTTAATGATGGTCACTTAAATGATGTTATCGTCAGTGCACTAAAATCAAATCCAACAGCTATGGTTTTAGGATTAATGTATGGCGATTATTATATTGATGATAAAGAAAAATACCCAGAAGCTTATCGATTAGCTAAAAATCAACATAATTTGAATATATGGACTAACGATGCTGCTATTATTGGAACTAACTATGGAAAATGGTTTTATAACGAAAGTAATGATGATGACAAAGAAATATTTGGATTTATAAAAAAAATCAAAATAGAAGATAGCGTTTATTGTAATTCTAATGTTAACTTCGGTGACTTCAAGGACTTTTCCAGTTTTTTACAAAGAATTATTGGCTCTATGAAGGATTAATTTTATGTCTGATAAGGAATCATATTTAGGAAAAGTTCAAGATGTAAATGGCACCACAGTTAGTGTTTCATTATCAAAAGATTCTTTAAGTGGATTCATCTATATTGATGGTCAAGGCTATAGGGCGGGACAAATAGGTAGTTTTGTTAGAATACCAATTGGATTTAACAATTTATACGGAATAATCAGTCAAGTTGGAGCAAGTGCATCGCCATTAGAACCTGACGAAAATACACCAGTGGATAACAGATGGCTCCGCATACAGCTTATAGGAGAGGCACAAAGAAATGGAACATTTCAAAGAGGGTTATCACAATATCCGACGATCGGTGATAACGTCCATTTAGTATCGGAAAAAGAATTAAAGCAAATATATGGACAACCTAATGAAGGATATTTTGTTAAAGTAGGACATATATCAAATGCAGATTCAATACCGGCTCTTATTGATATTAATAAACTTATAACCAGACATTCTGCTGTAGTAGGCACTACTGGTTCAGGAAAATCTACAACTGTAGCAAGTTTGATAACAGCTTTATCTGACAATAATAAATATCCTTCCGCTAGAATAATTATGCTCGATCTGCATGGTGAATATGGTAGATGCTTAAAAGATAGGGCAAACATATTTAAAGTCAATGCAGATCCTAACCCTATTATGGATGAGAATGAATTATATATACCCTATTGGGCACTTAATTTTGATGAACTTTCAGAAGTATGTTTTGGTGGTATAGACTCAGAAAAAGAACGTAATATATTACTTGAGAAAATACAAAAAGTAAAAAGTGAGTCGCTTAAAAAAGTACCTCGCGATGGATCAAATCAGGATACTTTAAGCGCAGATTCACCTATACCTTTCAATTTGCATAGTTTATGGCATCAATTGTATACAGAAACCTTTGGGACATACATTAAAACTCAAGGAAAACAACCACTTGAAACACTAGCTTATGAAACATTAGTTGATGGATCTGAGTTGAAGGGTAATGCACTATCGGGTATACCTCCCATTTTTAAGAATGTATCAAATGAAGCAGGTGCCACAAAGATAAATTACCTCCCATCTCCACTTCCTTTAGGTAAGCAATTACAGGCATTAGGTTCAAAGCTTAGAATTCCAAGGTATGACTTCATTTTCAAACCGGGTGAATGGACACCATCAATAGATGGTGATATTAGTAAAGACTTAGATCAGCTTCTTAAAGGCTGGATTGGAGATAAACCTGTAACTATTCTAGATTTATCTGGTGTTCCATCTGATATATTGAAAACCATCATAGGTGCTGTATTAAGAATATTATATGAAGCTCTATTCTGGGCAAGAAATTTATCTCAGGGTGGTAGGCACCGACCTTTATTAATAGTCATGGAAGAAGCTCATAACTATTTAAATAGCCAAGATAACAGTATCGCGTCACGTATGGTGCAAAGGATTGTAAAAGAAGGAAGAAAGTACGGGATAGGAACAATGGTTGTAACTCAGCGTCCATCAGAAATTGATCCGACCATACTTTCGCAATGTGGCACTTTTTTTGCCCTTCGACTTAACAATGCTTCTGATCGAAGCCATATAACTTCAGCAATGTCAGATAATCTTGATGGATTAACAAGTATGCTTCCTATTCTTAGAACAGGAGAATGCATTGTATTAGGTGAGGCTGTAAAGTTACCAATGAGGACATTAGTAATACCTCCACCAAAGGACCGCAGACCTGATAGTCAAGACCCTGTTGTATATGATATCCTCCCACAGGATCAATCAATGACTCCCGGTGGCTGGAATATATTACCAGAAAAGCAACCAAATTATGCCGAAGTCATCGAGGCTTGGAGATCGCAAAGCCCACGAATAAGCAAAGTAAAATTATAGAGGAAATTATGGATCGACAACCAGTAGTTTCAAGTAATATTCGTAGCATTGGTTATGATGCTAATGATTCAATCCTTGAGATTGAATTTAACAATGGTGCGATATATCAATATTTTGATATACCTGAAAACATATACTCTGATTTGATTTCTTCAGACTCGATTGGAGGATATCTTGCTCGCCATATAAAAGGGCATTTTAGATACTCTCGCGTTTAGGAAAAATCACAAAAGGGCCAGTGAGGCCCTTTTGTCATCGCGAAAGGATTATTGATAATAAAGCAATGATTATTCCACCCTATTTTTGACGTCCAATCATATCCTCAAGAAACTTTTTACCTCGTATTTTTAACCTTGCCTTATCTTCAATACTAATATTCGATGATTGTAATATCAGTCCTAATATTAACTCTTTATCCACATCTTCTACTTTACAGCCCACAGCTTTAGCTACTTCAGCACCAAGGATGATCTTCAGGCGGGTCTCAGCACTCTTGGATAACGATTTCTCTTTGCTCTTGAGACGATTCAAACGCATCTGTGCTGATGCTATTTTTTGCTTAATTTTTTTTTCTGTGCGTGGTTTTCTGTTTTTATCATCCGTGCTCATAATTACTATTCCTTTTAGTTTTTAAAAATATTAAATACAATTAAAAAAGGAAAGGGTCAAACCACATGAGGAAGTCGAACATTTTTATTTTGAATTAAACTACGCAGCACGAGATGATTGTTCCTGACAATCAGTTGCTGTACAGGCTTGCCCTGTTAATGATGGGATTTATCACGAAAAATAGTCTTTTGGTTTTAAAAACAACACACCAGTAAGCCAAAAATAAAATTTTGCGACACAGACGAGTGCAACCACTAACATTAACTACCTGATACTCTCCTCGTTACTTATTTTATCAAATCAATGAAAGTAATTTTACCTGTTTTTTACACTCTAATTTCCGAACCTAACCTGTGAATTGTGCAACACGTAAACGCGTTAGTTATTTTCACGTTTTGTCTAATTTCCACTTCCCCGCCTTACGGCGGGGGGTTAATTTAACTACTTTTTCCCTTTCGGGCGCTATCTAAAAAAACATTCAATATTATCACCCCACCTCAACCGTTCATCCGATTCCTGTCCTGTAAATTTCACAGGTTTTAAAACTAGCGTTATCATTTAAGTATAGAAAAACTTTTTACATTGCCGTTATTTTTAGCTCCTTTAGGGAGATATAAAAATAAAGCAATGCCCACCTATACACTCACTTCGTGAGCGTGTGGGGTCTACCGACGGTTGCCTGCCGCAGGCTAAAAGCAAGGTCAACGTCAACACCAGAGTTTTTCTTACGAAAAACTAAAACCAGCATAGTCGCATTGGAGATTTATATTTTGGTTTGATATTTAATTTTATATTGAGGTTGTTTTTATTGTATGGCTATTTTTCATCTGGATTTTAAAATTGTGAAACGAAGTGAGGGCAGATCTTCCGTTGCGAAGGCTGCTTATCATGCTCGCTGCAGAATCACAGATGAAAGAACAGGTGATACCTATGATTATAGCCGCCGTACTGATTTATTCGGACATTTCATATTAGCACCTGCTAATGCTCCAGAACATATTGTTAAAGATTCTACAGCATTGTGGAATGAAGTTGAAAGGGTCGAGCGCCAGCAAAATGGTCAAACAGCCCGTTATTTTGACGTTGCCATTCCTGCCGAGTTAAATAATGATGAAAAGAAAAAACTTGTCCTTGAGTATTGTCAGAAAAATTTCGTTGATAAAGGTATGATTGCTGATATCGCTTTCCATGATCTCGATAGCGACAACCCACATGCTCACGTTATGTTGACGTTAAAAACCATTGGCCCGGAAGGGTTTGGTAAAAAAGAAAGAAGCTGGAATGACAGAAAAATGTCTGTGCTGTGGCGTGAATCATGGGCATCGATGGCTAACAGCTACCTTGCTGCCGCTGGTTCGTCAGAACGTATTGATCATCGTTCCCTTCAGGCCCAGCACGAGGAAGCCTTAGAAAAAGCAGCAGTAGCTTTAGATAATGAAGAAAAAGCGCTATGGCTTGCTAAAGCCACTGAAACGAACCGCCCTGCAATGAAACGTATCCACAGTGCCAGATGGCGTAGTAAGGCGGCTCAGGAACAAAGAGCCACAGAACAAGCTGTTCGTGATGCTGCCAAGCAAGAAGCCATTGAAGTCTACAAAACATTCAGCGAACTTGATCTTGAAATCGTCGTTGATGTCAGAAGCTTTACGATTACACATCTTGCTGAACCAGAAGAGATTGTATTACCAGAAACTCGCTCCGATTCCCCTACTGATGAGGCGAAAAGACCTGTATTGGTAGCGCCAGCGCCTCATTCTCGTATAAGAGGTGTAAAATCTTACCGTGATAAAACAAAAATCAGTAAGGTCGTTGCTGCGAAGAAACCATCTGTCAATATTTCTGATTCTGGGACAAATACTATTCTGAAAACATCCTCCTCTCAAAACCCAAACAGGGCATCCAGAAGCGCCCCTGAGCGTGTCAAGAGGAAACAGGCTATTCCACGGCAGGATAATATCTTTAAACGCTTCACTGCCCTCTTGGTTGATTTTATCAGGGATAAATTCATATGGGCTAAAGCAAACAAATCCCAAATTGATCTTATCAGTGAAGAACATGATAAACGTATTGCTGAAAACTACGTCTTTGACGAGGTATTAGGCCGTCATATCTCTCGCACTGAATATGAGAATAAAGCCAAGTTTAACCAAGATGACTATAAACCAACACCGGATGAGATCAGCCGTTTCCCAAGTCGTCCTAAGCAGGATCAGCCAGAACGAGATCACGGAATGGATCTCACTCCATTCATACCCCCTGAGCAGGTGAGAAAGAATAGTTATCCAAGATTGAGGCCACCGGGAAAGTAAAAATGCACATTTCTTAACGAAGGAGTTTGAAATGTTGGTGGTTTCAGTTTTGTTGATGAAGCGTACAACTTTCAACGATACACAGCTTTTTTACATTGACATTTGTATGTCTTAACATTGAAAATGGGGGGATCATATAAATCAGGATTAACCATCATGACACAAGAAAAATTAATAGATGCTTTAGAGCAAATTGCAGTACACCACTGGAATACAAACAAACAACCAGTTTTGTTGAGTAATCTACCTCCACTTTTAATGAAGAACTTACCCGATTATAAAGATATTCTTTCAGGCCGTTCTTTAAAAAAATTCATTAAAGAATCAGAGGGAAAATATAAACTTGTTGAACATCCATATCAAAGGGCAAAAGTGGCACTTCTCCCTAAGGATGAATCATATAAATTCCCTGAATTAGATGAAAAACATGAGCAATCAGTAATCATCGACCGCAATGCTGAAAAAGCATTAATTGAATTTCTAAAGGCCCTTAAAAAACTACCTGAACAAGATCAGGAAAAAGTTCAAATTCCTGTTTCAGTTCTCGTTAAAATGATTAAATAACAGTATGAGAGTTTATGTCGGCCTTATATCTTCAGACACTGATCTGATTAAAGAGTTTAATGCTGTCAAAGAATCCCTTATCCCCAAGGCAATAAGGGATAAATTACCAAAAAAATGTGATTTTAAATTTGATGCATTTAATCCACTTACTTCAAGAGGGAAATACACTGTTGACTCGCACATATTACAAGAAATTAACGGATTTGACTATGCTACCTGTCTTATAACTGAAGATATAGAAAGCTATTGTGATAATATTCGCTATGCTATCCTAAGCACAAGTATTAATCCTTCTGAAGTTAAGAATGGAAACATTCATAATTTTTTTTCCAGTCGTTTAGCTAAACTGTTTAAATCGGTCATGTTTACGATGGAGAAAATGGACTCGGCAGACATTGAACAAGCAATGCGCCTCCCTAGAAGAAATTTCAATGCTCCAGAACTGGCAGAGCTATGCCGCCTTTACCGAGATGATGTTATTGAATCACACTTTCACAATAGCGTGAAACAACAAATTTTCGCGATAGGAAAGCGAAAAAAACCAAGAAGAAAATCAAGTTATAATACAAAATATTTTATAGATGATGATAAAAAGCATTTTGTTTTCGGGAAAGAAGAACATGCCGTACTGCCTACAGGTGAACCGCATCAGCCTCACTGCGTAGTAAATGGGAGCTTCAGGTTTGGAAGAAAAATATCTACAGACCATCACTATAACGTCAGCAAGGGAGACGGTGATAAAACCTATATTTCAGGGCAATTCCCAAATTGCCATGATGATATAATCACACCAGAAAATGGAAAAACTCATCTAAACATGTTTACTAATGATCATTTTTAAAAAGAAAAAGCGGAAATCAAAAATATTGATCTTCCGCTTTTATCTATCATTCTAATGATCTGCATCCCGCTGCGGCAATCAGGAGGGTTGCGGCGCTAAAGCAAAAGCTTTTGGTGCTTGCCTCAAGACTGAACCAACACAAGTCAGTAGCCTGCCCAATCATTCGCTATAAGATATTGGGATCACTCCACCGAACGGTCAACTATCAATAGATAACTGAGAACAGTTTAGCATATTAAATGAAAAGAAGTCAAATTTTTCACAAACAAGATACACATTAACTATTTTCCCTTATTTCATTGTTATTACACCTAAGCAGGATTAGCCATAACGAAATCATCACATGGTTCTCATACTACGAGCCAGCAAAGACAAAGCCCCACATATGAGGACATCAGGATATAGAACATAAAGGACAAAACAAATAAGATCATCGGGAAATAATTTCCATTTAATCTAATGAACCACCACCAGACTATATACTGATGCGGTTCGTTATTTGCTGCTAACTACATCCTTCGCTTGAACACAACTTTATCAGTGAAGATCGCCTTACCAGCTATAAAAGCTACAGCAAAAATTATTGGCAGACTGATGGTAGCCCCGGTCATGCCTGTAGACATTCCGATCAGGATAGACAAGCCGAAGGTCAGTAAGATAGCAACGGCAGCATACCAGCCGGGGAAGGCACCATATAAAACAGTCGCCATGCAGCCAGTGCAAACATGAACCCCACGTTGGCTCTCTTTGAGGCAAAATGGACACTGGATCGTTTTATTTTCCATGATAAACCCTTTAGATCGCTTTCCACGAACTCGATAGTGATAATCCCCCGGCTCCACCGCCTGTATCAGGAAACAGCAGAAATCATCCAAGATTGAAACCTTCAATATTTAATCGCAATAGAAATAAATGGCGTATATTTTCAATAAACCAGACCTATCCTGATTTATATTTTGGGGGTTTCTTAATTAAATATACTCTTGGATTTGTATACAGGCCGTCACACAAGTGAATTGGATTTTATTATTTGCTAATCATATTTTAGTATCTATTGAAAAAAAACAAAAGATATGTTAAGTTTTTTATAGAGCAAGCGAATCATTTGATGCCCTCGTTATCATAATGGTTCAAGAATGCTCAATAGAGTTATAATATATTGAATATAATTTTTATTATTGAAAAATAAAAGAGAAAGATTATGAGTCAAAAAATATTTTTAGTCCAGTATGAACTTGAAGATGAGGTGCCTATCGATGAAACCTCTAATGTTTTACTATCAACGTATATTCCTGATGAGTTAGTTATCTGGCTTGATGATCATGGTTATTTATGTGAAATAAAAATAAAAGAGGAAACAGGCTCCACTCCTGATATTCCCGTGAAATTCATTTCCTTTGAGGACGTTTCAAAAAACATACTCCCATATGTTGAAAACTTTCTTCTGTCTTTGATTGCGAGAGCTAATGCTCACATTTCCACTGAAGAAGTTATAGTTAAGAAAGAAATTGATGTTGATTTTAATGATTTATTAATCTGGCTTAAAGTCCGCGAAATGTTGAAGGATACAACTGAAAAATACCCTCTAACTGAAAACAACAAAGTTATTATAGGATAAGATAATGTCAAATAATTCTGAAAAAGGGCGACGGGGTGAATTGGCAGTTACTGGGGTTTTTTCAAATATCGGCGTACATGAAAAAAACATTGAAGTTATAAGAACCAATACTACCACAACACCTGAAAATGGTGTTGACATCGCTTTAAAAGTACCGCATAACTTATCTACCAAACTCGATCAAATTGTAGAAACAGGTAGTTCCAATATTGCTCTATCTAATACTCAGATTGATGTGAGGGTTCAAGTTAAAAATTATGACACGCCAATTAATAAAAGCGTAATGCAAGGTTTTATTTCGGATATTGCAAAGAACCCTGAGTTTGCTGAGCACTGGGGAGTTGGTGGAACCCGATTAACAAAAGGGGCGCAGCAGGCTTTAGATGGTGCACAAGCAATTGCACCTGTTAAATGGTTCACAAATACAGATTTTGCAAAAATACAAGCCAACTACCCAGAGATTCCTTTCACAAATATTAATAAGGACAAATGATTGCATTTACAATCTTTTAAAATGGCTGATTTCTCTGTTTTGTGAGATTCAGCCAAAATACTATTTACCATTCCCTTGCGTTAAATACCCCCCCCACTTTAATAAATAGTTAACTTACTTTCTATAACATTAAAATGGTAACAATAAAAATCCAACACTTATCTAAAATTATAATATCAATTATATTTATTCGATACACCATGCAATGTCGTTGGTAAGTATTTAGATTTTTATCTATACAAAAAAGAAATCCTCTATAAAAGAATGTCGTCTTCTGTACAATAAATGATAAAATATATCAGCACTCACTTTATTCAGCTCTGTCATAAAAATAAAAGGACCAAGCATCACAAAACCATTTGATATTTTTATCATCAGATGGATATTCATATCCTTTAACATTCTCTTTGAAAAAATATATTTGTGATGTCATCAGCATCCCAATAAGTATCTTTAATAAACCCCTGAAGGATATTTATCAAATTCTTCCCTGTTAATACTTGTTTTTTCTTCAATGATCTTCTCAGCTTTAGCTATCTCACATAAATATCATCTTTTTTATTTCTCATTATCACCTCCTTTTTTATATTTAATACTATATAAACAATAAATGTCAAAAATATTTAAAGACAATTTAAGAATAATCAACCCTGAATGTATTTGATATGTTGTTCAATACAATAAGCCCTGTATTAAACAGGGCTGTATAAATTAAAAATTACAGATTAAAAAAGCTTACCAGCTATCATTATTTCGCTTTTCAATAGCATCACGATAACGCTGTTGTTCCACAATATCCAGATTTGGATCAAATAACACACTTGATCCTTTCACAGCAATATCGGCATCAATCTCTGATTGGGGAGCATAGGCTTTATAACCATTAGGCTGTGAAGTGGCTGTGGGGATATATGTACCATATTTTTTCCCATTCTTAGAAAAACCGATATAAGCCAACAGGCAGGCAAACAGGAAAAAGAATGTCCACACTGTGTTATAGCCGTTAATCGTATATCCACTTCCATCCACATTTGAAAACACACCATGAAATCGGACGACATAGACAATCAGAAATGATGAGAGGATAACAGCCCTGCTTTTACCTACGGTTAAATGCTTACGCATGAATTTCACCGTTGGAAGCAGTGTGACCAAAAGTAGCCCAATAGAAACAACGACCAGCCATACAGGAAACAGCCCGTATTTTTGCGTGGTGTTCTGCGATAGCGTCACAAGGGACAGCACCAAGAAAGCATTAAGCAGAAACAGTCTGACAGCCATCGATACCTTCACGTCCTTTTGTGTCTTCCTCAGAAACAAAACCGGGGCCAGTGATGGTATGTTTATCAGCAGTCCCATGAAAATCACCCAATAAATAGAGTTCATAGCTTTTCCCGTAATTACCTTGCGGCCCAGCCGTTATTGGTTTTCACCAGAACAATTTTGGATTCTTCGGGTTCAGCCATCCCTTTAACGCCAGAGAAAGCTTTTTTATCCACCCAGCCCGGAACGTCATTGAGTTCCCACGTATAGGTCACTTGTGTCATTTTAACGCCGTTACCCTCACTCGGTTCAGTCCAGCTTTTAACCTCAGCAACTGCCCGATGACCGACACAGGCACCTTTCTCACGGTCCCAAAACTCAACCTCTTGGCCTTTGTCTGTTACTTCCAGAACATCGACACTACTGAAACCATTAGCTTGTTGAGAAACATCAAGCAGTCCCTGATTAGCCAGACCTTTTAAGATTTCATCACTGGCACTGTATCCAGCAGAACGGTAGCCATGATTCACCCGGATGGGGAAGCCTTTATTGAACACAATGTCATTGTCCTGCAAGGAGTAGCACAGCTTTGATTGCGATATCTTCGCGTTGATCGCTTTCTCAAAATCCCCTTTTTCGCCGCATCCCGATAAAAGAGCAGCAAGACCTGCTACGAGTAAAAATTTACGCATCGTGTTATCCCAGAATTAGTGATTGATAATGCCATTGCTCAACACAACCAGACGAACTGGCATATCGGCGTTGTTGACGGTAGCGAATCCCCGGACTTCGAAGTTGTTGACTGTTCCGGTGACACTGACTTTCTGGCCTTTCTTATAGGTAAGAACTGCATCATCAATACCAGAGTAGTGATCCAACCAGACCATCCCGCCGCAGTAGCTTGTATCGACTGTTTTAAAGAGCAGATAATAGTTAGGTGCTGATTTGGGCATTCCCGCCATCATATCGCTGGCACTTCTGCCCTTCGTAACTTCCAGAATAGTGGCGTTGGTGATTGAGATCCTTTTGCCTGTCCATTTTTTTTCAGCAGCCATCGCGTTTTCTTCATAGTCTTTGCATACAGTTCCAATACCAGCGACCTGTGAAGCCGGGCCGCTACCCTGATCGGAAGTTGAAACACCCAGCGTTTTGTTCAGTGATGACAATGAAGAACTGATTGCCCCATTGACCTTATTCACACCATCGTTAAGCTGCTGGCAGCCGGAAAGAAACGTCAGCGATACCGCCAGTAGTAAAAACTTATGTCCTTTCATTTATTCCTCAAAGATTTAGCCATATTTCTATCCCACGATCCGAGCACCCTTGCCAGCAGCGCAGGATCTATCGTCTAATCAATTGATAGAATTGAATTATTTTTGTTGTTCGTCATATCGTTTAAATCGATCGATAAAAAAATATTGATAGCCTTTAACTATCATAAGTAATTTATTGATCGATAAAGCCAATTGAATAACCGATCAATCCCTCGCTTTTAATCGCTAAAAGCTATCAATAAATCTTTATCGATCTTTTATATCAATTGATTGTGGGTGATGATTTGCCAGAGTTGGCTTGTCTTGGCTGTGTGTTCGAAGGGATCGTGAATGAAGCAGCACCTAATGAGGATATGCTGCTTATGTTGGATGTTTATCACCCTCCATTGCTGTTCATCGCCCATAAAAGTCAGAACGATTTCCCGTTACATCACCTCATGGGATGACAGGAAATCCTCTGGCACCGTTTCTCCTTCACGCCCAACAATGACCGCGTCGTTGCTCAGCGTGCTGGTAATCTCATCGCTGTTATCGAGGCACCTACCTACCAGCGCCAACCCCCGACCATTTTTTTACTGACTTCACCTGCGCTGCTAACAATTTTCGCCGTGCTGCCGTCTGGTTAAGTAACCTCATCACTCTCCAGCGCAACATTAACCTGACTGCCATCTGAAATTTCGTTCTAATTACCGTTCCAGGCAGCATGAACAGTTCCCCCTTCTGGATAAGACTTCTTTCAGTAGCAATGCGGCATATGGCATTAACAGGATGCTGGCGGCGATGAGCGCATCCGCATTATCATTGATTCTAGCCAGCAGTTACGGAGTGAGTTCATTGGTATAATGACGTCCATTGTTTTTCCTTGCCATTTAAAGAGTGGTTTCAGTTCTATACGAACCGACTGTTAATTTGACTTTTAGAACAAAGCGTCAGAAACATTGCGCAGGAAGAATAAAACCATTTTCCCCATAAAAATCTGAATATTTTTTTGAAAAGATTCTTATCTGATGAGCTTCCGCTCATGTGCTGGCGCACGGCTTCGCCCTGATGGTGTAAAAAGGTTCATGGAGTTCCCCCCTTGTGTGGAGAAAAGCGCTTTACTGAACAGCAGCGCTATGGTGATTGTTCTAAACAATCATATCGCTGAACAGGGCCTGTCCCTGTTAATAATCGATTTATCCATAAAAATTGCGGCAACAGCCGCCATGAAGCCTGAAGAATAACAACTGATACTGAATCTGAGGCAGCACACGGTGTGATTGTTTCGGACAATCACTGCTGCTATTCGCTGTAGGGTGAAGTAAAACAATATTGCTGATGAAAGTTTGTCACCGTGAGCTGATTAAAACCAGATTTTATTCACGCAGAAAGTCATGTAAATATACTGAAAACAACAGGTGCCATTTATACGGCACGCCCTCCCTTTTACTATATTATACTTATTACTATATTACACTCATAATTTCACATTAAAAACATATGGTTACAGGAAAAAAGTTATCGTTTCCTATAACTATGGTTATCGACATCTATAACTCGAGTTATGTAAAGCTATAACTGTAGTTAGTGGAAACTATAACCATAGTTTCGCATTGAAACTACTATTTAAAACTGGCTAGCATTCCACTTTCAGTAAACTTATTCCAGTCACGAACCAATAACGACTTCTATTCATTCTACTCTGTGGATAGCTCTCCACTATATCTAAACTTTTTCCACTTATTTTTGACTTTTTTATTGGGCATAGTGTTTAATCTATTATGTATTAAAAAAACAATAAAAGGAAAAATACAATGACACAAATAGATTTCCAATCCCTTAGCAGTTTATCCCCTTTTCAGCTAACACAGTATATTGATGACCATCATTTCACTAATGAACAGAAGGTGCAGATATTCGAACGTTATCACAGCACTCATAAAAATGTTACCAATATCTACTCAAGAAAAGAAAACATTAAATCTATCAAGAAGGATGTTGATTATGTCCACATGTTCACAAAAAACTTCCAGCAACTCGCAGAGCTTGATATTTCTAAGAATGAACTTAAAGTTATCGCAAGGATCTTAAATATCATGGAGTTTGGAAACTGCTTTCATATCTCACAGGCAAAACTATGCCGCGACTTAGACATTAAAAAGTCAAATATGTCTCTTGTCTTTAAAAAACTTAAAAATAAAGGGATTATTATAGACAGAGATGGCGATCTCTTTATGAACTCAAACATTTTCCTTAAAGGACAGGCACATTCTATCAATGCAAAACAACGTCCTAATATCAAAAAGGCGCAGGGGTTTACTGTTGATGAGCAAGGAAAGTTCGAAAACGTCTATACCTTCCGACCAGACTCTGAAGATAACAGTGACATGAGTGACAATAATGACATTTCTGTAAATAATAAGAACTTGTCGCTTAAGGTTCCCGAGATACCCGCATGTCTATTTGAAGAGGCAGATCAGTCTGATTAAGTATCGACATATGTTATATTGAACACATTGTTTTAATTTGACACTTACACTACACCTCGTAATATACATATATCCACTATTTTATTTTCGAGGTATATATGAGAAAAGCACAATTAGACAATAGCGATATTTTTGACTATTTAAACACTTTGGAAGAATTAAATAAATATCCATCTATGGCTGAATACAGACAGCAATATGGTGAGTTACGAGGAGACAACGCCCATGCCGAAGTGAGAAAGCAATTTTATTCCGCTCATACCATTCTGCGCCGTTTGGATAAAAAGAAAAACAACCTGTTAGGTTCATTTATTTCTGAACTTAATCCGGTAAAAAGGGAACATACTCTAGAGAGCGCAGAACGCCGCATATTAGCCAGAGCGATTATCCGTGAGAATAGTGATGATGAAATCGTCTCTATGCTTATAAAAAAACGCATAGAGTCCGCACTGGATTTACAACGCTCTGTTAAGCAAAGCCTTGAAAAACTTGCAGAACTAACTTCTGCCCTTGAGCGTCAGTCAATACCATGCCGTAAAATCTCACCTTAAAAAAATATGCTTATCAGCCCCGAACTAGGGGCCGATACAGTCAACGACATGACAAGGACTCAGCTAGCATTTCATAGTGCGTTTTGAATAACGCCTGCTTTACTTCTCTGAAATCGACTTCTGCCAGTTTTTCTTCTGTATTTTCTTCCCGGGCAAGATTCTGAAAACACTTTTCAGCAAAGCTGATTGCCAGCCCGGTTAATCTGTCAATAAAATCCGGGTCCATTACGTTAGTATATATTAAACGTCGCGTCTCATCATCTGCCAGATTAAATATATCTGAATAGATTTGTAATGACATACCAAAGAATACACCTGTTGATTCATTTTTAAAACATAACATATTATCACCTCTCTTTTATTAAATATTGTTATTAACATCTTCTTTCATATATAAACTATTAACATCAGGCACAACCAAATCTCATCCTTAAATGATATTTTGAACTTGTCGTGAATATTTAGCCGTCAGCACTTACCTGTTCAAAGCGCTAGGACATTATTGTAAACATACCGGTGAGTGAATGCCAGTGAGCGCAAAAATGCTCTAGATTTTGTCTGATTTACTTTTCTGAAAAGACAATACCCACTTTGTTCATCATGTCCTTTATAAAAATAGTCTTTCGTTAGATCAATAACAACCTCAATAAACATGTCCATCTCCTTCTTATTTGTCATTATCGACATATAAAACCCCGGTATATCTTTCCTTATCTTATTTATGTTCTCATAAAAAAACCTTTCTGCCACTGCATTAAACTGCTTTGTTGTTTTTATCTCTAAAATCATAAAAATCATCCTATAGTTAATGTATTACATTGAAACTTCACGCGAGGTTACAATAGCCTGCTTGATCCATTCGTCCACTTCACTCTCTATAAAAGCTATCGCTCTGATGCCCGTTTTTATCTGTGCTGGAAAGTGCCCCGCCTTAATAAGCTTATATATCCATGTTTTACCAAATCCGGTTCTGTTCATTACTTCGGGTAAACGAATAAGCTTTGGATGTATTTCTTTATTGGTTTGAATCATATTTATCTCCTTTGTTGTTCGATGAGATAATTGTAGGGATTCGGCTTATGGCTTTCTAGGGATGGTCAGGAATGTGTTTTATACGCAGATTTTTGAAAGAGAAAAAACAGGGTATGTTCAGCTACAGTGAATGTAGGCGATATCTGCATTGCGCACATACCGCCTTTTCGTGAGTCAGTCCTAAGTAAGTTCCTCATCAATCAGCTTCTGAACCTTCCAGTGTCTTCTGCCATAGTATTTATAAGAGAAGTCAACAAAAGAATGATAGTAAGCGAGGTCTGTCAAATACTTTACTGCCAGCGGATGGTCTGTTGATTTCACTTTTTCAACATCTCGAATACAGTCTTTAAACTCATCAGGGTATAGAAAGCTGGTCAGTTGTGGCATACCAATCCTGACCTCTTCACCCTGCGCCCAGAGCAGTAAATCCATGATGGGGATAATGTTGTAATCAAGTATTTTTTTGAGGTTGCTGACACCAAAACGAAAATCTCTGGCCAAAGGATCAGGAGCCTGTAGCTGCTCTTTCCACTCAGGAACCATGACTTTCAGGTGATTGATGATTTCTTCGGATGATGTTTCCCCGAGATTAATCTGTATCAGCATCAGCCCTTGGTTGTTTACTTCTGCTTCCTTCAGATAGTGCGAGACTTCCATATGAGGCAGGGGTTTTCCTTCCGGATTTACATATTTATCGAAAGTAGCCACATAACCGGCCACCTCCCATAGACCCTGGTGTGTGACTGGCTTGATGGCATAGCTGGAAGATAATCTTTTTTCTGGCCCCCCGAAAACATCACCAAACACGACCTTGCCCTCAGTCAGCTCTTCGTAATAGTTCAAATATCTGCTAAAGCTTTCAGGAGATAGCTTATCCCGGTTTTGCTTCATGCGATAAACGACAATCCTGTTCTCTATCTCCTGGAAAAGTTGTTCCACCGTCAGATTTTGTAGGACGCTGTAGTTTTCAATGTTGAACCATTCATTAACGGCGCTTGCGATCTCTGCTTTAGTCATGAGGCATCCTTCTGACTTTACTTATCTCTCTAATATGTTAAGACTAAAGATATCGGTTTTTATGCTGGTAAGCTACGGAACAGAACCGAGAAAAGCTGTTAGATTCCCTATCAAAGCAGGGCAATCAATCAGTCAAATTCAGTAAAGTGTGTTGTCATAACCAATTGAATATAATTGACATTTTATCGATGCAAGATTAAAAATGTTGGTAAATATGATGGTAAAAAATCACCCCGTCATTTCAATGCCATTAATAGCAGGAGATACAGATGAAGTTCGAGTCCAGTCAGAGGAGCCAGATTTAAAGAAGCCCGCTCAGGGAAACCTGAGCGGGCTTTTTGTTTGCTCTCGTTAGCACATTGCGCAGCCCGGTATGTTGTACCGGGCTTTTTTTCGGTTCATCGCAGGTTAGCGTGAACCAATAGAAAACGGCAGCCAGAACGTTTAGGTTTGTATTTGCCAAAACACACCCTGAACCTTCAAAGCCGCCGTTGTTATGAAGGATTCAGTGTCTCTTCATACACTGAAATTTCCCACGACACGTTGCTCATCCGTCTTCAGTCCGCGGCTTCCCGGGCGCCATGTTGCCGCGGGTGTAACCGCAGTACTCCCCATATTCACGACACTTCCCTGTGACGCGTCAGAGAGCGTGAACTGCCTGACCGGAAGGTCTGGCTTGATGTTCCCGTCCGCCGTCTGCGCTGCTCATCATGCGGCATTATGACCGAAAAAATCGACTGGCTGCCTGAGCGCCAGCGATACACAGCCACCCTGTCAGCGTGGGTTGAATCCCTCGTTCGGCTGCTTCCGGTTAAGCACGTCGCCAGCCTGACCGGACTGCACGGGCATACCGTTAAACATATTGATTACCGGAGGCTGCAGCGTGAGGTTAGCCGGATTGATTAATAGAGGATCGTCTGCCTGTGCGGGTAACTGGCAAAAAAGCAGACCCGTAAGACACAAAAATCGAAGAGAGGATAAACTTAACGCATTGCCATAATTCACTTTTACCTGCCTTTTCCTGTGGTTTCAGGCAGCAAACAGACAGCGATGAGTAAGCACACTCCTCTCCCATACCTATTAGCATTATTTATTATTGGCAGCCATAGTTAACCAGCCGTTTACAAATACAAAAGCGAAATATGCAGGTAAAATTACGCGAAATTGCGGCATCGGTTTGCTCGTCCCACCTGCGAGCCGGATGAAAAAGAACGTCAACGACACGACCATCGTGACCCAATATATTATCCTCGGCCAGAGATGAGTCAGGCGTTTCAACCCAGATTTTTAACGGGGAAAGATGTCAGTGGTTTAATCTCTTTCAAAACAAACATACTTTGCATCTCTTTAATCCGCGGCAGCCTGCGTACCACCGACATGGCGAACTCCGCGTACGAGTCAAGATCGCTCGCTACCACCTGTAAGAGAAAGTCGGCGTCGCCCCCAATGCTGTAGCAGGCCACAACATCCTCTAGCGCGGTCACCTGCTGCTCAAACTTTTCCGCTTCAGCTTCGCTGTGGCAGTCAATGACCACCCGAATAAAAACCATAACGCCCGAGCCGGTTTTCTTACGGTCCAGCACTGCCCGATAGCCCTTTATCACGCCCTGCTCTTCCAGTTTGCGGACTTTGCGCCAGCAGGGCGAGGCAGACATACCGATCTTATCGGCAAGCTCCTGATTGGTCATCCGGGCATCATCCTGCAAGATGCTTAAAATTTTCACCTCTGTCTTATCAAGCGGCATATCAGTCATATCCTTTCTGTTTAACCTATTTTACAGGCAAATTATTGCCATAATTACGGCACAGAAGCGAGATTCAGACAACGTATTTCTGCCCAGCTCAGGCATACTTTAATCAGGCTGTATTGCGCAGCAGAGGAATGGCATTAAACGGCACAGAGCAGGTTCTTATGCTCAGAAGCGGGATGAGCAAGCGGCATCGCATTCTTTCCAGAATGCACGCTCTGTTAACGCAATCACGCCTGTAAACAACGTTCTTATCCCTATTGAATGAAGGAAACATCATGTCGCTTCAAACTGAATTACTGCCTTATATTTTGGCGCTGGGACTGGCCGCCGCGATTCCGGGCCCCGGGATGACGACGATCGTTGCGCGTAGCATCAATGGGGGTTCCCTGGCAGGCTTTGCTGCGCTTATCGGCGTGATAATGGGCGATGTGTTTTATTTAACCCTGGCCGTATTTGGTCTGGGCATTGTGGCCAAGACCTATACCGCGCTCTTTACGTTGATTAACTGGGCGG
>Ga0308162_1001102_pt1 | contig 23433 bp, 23 predicted proteins | sample PhySR2_FD_201370 | JGI IMG/M metagenome (GOLD analysis project Ga0308162, IMG submission 201370) | Phyllosphere microbial communities from UC Gill Tract Community Farm, Albany, California, United States - DLSLS.R2 | ecosystem: Host-associated > Plants > Phyllosphere > Unclassified | place: USA... | reverse complement strand
ATCAGGAGAAAAAAATGTATTTTACCGCTGAAACACTGGCAACAAATCGCCGCCTGCAGGGTCACTGGAATGAGCTGTGGGCAAACCGTAATATCTGGAACCAGCATCACGACATGATGGTGAATGCCTACCGTTCGAGCATGACGCCTGAAATGCTGGCGGCAAACGCCATCGGCGGCTTTACTCGCGAATTCTGGGCGGAGCTTGATCGTCAGGTTATCCAGTTACGCGATCAGGAAATTGGTATGGAAATCATCAATGATCTGATGAGCGTCCAGACCATCCTGCCAATCGGCAAAACAGCCAAATTGTATAACGTTACCGGCGATATTGCTGATGACGTGTCTGTCAGCATCGATGGTCAGGCTCCGTATTCGTTCGACCATACCGATTACGATAGCGACGGTGACCCGATCCCTGTGTTCACTGCCGGTTATGGCGTCAACTGGCGACATGCTGCTGGCCTGAATACTGTGGGCATTGATCTGATGCTGGATTCTCAGGCCGCCAAACTGCGCAAATTCCATAAACGCCGCGTCAACTTCTACCTGAACGGCGATCCATCAATCTCGGTTGATGGCTATAAGGCACAGGGAATAAAGAACCACCGCAACACTACCAAAATTAACCTGGGTGCCGGTGCTGGTGGTGCAAACATCGACCTGACCAAAGCCACGCCTGCGGAGGCACTGCACTTCTTTGGCCCGACAGGCGCATTTGGCATCAATGCCCGTCGCAATAAAGTCACGCGTTATAGCAAGCTGTGGCTCAGCGCAGAGATTATGGCAAACCTGTCTAAACCGTATCTTATCGACATCAATAGCGGTACTAATGCGCTGATGGGTGGCACGGTGCTGGATGCCATTGGCAAATTCATCCCAGCGGAATCTATCCAGCAATCCTACGCCCTGACCGGTAATGAATTTCTGGCTTATGAGCGCCGCCAGGACGTTATCACCCCATTGGTGGGTATGGCCGTGGGTATTGTTCCGCTGCCGCGCCTGATGCCACAGAGCAACTACAACAACCAGATCATGTCTGCTGAAGGTATCTCTGTTAAGCGTGATGGTGATGGTCTGGGTGGTGTGGTTTATGGCGCAGAGCTGGTGGCATAAGGGGGCAATATGGCTGAGAAATATGAAGTAGTTAAAGCCTGGCACGGTGTGTCAGTGGGTGATGTGGTAGTGCTGGAAGACGTACACCCGGCATTAAAGCCCCATGTTCGCAGAATGTCTGGGGCGATGCTGGCTGAGCTGGTCCCGGCCACCCCGGAAGCCACCACTGATAACAAGGCGCGTAAAGCCATCATTACTGCCCGGCTTGATGAGCTTGGTATTGCATACAAAGGTAATCTCGGAGCTGACCGGCTGGCAGAACTGTTGCCGGATGGCGAGCTGGAAAAGCTTTTCCAAACCACTGAATAACAGCCGCCGCTCAGGCGGTTTTTTTATGCCCTCTGTGGAGGGCTTTTTGCAGAGGTGCGCATGATTACCACGGCACAGGCAAAAGAGTACCTGACCAGCCAAGGCATTACGCTGCCTGATTTCATACTGGAGGCGCTGGTGGAGCAGGCAAACAGTATTCAGGCGTGTCTGGATGCCAACTATCCACCAGCGACCGCACTGCTGATCCAGATGTATCTGTTAGGGCTGATGGGGCTGGGGCAGGGTGACAAATACATCAGCTCGCAGTCAGCGCCTTCCGGCGCGTCACGGTCATTCCGCTATCAGTCTTTCTCTGACCGCTGGAAAGGCTCGCTGGCGCTTTTACAGGGTCTCGACAAAAACGGTTGTGCCACGGATTTAATACCCGCCGATCCTACTCAGCAGGCATTTGCAGGCATCTGGATTGGTAAAAGCGGATGCATGCCAGGTGGCACTCGATGAACTGGCAGCCAGCGGCACAACCACCCAAGCCGTTCCGGCGCGTCTGGGTGAAAACGGATAGCGGCGCTCAGACAACAGGCTACGTTACCGAGGCGGGCAAGTGGCGCATTAACTGCGCGCGCATAGCTGCACTTAAACCCGCTGTAATCAGCTGGAGGGAATAACTATGTCCGAGATTGCCCGATGGTCATATACCGGTAAAGCGACGTTCTGGAAGCGATTGCAGGGGCAGGATGAATATGGCGACCCGCTGGGATTTGCTGAGCCTGTAGTCATCGACTGCGGCTATCAGGGTGGGTTGAGTAGGCGGATTGGTAATCTCGGTTCGGAGCTGGTGGTTAAAAACACAATCTGGACTGAGTTTGCTGATGCCGATACGGGCGATTACATCCTGATTGGCATCTCTGCTGAGTCTGACCCGTTGAAGGCTGGCGCTGATGAAGTGATGCAGGCCGTCCGCTTTGAGGACACGTTTGATCGCCTTGTCGATGATTGGGCGATTATTACAGGAGGTTAATTTGGGCGTTAAAGTCCGAGGGATTAAGGAGGTCAGGCGCAACGTTAATCGCATTGTCGATAACATTCAGGACCGGCGCATAGTTCGGGCGTTGACTAGCGCGATGATTGTCGGGGCTGCGCAGGCATCCATCTATACGCCAATCGATACGTCATACCTGCTGAACAGCCAGTTTCGTGAAATCGTAGTTAATGGCACCCGCATTACCGGTCGCGTGGGCTACACCGCCAGCTATGCGGCCTATGTTCACGATCCGGCAATCCGGCAGCAGTTTCGCCGCTCTACGGCAGAGAAAGAATTCCTGACCAAAGGGTTTGAGGAAAGCCGCGACGTTATTGATCGCGTTGTGCAAAAGGAAATGTCGTTATGACCCCCCCAATGCACACCCGTGTGCGTAACCATTTTGTTGATGCGGGACTGACCACAGGGTTTACCACTCAGTTGCTGACGTGGAATGACACCGGCAATAAGGGTGAGGCATTTATGGTTTTCCGTCCGGCTGGTGGCACGCCAGTCGATGCTGTGATCAGCGCTGAATATTATGTGATGGTCGATGTGGTTGGCGCTAAAGGGAGGAATGGCCGGGCAGACGCTGCCGTGCAGGACATTATCGAGCACGTCAAATCGAATCCGACAGGCAATCCCTGCCTGGGGCAGATCACCAACATGGGCGGAATACCTGCACCAATCCCTACTACGGAGGGGCGTCTGGTTTATCGCCTGATGTTTTCCTGCCTCTACGGCGAATAAAAATTTTTGAACTTACAGGGTCGCTCAGGCGGCCCTTTTTTATGAAATGAGGACATTATATGGAAGGGTGCAAAAGCACGTTTGACCGTCTTATTGGCCGGGCCAAAACGCTTGAACTGGCCTATGGTTGCGCGGATGCTCGTCCGGGCGAAGCAGAGTGGAAATTACTCGGGCTACCGACATCGGCAACATGGGATATGAGCCCCGAATCACTGACGTCAGACGCAGACGATGGCGGGTTTACCTCAACCATGATTGCCAGCCTGGACCCAACCTACTCGATTGAGGGTGAGGTTCGCGTTAACGATCGTTCTGATGAGTTTGGCATTCAGCAATTCACCAAATATTTCGTTGATGAAGTTAAGGCGCGCCGTAATCCAACGGTATGGATGCGTTTCCATTGGGGTAACTACTATCACATCGGTTATATGGTGGCATCTGGCCTCAGTGACGGCGGTGGTGTTAAAGAAATCGTGACCTATAGCCTTGAGCTGAAACTTAACGAGGGCACGACCTTCGAAATTGAGCCTGATGGAGAAGACGAAGCCGTGACCGGCGTAACGGTCACACCCACCAGCGCCAGCATTGCCGCAGGAGCAACCACCAGCTTCACCGTAAACGTTGCGCCAGCTGATGCGTCAGATACAACGTTTACCGTCGCCTCATCTGTACCAGCGCGCGCTACTGCAACCATCAAAGGCAACACGGTGACGGTCAGCGCCCCATCTGTAGCGACAGCAGGCACTGCCAATATCACCGTAACTACTACCGATGGATCATTCACAGCCGTTTTCGCTGTAACCGTGACCGCGTAGTGATCATTCCCTGGGTCTCCTGTGAGGCCCACACAATGATTACTGAGGAGAACAGTCATGGTCCCAATGAAAGAGGTTGGTGAGTGCCTGATTAGCACCCCTGACGCCGATTATCTGTTTCGCCCCTCGTTCATCAACATGATGCGTATTGGTGAGCCACAGGAAATCGTTCAAGTATTCGCTGACCTGCACAGCGACGAAATTACCCCACTGACAGAGCGTGCGCTGGCTGCATATGGACGCATCCCGTTGTGGCTGATTGATCACATCCGCACCAGCACCTACGGCAAACGCGCGCTGGTGGCTGCAATAACCGTGCTGGAGGCATGCAGTAGTGATGATTTGACTACGTTGGTCGGTGAGTTCAGAGCGGCAAAGATAAAAGGGAGACCGTTCAAGCGCCGCAAAGGGTTAATGGATGATTTCGATATGGTCCTGATCGCCCAATCGCTAATCACGCACGGCATCATTGGAAAAGCCAAGGTGCGCCAGTTGCAGCGCAATGAGAGCGGCGCGACCACAAACGAATTTAACGCGTTTGAGTATATCAGCGCTGCCCGTACCCATTTTGGCATCAGCCGGGACGAAGCGCAGCAGCTGACGATGACAGAATTTCAGCTGATGCTGGCCGCTAAATACCCCGCTCAAAAGGGTTACACAAGAGAAGAGTATGACCAGGCAGCAGATGATTATTTTGCTCGTCGCGAGAAACGCCGCGCCAAAGCTGCCTGATCGTAAACGTCCAAATCACATACCTCGCTCAGGCGGGGTTTTTTTATGCCCGGAGAATAGATAATGGCAGGTTCAGTAAACGCTGGCAGCATCGTCTACGAGGTGGACATGGACACCGCCCGCCTGCTGGCGGCCCGCCGTGAGGTAGATGCCGCCCTCAGTGGCATGAGCGGAACCGTAGGACGTCTTGACACCAATGTGACCCGCGCAGAACGCTCAGTGGCAACCCTGCAGCGCACTATGTCACGCCTGAGCGCCGTAGCCAGTAGTGTAATGGCCGCCATATCGGTGCAACAGATTGCGCAGTACGGTAACGAGTGGGTGACGGTTAATAACAAACTGGTTAACTCAGTCCGGGCAAGTGAATCTCTGGCTGACGTTACTCAGCGCGTTTTCGATATTTCGCAGGATACTCGCGCCGGTCTGGAGGCTACATCAACCCTCTATGGCCGCCTTGAGCGCTCAACACGCAGCGCGGGGACGAGCACCCAAGACCTCATTACACTCACCTCGACAATCAACAAGGGGTTAGCGGTTTCTGGGGCAACCACGGAGGAGGCCAGCTCCACCATGACGCAACTGTCTCAGGCGCTGGCGTCAGGCGTTCTGCGCGGGGAGGAGTTTAACTCCATCTCGGAGAATGGTAGCCGCCTCGCTATGGCGCTGGCTGATTCTCTGGGCGTTACCATCGGGCAGCTCCGCAATATGGCGGCAGAGGGCAAGCTGACGACCGAAGTAGTGGTTAATGGCCTGCTCAAACAGAGTGATGCGATTGCCAAAGAATTTGCCAACACAGCGCTGACAATGGGTCAGGCTTTCACTGTAGCCAGCAACAACATCACAAAATTTGTCGGAGAAAGCACCACCGTTTCAACATCTATCCGTGTGTTTAACGACGCGGTGATTTCACTCAGCCAGAATCTTGATTTAGTCGCCAATGCGATTGGTGTGGCGGCTGTGATTTTTGGTGCGCGTTTCACAGGCGCACTGGCGCTGGCAACGAAAGCGCGCATAGATGACGCCCTCGCGGCGAAAGCGCAGGCCACGGCCACTGCTCAATCAACTGCAGCCACCGCTAACGCCGCTCGCGTGACGGTGCTGAAAACAAGTCTGGATAAAGAACAGGCGTTATCAAACCTTGCCCTGGCTCAAGCTGAGTACAACGTCGCCAGAGGATCGGCGGCGGAGGCGTTCGCACTTGAAAACCTCATCGCCATTAAATCTGTGGCCATCCAGCGTTCTGCCACCTATGCAGAGGCTCAGATTGCTGAGGCAGCAGCAACCAGAACGGCAGCAGCCGCCGCAGCGGCGGCAACTACGACTATTGGCGGGCTCGCCAGAGGGGCGCTTGCGTTGATTGGTGGCCCTGCTGGTGTGGCAATGATAGCGGCTGCCGGGATTTTCTATTTCTATCAGAAAATGCAGCAGGCACGGCAGGAAAGCATCGATTTTGCTGACAAGCTCGATGGCGTAATTGCCAAAATGAAAAACATGAGTCAGGTGCAGCTCGCCGCTCAGATTGATAATGCCACCCGGTCCATAAAAGCCCAGGCTGATGCAATCAAGGACAACCAGGCAACACTGGAAGCTAATGAGCTGCAGCAGGCTCGTTTGCGGCGCACTCTGAGCTATTTGCAGGAGGGTAGTCTTTTATACAGGATGACCCTCTCTGAGCTAAAAGACGCTCAGAGTGAGCACACTCAACTACTCGCCGCCAATGAAACTGCACAGAACAAACTGAGCCAGACGGTCAACAAAACAGGCATGCTGCGCGCTCAGATGAATGGGACGTTTGTACAGGGGATTGACCTGCTGAAACGTGACGGACATGAGGCCAGTTTAACATCCGGCCTGATGAGGCAGCTCGGAACCGCGATTGATTTCGCCAGCCGGGCAAAGGAAAAATTCAACTCCACCAGCCTGCAGATACCCCGCAGTGAAAAGGCCGACGCCTATAACAAAGCGTTAGAGGATGAAAATACGCTTCTGGCCATCACCGATAAGCGTCTTCGTGCGGTCACTAAGGCGAGGATGGAGGCGACTGAAAGGGGAGGGAACCAGAATCAGATCAACGCTGCAGGCCAGTTGGCTGGTGCTCAGTACGACCTGCAGCTCGCGGAGAAGGCCCGCAATAAAGAAACCAGTGATGGGGTGTCAGCAGGGAAGAAAGCAGAGACCCAGGCACAATCCATAGCCCAGAAACTGGCTAACCTGAAGCAGCAATCGGAGCTGGTGGCTGATTCAACGCGCCAACTCAGTCGCGAACAGGCGATTCTTGCCGCTCAGCAGTCCCTCGGCAGCGCTGCCACTCAGGCAGATATTAAACAGGCCGGGGAGTATGCCGCCGCCAAATGGGACGCCAGCAACGCCATCCGCGCTCAGGCAGCAGCCGAAAAACTCCTGCCCGAGACTAAAGAGAATGCCAGCTATAAACAGGATGTGGCTGATCTGCAGGCTGCGCTAACCGCCAAAAAGATTAGTCAGGCGCAATTTAACGCCTTCTCAGAACGCCTTGAGCAGGAGCACCAGGTTAATCTCGCTAAAATTCGCGCTGACCAGGTAGTTACACCACAGCAATCTGCTGCCGGTACAGTTGATCCGGTTCAGCAACTGGCAAACGAGAACGCCCAGAAACTGGCATTAATCCAGCAGTTTGAGGCCAATAAAACCATCACTGAGCAGCAGGGGCTTGCACTACGCACGGCGGCCAATACGGAGTACGAGCAACAACGTACAGCAGCTATGTGGCAGTTATGGCGCAATCAGAACGCAGGTAATGAAGCCTTGGCTGCTTCGTTTGACTCTATTGCCGGGAGTGCATCTAACGCATTCACAGGGATGATTACGGGGAGCATGGCAGCCGGAGAGGCGGTGTCCTCTCTTGCCAGCAATGCGCTGAACACACTGATCAACTCCTTCGTTCAAATGGGTGCTGAATGGGTCCGCTCTTCAGTGATGGGGGCTGCAGCTCAAACAACAGCCATCACAACTACAACGGCAGCATCCGTGGCCGGGACTGCAACCACGACAGCAGCGAGTACAGCAGCAGCAGGTACAACGCTGGCGGCATGGTTGCCCGCTGCTCTGGTCGCATCTATCGGTTCATTTGGTGCTGCGGCTGTAGTAGGTGGTGCGGCGCTTCTGGCGTCATTCGGGCTGATTACTGCATTGTCAGGCAAACGCAAAAACGGCGGGCCGGTGTCAGCGGGCTCTATGTATCAGGTAGGTGAAGGTGGCATGCCTGAAATCTATCAGGCCAGCAGTGGCAAGCAGTTCATGATCCCCGGTGATAATGGCAAGGTGATCAGCAATAAGGACATCAACTCTGGCAGCAGCGGGCAAATTCAGGTCTCTATTGAGTTCAATGATTACACCTCAGGCTCGCATACCTATGACGCACAGGCAACACAGAGCGGTAACACGCTAACCGTTCAGGCGTTCATCATGGATATGGACCAGGGTGGGCCAATGAGTGCCTCAATTACCAGTAATCTGCAAACGCAGAGGAGAGCGAGGGAATAACTGTCACAGACTCATCAACTACCCACCTGCACCCATGAGATTGTTTAACAGACCCGCTACGGCGGGTTTTTTGTTTGCTGAGGAATGATATGGCAATTGATTACCCCGAGTGGCTTCCACTGGCTCAGAAATCCAATAAAAACCCCACCAGCGATACAGGGTTTCGCACTGACCAGCCACAGGTTGGTGCGCCCATTTTCCAGAAATTAACTGACGATCTGAAAACGTCGTTCAACCTGACATGGGTATTCACCGCAGCCCAGCACAGGGCGTTCACTCAGTGGTTACGCAGCCCTAATTATCTGGATAACGGTAATCAGTGGTTCAACATGCGCGTTTCGACCGGTACAGGGGATACGGGTATTGAGGTTCAGGAGCTGCATTTCACAGCATTTCCGACATGGAGCCAGAAAGGCTCCACGTTTACATGGACCGGGAACGTTGTTGCCAGAGAGCTGAAAAACTCTGATGACGAGTTCGATGACTATCTGATCGAGTTCCCGCCGCCGTGGGCCAGCTGGTTGGACATAATCGTCACCGGCTATCCCGATGGACGCGATAAAGAATCACTACCCAAGGTGGAATAATGCCGACTTTCCGTGAATTCAAAAGCCGCCGCCCTAACCGGATTCTCTACGACACCATAACCTTTTATAACCCGGAGTTTGGCTACGTCCGGCTGGTGGATAAACAGATATTCCCCAAAACTTTTGCGGGCGAGGTTTATACACCCTGCATGATGGAGATTACTGAGAGCCAGCAAAGCAGCACGCCGGTAATCAACAGTACGCTAAAGTTCGCTCGCATGGCTCAGGATTTTAAGCAGCAGCTGAAATTATGGAGGGGTACAGGGCGGATCACACCCATCTCAGCAACCTACATGCGTTTTGATGCCTCCGACATGAACACGCCGCTTAAGCCCTGGACGCTATACGTGAGCGACGTGAGCATGGACGCCTCAGACGTTACTGTCAGTCTGACGCTGAAAAACCCACTGAACAACAACATCTCCCAACTCTATACCCCAGAGGAATTCCCAGGACTCCAGAATGCGTAAATCAGAATTCATTGAGAGGGTGACGGGTGTGCCGTGGGCAGATCGCGCCTGCACATTTGAGGCTATGGACTGCTGGGGGCTGGTGGTCCTCTACTACCGGCATGTGCTGGGTATCGAGATTCATCACTCTCAGGACTATGAATCAGGACGCGACTTTATGAGCTGCTTTGCGGAGGAGGTGATTTTCTGGGATGACACGGAGATTTTCCGGGATGGCGGCATTTTCATTGCCTACTACGGCGCTCAGCCCGTTCATGTTGGCCTGACGGTTGACGGCATGGCTCTGCATAGCCGGGGCGAGTGCGGGAATGTAAGAGCCGATAGCATCCGCACGATTAAAAAACTTTTTACCAGAGTGGAGTTTAAAGCTTATGCCGATCATTCAGATTCAGCGCGTACCGGGGCTGCCTAAAGAACGCGTCAATGTAGAGGCCGGGCAGGTTTTCAGTGAGTGGTTGGAACAGCAGCAGCTTCACCGGGATGTTCGGATAAACCGGAATGGGGTTGAGCTGAGAGACGATGATGAGATTGGTTTTGCACTGGAGGAAAACGACCAGATTATCATTTTTGATCAGCCGCGTTCAGGCGGCCTCGCCAAAACACTTTTAAACCCCTTCGAACACTTCAACCCCATCAAATTTACTAAAAAGGTGTTGGCCAGTCTCATAAAAATGCCAGGTATTGGTAATACTGGTCAGACGAAAACCTCCTCCAATAACAGTCTCAAGGGGCAGACAAACCTGGCGCGCAACGGCGAAGCCAAACCTGACAATTTTGGGCTCATCCGAGCGTTTCCTGACCTCATTCAGGAGTCTCTTTTTGAGTACTCGGACAACCTGAAATATCTGACTGAGTTTATGAATTTTGGCCTGGGCCGGTATACGGTCAGCTCCGTGCGATTCTCTGAATCGAATCTAGGATCGATGGCCGGGGCGTCATTCACCATCTACAACCCTGGCGACATCATCGGAACTATCCAGGAGGGCTATCAGTTTGATGATGTGGATGGTCAGGATGTGCCGGGTAAAAACGAATCTGACGATTTTCCGATTGAGTCTGCATCAGCCACCAGCGTGATCAGTGGTAACTATGCTGGTGGACAGATTCTGATGAAAATCGCCAAGGAGGCGACTTTTGATTATTTTATGGGGCTGGCTCTGCCCCATGCCGTGGAGTTTACGATCAACGCGACGTACCCCACAGCCAGGGGGAGCGTAACGCAGGATTTTACTCTCTCCGGAAACCTGATTTCTGCAGACGAGACGAGCGAGGGGCCAGAGACGGAGCCGGTCTATTATTATAATTTCGTGTTGAGTGAGATTGAGGGATCTAATGTCTCATACATTTCAACGGCCACTATAAACACCTCCAAATTTGTTCTCAATGATAATCAGGCGCTTGTGATAGGACCGTTTTTCTCGCCGGTTGAATCATCGCAATTGTGGATTCATACACAGTCCGCGCTGGGTGGCAAATCAGAGACCAACTGGCGGCTGACGATCTGGAAAGTGGATGCGAACAATGCTCAGATTCCTGGCACATCTGAGACGTTTACCTACCGGCAGACTACCCCGCACCAATCCACCTCAGAGACGTTTTACCGCACCGACAAAATCACCCCTGTCGGCGGGTATGGACGCTACTCGGTGAGTTTTCAGAGGACTGATAACAGCAGTGACAAGAGCCGATTGAAAGTTGAGGCGATTCACGGCGTCAATATCCGCAACAATGTGAGCTACCCGAACGACACGCTGGTCAGGGTCACTGTGCGTCAGACGAAAAATGCCACCAGCGCCCGCGACCGGAAATATAACGCCCTGATTAATCGCCATGTGATCAGCTACAACATGACCACACAGTCTGTTGATTACAGGTTACGGGCATCCCGTAAATTCTCAGATATCGCACTGTATAACTGGCTGGTGGTGGGCGAGCAGGCTGAGAGCTCTATTGATATTAATGGCCTCTACTTGATTCAGGCTGAGCTGGATGCCATTGATCCGCGCCTGTCATATTTTGACTACACGTTTGATGATGAGGATGTTTCCCTAGGTCAGAGGATGGAGACAATTTGCGATGCTGCCGGGGTCACTGTGTTCTGGGATGACGGGATATTGTCGTTCACGCTGGATAAGAAGCGGACAGCGCCAGCAACCGTGTTTAACCGTTCCAATACCACAGACGCGGGCTATTCGCTGAGTTATGAAATGACGTTGCCGGGTGGGTATGACGGCGTTGAGGTGCAGTACCGCAATCCAACTACCAACAAACAGGCGTTCATCCGCTATCGTGTGCGAAATGACCAGATTGAGCTTGGAGCACCAGCCAAGGCGAAAAAATTCGAGATGATGTATGTCCGCGATGATTTTCAGGCCGACTACCGCGCACAGAAAGAGTGTCGCCGCCTTATCTACTCGCGTATGAGCATGGGCATAACGGCGCTGGCGGATGGCGAGTGGTGCAACGTAGGGGATATGGTCCAGGTGCCAGATACCTACGACACAAACCATCAGGCGGGCTATATCGTCAATCGCTCGGGCAACGATTTCGAAACGAATGAGCGGATCACATTCATAGGAGCGATGTACGTCATGATTACCGACAGCATGGGAAACATAACCGCCCGTTATCCGGCCACGCCGCGCAGTGATACCGATTATGGGTTTACTGCTGCTATCCCGGCTATCGACCTGAATATTTATGACGGGTATCAGGTGCAATCCCCATCGAGATATGTGATTGCCACGACTGAGGAGCTCGACGCCACGCGCTGGATAATTACTGAAAAACAGCCCGGTAGCGATGGGACGACAGCGCTTACCCTCACAGAGTACAGCGACCTGATTTACCCCTGATTGACGAATCCCATCACCAAGCCAGCCTCGTGCTGGCTTTTTTTATGGAATAAATATGGCTACCCAACCAACTAACAATCCAGTACCCAGCGAATCACCCCGCGACCTGAAATTTAATGCCGGTAAAATTGATGAGTTTGTTACGTCACCTTCGGGGGAATACACAGACCGTCTCGGTGTCAGGCATAAAACCGTAAGCGGAATGGAGGCGGATTTTGAGAACCAGCTCAGCAGCCAATCTGACCGGTTTAATACCCAGCTCACCGGGCAGGAAAAACAGTTCACCGACCAGATCACCAGCCAATCCGATCAGTTTAATTATTTCATTCAAAACTCAGGCTATGAGGTGGTCGGCGACTATGAAAATGGTCCGCTCACAATCAATTCGTACAACCAGATTATTCGTTATCAGGGGGAATTCTATAAACTCACTGGCGCAACAGAAATACCCTGGACGACTACCGGCAATGATACCACCAGCTGGGCCATTGATTCTGTCCAGCTGGTGGGTGTTGCAGATGCTGCACTACGTCAGGAACTGGCCGGTAATGATGGGCTGAAACAGGTCGGCCAGTGTCCTGACATCATAACGCTGCGAGCAACAGAGCCCGAAATGGATGGGCAGCGTATATTTGTGCGTGAGTACACCATCGGCACGGGTAGAGGGGGCGGCACGTTCGTTTATTGGCAGGACGACACCTCATCGGCAGACGATAGCGGGTATATCATCGTTACCAAGGGTGGCAAGCGCTGGAAACGTAATTGCACCCCTGAAATGCTAAATGTGACGCACTACGGCGCGGTAATGGATGGCGTGACAGACGATATGCCAGCCGTGAAACGGATGCATTATGGCATGCAGGGGCACTCAGGGAATTCTGTTGGGGTACGAACACCAGCAGGTGAGATAGCCCTGAGTTCGACATTCGACATTTCGGGCGAGGCTGAGCAGGGCACCTTCAGGTTCCGTGGTCCTGATGTTGAATATGGCGCTGTTCCTCTGACCCGCTTGTACTTTGTTGATAAGACGTCAACCACACCCGTTTTTCAGGTCAATGCCCGTCGGATGGAAATCAGCGGTCTGCACCTGATTGGCTCGGGCACGGTAACGCCGTTTTATAAAAACGTTTGCCCTGCTGGTCAGTACATTCGCGTTAAATCGTTTCGCTGCAACGATACCGGTGGTCTGGTGTTTGATGTTCAGGACACCATTGATACCAAATTTGATCAGATTTACTGCTCAAAAGCGTCAGGCGGATTTTTACGGGCAGGATGGTCGAACACTGAAAAAGGCGGCTGGAACCACTCTACAGCCATAGAGATTACAAATAGCAACTTCTCAAGCAATACGACTGTTGAGGTACTGCAATTGATTCGTTGCGGTCAGAGCCTGATGTACAACGTCTGGTTTTCTAATAACGAGTACACCTACGATATTTCACAAGGCGGGTGGATTCTGAACACCGTCATAATGGAGAACTCCACCTATCCGGCTAAAACAAAATGGGCAAAAACAGTTGAATTCAACTGCCGTTATGCTCAGGGCGCAACGCTTGATGACACTTTATCTGGATATACGCCGGACATGGATAAAGGAAAGAGCCTGCCTCCTTCGGTAACAAACGCAATGGATCAGGGCCGCACCAGTATTACGGCTACAGGTGCATCCATGCGATCTGGTTTGGCTGCATATTTTACTTACTCAGACACAGTTTTAAAAAATTCCAATAATGCTGAGACATGGTTCTATGTCGGGCGCATCGTACTGCCTGTACTGGGCCACACTGCGATAGTGCGTTTCTTGGGTGCATCCGGCTGGGAAACCACGGCGACGCCTGTTACACGCCCAGGCTCAACCAATTTCGGCGGCGGTGAAGCTCGTTTGTATGTTGAGATGAAAAAACCTAACGACGCCACTACCGGCACAATAGAAGCCCACTGGCATGGTGAGGGGGGTACGCCCGTCAAAGAGATCAGAATTGTACATAGTTGGCAGACCATACACATCTATGTGAAGGTCGCACAATATGCGCGGGCAACCGGGGTTTTCATTGAAACAAACAGTATTCCGCGCATGAATTCAGGCTCGCCATTTTACTTTGTGCCTTCTAACTCGCAGTTATCCAATGTTGATGACATTGCCAACAACGTGGCTGTACCAAGACGCTGGGCCATAAACTCTGGCACATATGGCGGAAATGGGTTTGGCATGGATCTGGATTCGGGTGACTTACTTTTAGACTCCTCAAATGTGAAATCTGTATCTGCAACGGACTGGATTTCTATCTTTATCAACGGTGAAAAGCGATACATACAGTATCAGCAATTTAATGATGCTATTCGCTTTCCTCGTTACACATACGCAGAACTGCCAGACCCAGCGAAAACGACTTACGGAATGTGTTTCTGCACTGATACCACACGCACACCAAAAATGCAGATGCTATACGCGTCAAATGACGGGCTATGGCATCCCGTAAATAATCCCTCTGATCCGTGGAAACCAATTTAATGACATTTAAAGCAAAATTTATTCCTGATGAATCAATCATTGATGGTCTCGGTGCGCCTGATGATCGAGGTTATTACAATGTTGATTTTGAGTTTCTAGATGTTATTGAAATTACAGAAACTGATCCTCAGCAGTTAGTGTGCTGTTATTCGTTGAAATTAGATGGAGCGATACTTAATTACCGCTTTCGTTTTGGATATGCCTTCGATGGGAGCAATGCAACATCTGAGAAAGCTGAGGCTGCATTAAAAAACTACCTAAATGAGATGTATGTGGCTGCTGGTGGATAAAACAGTCCATTAGTAAAAGTTTCGTCGTTAAATTCATTGAATATCAATAACCTAGCTCAATCGATCTGTGTCACCGATCAATATCGCATTATTGATCGGTACAACCAGTTATGACTGAGAAGAGGGGGAGTATATTTTATTGTTGTTAGAGGAGGCTAACGTATTATGGAAAGGAAGACTGTATGGAAGCTGATGCTAATGGGGTGCGCTTTAATCTGGATAGTTACTATTCTAGGTTTAAATAAAATAATCAGTTCCCTATATTAGTTTTACTTTATTATCTAATTTCGCCAACACCAGCCCGGCTTATGCCGGGTTTTTTCGTATGCAGTGCATCCAATAAATATTATTTGGAATGCGTGCCGCAAATCTGACTTCTGAATATTCCAAGAGAAAATGAATAGGTTATATTCGGGTTTCACTGAATAGGGAGGAGCTTTATGAGAAAGGGATTTGAAGAAAAGGCATACGATGCAGCATGCATGGCTATGGGAGCAGCTGTCTGGCAACTCATGAGCTCAGGGGAAGCTGTAACGCCGGAAGCTATCGCTAACATGATTCTGCGCCTTTCAGACAGTCGTGCCGACCTAGCGGCCAGTATTGCACTGTCGGTACTACTGCAAATACAAAAAGCCCCTGGGGAGGGGCAGGCAACACACATCCAATCTTAAAATATAAAAATGTACACTTTGTGCTATAAGCACAATTTGAATGTTTTATAAATACGGTGTGAAATTTCACACCGTCGACAAACTCGGTTAGAATGATACTTTCGTTTTCAGTAACTTTGCTGCCAATTCAAAGTCTATCTCACCATTTTCAGACTCTGTTGCGAGCTTATGAAGTATTAAAACATAAGCATCACCCAAGATTTTAGTTATAGCAGTTGCAGTTGTTGCTGATATAGCCCCCCCTACGACAGAACCAACACCAGGAATCATTTTAAGTAAACCTGCAACAATAGTCCTGCCAATAAATACTGCTCCTCCAGCACCAACTAATGAAGTAACCATTGTTGTAAGAGCAGCTTTCGATACATCCATCCCAAACGTATAGCTTATCTTCGCTATCATCCCAACTTGTATCGGCACTAATGTAAATGCATCTGAAAATGGTACTGGTGCAGCAGCAGCAGCTGCTGCTAGCGCTGAGGCTGCCAAAACTTCTTTACTAGCCTGCTCCTTTTTTATATCCAATGCCTTTTTGTTTTTAATTGACAAAGCATTGGAGAAGGCCTTTTTTTGAGCTTCAGGAATGACCTCATAAGACACTTGAATCAACTCATCAATTCCTCTGACTTTTCTTGTGCCTAATATTTCTTCTGCATCATCATCATAAACAACTTCTTCGATGGCTCTCGTTATGCAGACCGCATGACTGTAATTTTTGAAAGCCTTCCTAACTTCGTCGGCGAATTCATTATTATTAAATGCATTGGACTTGGTAAGTACAATGATGACTGGTATGCCCTTACTCACAAGATACTTAGCAATGCTTATTTCAGCCTCTTCATATCTTTTCCCAGTGTCGTTTATACATAGCCATGCAAGATGAACATAATTTTCTGAAAGCTCACTATTGTTATTCTCGCTAATATATGACTCTATATTTATTCTTGTTTTCTCATAATCAGCAACCTCAATCCCTTGAGTATCAATGATTTGTAAAGGAACGCCAGCTTTTCTAATAACTTGAATGTTTTCAGTAACTGGTTTACCAACACCTGTTTTAGCAAAATTCCCTCTAAATACACTATTTATAAGAGAACTTTTACCGACGCCTGTTTTACCAACTACAATTATGTTTGCTACAGGCATATCTTTTACAGCATCATGCAAAATAGTATTCAAATCTATATTCATAATATTATCCCTATAACTACCAGTTTTAAAGTTGTATTACTTAATTGACTGATTTAGAATAAATTCCTATTAATATTAAAATAAAGGTATGCTACATAAGCGAAACCTGATGACAATTGCAATCTGCTAGCTGCCACGTCTGCTGTCTGTTGATAGTGGACCGTTACCTCGTCCCATAGTGGCAGTAGCGGACTTTTCTAAAGTTACGTTGACATACTGGAATTGCGGCATCAATTTCTTCAATTCCTAAGTGCGAAAATTGTACGGTCAAGTCTCCTCAGGAGGTCATCGTAGGTAATGATATCCATCATATTAGTATACTTGCGCTTGATAATTTCGAAATCGAGCTTTTGATTTGTTGTCATATTTCCATCACCAATCTGGTCGCGTCCAACAATGATGATGGCTTTTGGGTAAGAAATATGAATGCTCATACCAGAAGGGAGTCTGGATGCATAATTTTTTGTAAGGTTTTCTTCACCTTTTGTTCCCCACTTCGATAAATGGAATAGATATTTTTCAGCTTGCATAATACCACCACTTAATTCAGATGTTGGTATGCTATTACCGCGATATTCAGTCTTTCGCAAGATCTTATCGTCAAAAGGCTTTTTAACTTCAATAATATCCAGATTCCCACTAGAATCAACTAAACCTATATCAATGTATCGATCTTTTTTCTTGCCTGGGGTGCTATAGTGATCATGGATAGTAATATTTTCAACAACGAGAATATATTTTGGAAATAAAAGCAATAGGAATTGCACCATGAGGTTTTGCCATTGTTTTTCGGACCAATGACCTTTTGTTTTTAATGCATCCTCGATAGAGCCTCTAATTAAAGTATATTTTTCTATTTCCAGTTCATTAATGACGCTTAAATCTAGAGAGCTTCTTGTTTTGGGTGTTACTTTATTAAGATATGCTTCGTAATGGCCTCTGGCATCCTTCATACCATCCACATATTGCTCAAGGATTAAATGTACTCTAGCATCAGCATATTTATCCACTTCGTGTGAATTAGGGAATTTTCTTAACAATTCACTGAATATATTAGTAGGTATTGCCCCCATAGCTTCTCCTCCAATAAAAATGGGATTGCTGTGGTTAAGTAGATGCGAAAGTCTCCCAAAAATAGAAATATTACGCTCAGCGGCAAAGATGCTCCTGCTAAGATCAATGTTCTTGCTTATATATAAATCATTTTTAATATTTAAAACAGAGCCGGGTATGGCAATATATTCACCACTAAAATCCCCAAATCGAAACTCATAAATATAATCATCAAAATTTTCATCGGCTGATGGGGGGTTGATTAGATCGTTGGCGACAAAATTAAAAATTCGAGAAATTTTTACAATTGAATGAGTTTGCAATTCATCCCACACCCAAGATCTATCAGCTGCTTCTGGATCATATTTAAATATAACCCCTGTATTAGTAGTTATAAAACTAATCATATCCTTCTCCAGAAATAAACTAAACCCTAAAATTTATGATAATTAACCTGTGCGCAGCCGAATGGCGATTTTCGGTAATTTTCATTTCTGCGTAAAGGTTTCTTCCGCTTCTCATTTTTAGCAGGCCTTAAGCGTCAAGTGCTTGTCTGCTGTGCGTCAGAAGCACACGTAAATTTATAACGCTTAGAGCCTTGTTATCCAGATGTTCTCAAAAAGATGTGGTCTATTCCATAGTGCGATGGTAAACATCATACATGGATGAACTTTTCATCGGCTTTACCGCCCAATGAAAGCGCTTCCCTTTACGAATCATGATAGCGCTACGAATTTTGCTAATTGGCTGAAAATCGTGATCTGATTTCTGAAATTCCATTTGTTTGTTTCGTAACGGAGCCGCGCCGTAAATGTTTCGGAACTCATGAATTAGCATTGCTTCGAATTCAGAATAAACCCTTGAAGCGTTTTTCGCCCGAGGGAAACAATAGCCAATAAGGAACTCATGCTCGCCTTGCAGGTCCGCGAGATCCATCAGCCAGTTCTTATGCTGAGTAATCCGTTGTTCAAAGTTTCCTTCGCCGATGTAGACCGTCGGAGAAATGCCGCGTGGATACTCAATAGCGAACAGACCATCAAGCCTGATGACATAAACGCATCGTTTGAGATCCTCCTGACTAACACCGTTGCTTTGCAATACTGGAAGGACATCTTTTTTCCATGTCTGACGGCAGTTCCACTGCAGCCACTCCCACTTAATTTGTACAACTGCCACTTAATCACGCCTTATCAAGATTGTTTGCTCACGTTGCATCGGCCAATTGAATTCACAACTTAGATTTATCGGGCGGTAGTCAACGAAGTTACAAGTGGATAGTCAGGTAAAAGCAAATGCCCACGTGCCATCCTGAATAAATCTCAATGATATATCGGCAAAAAAACTACTTTCATTAGTAATTTTTTAAGTTAAGTGTACCGCATAACAAGATTGTGGTTGAGTCAATAGCCTGCTTTCCGCTGATCACTCTTAGCAGACCTGAGCAGTATTATAAAAAGCCCCGGCGACGGGGCAGGTACAGACCGCTCATATCTTTACAGACGGCGGGGTAGGTAATTTGAGATTAGTTGTCCGCGACCTAACCCACTTGCCTAAAAGTTAAGCATCATCAACGCCTTTACAATTATGCGTCCCGTTTAGGCTTGATCAAATCCCTATAGCGATATTACTGTTTATCTATACAGTACCTATCGGGGGGGATTTATCATGCCGCGCGACTATGAAATCATGATGGCTTTCAGACAGGCGATTAAGCGCGATGCTGGAGGTCGATTCACCATCAGTACACTCGACTTTGTGAAAGAGCTTGAACGGATAAACTGGCATTACACCCTCAACTCTGCGAATAAATGGATAGAGACGCATACGACTACGTTCCGAGATATCTCACCTACAGACAGTGATGAGCGCGTGTTTCAGGTCTTCAATCCTAATGGCGGCATGTGATGTTCGCCTTGGTTGATGTGAACTCGTTCTATGCGAGCTGCGAAACGATCTTTCGTCCTGACTTACGCGGCAAACCAGTGGTCGTTCTGTCGAACAACGATGGGTGTGTCATTGCACGATCCGCAGAAGCCAAAAAGTTGCAGGTACCAATGGGAGCGCCTTACTTCAAGCTTAAAGGCGAATTCAGAAAGCATGGCGTCCATGTCTTCAGTTCGAACTATGCGCTCTATGCGGACATGAGTAACCGGGTAATGACGACGCTCGAACAGATGGCTCCCAGCGTGGAAGTCTATTCGATTGATGAAGCTTTCCTGGACCTGACTGGTGTGCGCAACTGCATGGTACTGGAAAACTTCGGACGGGAAGTGCGTGAGACGATTAAACGCAATACGCATCTGACCGTAGGCGTTGGCATAGCCAAGACCAAGACTCTTGCCAAGCTGGCAAATCATGCCGCCAAAAAGTGGAAGCAGACCGGCGGCGTTGTTGATCTGTCGAATATCGACCGGCAGCGAAAGCTGATGGTGCTTGTGCCTGTTGAGGATGTATGGGGAGTAGGACGACGTATTAGTAAAAAGCTCAATGCCATGGGTATCAACACGGCGAAAGACCTCGCAGACCAGAGCACTTGGATCATCCGCAAACATTTCAACGTAGTGCTTGAGCGTACCGTCAGAGAACTGCGCGGCGAGTCCTGTCTTGAACTTGAAGAGTTCGCACCCACTAAACAGCAAATAGTCTGCTCTCGGTCGTTCGGTACACGTATCACTGATTACATGGATATGCGTCAGGCGGTGTGTGCTTTTGCAGAACGCGCTGCCGAAAAATTGAGAAAGGAAAGGCAGTACTGCACTCAAATAGCCGTTTTTGTTCGGACAAGCCCGTATGCTGACGGCGAGGTATTTTATGGTAATCAGGTAACCGGCAAACTGCTAACTCCGTCGAACGACACTCGCGATATTATCCGGGTTGCCATGGACGCGCTTGACAGGATATGGGTAGACGGACACCGATATATGAAAGCAGGCGTCATGTTGGGCGACTTCTACAGCCAAGGAGTGGCTCAGCTTAACCTGTTTGACGAATATCAGCCGCAGGCGAATAGCGAAGCCCTGATGCGGGTAATTGATGGACTTAACCTGAGCGGCAAGGCCAGTCTTTTTTTTGCAGGGCAGGGTACTCAGAAAACGTGGGCAATGAAGCGCGAAATGCTATCGCCAGCGTATACTACTCGATATTCGGATCTGCCAGTAGTGAGGTGACTCTACAAGTGAAAAAGCCTATGACTAGCAGCACGATTATTTTATATTTGAATGGAAAAAGTCTAGTTGTATTGTCGATGACAAACGTAGGCCACAGAACGGTAATATAGTCCTGCTGAACTTATCAGGATTTAAGGAATGGGATCATGCTTCTTTGCATCTGCGCCGCGTAATTACCGATGACGAACTTAATTTGTAAGACGACTTTCTTAAGGATGTTGCCGTTGTGGAAGTGGTTACGCATGAAGTTACAGCGATTTATGAGCAGGGGAGTTGGCCAATATAATGTTGGGGATTTTTAAAGCCCAAACTAAATATAGTCTGGGCTGCGGAGTTAGTTATATAATGAAATCTGTTTTATTTTATGAGATTCCATTGTTTACGTGGTCAAATCTCATTAAATTTCCAATCAAACTTTCGACATGATTAAATTCTGTAAGTTTGTAATTATCTACTAAAAAATCATCGAAATTATCAATGAGACCGGTATTAGGAGATGATTCGGCCCTTAAGGTATAGGAGTTTTCGCCAAAGTCAGAGTTTAAAGTTCTGAAAACTTGCCATGAAATTGGATTTGTTAACTTAAAGCTTTTTGATAACGTTGGGCAAAAAGATAAATTCTCATCCATCATTTCATCATTTTTTGGCGGTAGTATTAAATTGATGCCAATCTCTTGATTTTTATTGTTAATAAATTTAGTGGTTCTGTATGCAATTCCAGAAATGTTTTTTGCTTTGGAACTGCTCACCCATTCCATCAATAAATTTGGGATAACATACTCAATATTAAAACTGGCATTATGCCTTTTTTTATAGTTGCAGGCTAACACTAATGGCCAAAGAATTAAGTTGACTATCTTTGATTTGGCTTTTTCCATTAAATCATCATCACTATTTTCAAACTTATCAAGCATTGTGAAACTCAATGTTGAAGTTAGGTTAAAAGCCAGGTCTATTATTTTTAAATCCGATGATGATTCAGTTCCGCTAAAAGCTGAGATATAAAGCTTATCAAAGTCGGGTTTGCCCATTTCGTGCCAGCAAACTAATATCGATGACCCTAAATAGAGACATGGTAAGCCAGAGATGGAGTATCTCTGAGTGTTTACTCTATGTCTTAAGTTAAATGGGATATGAAATAAATCCTCCCTTCTGTTTAAGGGGGTATTGCTTGTTCTCACTCGATAGAATTTTTTTAAGGAATTACATATTTTATTAAGTGGGACGGCTGTTTCAGATAGATAATCGATTATTTTAGTATTGCTTAAAGCGTGGTCAAACCTTTTATATGATTGGTTTATATTGCCGCTTAAGTGGTGCTTTAAAGATTCTGTAATTCCTAATTTTAATGCCTCAATGCTTCTTAATCTGTTTGGAACCTCAGCCATAATGGTAAGATTTTCATCCTTCGATAAATCCTTCATTAATATATAAAAGGAATCAACTCTAGACGTAAAGTCTTCGATCAAGTTATCAGAATGCTCAAATGGGGGATTCAGTGCTGGGATTTCTTTTATTTTTTTTGCGATGTAATGAATTTGCTCTGTAGGATGCATCATTCCTGACATGAATTTTTTTCCTAAAGTTACTGTACAATCGGTGAGTATAAAGTCTTCATAATATAGGCTGCTGCGCAAATTTAAGTATATGATATCAAAGGCGCTGTTAAAGCAACTAAATTATGAATAACTCATATATCATCATGATTTTATTAGTTTTAAATACTGATTTAAGATCCCTCGGTAGTACGGTAGTACGGTAGTACGGTAGTACGGTAGTACGGTAGTACGGTAGTACGGGTTTAGGCACCCACCTAATCACCATATCGCTTTACCAAAAAATCAAAGATAAGCCTAACAGCGAAGCTCTGATGCGAGTATTAGATGGGCTAAATCAGAGCGGGAAGGCCAATTTATTTTTCGCGGGACAGGGGATTGAAAGGTCATGGGCCATGAAGCGAGAGATGCTTTCACCAGCTTAAACGACCCGTTTTGCAGACCTGCCAGTCGTAAAATGAGTGTAGCTGTTATTAACCTGTTACCAGTGCCAATCTGAGATTATAATGAGTGAAATTCATACAGAGCTGCGATAAAAGTCTTCCCCAAAACTCAATGCAACCTATTGGATTTTATAGCGTTTATTTCCGTTAGCAAAGTGCATGAAAAGCAATATTTTCTTGCTTTTTATGCAACAAAATCAGTTGGATAACATTGTTTTGCAAGAATAATGCTGCGTCACATGGAGTGGTTCGAAGCGGCTGACCTGATTGTTAAAGGTGTTGAAGGCGCTATCGCTAACAAGACCGTGACTTACGATTTCGAACGCCTGATGGATGGCGCTAAACTGCTGAAATGTTCAGAGTTTGGTGACGCGATCATCGAAAATATGTAATCGGCTTTACGTAACATACAGCCA
>Ga0308162_1001081_pt1 | contig 23828 bp, 20 predicted proteins | sample PhySR2_FD_201370 | JGI IMG/M metagenome (GOLD analysis project Ga0308162, IMG submission 201370) | Phyllosphere microbial communities from UC Gill Tract Community Farm, Albany, California, United States - DLSLS.R2 | ecosystem: Host-associated > Plants > Phyllosphere > Unclassified | place: USA... | reverse complement strand
ACGCGATGCCCACCAGGCATTAATCTGCATCTCAATGGTGTTAACCATATTACGGTTAATGGTCTGAATGGCTTCAAGCACCGACTTCGGGATGCGCGTCTCTTTGCTCGACGGCTCCAGCAGCGCACGCATCCTTATAACGCTGCTCAGCAATTTGCTCAGCGGCTTGTTGAGACGCGGCTTTTCAACCAGGTTGGGCGAAAAACCGGCGTGATAGATCTTCGCCATTTCCGCCAGCGCGTCAGAGAGCTGAATACGCCAGTGGGTATACGCACGCTGCGCCCAGATCGCGGTAAACAGCAGCGCCATCAGCGATCCCAGAATCACATCACCGCCGCGCCACAGTGCCATGGTGAAATCGCCGGTTGGCGCACCCACCACGACGCTCAGCGTAATCCCGATCAACAGCGCCATGTAGGGATGTTTGCCCAGCGTCAGGTAGCCGCTGATCACCATAATGAGGCCGCACCAGACCAGCATTATTGGCATTGAGATCAACTCCAGCTTCAGGGCAATCAGACCGGAAATTGACCCCGCCACCGTGCCGCTGATACGTTGCAGCGCGCGCGGAAAGACATTCCCCCAGGTGGAGATCGGCCCCATCACCACGACCAGCGTAATCAGCGGCCAGGTGCCTTCCGGGATATCGGTCGCGCGGACAAAGATAAAGCAGAGTATGAAGGCGATGGCGATGCGCACGCCGTGGACGGAGCGGTAATGGCGATAAAACCAGAACTCAGGTTTCGATATGGGCTTATCAGGACGCAAAGTGACTTTCCGGTTGCGGGAACATAATGAGGCTATCTTAACCCTGAACGCGGCTCAGGCTTAGCGCGGGCAGGATATTTCAAAGCGTTTTGACGTCCGCTTACAATTATCAACATCCCTCTCACATACCTGCCCGTAAGTTAAAAACAACTGGCTACGGCTCTGTAACTTTTATCGACACGCAGTCACAGGGCATCCATGTGAAAACGGGCAGCCCGCAGGCTACCCGTTTTAGTGCTGACAATAGGCTAATCAGAACTTCTGCTTGAGATAATCCGTCAGGCGAGTAATGACACCGGCTGGTTCAACCGCACTCAGCGCCACCAGTGGATAGTGAGCAATCTGCTGATCTTTATCTATCACCTGAATTTCACCAATCACTTCGTTGGCTTTCAGCGGCGCTTCCAGATCTTTGCGATCGATGACGTACTTCGCCTTCACGTTCTGCACTTCACTCCGCGGCAGCGACAGATAAACATCTTCTGCGGTTCCGACATCGACCTGATGAGGGTTACCGTACCAGACATTTTCGGTACCAATCTTCTTACCGGCATGGAACAGCTGAACGGTATCAAAGGTGTTCTGGCCCCAGACCAGCAGTTTACGCGCCTGCTCTTCACGGCCTTTCGCGCTTTTACCGCCCATGACGACGGCGATCAGGCGGTGCTTGCCCACCACATTCGAGGCGATGATGTTGAAGCCTGCGGTCTCAGTGTGACCGGTTTTCAGCCCATCAACGTGGAGATTATTGTCCCACAGCAGACCATTGCGGTTGTTCTGAGTGATGCCGTTCCAGGTCAGGGTCTTTTCACTGTACATGGCATAAAAGTCAGGCTCACCATCAATAATGGCGCGTGACAGCTTCGCCATATCCAGCGCGCTGGAGAATTGACCCGGCGCATCCAGGCCATGCACGGTTTCAAAATGGGTGTTCTGCAGGCCGAGTTTCTCAACGTAGTGATTCATCATGCCGACGAAGTTTGCTTCACTGCCCGCCACATAATCAGCCAGCGCAACGCAGGCGTCGTTACCGGAATCGATGATGACGCCACGGCTTAAATCCCGGACGCTCAGCTTATCGCCGGGCTTCAGGAACATCAGCGAGGAGCCTTTGAACACCGGATTACCTGCCCCCCAGGCATCTTTTCCGACCGTGACCATGTCGTCGCGGCTGATTTTTTTCTGGTCGATGGCGCGATCGACCACATAACCGGTCATCAGTTTGGTCAGACTGGCGGGGTTACGGCGTTCATCGGGATTGCCCGCCGTCAGCACCTGCCCGGTGGTGGCATCCATCAGCACCCAGGAAGCGGCATCAATCGCCGGAGGCGTCACAGGAAAGGGGATCGCATCAGCCTGTGCCAGCGAGGCCCAGAAAACAGTAACGGTAACGGTGAACAGCAGACGCCTTTTCAACACTTCATCCTTAATTGCACGGGAGATAAAATTTCTAAAAACGAAACGGAAACAGCCGCACGTTTTACGGCAAAAGCGTTGTGAAGGTTTGAATAAATTGAAAAAAAGTATGAACCGGGCGGGTCTCAGATGAGCATAGTTGTCAGCTTACCGTCATCAGCTGGCGTCATCAGGGAAGATAAGATGCCGGTCTGGTACTGTGAAATAGCCTGGAAGTGGTCAGCCCTGGCATTGAATAAATGCGTCACAGCTTCCGGTTTCAGAACGGGTACAGGCTTCAGTCATAGGGGTTTGTATGTCTGGGGCTGCCGTCGTTGCTGCCTGACGGCAAAAACAGACTTCAGTCTGGTTCAACCCTTAACTTCAGACGTGCCGTAATATGGTTTACCATACAGGGATGGCGTCAGCGCAGCCATGGGCCGCTATCATGGCACTGTAAGACCGAACCGCAGTCAGTGCGCATCAGACAGAACGATCTTAACTTACCCTGCTGCGAGCAGAGAGATTCAGAGCGAACAGAAAGCCGGTGACTCGCTTTCTGTTTATAAAGTCAGTGAATGCAAAGAACGGATATGAAATTTGAATAACGACCGCGTACAGCCCACTTTCCTCTTCCACGATTACGTGAAAACATCATTAAACAACTGAATTAAAAGCCATTATTAATAATTTAAATTTATTTGGTACGCACTTTGGTACGCATTATTCAACCAACATACTATCAAAAGCATTGATAAGAGTTTTAAAAGTGAGCAACTCCCACTAAACTCAATGGCATTATACTTTCTGGAGAATTATGGACATGAATCAATTACAAGAAATCATTAATATTCTTAGTTCAGGGAACGAAGGTCTAACAAATGCTTTAATAAAAACAAAGGTCTTTTTATATTCTACGGGTAATAAAGGCTTGGTGAAATGGGTTCAAAATGAAATAAATGGATATAGTGATAAAAAATCAGTTCCAGAATATAGAATTGTACCTGCAAGAATTTTAGTTAATGCTAATAATGGTGCCAGAAGCTACAAGTCTTTAGCTGTTCCTTTAAATCATTTATCTGATGAGGAATTTGAGGAAGCTATGATATCACGAGTAAAAATGTCTATAAGTCAGATTGAACAAATGACATTCAATGCTGGCGATAACGGAAGATTCGAGCAACCTATACCAACAGAACTGGCGTATGCGCTTTATGGAAAAGCAATCGATTCGAGTTACGAAATTACGAAATGCTTCAAAGAGATACAAGTTCATAGCTTTTATGGAATATTAACTCAAGTACGCTCAAGGCTTTTGGATTTCTTACTCGAATATTCAGAAAAAGCTAGTGAAATTATTGGAGAAGAGAGCGAAGATGAAAAACTTAAAAAAGTTGATGCAGGACCATTATTTACCTATGCGATTTATGGAAACAACAACGTAATAAACCATGGAGATTCAAACATAATAAATTCCACTAAAAACATAACCGAAAACAACTTTGAATCTTTGAAAAATTTTCTACAGTCACACGGTATTGAAAAGGAGGATATTGATAAGTTAGAAATTGCTATAGATCATGACGGCCCTATAGCCTCAAAAAATGCCTCATACGGAAGCGCAGTGAGTGGATGGTTTTCTAAAATGATAGGAAAAGCTGCCGATTCAAGTTGGGGAGTAGGTGTAGCAGTTGCTAGCTCAACATTGACAGCTGGATTAAAAAAATACTATGGCCTAGAATAGATATTAGGCATTATGCTTAAAGTAGCGAGTTGAGGCTACTTTAAGCATTAAATCAGCTAGGGAAATAATAATACCGAAATTAGGCTTAACTATGATTGTCGATTTCTCTCCTAACGATATAAGTTTGTAATCTCATAAGTCACTTTTCCCAGCACAATGATCCCCTCAAGCCCCTCCCCGTCGATAGTTTCGCCGTCCTGCGTGATAATCCCTGTTCTAAACAATTTCCCCAGCTGAGAATAATCTCCGAGCTGGAAGGCTACTTTGTCGCCTGTCTTACCTTGGACAGTCCTGTCAACGATAGAGAATCCAGCTGGCGTCTCAATTATCAGCATTTGGGCCGGGTGAGGCATCAGTAGTTTGTTCAGGTCTATACGGCCTTCAACGTAATCATTCGCCGGTGATGGAAATCCCATATCACATTCCCCCATTCGGGTTGAACTGACGGTAGGTTTTAGCCTCACCTTCTTCCGTCGAGGCGTCGCGGAACGTTACAATGTTCGCCCGGATCCACTGGTTGGCCTCACGCAGGCTGAATGGTTGGCCTCACGCAGGCTGAAGTGCCAGTTAAGTAGCTCCAACTGGCGCACGAATTCCTGCGTAGTGACAGTAACGCCCAGCCCTGGCTTCCGCCTTATAGCGTTCATAAATGCGTGTTTGATTTCATAGTCGCGCGGCATGATATTTTCCCCCCTATGTTAAATGCTGTATATATAAACAGTAATATCAATAAGGCCATTTGATCAAGGAAAAAGGGGCAGAAAAGATGTAAAGCTGCTGAGTATGCTGAACTTATAGGCTGGAGGGTTAAAATCCAGCCAATTCATCTCAAATTAACTACTTCGTAGTTTATAAAGATAGATTCGGTATGTATCTGCATCTCCACTGGGGATTTTTATACTGTTACTTGGACCGTCTAAATGCGAGGATCTGCCGTTCCTAACTGGCTAATCTGATGTGAGATGTATATGGCCCTCTTACGTAGGTCTATGCATCAAAAGCTGCTTGATGCTATTAAATAGTAAGAAAATTTTAATGGTTAAGATTTTTAGTTGGTTATCGTATAATAGAAATAGATGAGAGATGAGTCTAAGGGGCGGCAACATCATGATAGATCCATTCATTGCTAAGCTTTTACAAGCTACGTTAGTAAAATCCGTCGAGTTAATGCTTCAGAAGGTGTTAAACTCACAGTGGTCAAAAGATTCTGAAGAGGCAAAAGAGATAGTTCACGAATTACAAAACGAATGGCCTAAAAATAAATTTATCGAAAAGCATGTCCATCATACACTTAAAATGAGGACTCTTATAAACCCTAATGACGATGTAACTATTACTGATATTTATCATCCACTGACAATCGTTACTGCATCTAATGGGGACCCGATAACTGTAAAAGATCATTTCACCCTTCAGTTTAGTGGGATCGTCAATATTATTGGTATAGCTGGCCAAGGAAAAAGCACAATACTGCGCAAACTTTTTCTTGAGGAAATTAAAAAGGCAGAGAGAGTTCCTTTTTTCATTGAGCTTAGAAACGTTCTCGACGGCGACATACTAGCATACCTTAAAAATTTTCTTAAAAGCCTCCACATTACCGTTACAGATTCAAATGTTGAGTATCTGCTCCAGTCGAAAAAGATAATTCTACTACTTGATGGATTTGACGAGATCCGTCAGGAAATCACATCTAAAGCTATTCAGTCGATACTTGAACTTAATAAAACTTACGCATGTCCGCTTATAACAACAAGCAGGCCAAACACTCAAATTTGTCAGATGCCTGGCATAAATAATTTGATGGTTGAAAAAATAGACTTAGAAGATAAACTACACATACTTAGCCTGATTGATCGACAGGACAATAAGTCTAATAAAACAACGTTTCGAAGCTTGTGCAATCTATTGATTGAAAATAAATACTTTGAAGAGACAATCAGCAATCCCATTATGGTAACGCTTTTATACCATTGTTTCCCATACATGGATGAAGTACCGAAAGACATTACTGATTTTTATCGCCAGCTATTTGGTGTATTGTATGCACGACATGATAAAACAAAGGGTTATAATAACAGAGAAAGAGAGTCAGGTATTGATGTTGAGCCCGCGCGCATGCTTTTCTCGAATCTTTGCCTTAAATCATTATTAAGAGAACAGTACCAACTTGACTCACACACGCTTCATCAACATATTAAAAGTGCCATCAAAAGTCATGGGTATGATGAACAATTAACTGAAGCATTTACCAACGATCTTGTTAAAATAACTTGTCTCCTGCAATCAGACGGTAGTGACAGATTTGTTTATCTTCACAAATCCGTACAAGAGTTTTTTGCTGCGTTTTCTATTAGCATAATGCAAGAAAAAAATATTAAAAGTGATATCTATGCATATTTGAGGAAGTCCCTCCAATCTTCACCTAAATTCGATAACTTATTACAATTTCTATACCATTTAGATAACCCATCTTTTTTAAATGAAATCACACTTGAAACTTTCAGAGACTCTGGGTATGAAAGATTTGCTAGCCTGACTTATGAAGAAATCTCATTACCATTTGACGAACTGTTATCAGAAGGTTTTATACATGGAGAAAGCACATCAAACGATACATTTATCACATTAACACGCTACAGACCTATAGGTTCAATTTTAAAACTAGACTTTCTTAATATATTAAAAGGTGAAAAGAGAGACAAATCCGATATAGATATTGATTTTGAGCATGCACTCATAGATGCTATCGACAAAGTGGATCTTTCTTATTATTCTTATCGTAAACTACCTCAAAATCAAAGCAATAAAAACCCGCTCAGAGATAGTTTAGATGATAACCCAAGAGAAAGTTATCAATTTGACCTTAAGAAATTTTTAATAGTTAATGGGCTATATAAGCATTATAAGAAAATTTTTTATGATACTATAGTTGATTTCAATGAAAACGTTTATAAAATAAAGCAAAAAGAAGTGCGAGAAATGAAAAATGCAATGATTGATAGCTTTGGATTTATATCTGGCATTTAATATATTAATATAACTCTCCATAATGAATCAGGGCCGCAACAGCGGCCTGCTAAATTTCAGCACTCTGCTAATTTAAGCTAACTTGGGTCACATAACATAATTAGATTGATTGATTGAACATCTTCATCTTAATCAAGTGCGCCTCTAGGTATTGTGGCTTTGGGAGTAATGATAGTATTAACCAACTCATTGATTGATGATGCGCTGATGAACAAAATTAGCGCGAGGCTGAGTTTATAACCTTAGAATAATCGGGTGGTTTCCAGCCTAATTTTTCATGAATGGCAATGCCAACATGCAGACGGGAATTGCGAAAATAAAGCTAAAAATCCAGTGCAGCGCTCTGATTTTACTGTTGCCGACTGGATCGATGGTGAAAAACTTCTTCTTCCAGACTCCTTTCCCCCCAATTAGCATAACTAAATTTTCAAGTGCCAGCTTAGAAAAAGGGTATAGAAAACAGTTCACTAATGACACAGCAGCAGTAATCTGAAGTCTTGGATATTCCGGATTAGTAATCCATGGGTAGGCGAAAAAAACCAGCATCATCAATCCAAAGCAAAAATGTATCGCGTAATTTTTAACGTTCATTTCAATTCCTTTTATGTCCATTTTAAGTAAATTTATCCTTAAGCCTCTCTTTTAACATTATTTTGCTCTATCAACCCAGTCTGACTTTGAATGAAAACCCAATGTTTTGTCACAAACAAGTCACTTTATTGTTGGGATATCTTTTAATCTCGTGGTGTAGCGCGGCGACAACATTTCCCTTTTCATTTGCCATGTATTGTCGCGATCTCCCTGGCCCGCGAACCACACTTTTCCTTTCCCTGAACGATTGATACTGTCCAGAGCTGCCATTAAAGCGTCTGCGTTCGCACGCGGCTGCTGCTCACTGAACATGTCAAACTGCGTCATGCCTGACTGGTAAAAATCCCCCAGCATCACACCTGCTTTGGCATACCTGTAGCCGTCCCGCCAGATGGTTTTAAGTCCGCGTAGGGCAGATTCGATAATGTCCCGGGTATCGCTGGTGGGATAATCGCTGACACATGACGCAGTATTCGAATACTGCGGCTCGTTTCCGTGCCTGGCGGTGGCGACTGATACGCTGATATGACGGCAACGTGAGTTTTGCTCTCGCAGCTTTTCTGCCGCACGGGTGGCATACAGTGTGACAGCCTGCTTCATGTCCTCCAGCTCAATGATCCTCTCTCCAAATGACCGTGAATTAAGAATGTGCTGCTTTGGCGGCGGGGCGTCTTCCAGGGCAATGCAGGACTCACCATTGAGTTCGCGGGTGGTTCGCTCCACGATAACGTCAAAATTTTTCCGTATCATGCTGATGTTGCTGTCAGCCAGTTGTAAAGCCGTAATGATCCCCAGCTGATACATGCGCTTAGTAATGCGCGGGCCAATACCCCATATATCGCTAACATCAGTCAGATGCAGGAGTTTTCGCTGCCGGGTTCGGCTCGACAGATCAACCACACCTTTCGTCTGCGTCCATTTCTTCGCGGCATTATTGGCCAGCTTAGCCAACGTTTTCGTCGGGCCAAATCCTACGCCGATTATCAGCCCTGTTTCACGCCGGACGCGCTCACGTATCTGCTGGCCGAACGTCTCAAGCGGGATAAGATTACCAATCCCGGTCACGTCCAGAAAGGACTCATCAATCGAATACACTTCTTGTCCTGCGGCCATTTCGCCCAGTATGGCCATCATGCGCGCTGACATGTCGCCGTACAGTTCGTAGTTTGAACTGAACACATGCACGCCGTTCTGCCTGAAGAAACGCTCATTCAGAAACAGCGGCGCTGCCATTTTGATCCCCAGACCCTTTGCCTCTGCAGATCGCGCAATAACACAGCCGTCGTTGTTGGACACAACGACAATGGGTTGGCCACGTAGGTCGGGCCTGAATACAGTTTCGCAGGAGGCGTAAAAATTATTGGCGTCGGCCAGCGCAAACATAATTATTCTCCTGCTGGTCCGTTGAATCCCACTCCCGCTATATCGGTAAGGGCATAAGCGACTACACCCCATACGGGAAGCGCTCGGTTCACATCAAGCAGCGTTACCGTCTCGTCCGCGTCCAGCGCCTGCAGAGCAGGAACAGGATTGAGCAGCAGCCGCCTCAGCGTAAGCTCCCCGTCGAACTCAGCAACAATAAGCTGACCATGCGTTGGTGTCAGCGCGCGATCGATGGCCAGCACGGATCCTTTGACAATCCCGGCACCGGGACAGTCGCTCTCGCTACGCATCAGATAGGTTGAGTAAGGTGAAAGATAGACCAGATCGCCCAAGTTCAGACGCGTTTCAGTGTAGTTCTGGGCGGGGCTCTGAAAGGCCATTGCAATACTCCATTCTGACCAGCGTTTTTTAACTCCTGATATGAGTATAAGACGCTACAAGCGGCAATGCTCAGATGTGCAGCCTGATGTTTGCTATGAACGAGGAACAGACGTTTGCACCACACAAGCGGACTTAAATCTAAAGTTTTTCCAGTTATATAGTGGGTATGTATTGACATGATACCTATGCCAAATTTAATCATTTATGTAGTCTTGCAATTTATAGCTATTGTGTTTATTGCTGCCCTTGTTGCGCTGCTTGAAGCCAAAGAGAAGGATTGCGGGCGAGAATTGACCCGTGAGGATGTTGAGTCGATACGAGATGCTGCTACTGCTATTGAGTTACCTGCAGAGATTGCCAGAGATATGATCAAAAGCCGAGGCTATCCCGATATTAATGCGGAAAATGTTTGGGATGAGTGGTTACTGCATAGAAAACTATGAATTCCGATTTGTTACGGCCAGATTTTGTTGACCACTACATCAGTTGGTCACCACTGATAGCGATTGAACCACAAGACACGGGATCTCTCTCACAGACAACAGGCATAACGTTGATAGTGATCCATGGGCGTGTAGATAACGCCGAGCCTTCAAGAGAGGTTTTCCCGTCAGAGTGGTAGGTATAGGCATTGCCCTGGACCAATACACCGATGCCGTTGACCGTAAAAATGTCCATGGCTTCACTTGGCGGGCGGGAAGGGAACTTACCGTGCCCAGAGCAACTTGAGGTTTTGACTGCGATTTTTGACATAAAAATGCCCACAGTTGTTGTACGTGTGGGCAGCTCATGAATAGTTACATTTGAAATGCGGGTAATTTTGATTTTTTGTTGTGATTAACTAAAGACAACTCCTCTTTTTTTAATGCATTAGAGGGGGAAGGTAAGCTAAAGTATCCTTTTGTGCAATTCTCTTATAATGGAATATTTTAGATAATGATGCTTCATACATATAAAATAAACGAAAACCTTAAACTTACATTGTCCAAAAATGCTCTTGAACATGTCATCCACGGTGAAGTCACTGATAAGGTGTTTGAAACTGATAATGGACGTATTGCTAAAAAAGTAATCTCTGGAGGATTACACACCTATTCAGGATGGCAGTCTTATTTAAGTAAAGTTCCCGGGCTGAAAAATGTTTTATTTTATAATAACCAAGCCAATGACGAATGGTACTACGAGCGAGAACTTCAAAATGGAACTATTTTATTAAAGTTACCAGAGTCAGTTTTCACCTCTAAAGCAGCAAAGATGACATTATTTCCTGAGAATAATTATAAATCGGGTTTTCTCTGGAAAACACTATTTCCAAAGACATTTGGTGAAAGCGAGGTTCTTGATTTACTGAATGATGCTTTGTTGAATATTAGTAAGCATGAGAGCCGTGATGGTGAGTTAATTTGTTATTATAAAATTGACGAGCCATTGAATTGTATGAGGATCGCTGTTCTATATCGAAATGGTGAAATTAATTCGTTTTATCCTACATGGTCTCAACCAAATACCGGGAATAATGGCAAACCTTTCTCATTCTTCGATAACATTGGGCATGTTATTTCAGCGTCTTCATTTGTTAATGAATCGGTATTTATTGATATTACAGATGTGGGGCTGTTTTCGAAGTTATCTACTCTTGCGGAAATTCAAGATGTGACGCCTGAATTATTTCTCGGTCGGGGCGCAGTAACCCAGGGTATTCAGGAGTGGGACGACAAAAGAATTGACTCAATAAGTTTATTTACGGAGAATTGTAGCCTCACTGAAATACTGGAGTTATATAACTATGTCAACGATGAAGGGATATTTAAATATCATGACATGATTTCACAGAATGCGTATTCCGATTTCTTACCAAACATTAAATTGTCAGTTGGCTTTTTTAATGCAATAAGTCTCAATCAAAATATAGTTGAAGGAATTATGGCTTTGTTTATTTACGATCAAAAAAATAAATCAAAGCTATATGCCAATACCGTTTTGCATTTAGTCAATAGTATGTTTACATCCCCATTTATGGATATGTGGGCTAAAAAGAGAATTCATTACGTAATTGCTAGTCTAACTTTAGAGTATCATGATAGAAACTTCCCTGCGGAGTATATTGATTGCCTTTCAACATCGCCAACTCGTAGAGAGTTCTATTCGGAATATTTCCATGATAGTCATAACAAGAAAAAAGACTATAACTCCATTGAGACCTATGAAGGAATCGCTGACCTTTTTGGTATAGTATTAACCCCTCCGCAGTATGAATCAGTAGCCTACTCACATTTTTTACATTATTTTTCAGATAATTTAGGTGAATCATATTCTATCAACTTTACTGACGAGGAAAGGACTGGTTTTTTGCTTAAGGCCTACCCGGGTAATTACTATGAAAATTATGTTCAGGATAGTCTTAAGTACTATAATCAAAATGTTTTCACTCACTCCAGCTTCATTCTAGAAAGATATTTGGAATTTTTTGCTAAAGAGGGGATCGCAAAACCAATCAAGCTTCATAGAGTAATATATGAGTACTTTAAACTTCAAGTCGCTCAACGTTACAGAATTAACTTGAATTACGCCGAGTATTATGAGATCCCCGAGGTGGTTACACTCCCTATCAAGAAATATGATGTTTACGCTACTATATTAAAACATGAAAGATTCTCTAATAGGTTTATGACAGACACTATTATAGAATCCGTTAAGAAATATCTATTAGCTGTTGAAGATACTAATTTATCGAAGGTCTTAAAGGATATTGAAAGAGTGGATAGAAAAGAGACCCCGAGATTTCCGATTCCATACCATTTGATTGTTAAGATGGTAAAAAGTCCGGAGTCAGTAGATGTTGATTACCTAAAGGCTTTAAGAGTATCAGAGGTAGATGCAACGATTTAATAAAGTATAACCTCCTGTTAAGAGGCCAAATTATATGGTCTCTTATGACCTGCCCCCTGTTGCTCCACACAAACTGTTGTTAGCAATGTCCGCTTCTGGCACAAAGCGGACATTGCATCGCGTAATGCGCTCAATCAGGAATGGAGCGCCAACCGTCAGGATTTTTGTTTGATGCACAACGTACGCCTGCAGCGGCAAAAGTTCGACCAGCCCTGTGCTGGTGAAGAAATTGGCAAGTAAGCGCCGTTTACGGCGCAAACAATGCGAAGGCAAAGCCCGCCACACTACACCGGCGGGCGCTGCGATAGCGATACGAAAATTACACCAGATGCATGGCCACCGCGGGCAAATGAGCGTTTATCGTTGCCCGCATTGCGGAAAATTTCACGTTGGTCACCAGCTTGGACGCAATGGCATAGGTTCGGCCTGGAAATAAAAGTAAGGATTCAAAGATGAACGAGACAGCACTGATCAAAGAAAGCGAGGTAATGAAAATGCTGGCAATCACCTCACGCACAACCATGTACAAATATGGAAAATTGCACAATTTCCCCAAACCGATTCGCACGCATCCTAAGGCCTATCTGCGCAGCGCCGTTGATGAATGGATTTTGCGCGGCGGCATTAATCAGAATAATGATTAATTTTATAATCTAGTTTGGCCTTAACATCATTAGCGACCAGTAAGAATTTCGTCACATCTTCTTCGCTTAAGTTAAGGTCAATCTCATGGGCTACCTCATTCCTCATCATCCTTAAATCATTAACTTTCTCCAATACGTCATGGCTGACAAGATTATGATTGTTCAACTCATCAATAAGAATGCTAGATATTCTCTTGCTCTTTTTTCTACTTGGAAATCTAAAAATACCCCCTTTCTTGTCAAGTAGTTGAATTATTTTAGCTTCTATATTTAACCATTCTGAAATAATAGTACCCCGAGGATCCAAATATGTATTAACTTTCTGCTCAGGTGTGACGTCGCCATTAACGTTGTCATATTTATCAGCAATATCGTGAAATTCAAAATCAATGCCGGCAACATTTCCTCTTTTAATCCTCTTAATAAGTTGCCTTATTTCATTTTGAAACTTGTGAAGTAATATAAAAATCAGAAAAGGCCAAGTCGTTATTGATAAAAACCGCAGAAAAAACGAAGCAGAACCTTTAATGGCAGAAAAATATAAATTTTCTTCTGTGTTGCCTTCACTTTTTTTATCACAATTACTTTGAGGATAACTGACAACAACTTGCGTGCTCTGGGAAGTCAAATCAGAACTTACACTACTGCTATCAGTATAAATTGATTTTCCTTCCCCTTCTTTTTTAACTAGATGGATAGGTTCAATAGGCTTAGGAACTACTTTTTTAGGAACTACTTTCTTAGGAACGTAGCAAACCATTTTTTCTTCTGCATAGGAATTAGCAGAAAATAATAAAATACATAATAAGATGCGAATTCCTTTTCTCATTAGCCTAATTTCCTTTTTTAACATGCCATAGTAGTTTATCGGCATGAATCTCATAAGCTTTACGCTGTTCTTCAATCCAATCGTGTTTGTTGTATACCGCCATTACCCCGCCCAATTCATGCCCTAACATCCGCTCTGTTACATGTGGCGCTGTGCCCTCTTCTGATAATCGGGTAACGAGCGTGCGCCGGAAATCATGCGTACGCCAATACCCAATATCCATGCTATCCCGGATCCGGCCAATGTAGCGATTGGCCGCTGATATGCTCAGCGGTGTTTTAATATCAGCACCAGGGAAAAGAATTTTGTCATAGGTTGTCATCGCCTTTTCAAGCAGCGGCTTTATCTGTTCGAAAATGGGCCGCCTTATGACGTTCCCCATCTTGCTGTGTTCCTTTGGAACCGTCCAAACCCACTCATTGAGATCAAACTCTTTGCATTCAGAAAGGCGTAATTCTGACACCCTGGCACCCCACAGCATTAGCATCTGGTGCAGTAGTTTGTTGGACGTCGCCGCCCTGCTGCGTTCGATACCGAGCCAGATTTGCGCCAGTTCTGTATAGGTTAAAACGCGGCTGCCAGTTTCTGACCTGACACCTACATCACGCGGTTCAATGCGCATGATTGAGGCGTTATCTATAACCTGCCGGCGAATACACCAGCCGATCGCCGACCGTGCCTGCACAAGTAGCTGCCGCGCGCGGCGTGGGTTTTCACGTTCTTCCCGCGAAAAGAAATCAATCCATTGTTTGACGGTAATGTCACCGATAGCCCGGCCGGGAAATGCGCCAGAAAGATGTTTTAAAACGGTGGCGGTATAGAGCGTCTGGGTTCTGGGGCGAAGGACCACTTCAACGTACTGCTCTTTCCAGTATGTCAGGCAGTCACCCACGGTCATGGATTTTTCGCCGGTTGTTTTTTCGGTGTAGCGACGTGGATCCGTGCCGCTGTCATACATCACGCGCAAATCGCTAACCAGATTCCTGGCGTCTTTGAGCGTCAACGCTGGGTACCGGCCTAAACTCAGCCGCTGTGGTTTACCGTTCCACCTGTAGCGATACTGAAACAGGATCACGCCCTTGGGCGATATGCGAACGCCCAGCCCATCCGCATCTGAAATTTCAGCCGGGCCGGAATATGGTTTACCATGTATAGAGCGTAATTTAGTGTCACTCAGCGCCATAATAATTTTTGGTACGCAGAAAAATGTGGTTTTGGTACAGGAATGGTACACAACATTGCATGTACATCTGCGAACAGCAACGAACAAAAATAGGCAAGAGTGAACAAATAAAGGCAATAAAATGATTAAAAATGTTTTAAATCAGCCTGTTAATGAACAATGACGAACGGTAACGCACATTGAAAAACGACCTCGTACAACCTACCTTTCTATTTCACGATTATGAGACCTTCGGCACCAGCCCCTCTCGTGATCGGCCAGCCCAGTTTGCTGGCCTGCGCACCGACAGTGAGTTTAATCCGGTCGGCGAACCCGAAGTGTTCTACTGCCGTCCGCCTGATGACTATCTGCCACAGCCTGAAGCAGTGATGATTACCGGCATTACCCCGCAGATAGCGATGAGTCGGGGCGTGATCGAAGCAGAGTTCGCTGAACGAATCCATGCGCTGTTCACCAAAGAGCAAACCTGTGTGGTGGGCTACAACAACGTACGTTTCGATGATGAAGTGACGCGCAATATTTTCTATCGCAACTTTTATGACCCTTACGGCTGGGCCTGGCAAAACGGTAACTCACGCTGGGACCTGCTCGACGTGATGCGTGCCTGCTATGCGTTGCGGCCCGAAGGGATCAACTGGCCGGAAAATGAAGAAGGCTTTCCCAGCTTCCGGCTGGAGCATCTGACCAAAGCGAACGGCGTGTCCCATGAAAATGCGCACGATGCGATGTCCGATGTTTACGCCACGCTGGCGATGGCGAAACTGGTAAAAGAGAAGCAGCCGAAACTGTTTGAGTTTTTGTTTACCCATCGTAACAAAAACAAGCTGATGAACCTGATCGACATCCCGCAGATGAAACCGCTGGTCCATGTCTCCGGCATGTTCGGCGCTGCACGCGGTAACACCAGTTGGATCGTACCGCTTGCGTGGCATCCCGATAACCGTAATGCGCTGATCGTGGTCGATCTGGCGGGCGATATGTCGCCCCTGCTGCAACTGGATGCCGACACGCTGCGTGAGCGTCTATACACGCCGAAAAACGATCTCGGCGATCTGCCACCGGTGCCGGTTAAACTGGTGCATATTAATAAGTGTCCGGTGCTGGCCCCTGCCAGTACGCTGCGCCCGGAAGATGCGGCCCGGCTGGGCATTGATCGTCAGCACTGTCTGGCGAACCTGGCGCTGCTGCGTCAGCAGCCCGATGTGCGGGAAAAACTGGTTACGCTGTTTGCCGAAGCGGAACCGTTTACGCCATCGGATGATGTGGATACGCAACTCTACGATGGCTTCTTCAGTGATGCCGACCGCGCCGGGATGAATATCATTCGTCAGACCGCACCCGCCAATCTGCCTGCGCTGGATCTGAGCTTTGAAAGTACGCGGGTGGCGAAACTGCTGTTCCGCTACCGGGCGCGTAACTTTCCTGGCACGCTGGATGATGCCGAGCAGCAACGCTGGTTGCAGCATCGCCGTGAAGTACTGAATGCCGAGCGGGTGCAGGCGTTTATGCAGGAGCTGGAAGGACTGGCCAATCTGCACGAAGCAGATGCAGAAAAGGTTGGGCAGCTGAAAGCACTTTATCTTTATGCGCAGGAGCTGGTTTCCTGACGTACTGAGGCAATCTGACCCGCCCCCCCTGCCGGGTCAGATTGTCTGATATTGCTGAATCAGAATACGGTCCACGCCAGCCAGGTCAGCGCAAAACCACTGAATCCCATTATTGTCGTCAGCACCGTCCAGGTCCGTAAACCATCGGCGACGGATAATCCGAGATAACGGGTCACCACCCAGAAACCCGCATCGTTGACATGCGACAGTCCCAGGCCGCCGAAACAGGCCGCCAGCGTGACCAGTACCCGCTGCATATCCGTTACGCCGGTCACTGCCTGAGTCAGCAAACCGCTGGTGGTCAGGATGGCCACCGTCGCTGAACCTTGTGACGCACGCAGCGCCAGTGACAGGATAAACGCAGCAGGCACCAGCGGCAGATGCAGCGTTTCAAGCGTGACCGCCAGCGCTTTACCCACGCCCGACTCCACCAGCACTTTGCCGAAGGCCCCACCCGCACCAGCCACCAGAATCACGCTGGCTGAGGTGGGAATGGCCCGGCCGGTTAGATCTTCTAACTTATCTTTGCTCCAGCCACGCCGCATGCCCAGCAGCCAGGCCGCCAGACCTAAAGCAATCAACAGGGCAATCGGCGGCGTGCCAATCACAGTCATGACGTTACGCAGCAGGCTTCCTTCTGCCAGCAGTGTGTGTGACAGGGTTCCCAGCACAATTAACACAATCGGTACCACAATCAGACCGCTGATGGTCAGCGCGCCGGGTGGTGCTGGCTCATTTTTCTTTTCCTGTCCCTCAGGCTTCGCCATCTGCAACTGTTCCAGCACCTCCACCGACAGAGGGTAATGGCGACGGTTCATGACCTTCGCCACGTAGTAGCCGATGATCCCGACCGGCACTGAAATCGCGATACCCAGCATCATCAACCATCCCATATCAGTGTGCAGGATCCCCGCCGCCGCCGCCGCACCGGGATGGGTCGGTAGCGCCACGTGCACCGTCAGCATCACACCCGCCATCGGCAGGCCAAACTTCAGCGGTGAGACGCGTGCCACCTTAGTGAAGCCATAAATCAGCGGGATGACAATGATAAAACCCACTTCGAAAAACACCGGAATGCCCAGAATAAAGGCCGCCATGGTTAATGCCGCGACGGTTCGCTTCAGCCCCAGCGTTTTACTGAAGCGTTGCGCCAGCGATTCAGCACCGCCCGAGGCTTCAATAATCGCCCCGAGCATGGCACCCAGCACGATGATGATGGTGATGTGGCCGAGCAGCCCGCCCATCCCGGTAATGATCGTCTCCATGATCTTTTCAGCCGGAATGCCGGTCGCGATAGCCACCAGCAGGCTGACAATCAACAGGGCGACAAACGGATGAACTTTGGCTTTGATGACCAGCAGCAGCAGGATCACGATGCTGGCGGTCGCTATGGCTAACAGCAGTGCGGTGGACATAGTAAACCTCAGAAATTGTTATCTTTTTTGGTTTATCGGCGTACAGGGAAAGCAGGTGCAGGGCCAGAAAAAGGGCAAGCCTTTCCCAACCGGTGCCGAAACACCGGTTTTAAACCACGTTAAATCAGGCTTTTATCTTCCAGGGATCAAACCAGCTCAGGCCCTCGGTCGTGTTGCCACGCGGGATATACTCGCAGCCTACCCAGCCGGAATAGCCGACCTCATCCAGCAGTGAGAAGAGGTACGGATAATTGATTTCCCCCTCATCCGGCTCATGGCGATCCGGTGCCGACGCAATCTGTACGTGGCGATAGCATCCGGCATAGTGGCGAATCAGATGGCTGAGGTTGCCGTCTACCCGCTGCGCATGGAACAGGTCAAGCTGAGTGAAGACATTGGGCCGGTCGATCTGCCCGACCATTTCCAGGGTCTGATACTGGCTGGCGTAGAGATAGTGGGGTTTGGTGGTCGGATTCAGCGCTTCAATCAGCAGGTTTATACCATGCGGCGCAAAGCACTCAGCCGCATAACGCATATTGCTGATAAAGGTCTCAACGTAGCGCTGACGGTCGGCACCGGGCGGCACCGTCGCCGCCATGATGTGGACCTGCGGGCAGTTTAGCGCAAGCGCATAGCTCAGGGCGCGATCGATATCCGCCTTTGCCTCTGCTTCCCGGCCGGGGATAGCGGAAACGCCCCACTCGCCCGCCGCGACGTTGCCCGGTGCGGTATTGAACAGCACCAGCTGGAGCTGGTTATCATCGAGCCATTGTTTTATCTGCGTGGCGGGATAGTCATAAGGAAACAGAAATTCGACCGCCGTGAAACCGGCTTCAGCCGCTGCAGCGAAGCGTTCGGCAAAGGGATATTCCGTAAACTGCGTCGAGAGGTTAGCAGCAAACTTCGGCATTATCGGCTCCTTAATTCCGCCACTTCGGCATCATTGAGATAACGGATTGGGCGGTCGCCCAGCGTAAAGATCAGACGGGCGGTCTCTTCCAGCTCTTCGGTATTATCAGCCGCTTCCTGTAATGACTTGCCCACCACCACCGGACCGTGATTCGCCAGCAGGAAGGCGCGATAGCGCGGTGCCAGCGCCGCCAGATCATCGGCCAGTCGTCCATCACCCGGCTTGTAGTAAGGCACGACCGGCACATCACCGACACGCATGACCACATAGGGGGTAAACGGACGAATGCAGTTTTCCGGGTCCAGCCCCTGTAAACAGGAGAGCGCCGTCAGGTAGTGGCTATGCAGATGAACCACCGCCCTGCAGTCGGGGTTATTCAGATAGAGCGCGCGGTGAAACGCAATCTCTTTGGAGGGCTTGTCGCCGGAGAGCCATTCACCCTCAGGCGTCACTTTCGACAGCCGGTCACCCTTTAATTCACCGAGGCAGGATCCAGTGGGTGTCGCCAGCAGATTGCCATCCTCCAGCAGCATTGAGAGGTTGCCCGCCGATCCGGTGGCATAGCCGCGCTGAAAGAACGAGGCACCCAGACGCACCATCTCGTCACGCGCCTGTTGCTCCGCTAAAGAGAAAGGTTCAGTCATAAGTAAACTCCGTTTGCGCACGGCGGAAGAAATCTTCGTCGCCAAAATTGCCCGATTTCAGTGCCAGAGAGAGCGGCTGATGGATGTCGCGAACCCAGGGCACACCGGGCGAAATCGTCGGCCCGATGTGAAAGGCCGTCACCCCCAGGCTCTGCGCGACCACGCCGGAGGTCTCCCCGCCCGCCACAATAAAGCGCTGCCAGCCCCGCTCTTTCAGCTCACGGGTGACCGTGGCGAACAGCTGCTCAACGGCTTCACTGCTGCGCTGCGCACCATAGCGTTGCTGAATCACCTGCAACTGTTGCGCGTCAGCGGTGGCAAAAAGCAGGGGTGCCAGCACCTGCTGGCTATTTGCTTCCACCCAGTCACACAGCTGCCGGGCATAACCTTCGGCATCTTCCAGACAGTGTTCAATTTCTACTTCGCAGGCCGGTGCCAGCTGGCGATACGCGGCCACCTGACGATTGGTCATCTGCGAGCAGGAACCGGAAAGCACCACGGCACGATCGCCCTGCGGACGGCCTGCCTGCTCCGCTTCAGCATTAGTCTCAGCCGTCGCCCACTGCCGCGCCAGACCGATGGCCAGCCCGGAACCGCCGGTGACCAGCCGCATCTCGCTCAGCGCCGCGCCCAGCGTTAACAGATGTTCCTGGTGCAGGGCGTCAGTCACGACATAGTTGATCCCCTGCGCCGCCAGCTGGCCCAGCGCCTGACACACTGACTCTGCGCCCTGATCGACCTGTGCCGCCGCGATCAGCCCGGCTTTGCCTGTTGCCTGCGATGTCATCAGACGCAGCAGGTTGCTGTCGTGCATTGGCGTGACCGGATGATGCCGCATACCGGAATCTGACAGCAGCTGGTCGCCAACAAACAGATAGCCCTGGTAGACGGTGCGTCCATTCACCGGCAGCGCTGGACAGATGACCGTCTGCGTTTCACCCAGTGCTTTCATCAGGGCGTCGGTCACCGGACCGATATTGCCCTGCGTGGTGCTGTCAAAGGTGGAGCAATATTTGAAATAGAAGCGTTCGCAGCCCTGTTTCTGCAGCCGCGCCAGCGCAGCAAGCGACTGGGTAACCGCCTGCTCTGCCGGGCAGGAACGGCTCTTGAGGCTGACCACAATTGCCTGCGCACTGGTGATTTCTTCGCTGGCGGGGATGCCGTTGAACTGAATGGTGGTCAGCCCGTTCTGCACCAAAAAACTGGCGATGTCCGTGGCACCGGTAAAATCGTCTGCTATGACACCAAGACGCATCAGTGTTTCTCCCCGGCCTGCGGCAGCGTGATGCCGCTGAAGATTTTAATCACGGCACTGTCATCTTCACGGCCATAACCGGCGTTACTGGCTTCGGTGAACATATTGAGTGCGGTTGAGGCCAGTGGCAGCGGGAAGTGCAGCGACTTCGCGGTATCGGCCACCAGGTTGAGGTCTTTCACAAAGATATCGACCGCCGATTTCGGGCTGTAGTCGCCGTCTACCACATGCCGCATGCGGTTTTCGAACATCCATGAATTGCCCGCCGCATTGGTGACGACTTCATACATGGTTTCCAGCGGGATGCCGGCACGCGCCGCCAGCGCCATCGCTTCTGCGCCCACCGCGATGTGAACCCCCGCCAGCAACTGATGAATAATTTTGACAGTCGATCCGAGGCCGATTTCATTGCCCACGCGATACACTTTGGCCGCGACGGCATCCAGTACCGGTTGCAGTTGTGCAAAGACCGCGTCACTGCCTGAAGCCATCACCGTCATCTCACCGCTGGCCGCTTTGGCCGCGCCGCCAGAAACCGGGGCATCCAGCATCAGCAACTGGTGTTCGGCAAGCCGCTGTTCAATCTGCTGCGCATCGTGCGCGGACAGCGTGGACGAGACCATGACCACCGTGCCTGGGCGCAGTTTTGCGGCCAGGCCCTCTTCACCGAACAGAATGGCGCTCACCTGCTGCGCATTGACCACCAGCAGCAAAACGGCATCGAGCTGGTCTGCAAACGCTGAGGCGGAAGACTGCGCATCACGCGCGCCAGCCTGGCGTAAACGCTCAAGCGCTTCCGGGTTCAAATCGACACCCCAGGTATTGAGCCCGGCGCGCAGACAGGATTTCGCGGCACCCATACCCATAGAACCTAACCCGATGACACAGATGTTTTCAGCTGGCACGTTACGCCTCCACTGTTAAATTAAGTGATTATTTGTTTGTTACTGTTAATACTGCCAGCTTCCTGCCGTTAAAAATGTGTTTCTCCTCACAAAAAAACATCGTCGATGTTAAAGAGAACAATTTTTAACATCGCCATGTTTTCAGCTATCACTGCGTTTCATTACTGAAAAAGCCTTTGTCGCCGGGGTAGCTGCTGCTGTTTTTTGTTCTGGTTAACCGGCAGATCCTTTATAATGTGAAAAAATGATAATTATCAGGGAGCCGATATGATTCCGGTTGAACGTCATCAACAGATTCTGGCGCTGGTCGCCGATCGTGGCGTGGTGAGCATTGCAGAACTCACAGAGCGGCTGGGTGTGTCACACATGACCATACGCCGTGATGTGCAGAAACTGGAGGAGCAAGGAGCCGTGTTATCGGTTTCCGGCGGCGTGCGCTCTGCTGACCGGCTGGCGGCTGAACCGTCACATTTGACAAAAAGCGCCCTCTACAATGATGAAAAGCGCGCCATTGGCCGCACTGCCGCCCGGCATATTCCGCGTAACAGCTGCATTTATCTGGATGCCGGGACCACGACGCTAGCGCTGGCAAGAGAGTTGGTGGATCGGGATGATTTGCTGGTGGTAACCAATGATTTTATGGTGGCGACTCTGCTGATGGAGGCGAGTCAGTGCCGGGTTATCCACACGGGCGGCACCGTGTGTCGGGAGAACCGTTCCTGCGTCGGGGAGTCCGCGGCACGCAGCCTGCGTCATCTGGCCATCGATATTGCCTTTATTTCCGCCTCCTGCTGGGGGCCGCGAGGCTTGTTTACGCCGGATGAGGATAAAGTCATGGTGAAGCAGGCGGTGAGTGAGGTGAGCAGCAAACGCGTGTTGCTGAGTGACAGTTCGAAGTACAACAGGATTGCGACGTTTCTGGCGTTACCGCTGGAGACATTTGATGTGGTGGTGACCGACAAAAAGCTAAGTGATGCGGGGCAGGAATTGCTGAGTGCGGGTAGCCTGGAGTTGGTACTGGCCAGTTAAACCGTTGCCGCCTTTCCGGAAGACCTGAAAGGCGGCAACGTTAGCGCGGTTAAACTTCTTCGCTGAACTGCGGCACCGGATTACGGAAGCTGCGGGTCACAAATGCCAGGTAGATAATCCCGATGGCGGCCCAGATCAGGCCCAGCTCCATAGAACTTTCTTCCAGGTTTACCCACAGCGCACCGACCGTCAGCGCACCCAGCAGCGGCAGCAGCAGATACTGAACGTGATCTTTCAGCGTACGGTTACGCTTCTCACGGACCCAGAACTGCGCGATTACCGATAGGTTAACGAAGGTAAACGCCACCAGCGCACCAAAGTTAATCAGCGCGGTTGCCGTCACCAGGTCAAAGTTAATCGCCATCAGCGCAATCGCACCGACCAGCAGCACGTTGAGCGACGGGGTACGCCATTTTGGATGGATGTAACCGAAGAAACGCTCCGGGAACACGCCATCACGACCCATCACATACATCAGTCGCGATACGCCAGCGTGCGCTGCCATACCTGAAGCCAGCACCGTGACCACCGAGAAGATCAGGATGCCGACCTGCAACGCTTTACCGGCGACAAACAGCATGATTTCAGGCTGTGAGGAGTCCGGATGCTGGAAGCGGGTGATGTCCGGGAAGTAAAGCTGCAGGAAGTAAGACGCAGCGATAAAGATCACACCACCAATCAACGCGGTCAGGAAAATAGCGCGCGGGATCGTGCGCTCTGCATCTTTGGTCTCTTCCGACAGCGAACTGATGCCATCAAAGCCGAGGAACGAGAAGCAGAGTATCGTCGCACCGGTAATCATCGGCACCACATGCGCATTCTCTGACCAGAACGGACGGCTGCTCACCAGCGTGCCGGAGCCGACGCCGCTTGCCACACCGTAGATCACCATCGCGGTAATCCCGACCATGACAACCACCTGCAGCACCACAATCACACTGTTGAAGTTGGCGACGGTTTTAATGCCCTTAAGGTTAGAGAGCGTCATAAATCCGACCAGCAACACCACGAAAATCCACGATGGGATGCCCGGCACCAGCGATTCAAAATAGTTTTTAGCCAGCAGGATGTTGATCATCGGCATGAACAGATAGTCCAGCAGGGATGACCAGCCGACCATAAAGCCGACGTGCGGACTGATCGCCTTCTGAGCGTAGGTATAAGCGGAGCCCGCAGAGGGGAAGCGGCGTACCAGCTTACCGTAACTCACGGCAGTGAACAGAATCGCA